>MWWA01000477.1_pt1 | contig 10441 bp, 13 predicted proteins | sample 1047341 | NCBI WGS metagenome assembly MWWA01 (sample SAMN06349978, study PRJNA376086) | soil metagenome | isolation source: MS5-1 sample Antarctic (ecotone) soil | place: Antarctica | collected 2015-01-13 | reverse complement strand
TATTGTCAGCATATTGTCGTCATATTGTCGTTTTTGTGAGTTATCTTGAGCTTGTGGCAACGAGTAATTTTCTTAACGCTCGTTAACGTCTCGCTTTTGACTCGATAGCTTTAGCGCTCAGATGACGCGCTTTGTAAGTCAGAAGTGAGCAACGCCATACACCCCAACGTTTCTAGGTGCTCACATGGCAACCCTCCTCAAACAAAGACAGGTAACAAACTCGACTGCTCAAACCGCTAGAGCGACTGTCCTAATTGACTTAGGCAACGGTGATGTCAACGCTATGTGCCGGATGCCCGGTACGCAGAAATGGGTCACCGCTCAATTTCCCTCTCACGTCACCCTCACGCCCGAATCGAACAGCGACTGCCTGACGCTGGCGACCGCTCAAGGCTTCAAAAACTTCCTGGTCGGCAGTCCAGCGCAAGCTCATCCCTGCTCACGCACCGGCAGCAGCGCCGAGGGCAAAGTAATCAACGCCCGCGCCCTGCTGATCCACGCGCTGCGCCAGATGATCGGCTTCAGCGCCGACACCATCCACGCCGATGTCATCTTCACCAGCCCCTCGGTCAAAGCCTATGGGCCGCAGATCGCCGAGCAACTAACGGGCAAACACTCAGTCGGCATCCCTGCCGATGCCGAAGTGATCGAATCGCGAGCCACAACGCACAGCGTTTATATCCACACCGCTATCCCGCAGCTCGAAGGCTACCAGGCGTTCAAACATATCCAGAGCAAAGTCAAAGGCCACGCCACCATCATTGACATCGGCAACCGCACCATCCTGCTGACCCAGGTAAGCGAAACCGGACGCATTCTCAAACGCCGCGCCTTTGACGCCTGCGGGGTCTACAACCTAGCCGAGCGGATCGTTTACCGCGACAGCCTAGCGCCGACGCTCAAAACCCCTAGCCCGCAGAGCACGATTAACTACCTGCTCGACCAGGTGCACGGGGCTGAGGTGATCGAGCAGATCGCCCCCGACGTAGCTGCCTGCGTGGGTGAAGTCCTGGCCGAGATCGCGGATGACAGCGCCCGGTACATCATTGGCGGTGGGGCCAAACTCCCCGGCATTGAGCAGACGCTAAACGCCAAGGCTATCAAGCACCCGCAATGGGCCAACCTGACCGCCCTAGCCGACGCTGCTGATCAGCTCCTGGCGAGAGCGCAGAGGTAGGGAGCGCAATGAGCCGAGAACAGATCCGCGTTCGCGTCGATAGCGAGCAGTGGGAGGGCTGGCGGCAAGCAGGCGAAGGCAACACCGAATTGCTAAACCGCATCCTGAGCGACTGGCAGCAGCAGCGCCGCATCCTCGCCGCTCTCACTGACCTAGACCCCAATCCCTCGCAAGCGCTCGGGCGACTGCTGGCCAGTCATGACCTGCTATCCACTGCCGCCGTCACTATCGAGCCAGCACCAGCGACGCAGTTGTTAGTACAACCATCCCCCAAGCCACTGCCGCAAGCCACTGCCGAGCCAGCGCTGATTGATGGCATTGAAAACAACGGCGACGACTGGTAACGCCATCAACAGAAACAAGACCGAAGGGCCAGGGCTGAACACTTCCGCATTTAAGTTCTTCCCCGTGTGGAGCAAGATCCATTCCTGCACAGCGCTAACGGTCGCCGCGTCTCTGCCTACGCCTGAGCGCGGTAATGCGCTAACCCCATCGACACCCATAGCACCATCGACCCCGCCGACACCACCATCTCCAGACGGCCAACGTAATCCCGTAAAGGAAACCTTCGACCATGACTCAACCCGTTCTTCAAAGCCGCCTAGAACAGCAGGGCGATCTCGTCCTACAGCCGTTCGATACCTCCTCTGAGCACGTTGGCAAAGCCCTCGCTGCGCTGGGTACGCGCTGCTTTATGCCGACGCTACCGATGCCTACACAGCCACTGAAGCAGGATTTACGCGCCATTCAACCGCTAGGAGACTTCAACCCTATGACCCCTGCCGACATCCGCGTCCAGCTCGAACAGCTCGCGGCCACCGGCACTGCCAGCGCCGCTGAGCACGACCGCCTCTCCCAAGCATGGCAAGTCGTCAAACCACAAACGCCACAGAGCTATCACCCGGTCATCGAAGACCGCCTGAAAGCCCTGAAGCCATAGCAAAGCGGGCTACAGCTACCAACTAACAGCCCGCCTCTAGCCCGCCCGAATCATCACAAACCAGCAGGACTCCCCGAATTATGTCACGAGAATACAGCTCAGCCTATGGCAGAGAGCCGCTGACGCCTGCCGAGCAACAGCAGCTCACGCAGTCAATGTCGCAGCTCGCCGCCTCAGACCAGCAAGCGATCCGCGACGGCGTCCAATGTTTGCCCGCCCCCCAACGCGATAGAGCAATGCTGGAATGGTGCCAGCGCTGGGAATCGTAGCCGCCCACCACAGTTCACCTTAGCGGGGTGCAGCTGCGCCCCGAGCACGAATGGATATCGAATGCTGGGGGTTTTTGCACAACCCCTCAAAAAGGTATAGTCCACTTTGAGACAGTCAAGACTCACAATGATAGGGAGCGCAGTAGCTGTTGAAGGATTGCATTCATATCAATGCTTTTAGGCATCTTCCCAAACTCGAAGCGGCCATGAAAATTGATATGCTGCCATGCGACCGGCGAGACTAGAGACAGCGCAGCCACCCGAGCCGTATCGCTGCTGAAGTCACCATGAGTGACTAAGTCGGACAGGATAGCGGTGTTGTAATAGATGATGCAGTTCGTGAGCAATCGAGCACAGTCGCCCCAGATCTGCTGCTCGTATTCGGTCTTGAACCGTAGCTTGCCGAAGTTGGCATAGGAGATGGCCCTGCGTAGCTGGTGATAACTCTCCCCACGATTGAGCACCCGATGAACATTCTGCCTGAGCGTCAGCGAATCAACGTAGTCCAGCAGGTACAGGCTTTTAATAATGTTGTCGTACTCCCATAGCGCTCGCTTGGTTCTATTTTTGCGGGCATAGGCGCTGAGCTTTCCAACAATCACACTTTGGGTAACCGTTTTGAATGCAAGTGAGACCAGGATGCGCTGGATGTTCTCCCACTCGTCAATAATCAGCGTCGTATTGATTTTGCGGATGGGCTGAAGTAAATGCCCCTCATCGTATTGACTAGGATGTTGGAAGCCGTACAGCGAGGTGCTGACGCGGCTATAGAGGTCACGATAGCGAGGCGCGAACTCATATCCAAAGCAGCTCAGGAGGGCAAAATTAATCTCATTGGTGCCATGCGTATCGGTAGAATGCACCTCCGGCTGAATATGGGTTGTGTTATTAAACAAAAGGTCAAAGACGTAGTGACTCTCATGCTCATCGGCCCCGATGATTTTGGCATTGACCGGTATATGGTTGGCCACCAGAGAGTAGGAAACGACGCCTTTTTTCAGGCCAAAATACTTAGGCGAATGACGAGCATTGACGGTTGAAAGTTGGGTTTCAAATTTCTGTCCATCACTACTGGAGTGCACTACATTGCCAACATCGTAGTGATGAAACATCGGCAGCTCGGCGGTCGCATTGCTGACCAGATCATTCGCGGCCCTGAGGGTTTCCAATCGAATGAAAGGCACGGTGCAAAAGCGGGTGACACTTTTTATGAAACCTTCAGCTCTGCACGCTTCCCATCTGGGTTGTCTGGGGTGACCTAGAGCCACGATACTCAAGGCTTGTCATCACCGCTTACGCGAGTCCAATCCATGAGTCCAGCTTCCTCAGTTGCCGCTACCTTACGCGCCGAGACTCGACAGCAAATCGCGATTGAGGCCCTGGCAAAGTCAACCCCTATCAGCCATTTGGCTATCGAATACGAGGTCAGTCGCAAATTTATTTATCGGCAGAGCGACCAAGCAAAGCGGGCGCTGGACGAATCCTTCGAGCCGACCACCCCTGCCGAGCAAGTCCTTTTCCATTTACCGATCACCAAGGCCTGGCTGTTTCAATTGATGCTCGGGCTGGTGTTGATCTGCCACAGCTCCTTGCGGGGCGTGGTCGAGTTGCTCCGAGACGTCTTTGACGTGAACGTCAGTTCCAGTACGGTGCGCAATCGTCTCAACACCGCAGCAGCGCAGGCCAGTAGGATCAACGCGGCTCAGAACCTGTCACTGATTGAGGTCGATCTTCGAGACGAAATTTTTCAGGTTCATCGACCGGTGCTAGTGGGTGTGGATGCCGCTTCGACCTATTGCTACTTGCTGGAATTGGCTGAGCACCGGGACGCTGACACCTGGGGCTGCCATTTGCTAGATGCGGTAGATCGAGGACTCGCCCCAACGCGAACCATTGCTGATGCGGGCAGCGGACTGCGGGCAGGCCATCAGGCGGCGTTTGGGGAAGAAGTCCCCTGCCATGGCGATGTCTTCCATATTCAGCATCAATGCCAGAGCGTTGCGAACAGTCTCACCCGTCAGGCTATGGGAGCTAACACCCGCCGCCAAGACCTGGAGCAGAAAATGGTGCTGGCCAAACAGCAGGGGCAGGGGCATCGGCTCTCTAAAAAATTGACGCTAGCTCGGCAGCATGAGGTGAGCGCAATCGCACTGGCGCAAGATGTCAAAACCCTGATCGGGTGGTTAAACCACGACGTCCTGGAACTGGCTGGCCCTGCACTCGCAGAGCGTCAAGAACTGTATGATTTCGTCGTGGCAGAACTCCAGCGCAGAGAAGCGGTGGGCGGCAAGAAAGTCCGTGTCCTGTGCAAAGCTTTGCAGAATCAGCGGGACGATATTCTGGGGTTTGCTCAGGTACTAGATGACAAGCTCGCTGACATTGCTCAGCAGCTGCAAACACCGCTCCCTCTAGTGCGCGAGATGTGTCTTTTATTCCGCAAACAGCCCACCTCCAATGCTTACTGGCAAGTCTGGAATCAGCTCCAGCAGAAACTATCGGGACAATTCCATCAGCTCTATGAAGCGGTTCAAACAGCGATGAGACAGACGCCTAGAGCCAGCTCGATGGTAGAGAATCTGAACTCTCGGCTGCGGAATTACTTCTTCCTCAGGAAGCAACTCGGGCCTGACTATCTCAATCTCCTACAGTTCTTTCTGAATTCCCGCCAGTTCATGCGCAGCGAGTGTGAAGAACGAGTAGGCAAGAGTCCCCTCGAATTGATGACGGGGGAAAGCCACCCTCATTGGTTAGAACTCCTCGGATTTGAGCGCTTCCAACAGGCTTAATCAGAAACGCTAATGGGTGCCAGGTCATCATCGTCGTGATGGCCCAATTTGTCGTGCCAGTGTTACCCGAAAACAGCCGCTTTTGCACCATGCCCTGATGCCACCACTGCTGAACCTGCTCGACCCAACTACTGTAAGTGCGGGCGTGGTTCAACCTGGGTTTCAAGAGGGTAACACTTTAAAAATTAGCCAGGTGCCTTCATACGGTTTAGTCTTTGATGAGCCACTACAAGCTACAGATGATAGATCATCTATAAAGGACTAGCGGGGGCATTTGGCCAGAAACCTACGGTTTTGCCTTAAACCCTTTCAGAGAAAGGATTTAAAAACAACCTACTTTCTCGACTTTCTGCATATAGCCGCAACTAGCCAGCGCTTCTTTGTAGGCCGAATTGACTGATGGGGCTGACTTACGACCACTTTTTGATCCGCGACAGGTAGGACGTGAGACTCACCAATTATCGCCGTTTGAGCCCTAGTGTTTGAGGTCGTTTTAGGCCAAGCTTAGACCAGGCCATTGAGCGACCGTAAGACTCATCTTGAGATTTAGGTTAGCTCAGAGAGCTACTAATTGTTGGCTGAAAGTATTGAGGTTAGAGGAGTAAGCAGAAATCTCCTTGCCTGTATCTGTTTAAGACTTATAAGTCTTAATGTGGACTATTCCTCTTTGGGGGGTTGTGCAAAACTCCCCTTATAGAGGTGGAGCGCGGTTGCTTATAAGACAAAGTGAGCATTGTAGTGCTCCACCTCTATAAGGGGATGGTCTTCCTCTTCTCCGAACTAAGTACTCGTGCTGGAGGCTGTACTTATACGTCCGGGCCATCTGAGATGTCTTATGCTGCTACAAGCTCACGCGGTTTGATGTTGGTGGTGTCAGTTTCGATCTTTGCGATCGCCAAACGATACTCAGTTTCGATGCGCATCCAGACCGCAGGAGAACCACCAGTATGAGCTGCAATTTTGACGGCTAGCTCAGGTGTCAACGCTGACTTACCACTAAGCATACGGCTGATAGTCGATGCACTTACGCTGATAGCCTCAGCCAACTGCGCACCGCTCATATCTTCCATGTGCATGTCTTTGATAATTTCTGCCGCAGGCATTGGGCGATCACACAGTGGCAAGTGGTTAAAGCGTGTCTCAGTCATTTTTATTCTCTGTACTCTTAGTGAGTTCGGTCGGTGTATTCAATTCCGGTCACGTCGGCAGTCATTTTGTTGAATTGGAACAGCAATCGGTAATTACCACTTACTCTGATTTCCCACCAGTCATCGCCTTTCTCCTTGTAATTCTGGAAGTTGTAGCTGTTGGCTGAGAAGGTTTCCTTAAGCTCCTCAAATGAGCGGACAGCATTCAACGACTTCAGAATCGCTTTTAGCTTTTTAGCTGCCTTATCCGGCACCTTCATGTTTTTGTCTTTTGGGGGCGTCTCTTGAGTACCCTCCCACCAGACCTTTAGATTCTTAGTCTTGAACGATCTAATCATAGCTCAGTTTCTGTGCGCTGTGCGCAACTAGCAATAGTCCTTATATTTATTTCAGTTGCCTAACCGTTCCTTAATCCATCAGCGAACGAAAGTGCGCAAATGCTTGCGCAAGCATTTGCGCACTCACTCAAGTAGATATGTAAGCATTTTATTTATTAATTCATTTTTGGAGATGCCAAGTGAGCGAGCCTTTTCTTCAACCAGTTCATTGAGTGTGAGCGGCACGGAAACTGAGAGTTTGATGGTCGGTGAGCGTTCAGGTTTTTCCATCGCTGACCAGAAGTCAGTGCGAGCGTCGCGGCTATCGTGATTAGCCTTCGCTTGTTCTGGACTTGCCTTGCTTTGCTGTTTTCCAGCAGCACCAAGAATATCGTCGAATCTACTCATTGTTTAAAACCCCCGCTAGTTCAGATTTAAGTTCTATCCAGTCTCTCCATAACTGTCCGGCTCTGTCTTTGCTACCCATCTGTGGTAGCGTCAGGCCCGACTCGAAGGCTCGCTTATATACCTTGCCATTTCGGATTTTTCGGTTGAAATGTCTGATATCTGCTCTATCCAATGCTTCAACGGCTTCTGCACCATCTTTCTGTGGTGATGGTGGCACCATAGAAACTAAGGCGATCGCATTATCTACATCTGCTAGTTCGGAGAACACCCTGCCAGTAGCTGCGAGGCTAGGGCCGTCTGGCGTCGTTGGTACAACAAGCAAGTCCGAACCATCTGCCAGTGCTTTTGACTCCCCAGTGCCTGGTGCACACTGCGAATCGATAATGATGTGCTGGTAGTTGCCACCCATCATTGCCTTTCGGCTGGCCTTCTCTGTCAACACATCGAAGGGTAGATGACCAGCCTTACTCCAAAGCAATGCGCTTTGGTTTTGATCTGCGTCGATCAGCAGCACATTCGCACCCTCAGCGAGCAACGTTGCTATGCAAACTGCTGCTGTGGTTTTGCCTACTCCACCCTTGAAGTTTGAAACTGCAATTATGGACATGTCCTTATTACCTATTGATACAAGTAGCATTTCAGCAAGCAGAAAAAAGAGCAAGCATCTGCTCATCCACTTGCGTACTTAAATGCGCAAGTGGATGAGCAAGCATCTGCGTAAGCAAGCGCTTATGCGAGCTGAACGATGTATGGAAGGGGTGGTAACGCTCCCGACCTACCCGACCCCCGCCAGTCCGTTTGTAGGCAGCACCTGCAAAATTGCTGCGATCGCCCCAGCCTCATCCCGACCCGACCAAGGCTTGAGCGGCGGCTTCCATCCGGCTCAACTGCCGCCTCGCCTCTGCTTCTAAGATAGGGTCACCCGAGTCTACCCACGCTAGCAACCGGGCTCGATGCTCATCCCTAGCGCGTTGCTGCTGCGCTTGCTGATACTGCTGCCGATTTTCCGCAGCCTTAGCCTGCTGCTCGGCTCTAGCAACCTCTAAAGCCGCCTGAATGTTCAACGCTAACTGCTCAGACGGAGCCGTGCTCTCTAGTGCTAGCGGGGTCTGATCGCCCTCAAAAGGCTCAGAAACCTTTACAGGCAGGGTATTACACCCTGCTTTTGTTTTGCCTGCCTCTAGCCCGTCTATCTGGCCGCTGAAAGCGTTGCCCTCAGGGCTATTACAGCCTGCTGCTTCTAATAAGCTTGTTCGAGAAGAAGCCAATGCTGCGCCCCCAGCGCAAGCATTGGCTTCCCTCGTATGAAGTAGCGGGGGGTCTGGGGGGTGATCGCTCAGTTGCTGCTGCTGTTCGCCCGTATAGACAGGGTGCCAAAGGTCTCGGTGCTTATAGAGGGTCTGGCCTGAGATGCTAGCGGCACAGAGCAGGTTGAAGCGAGCGGTGATGCCGCTGGGCCAGGTACTTTGCTGGCGGAGGGACTTGACGACCTGCTGAATATGCTGGCGGGCCTTGGCCTCCTGCTGTTGGTTCCAGGTGGGGCCAGAGCGCTTGCTCCTGCGAGCCAGAGCGGATTTGCCTATGCCATAGGGAAAGTAGCGGCTTTCGTTCTCGATGGCGTGCGCCCATGCCTTGGCCTTCTTAATGAGGTCATGCTGATGGCCGCAGTAGTCCTCAAAGCCTGGTAGTGCCCGAGCGACGCTCACGATGTCATCTACCAGTGCCTGACCATTTAGGGGCGCATCAGCATAGAGAATATGGCCAAAGATGTAGGAACGCATGGTGATGCGTCCGAGCAGATGGTTGGTCTGCCCTGGGCCACTCCAGCCGGGTTCAATTTCAGCATGGAGGTCATTGATGAACTTCTGGGCTTTGCCAGAGACACGGTAGGTTTCGCGTCGAGTCTGCCGAATGGTTTGCTTGAGGACATCGGTGTTGATGTCGTTATGGGCGGTGGCCAGGTGCCATTGGCGGACGAATGCCCGCTGAGAGCTAGCAATAGGCTGTAAGTCGTCATTGAGCAGGTAGGAGCCCTGCTGAAGAGGCAGGCGATGACCGTTGAAGAGGCTGATGTTGCCGTTTGCCGCGAAGGGCTTGCGATTGGGGAAGACCTCTAGCCAGCCTGGTCTGACTTTGAATCCAGCACTCTCCAGTAGCGTGGTGATAGTGAGGGCGAGCTGCCAGGAGGGAAGAGGCTCAGCGCAGGGGAGGTATACATGTAGCCCTTGGCTGTCGGAACTGGTGAGGGAGAGGTGTCTAACCAGGCCGAGGGGTTCGAGGGTTTTGCAGATGCGGTCGAGGGCGAGCGGGTCGTAGCGGGGATGGTAGGGACTGCCCCGGTCGATGTCGAGGAGACCGTAGGCTGTGTTGGGGCCGAGGCGGACGCCGTAGAGGTAAGTGGCCTGAGTGATGAGCCGGTCAGAGAGGGGATGGCTAGACTCGGTTTTCCAATCGGGCTTTTGGCCAGGGTCAGGATGAGGCGCGTAGAGGAAGTCGTAGCGGTGGGGCCAGAGGGCGAGGAAGTCGTTGTCAGCTTCCTGGACGTAAATGAAGGGGGGTACAGCTCGCTTTTTCGAGCTGTAGGAAGGCGTGCGATTCCCTGGGAAGGCTTTGCGATCGCGCTTTGTCTTAAATTGTTTGGAACTCTGCGATGGGCTGAAACGGTTGTCTGAGGTGTGTTCTAGAGAACATAGATCGCCTCCATCGCTGGACTGCTGCCGCAGCCCACTAAAATCGGGTACCATTGTGATTACATGTGCCCCCCACATGGGAGCTTTAGCCCTGTTGCACTTTCTGGAAAATCAATAACTGTTGCTCCCGCCAAGAAGAACCAGTTATTAGATTTTGAAGGCTTCAGGATGAGCTACCAAGAGACGGTCTAGACCTTTCGGTTTGGGCCGTTTTTTGGTGTTTATCTTCTGTACTTACGTTTTTGGTTCGATGCCCTCCGTTTTTACTTCTTCCCATATCTGAGCGAAGGTTGTATCTGTTTTTGCCAACTGAGCGACGTAATCACGAACTGCCATCTCTAGCCCCTCTCTAGCAGTCGTCATACCGAACCAGCGTGCGACAGCTTCACTGGCCATCCAAACGTCATCGGCTGCTCTGGTTTGTCGATTCTTAGGAACCTTCATGGACACTTTCATGATCATTGCTTTCCAAGATTACCGGAAAAAGTTAATACACAGACAACCTAGCTGTTCTGCGCTGACAATATGACGACACATAAAATATGTGTATTGTCAGCGCAGTAAGTTATTACACGTTCTTATTGTCAGCATATTGTCGTCATATTGTCGTTTTTGTGAGTTATCTTGAGCTTGTGGCAACGAGTAATTTTCTTAACGCTCGTTAACGTCTCGCTTTTGACTCGATAGCTTTAGCGCTCAGATGACG
>MWWA01000476.1_pt1 | contig 10443 bp, 8 predicted proteins | sample 1047341 | NCBI WGS metagenome assembly MWWA01 (sample SAMN06349978, study PRJNA376086) | soil metagenome | isolation source: MS5-1 sample Antarctic (ecotone) soil | place: Antarctica | collected 2015-01-13 | reverse complement strand
CAGGTCATTAAATCGCTTTTCTGATTCCAGTAGTTCAAGTATTTTATTTTTTCGTTGTACACAATAACTAATGCTTTTAAAAAGCATGTCCGCTGTCAGGCTATCTTTTAATAAATAATCAGAGATACCCAGGTAAATTGATTGAATACTAAAATCTAAATTAGAATATCCTGTAAGTATTATTACGGGGCAATCCCCAGCAATATTTAATACTTCAGTTATAAGATCTTTGCCACTTTTTTCCGGTAATGTGAGGTCTAGTAAAATAATATCAAACCTTGCACCCGAATCAGATAATATAAGGGAGGCTTCTTTAAAATTTTTGGCATGTACAATTGAAGGAAGTATGTATTCACTCAGATAATTTTGAACCAGTTCAAAATCTCCGGGATTATCTTCAATAATTAAGATGTTTAAAGAGCTATTTGTGTTCATCATAATGAATTTTTATTTTCAGCTAGTTTTACAATGGAGATCCAGAAGTTTTCAATAGTAGCAATCACATCAAGAAAACTATGGGCTTCGATAGGTTTTGAAATAAAACAGTTAACATAGTTTTTGTAAGCCAGGTCTATATCTGAAGGTGATGAAGAGGTGGTAAGCATGATGACAGGAATGTGTTTTAATAATTCATTCTCCTTGATAAACTTTAGTACCTGGTGCCCGTTTCTTTTGGGCAGGTTAATGTCCAATAAAAGCATATCAGGTTGGGTAACATGTGAGTAACCATCAGACTTTGTAAGAAAATCCATCGCTTGCTTTCCATCTTTAACCACACTTAGTTTTATATATAATTTTGCATTCTCCAATGCTTCGGTGGTGAGTAATATATCTCCTTCATTATCCTCCACCAATAAAATATGTATAGGTTCCATAAAATTTAATTTAAAAGTTTTGGAATAGTAAAATAAAATGTGCTTCCAATATCTTCTTCTGACTCTAACCAAATTGTACCGCCATTACCTTCTACAATTTTTTTGCAGGATGCAAGGCCTATACCCGTTCCCTCATATTCTTCTTTTGAATGCAGCCGGTTAAATATTTCAAATATGTTTTCAAATTTTTCGGCTGGGATACCGATGCCGTTATCTTTAATACTAATCAGCCACTCATCTTTGTTCTCCATCACATTTAATGTAATTACAGGATGTGTATCTCTTTTTTTAAATTTGATCGCATTACCAACCAGGTTTTGAAACAGGCGAATGATATCTGATTTGTTCACTATCAGCTTTGGCAGTTTGCCTTCTGTCACAATTTCCGCTTTACTTTCTTTTATCAGATTGAATAGATTTTGTTGTGCCTCATTAAAAAGTAAATTCACATCAACCAATTCTTTATGGCTGTTATTTGCTGCTGTGAGAGATAATTCCAACAGATCAGTGATCATTGCCTGCATTCTTTTACCTCCATCAACTGCAAAGCCAATATATGTATTTGCTTTCTCATCCAGGAGTTGCGCATATTTATTCTTAAGCAATAACATAAAACTGTTTACCATACGCAGGGGTTCTTTCAGGTCGTGGGAAACCACATACATCAATTGTTCAAGATTGACATTAGCGATTGAAAGCTTTTTATTGAGATAAGATATTTCTTCATTTTTTTTATGTAATATTCTTTGGGTATTCACCAATTCATTATTTAGCTGCGACATTTTATTTAGCAGATCTATGTCATTGGTAAAATTCGTTTCACCAGACTTTGCCGATGCTTCTCCCGTACTTATTGTTTCTACTATTTTAAGCATAATGTTTTTAGTTTAAATCATATTGTTGGCTAATTTAACAGCCTCTTTTGCGTCAGGAGCAAATGCATCTGCCCCTACTTTTAGCCACAAGTCTTGTACCAACATAAAGGGATACCCTCCAACTATTATCTTTACATTATCAAGTAAAATGTTATTCCTGATCTTCTTTATTAATGATTGCACTTTAGTGATATGAAACGGCATGGTTACTGAAATAGCCAGTAGCTGCGGATTATGTTCGGTTATAGCGCTTATAATATTTGCTTCGGGCATATTGGCACCCATATAATAGGTGTCCCATCCATCCATTTCAAACAGGTCGCTCAACATCCTTATCCCAATTTCATGCAGATCTCCTGAAATACTGCACGCAACCATCTTCCGCTCTTTTTTTTCTGAAGTAAAAATGTACGGATATAAGGTTGACATAATTGATTGGGTAGCCGCAGTACAATAATGTTCATGGGCAACAGTTATCATGCTATTTTGCCACAGCAACCCGATTTCTTGCTGGGTAACTTTAAAGATATTATCATAAACAGATGCAATTGTTTCGCCATTGGTTACCAAAGCCATTACCAGTGCTTGTGCCTGTGATTTTTTTCCTGTTAGTAAAAAATCGAGATATTGTTTCGCTTCATCCAATATAGGATTGCTATTGTTTAAATAAGTCTCCATAGCTGGGCTATGATCATTTAATCTTTCTTTGCCTTCCAGGATGTAAATACGGGCAGCTTCGTAAACTTCCCCGGGCAATAATTCTTTACACGCAATATCAATATAGTCCAGGTTATTGGCCAGGTCTTTAACCGGTATCTTTCTGCCTTCGAGCATTTTTTGGGCCCAAACTATATATGCTGCAAATATTTCAGTGCACTCTAATTGCATGGCTACTGACAAATATGAAAGATGATAGCCGTTATCTTCACCGCATTTTTTTTTGCCGGCAATTCCATATTTTAAAAGGAGGCCGGGGTTGTTTTTAAATTGCAGCTCAGTTATCAACTCAGCAAGGGACGCACTGTTATCATCTAATATGTTGCTGAAATTCATCATTGCTGTTTTAATTAAGATGATATATGGTTAAAAAACCGCAGCTTAAAACTATGTGGTATCAACTTTAACCCTTTCGGAATTCCTGCATGAGAATCTTTTAAATGTTTTTTATGCCAGGTTTTAAAGCTTGCTTCGTCTGTCCAGTTTGTAATCAACCATATCTGTGAAGGATTTTCTACGGGGCTTAATACATCTAAACCTACAAACCCTTCATATTTCTCTACAAGCCCGGGGCGATTTATAAAAGCCTGCTTTACTTCGTCTTCCATTCCATTCAGTATTTCGAAACTGCTGATAGCCGTAAACATTTTATTATTTTTTTATGGTAAAATAAAAAGTGCTCCCTGAACCCCGTCCGACCGGGTCATCCGGGCGGGCTTCTACTGACTCTAGCCAAATTTCGCCCCCCATTTGTTCAATATTTTTTTTGGTTAATGCAAGCCCGATACCGGTTCCCGGATATTTTTCTTTGCTGTGAAGCCGTTGGAAGATAATAAACACCTTTTCAAAATCTTCTTTTGAAATTCCTATGCCGTTGTCGTTAATGCTAAACTGCCAGTGCTGCTCTTTTTCTATTGCGTTGATCTTTATTATAGCCTTTCTTTCTGCGTGGCAATATTTTAAACTGTTGCTGATAAGGTTTTGAAATACCTGGTTAAGCGCTATCTTATTTGAATGAATTACCGGTAGTGTTTCTACCATAATTGTTGCATTCTTTTTTTCAATTTCAGTGCAATAAAGAATTTGGATCTCTTTTATAAGCTCGTTCAGGTTTATATCTTCAGTACTTCCCTGCTGGCTGCCTGTATGTGAAAATTCAAGCAGGTCAATGATTATCTTCTGCATTCGTTTAGCGCCATCTACAGCAAACCATATATATTGTTTGCCTTTATCATCAAGCATGTTTTCATATTTTTTTTCCAGTTGACTTAAAAAACCCGTCACCATCCTGAGTGGTTCCTGCAGATCATGCGAAGCTGCATAGGAGAATTGTCCCAACTCCATATTCTTTTTCTCAAGCATTTCCATGGCATAGGTTAGCGATTTTTGTTCGTCACTTAACTGCTGCGCAAGATTTTTTTCATTGTACAATGTTGCCTGCAACCCATTGAACAGTGTTGGAATAAGTACTGATAATAAGAAGCTCAGAAAAACCAGGCTGGAGGATGCAGCTATCCATGCACCGGTTGAATTCTGAATATTATCCGGCCAGGGCAACATGTTATAATATACGCCAACTGCAACGAGCACACATATAAAAGTGTTTGCAATAGCCGGCCACAATGAATATTTTGTTGGAAAAATAAGAATACTGAATATACAGGCTATGAGCAGGTATAATTGCCCGGAACCGGTTAAGCCTACGGAGTACAGCATTATACAACTAAGCAGGTAGGCGCTTACAATAAAAACTATTTTGCGAATGTATATAGGAATGCCTTTTATAAAAGCTATGACCAAAATGCTTATTATTACGGCTATATCTGCCTGCGCAATGATATAGTGATGTGTAAAAAAGCTCCAATACACACCGGGGATCAACGCTATTATACATAAGGGTAACAAAAAAATAATTATACCTGCAAACAAGTTATTTCGCCAGTAACTTAAATCTTTTATGGCATTTGCCGGGCTTGCGCAATTGCGTTTAATGGTGTTTATATAGCTTCTCCAGATTTTCATTTTTTTGGTATAGTAAAATAAAAAGTGGTTCCTTTTTCGGGCACAGAAGTTAACCATACTTTACCCCCAAGGTTTTCAATAATTTTTTTGCAGACTGCCAGGCCTATCCCGGTACCCGAATATTCATCTTTGTTATGGAGTCGTTGAAAAATCACAAATATTTTATTAAAATATTCTTCTTCTATTCCTATGCCATTATCGCTTATTGCAAATTGCCAGTGTGTTTCAGTCTCTTCTGCTGATATATTTATTAAAGGAGCTATACCCTTAATATGATACTTAAGAGAATTGCTTATCAGGTTTTGAAACACCTGCCGCAAAGAAGTTTGATGTGTTACCAGCGATGGCAGGTTTTCAAACCTGATAATTGCTTTTGTTTCTGTTACTTGTTTTTGGCATAATACAATAACTTCCCGTACTATATCATTCAGGTCAATAAGATTTTCGGTGTCTTCAATTCTTCCTATTCTTGAAAATTCAAGCAGGTCCAGGATTATCTGGCGCATTCTTTTTGCACCATCCATTGCAAAGTGGATATATTGTTTGCCTTTATCATCAATTAAATCACTGTATTTATTTTCTATCTGCCCTAGAAATCCGGTGACCATTCTCAGCGGCTCCTGCAGATCATGGGATGCTACATAGGCAAACTCTTCGAGTTCTTTATTTGAAATTGCCAGATCGCTGGCGTGCTTTTTTAAATTGGCATTTAATTCGCCTAATTGTTTTTCTGATATTTTGCGGTCAGTTATATCTTTAAAAAAAACAGATAAGCCGGTTGAAGATGGATAAGCGCTTACTTCAAACCATTTATCTATTGCAGGATGATAAACTTCGAAATTAATTACCGCATTTTTTTCGATAGCCTCATGATATTTTTTATACATTTCGGAATCAATACTGTCTGGAAATATCTCCCAAATATTTTTGCCTAATACTTCTTCGCGTTTTTTGTTAAGCAATCTTTCCGCTTCCTTATTCCAATAGGTAAAATTCCAGTTTTTATCTAATGCGTAGAAGCCATCGCCAATACTTTCAAGAATACTATTCTTTTCTTTATATACTTTTAAAGTCTCATTTTCCAATTTTGTTTGCTGTGTAATATCCCTCAAAATTCCATCTATGCGAATGGGCTTGTCATTGTGGTCAAATTCAAATTTCCATTCTGTAGTTGCATGTCGTAACTCCCCATTCTTTTTTATGAATTGAAAACTAAATGATGAATTTGTAAAAGTAGCAAAAGCATTTTCCATGCTGCTGATTACTAATGCGGCATCGTGCGGGTGAACGAATGACAGAAACGCTTCAGATGATGGAATAATTTCGTCACATTCAACTCCAAAAATTCTGCAAAATTCATCAGACCATGAATGCTTATAATTCAGCAGGTTTACTTCCCAACTACCCACCTGCGCTATTGATTGTGCTGTTTTAAGCTTCGCTTCACTTTCTACCAGTCTTTCTTCGGCTTTTTTGCTTTCGGTAATGTCTGATGAAATACCAATGATGCCGCTTAATTTATTTTGTTGATCATAAATTGGAGAATTGGTAACCAGGGCAGGAAAATTAGTTCCATCCTTTTTCCGCACTTTAAATTCTCCAGACCATGTTTGCCCTTTTTTTAGCTCTTCCATTATCTGGATAGCTTGTTCAATGGTGGACTCAGAAGGAGTTAGATCAATTATATTTTTCCCTATAGCTTCTTCTTTTGTCCACCCATAAATATCTTCTGCTGCCTGGTTCCAATAATTTATAATGCCCTTTATATCTGTTGCTATTGCCGCTTGCCCGATAGTGCTTAATAAATGGGCTTTAAACCTGTTTTCTTCATCTGCTTTTTTGAGTTCAGTAATATCTTCAACGCTCGACCAAATAAATTTTTCTCCGTCTTTTTCAAAAATATTTCCCGATAATCTTACGGGGACAAGATTTCCGTTTTTATGAATATATTCTTTTTCATAATTGATAAATTTACCCGTGCCCATAAGCTCTTCCAAAACTTTATTTTCCTGGTCATGATATTTTTCAGGGGTTATTTCCCAATAAGTCAGCTTCAAAGTTTCTTCAATTGTGCGGCCAATAATTTTCGCAAAGGCCTCATTTACATCTGCAAGTGTCCCGTCCATGCGTGCAAGCGCCAGACCTATTACGGTTTGTTCAAAAAGATTCCGACTGTGCTTTTCACTCTGAATTAATTTTTCATCTGCTTTTTTCCGTTCGGTTATATCTACGTTTACGCCTATCATCCGCACACCCACCCCTGCTTCATCCCTGGAAACGATTGCATGTGCTTCAATAAAATGAACAGATTTATCCGGCCATATAACCCTGAATTCCGAATTAAAATCACTTATGCCTGTTAATGCATCATTTACTTCTTTGCCCGCTCTTTCAATATCATCAGGATGAACAGTGGCAGCCCATGCTTCGTATGCACCGCTGAACTTATCTTCGGCAACTCCGAAAATGCTGTACATGGTTTTATCCCAAATAAGATTGTTGTTTACCACATCCCAATCCCATATGCCCATTTTTGCGGATGTTGTTGCCAGGAGTAATCTTTCTGATGTCGTCCTTAGTTCTTCAGAAGTAGCATTAAGTTTATTCTCTGCTATTTTCCGCTCCGTAATATCTGTTGAGGTAATACAGATGCCTTCTATCTTTTCTGCATTATAAACCGGGTTAATCGTAAAACTAAACCACTTTGTTTCTCCGCTTTTTCTGGTATAAGGATAGTCATACTGCAATATTTTTCCTGACAGTACTTTCAAAATATTATCCTTATACATTTTTTTTCTTGAATCAGGGAGAAAGTCAAAAATACTTTTGCCAATATTTATTTCCTTCTCTATATTCAAACGGATTCTATCTCTTGCCTTACTATTAAACGATTTGATAATTCCATTGATGTCAGTAAGAATAAACCCGTCAGAAGTGTTTTCAAAAATGGCCTTCAGGTTAGATTCTGATTTCTGCAAGGCTTCCTCCACAACTTTCCTTTCGCTTATATCTCTTATAAAACCAATAAATCGGTATTTGTTCTTAGCCCGGATTGGGCTAATACTTAATGAAATATTAATTTCAGTTTTATCTTTTTTAAGTGCATGAACTTCTATTGTTTTGTTAAGGATAGGACCTTTACCTGTTTTTAAAAAGTGTTTCATACCCTGTTTATGTGCTTCACGTAAGCGAGGTGGAATTATGTTATCCGATAATAAAGTACCGATCACTTCTTCCTCTTTCCATCCAAAAAGCAGTTCTGCTTTTGAATCCCATTTTGTAATCTTCCCTTCTTCATCTATAATTATAATTGCATCTAATGAAGCATTGAATACTGTTTGCATTTCCTCCCTGCTTTCAAGCAAATCAATTTCTGTTAATTTTCTTTCTGTTATATCCTGGCAGGTTCCTATTGCACGAACAGGATGTCCTTGTGCATCCTGGAAAATTTTCCAATTTTCTATTACATGTTTCACCATGCCATTTGTTGTAATGATCCTGTGCTCAATGGAATTGACCGTTTGGCTGTTTAACGAATTTTCGAAAGCTGTATTTACATGATTACGTTCATCAGGATGTATAAAATTGAGGAAGGCTTCATGAGTAGCTTGAAATTTTTTTGGATCGGTTTCAAAAATATGGTGTGTTTCTTCTGACCATATTACATTAAAGTTTTGAAGGTCTGTTTTCCAACTGCCTACTTTAGCAATTGCCTGCACTTCTATTAAGTGTGATTGATTAATTATTAATTCATCTATGATAACTTCCTTTGCCCGTTTCAAACGATACTTCTCCAATGCATTTTGTATAGCCGTAGGCAACCGGTGAAGCCTGTCTTTTAATATATAATCATCGGCACCTTTCTTTAATATCTCAACTGCAAACTCCTCGGATATTGTTGCTGTAACAAGTATGAAAGGAATTTTCATCCCTGTTTCATGAAATATAACCAATGCATCAAGTGAATTAAAAGAGGGAAGAGAATGATCTGCCAATATTATATCAGGAGAAAAGTCATTTAATGCCTTAATAAATTTATCTTTTGTATCCACCACCAAACGTTCATAATCAACATTTCCTTTTTTTAATGCCTTATCTATTAACAAAGCATCGCTGGGTAAATCTTCCAGGTGTAATATCCGGCGTTTTTTATCCGGGATTTCTATCCCGCTTATTTCTTCAGGTAAAGTTTTTGTTGCAGTCATATACTATAGTTGTGGAGGAGTGTTTACTACGAGCCAGTAGAAGCCGAGATCGGTGATGGTCTTTGAAAAGTTGTCGAAGCCAACAGGCTTAACCACATAGCTGTTCACACCCAACTGGTGACTTTCAATAATGTCTTTTTCTTCATTTGATGAGGTCATCATCACCACCGGGATCAGTTTTGTTCTTTCATCGCTTTTAATAATACGCAACACTTCAAGTCCGCTAACCTTCGGCATTTTTAAATCCAGGAATATTACTTTGGGTTTATACTCAATATTTCTGCCTTCAAATTCTCCTGTTCCGAAAATAAAATCAAGCGCCTGGGCGCCATCAATAAGATGGACCAGGTTATTGGCAAGGTTGTGCTTCTTTAACGCTCTTATAGTAAGCATTGCGTCGGATTTATTGTCTTCCACCAGCAGGATTTGAATATCAGTATTTGTCATAGCTATTGTCTTAATTGGTTTATTAAGTTATCGGCAATGAAATATAAAAACAGGCACCTTCATTAACTTTACCCTCTGCCCATACTTTGCCATCGTGTTTTGTAATGATCTTTTGAATAATGGCAAGCCCTACTCCTGTCCCTTCGAATTCGTTATTGCTGTGCAGCCGTTGAAAAACTCCGAATAATTTATCATAGTATCGCATATCAAATCCTGCACCATTATCTTTTACATAATAAGTATGATAATCATCTTCAGGGTAACTTCCAATCTCAATCATTGCTTCCTCTTTTTTGCCTGTATATTTAAATGCATTGGAGAGAAGGTTTATAAAAACCTGTTTCAGCATATTTCTGTCAGCCTTTATATTTTCCGGATTTTTTATAATGATATTAATTATTCTGTTTGGGTACATTGGTTTCAGCTCCGCGATAACAATATCTAAAAGTTGTTTAATATTTACATTCACCACAGAAACATGCTGTTTTCCTATACGGGAAAAATCCAGCAGATTATCGATCAATTCGCCCATTTTGTTTGAATTCGCAATCACTTCTTTCAATATGTTTGCTGCCTCATCATCTAATTGTTCAATATAATCTTCTAATAGTATACTGGTAAAACCATTAATAGCTCTCAGAGGAGCCCGCAGGTCATGCGAAACGGAATACGAGAAAGATTCTAATTCTTTATTAACTGACTCCAGCTCTGCTGCCTGGGTTTCCTTTTCCTCATTTTGAAGGGCGAGTTTTTTGTTGGCTATGATCAACTCAGCTGCACGCTTTTCTTTTTCTTCATTTTGAAAAACAAGCTCCTTATTGGCAATAATTAATTCTGCGGCTCTCTTTTCTTTTTCCTCATTTTGAAATAGAAGTTCTTTGTTAGCAATGATTAATTCTGCTTCACGCTTTTCTTTCTCATCATTTTGAAAGACAATTTCTTTGTTAGCGATTACTAATTCAACTGCACGTTTTCCTTTTTCCTTGTTTTGAAAGGCAAGTTCACTGTCTGCAATAATTAACTCCTCTGCCCTGTTTTTCTTTTCCTCATTAGCTATTACCAATTCATCGGCACGTTTTCCTTTTTCCTTTTTTTGAAAAACCAGTTCACTGGTAACTAACTTCAGTTCGGCCGCAGACTTTCTTTTTTCTTCTTTATAAAAAGCAAGTCCTTTTTTAGTGAGATCCATAGGTTTTCGATTACACATTTAGTTTCAAACTATAATTTGACCTGTGACCATTCACTGTGAATTGGCAATGGTGAATAGTCAATATTTCACCATTAACCAGTGACCATTCACTG
>MWWA01000475.1_pt1 | contig 10444 bp, 17 predicted proteins | sample 1047341 | NCBI WGS metagenome assembly MWWA01 (sample SAMN06349978, study PRJNA376086) | soil metagenome | isolation source: MS5-1 sample Antarctic (ecotone) soil | place: Antarctica | collected 2015-01-13 | reverse complement strand
ACGATTTACTCGTTCCGTGCCAAATTCTTCGACATTGAAAGAAGCCATCACCGAACCGTAAATCATTGCGCGGCGCATCGCGGCTTCGTCAATTTCTTTTTGACTTGCCAAATAACCCATAAAACCACCCGCAAAAGTGTCGCCCGCGCCCGTCGGGTCAAACACGCTTTCAAGCGGATAAGCCGGAATCGCAAAATAACTGTCTTTGGTAAAAAGTGCCGCGCCGTATTCGCCGCGTTTGATAACCAACGCTTTTGGTCCCCAACTCATAATTTTTTTCGCGGCTTTGTGAATATTCGGTTCGTCCGCCAGTTGCCGCGCTTCGGCATCGTTGATGATAACGCAATCCACGACTTTCAAGGTTTCGATAACGGCATCTTTCATCGAATCAATCCAAAAATTCATCGTGTCCATCGCCACAAACTCGGCATTTGAACTCATCCGAACTTCTTTTTGCAGCATCGGCAAAATATTCGCCAAAAACAAAAGCCGCGAGTTTTTCGATTCGTCGGAAGGTTTCGGCTGAAATGTTTCAAACACATTAAGCTGTGTTTCCAAAGTGTGCGCCGTGTTCAAATCGTAATCATAACGCCCGCGCCAAAAAAAAGTTTTGCCGTCCGAGACGACTTCTATATCGTCGGTATTGATATTATGACGCTTAAAAACTTCCCATTCCGCGTCGGTAAAATCGTTGCCGACGACACCGATAACGCGGACATCCGTAAAAAAACTCGCCGAGAGCGCAAAATGCGTTCCCGCGCCGCCAAGAAGTTTGTCGCGCTTGCCAAAAGGCGTTTCCACCGCGTCAAACGCCACCGAACCTACAACTGTTAATGACATTTATTAAAGTATTCTCCTGTTTCTAAAATTTAATCTAAATAGCGACTTAAATATAATTTTCCTTCGTAGTCAACCAATCCAATTCTAACTAATTCCAGCCAGCCGCGCCGACCAAGCACATTTCGGCGGACGTTTTCATCTTGAGCAAAATAAACGAGCGAATCAAATTCGATTCCTTCAACTTCCAAAGTTAGTCTAAATCCAAACGTGATAAAAGTTCCCGTTGCCGTTCCGACACGCTGAAAAAGTCCGCTTTCGATTTCCAAATCGAGTTCTTCGCCGTATCTTCTCTCGAATATACAAAGAGCCGAACCCGTATCAATTTTTGCAGGGAAAGAAACATTTTTATTCGAGAGTTTGAGAGTTGTGTTGACCGTAATTCCACTTTCGCCCGCGTCATAATTGACGAGTTTTTCAAAATCCAAACTATGTTCCATTACCAACCTCCGAAAGGAACGTCCGTTTCAGAATAAACCATCGTCAAAAAAGGATTTTGAAAACCGTGTTCTTTGGCTTTTTCGTGTGCTTCGCGGATGGTTTTGCCTTCTCCGACAAGTTTATTTCCAGCTAATGCAACATACTTTCCCGCATATTTTTCGCGGTTTGCCTTGAGCCATTCAAGTTGCTGCTGACGCATCTCATCATCAGAAACTATCGAAAAGTTTTGAGTTTTGTTATCGTTTCTCAATTCTTCCGCCAAAAATTCGGCTAGATTTTGCTTTTCGGTTTCGTCCAACGAAATAATTTGCTGTTTAATTTGGGTTAAAGTCTGAGTTTGCATAGCAAAACCTATTCTACACGCCACGGCGGATTTTGGCGATTTTCGCCCGCGTAAAAAAGACAAATTTTATTGGAATTCGGGTCTGTGAGATAAGTTTCGCGCCACAGCCAAGTTTGGTCTTGCGGTTCAGTTTCAAATTGCAAGCCGAGATTTTCGAGTTCCGCAACTTTCGCGTCTAAATCTTCACACTCAAAATAAAGCACGATATGTTCATTCGGCGCGGTTTCTTCGGCGTGGGAAACGGAAAGCGTCGCGTCGCCGTCGGGACATTCAAGCCGAGCGTAGCGCGGCAGCGAATCAACAATCAATCGTAATCCAAGTTTTTGATAAAACTCAACCGTCGCAAGCGGTTTGTCGGTGTAAATCGTAACTTGGTTTAAGTTCATTGCTTGGTGAATAGTAAATGGTTAATGGTTAATTGTGAAAAAGGTGAACTCACAATTAACCATTAACCATTAACAACTAACAAATCTACTTTTTGGCTTGGAGTTCTTTCAGAGCCTTTTCCGCGTCCGTCTTAAACGCACTTTGCGGATATCTTTCAACTATCAAAGAAAGATACGCCGTTGCGTCTTCGCGCAGTTTTTCGGGCGCGAACTTTTTCTTTTCCTCTTCTGAAATTATCTTTTGCTTGCCTTTGTTTTCCGACAAATAATAACTGCTCATTCCGGCGTAATACAAAAATTCGTCCATCTTGGAAAATTCAGGATACGCCGCAAAAGTTTCTTCAAAACGCATCAGCACGGCTTTGTAGGCTTTCTTCAACTTAAAATACTGTTGCGCGACTTCGAGATTGTGCTTCGCGTCGGCTTCAAGAATCGGGTCGCGCTGAACTTGCGGCTCAATTTGCTTTTGCGCGAACGCTGACGATGCAAACATTAGTAAGACAAAACTAAATATAAAGATTATTTTTTTCATAACAGCTATAAAGATGTTCACAAACCTTAAAAAGTTTCCCTAGCTACTTTTGCGGCGCGTATTTTCCGATAATTGCTTCCAGATTTTTTGCTGTTTCCGCGTTCCAAAGTTCGGGCGCGGTGAAAATCGCGTTTCTCATAATTTTCTACTCTACTTTTTTGACATCGCCCGAAGGTAAGCGACGTTCAAACTTGAGCATTTCGTTTTCAAGGCGCAACGCTAAATTTTCGTGGTCTTTTGCCGTTTCGGTTTTGTGATGATGAATTTCCTGTGAAAGCTGAATGACAATTACTGTTAGTTTTTCAACCCGATTTTCAAGTTCCTGTATATCTCGTCGAAACTCTTTAATATCTTCCGTATTTTGTCGTGTCCTTTCGGCTTGAGTAAATGTTTCTTTAATTCCCGAAAATACTTCTTTCCACATCAGATTAGCGTCCTCTCGATTTTTGCCAGATTTTCGTCAATCCGTTTTAATGTTTCACGAGATTTCTGTTTTAACCAATCAATTTCTTCTTGGTCGCGTTGCATAATTTCATTGTTTTTACTCATTTCTTCAAGCATTCGGCGAATCTCCTGTTGATAATATTCATCCGTTTGTATTACTTCTTGATTCAAAACTTGGCTCATAACTTCACCTCAAAATCATTTTACTACTTCGGCGCATATTTTCCGATAATCGCTTCCAGATTTTTTGCTGTTTCCGCGTCCCACAGTTCGGGCGCGGTAAAAATCGCATTTTTGGTTGCGCCCGCAAACTGATTCGGCGTTTCTTTTGCCGCCACGCGCTTGACCGCTTCTTTCAAAACAAGTTGGGCGTTTCGCACGTTTTTGTGCAGATATTCGATGACCATCTCAACTGAAACCGAATCGTGGTCTTCGTGCCAGCAATCGTAATCGGTAACGAGTGCCAAAGTTGCATAAGCGATTTCGGCTTCGCGGGCGAGTTTGGCTTCCTGCAAATTGGTCATTCCGATAATGTCCATTCCCCAACTGCGATAGACGTTTGATTCCGCCTTTGTCGAAAACGCCGGACCTTCCATACATAGATAAGTTCCGCCGCGATGGATTTTCAAACCTTCAACAGCATTGCAGGACTCTTCCAAAATATCGCCTAATTCCGCGCAAACCGGATGCGAAAACGTGATATGTCCGACAATCCCATTACCAAAAAATGTTGATTCAGCAGCGCGGGCGCGAGTGCGGTCAAAAAATTGGTCGGGAATAACCATATCGGTCGGCGCATATTGTTCCTGAAGACTGCCAACCGCCGAAACTGACAAAATATAATCCACGCCGAGCATTTTCATCGCGTAAATATTCGCCCGAAACGGCAATTCCGTTGGCAAGAATTTGTGTCCGCGTCCATGTCGTGGCAAAAACGCCACGCGCTCGCCTTCCAAAGTTCCAATAATAAAAGCGTCCGACGGTTTGCCAAACGGCGTATCAACTTCCGTTTCCGTGATGTCCGTCAATTCCGGCATCTGATACAAACCACTGCCGCCGATTATTCCGATTTTTACTTGTTCCATATTATTTATTTTCAATTTTATATGCTTCTAAAATTTCGTTCCATTTTTCGAGATGAAAACTTTTAATTTCCGTCGAATTCTTCGCGTCGTTGATTAAATCAATCGAATCATCCGCAAAATCTTTGATAATTTGCAAACAATCTCCAATTATTATTTTATTTTCGTATTCGATGCTTTTACTTGTCTGCATAATTCAAATTTTACTTATCTCTTGTTCAAGTTTATATTTCAGAATTCGGATTTTGCACGTTCCAAAACAACTTGCGCGACGGCGTGTTCGGTGGTGTGCGAGAGTGATAGATGAATTTTATTGGCACCGAGATTTTCCAGAATTTTCCGGGCTTCGCCGCGAATTTCTAATGACGGAACGCCGTTTTCAGATGAACAAATTTCAATATCGTGCCAAGTAATGCGTCCGCGCCAGCCGGTTTGCAAGGCTTTCAGAAACGCTTCTTTGGCGGCAAATCGCGCCGCAAATGATTGCGCTGCCGCCGCGCCTTTTGCCTCGCAGAAGGTGCGTTCTTTTTCCGTAAAAACACGCTCGGCAAAACGCGGTGTTCTCGCCATAGTTTCGCGGATGCGATAAACTTCGATAATGTCTATGCCGATGGATACAATCACGAGTCAAGTCCAAAATCTAAAATCCGAAGAGATGATTTTAGCAGAAAAAGGTTTTTATTGGCGCGCTCAATGCGGCGTAAAAATTCTGGTGTGCCGCGCTCTTGAAGAAAACGGATTTACCAACGGGTTTTCGACGCGGCTTGGCGGAGTTTCGCCGTTTCCGAAAGATGACTTAAATCTCGCGGGTTTTGACGAAGACACGGACGAAAATATCTTTGAAAATCGAAAGCGTTTTTTGCGGGTTTTCGATAACGATTATCAACTTGCAACCACGTGGCAAGTTCACGGCGATGATGTGAAAGTTGTCAAAAGCGCGGCAGACGTAAAAGACGAAAACGCGAAATTCGATGCTCTGACTTCAAATCTCGACCACATTTTAGTCGGCGTGAAAACCGCCGATTGTGTCCCGATTTTGATTGGTGATGCTAAAACGAAAGCCTTCGCGGCGGTTCACGCTGGCTGGCGCGGTACGGCTTTTTCGATTGTGGGAAAAGCGATTGAGAAAATGCGCCAAGAATTTGGCACAGAAGCGGAAAATTTAGTTTGCGCGATTGGAGCGGCGGCAACCTGCAAAAATTACGAAATCGGACGAGATGTAATTGACGCTTTCCGCCAAAATTTTTCAAAGAGCGAACATCTCTTTACGCCGACGCGCTCCAATCACGCTTTAATTGATTTGCTTCTCGCCAATCAAGAACAACTTCTCGCCGCCCAAGTTTTGCCAGAAAATATCTACGTCGCGCCCTTCTGCACAATGGAAAGAACTGATTTGTTTTTTTCCTATCGCCAAGAAAAAAAATTATACGGCAAAACGGGCAGACTGCTTTCAGTTATTGGACGTAGAAAGTGAAAAAGTGAAAAAGTGAAAAGGTGAAAAAGTTGGCTTGAAGATGCTCGAACAACTTTTTCACTTTTTCACTTTACATTGGGCGGTTGGGCGTTCTTAGTGCGAACTGAGATACCTTCGTCGGCAATCAGAAAGACGCGGCGGGCATCGAAAGAAGATGTGTTGGTTGGGAAATATGAAAGCAGATAGCGATTTTTCTTGAGTTCGTCGCAGATAAATTTGGCGGCGGTTTGTGATTCTTCAATCGGGAAAACTTTTCCGCCCGTGCCTTCCGTCAGTTTTGTAATTGCTTCGCCCGCTTTTGGTTGGTCGCGGCGAAATGCTCCGCCCGTGCGGTCGGGAATTTGCAGTGCGTAAATCGTGATATTTTGATTCTGATACTGCGCCAAAACTTTATCAAAATTCGTTTTGCTGCCGCGGTCGAGTCCGTCGCCGATTAAAACCACCGCCGTTTTGCGCGTTCCGGGCATCAATGGAATTAAAACTTCATTGGCGGTTATGCTCAAAGCGTCGAACAGATACGGATTGCCTTTTTTGCGAAAAGTGGCAAGCGAGGTTTCCAACTTTTTCGCGTCGTCCGTCCATTCCTGAATTATTTCGGGTTTTTCATCGTAACCGACGACAAAAATCTGGTCGCCGTCAAAAATTTCATAAGCAAATTCGAGCGTCGCTTTTTTTAATGTTTCGATGTCGGTGCGGGCGGTTTGCGAATTATCAACTAGCAGAAGGATTCGCGCCGGCGACGGGTCAAACGAGAAATTTTTTATTCGCTGCTCGATGCTGTTTTCGTAAAGATACAAATTTTCCGGCTTTATCGGTTCGGTTGCGCCGTTGGTGCGGTGCGCCGTAACGCTCAAAATCGTGCCGTCCGTGTCGGTAGTTGATTTGGCACTGTTGCGCGATTGGGCATCGGCAAATGCAACAAACAAAAGCAAAATCAAACTCGATTGCCAAACCTTTTTCGCCGAAAATCTCATATCTCAATCCTTCTTAACTTCTTTTTTAGAACCCGATGTGTCGTCGTTTGATTTGTTTGATGCGGTTTCGGCTTTGGCGGTTGATTCGGTTGCCGAAGTTTTTTCCGCTTTCTCGGTTTTCTCGCCTTTCTCAGACTTTTCCGCGTTGCCGTCGCCTGTTTTTTTGGCGTAATCGGTAACATACCAACCCGCGCCTTTGAACTGAAATCCCGAAAGCGACCATTGTTTCTCCAACTTTCCGCCGCATTTTTCGCAGATTTTCAAAGATTCTTCAGAAACCTTTTGCATTCTTTCGATATGCGAACCGCAATCTAAACATTTGTATTCGTAAATTGGCATAAAATAACTAAAGCCTGTGCGTAATTAAATTTCTTGACATCAGTAGTTACAAGCTGATTTTGGGCATCGAGAGGTAATCATTGTGAAAATAATTAAACTCTAGATTGATGTCAATTGAAAATTGTTCCGTGCCTCTTGATGCTTTGTTTATTCTACTTGAAGAAATTAAACTTGGCTATCAAGAGTGGAGAAGCCGACTTATATTGCAACTTTCTACTTGAACCGCGAAAGATAAAAACACTTTTGCCGAGACTTAATTCTTCAAAAGGCGCGATGTCTTTGGCATTAGCTGTGCCTGCTAAATTGCCGAACAGTATCGAGAAAACGATAACTGACGCAAAAAAACTTTTCATTTTTTTATATTTAAAGTTCATATAATTGCTCTTTTTTATTATTTGTTTTGGATTTTCCCCAATTCTTCTGACTAAATTAAGCGGCGGCTTTTGCCATATAATCTTGGGCGGCGCAGTGAACTAAAAGTAATGGCGAAGAAAATTGTCCACAGATGAATGCTTCATTTCGCGCTGACACAGATTTTTTTTAACCAATAAAAAAGATATTCGCCCGTTGAAAAGTTTTGAGTTCAACTAACAAAATCTGAAAACTGTCTGTGTGAATCTGTGGATAAAAATAAAAAGTAGTGATTTTAGGTTACTACCATTTTTTAATTTTGTAGGACTAAAAGTTTGCGACGCGCCACGACTTGCAAATCGGGACGGCGCGAAGAAACTTCGATTGAGCGCACTTCGCCCGTCGGTGAATCTTTCAGGGCGCGTTTCGGCGTGTAGGTAATGACATAGTTTGAATCAACAAAGCGGGCGACCAACGCCGTCTTTTCGAGCATTTCTTCTTTAGTCGCGGGCAAAATAAATTCGCCGTTGGTATCGGCGGAAAGCGTAGCAAGATATTTTTCGCTTGCCACCAGCGATTTTTCGCGCTCTTTCATCTTCCGAATAAACTCTCTGTCCGTATTTATCGAACCGAGCCGCGGCTGACGCATTAAGTCTTGAATCGTTTTTGGCATCGCTATCACGACTTCTTCGGGAAGTCTTTGCGGTTTGTGTTCGCCGCCTTTGAGAATTTTGGTTTTCGGCGTAATTTCCGCTTTTTCCAGCGAAGTATAGCTGATAACGTGAACATTGATATTGGTCGCCAACAGATTTTTCATCGCCGCTTCTCTTTCCGTCAAATTATTAAAACTGTCCGTGCCGTCGGTGATTAAAACGAGATGCCGATTTTCAAGCGGAGTTTTTTGCAAAAATTTGGTTGCCGTATCGAGTGCTTTGATAAAAACGGAACGCTTGCCAAAATTGGCTTTGGTGTCGAGAATTTTCAATGCTTCCGCTTTATTCGTCCATTCGGCGATAATCTCCACCTTGTCGTGATACTGCATAATCGCCACCAAATCTTCGGCGGCAAGCGCGTTTATCAAACTTTTTGTCGTGTTGACGGTTTGCTTAAAACTTTTCGCCGCCCGCAACTCGCCGCCCGTGTCCATCACGATTAAAACATTAGCGGGAATGCGCCGAATGCTGTTTGCCTGATTAAGCCGTCCGTCTTCGGTTATCACCAAATCTTCTTTTTTGACATCGCCGACAAATCTGCCGTCGCGGTCAAAGGCGGTTACGTTGAGTTTGATTTCTTCGGTAAAAATCCGTTCCGTGTCGTCTTGTGGAGTCGGAGTCGGCGTTTGCGCGTCGGCAAGAATGGCGAAAGAAAAGAAAAGAAAAAGAACATTTAGAAAAAACTTGGTTGGCGACGATAACATAACAACTCCTAAATCCGTTGATTTTTGGCAGTGTTTCAGATTTTATGCAGTATGTCTTTTCGAGTTTTTTCTGATGATAGCTAATAACTTATTCCGTTTTTTAGCTATCAGCTGTCAGCTATCAGCTATTCCGAAGACTATTTTTCAACCAGCATAAATTTTGAAACATCAACCTATTTTTCAAGTTTTGATGCGTCAACTAATTTTAGAGTTGTGCCGTCGCGCCGTTGCCAGCGTTTCTTAAATATTCCTTCGCGTTCCTCCCACCAATCGCGCCATTCTTGGATGGCTTTTCGTCGTGCTTCCCACGAACTCGCGGGCTTGAAATTCAATCAAGTATTGCTCGCATCGCGCAAACACATTTCGGCAAAGAACCGCGTTTGCAAATCGTCGCTGTTGAGCAAATCAATCAACTCGTCAATCGAATGCTTCGCCATTTTACATCGCTTTTCAACAAATTCTTTTCGATTCATCCTTGTTTACTTCCGCAAAACCGCCCGCGCCGGTGCGCCGTCGCCGGTTTCGCTGATAATTTTAAGCGGCAGACAAATCAGTTCATAATCGCCGGCGGAAACTTCGCGCAAATCTAAACCTTCGATAATTACCACTTCTTTTTCAAGCAAAATAATATGCGTGCGGAAATCCGTCGAGCCGAATTTTTCCACTGAAAGATAATCAATGCCGACGAGTTTTACGCCTTTTTCAACCAAAATCTGCGCGGCTTCGGGTTCGATGGATGTAAAATCCTGGCGAAAACCGTCTGCCGAATTATTCCAAAAATCAGAATTGCGCGTTTTGAATAAAACTCTTTCCGCGTTTTCTAAATCTGCAACGTGCTTTGCTTCGATTGCCAAGACGCTTTTGTCAATTTCAACAACGCGGCACTTACCGATAAGTTTATGCAAATCCAATTGGTCAACTTTGCGTGTGCCTTCGATAAAATGATTCGGCGCGTCAACGTGCGTCGCCGTGTGCGCTCCGAAACAAAGTTTTGAAACATTTGCCGCGTCGCCTTTTTTAATCGAATTGGCGGTTGTAATTTCAACCTTCGGGTCGCCTTCATAAACCGGCACGTTTTCGCTGATTGGAACGGTAATGTCGTAGATTTTCATACTTAATTCAGAGCATAGCCGAAAATAAATTTTCAAACAAGATTTGCTTCACGGCAAAGTTTCTTTGTAGGCTAAAAGCAATATGAAAATTGTCAGAAAAGAACACGGCAGACGCGGCGCGTTTTATATCGAAAAAGACGGCGAATGGATTGCCGAAATGACTTACCGACGCGAAGGCGTGAGAAAAATCGTCATTGACCACACGGAAGTTGACGATTCGTTAAAAGGCAAAGGAATCGGCAACAAATTAGTCGAAGCCGCCGTAATTTATGCCCGCCGCGAGAATCTTTTAATTAAACCCGTCTGCCCGTTTGCCAAAAAAGTTCTCGAATCATCGGAAGATTACGAAGACGTTTTGACGAAATAAATGCAACCGCCGCGAATCTCAGCTTCGAGTTATTCAAACACCGCACCGCTTATCTGGTCGTTTCTTTACGGGCAAAATCGCGGAAAGTTTGAATTGATTTTGGACAATGCGCCGGCGCGTTCCGCCCAACTTCTCGCCCAAAAAAGTGTTGATTGCGCTCTTGTTCCCGTTATTGAATATCAGCGAATTGATGACGTTTTGCTCGTTCCCGATGTTTGTGTCGGCGCGAAAGAAAAAGTGCGAAGCGTTTGTCTTGTTACAAAAGGCGCAGAGTTGCGCGATGTGAAATCGGTTGCGCTGGATATTTCGTCGAAAACTTCTGTTGCGCTGACAAAAATTATTTTC
>MWWA01000474.1_pt1 | contig 10457 bp, 7 predicted proteins | sample 1047341 | NCBI WGS metagenome assembly MWWA01 (sample SAMN06349978, study PRJNA376086) | soil metagenome | isolation source: MS5-1 sample Antarctic (ecotone) soil | place: Antarctica | collected 2015-01-13 | reverse complement strand
GATGGGGGATCATCTATCCGAACGGCAAGCGCTGAAGAATAGAGGGGCACAAACATATCTGAGCCATCGGTATTGCGCTGGGCAATTGCGCCACTACCATTTCTAAAAAGAAGGGCGATGCGCAGAACCTGTTCATTTGCATTGGTAATGCCAAAGAATGTTCTGAGACTGCCTGTAATGGTAAAGGTCCATTTATTGTTGCCGATATAGGTAGCGCTTGCAGCAGCATTTGTAGTACCCCAGGTAAAAGGAACATATACCCAGGCATTATTACTTAAATTGGTGATGGCGCCAATGTGAACATAAACATCCGAAGTGGCTGAGTAATTCAATAATGACTGGTTACCTTTTGAGGCATCCAATGTGATGACAAGCGTTTGTGAAGGGTCTGATTCCACAGGAAAAGGAGGTGTCCATTTTAGTAACTGGGCCTGGGCCTGGAACATGCCCAGCACAGTGATAAGCACGAGCAGCAATCTATTCATAGCAGGTGAATTGGAAATAAAGATAATAATATGTACTAATAACACATTGTTTTTTAGAAACAGGGTTTTGATCCCGCTTATTTTTACGTTATGAACCCGGATCTACAAACATTAATGGAAAAAACAAAAGCGTTCCTCAGCAGAAAGGAAATTGATGCTTCAGAGGTTCAGAACCTGAGATCAATATTGAAGTTCCATGAACACCGCTATTATATTAAAAATGATCCATTGATCTCCGACAGGGAATACGATCAGTTGTATAAAGCCCTGGAATGGATTGAAAAAGAAAGCCCCGACCTTGTTGTTCCGGATTCCCCCACTCAAAGAGTGGCTACCGGGCTTACCAAAGATTTTCCTTCTGTAGCCCATCTGGTGCCTATGCTTTCCCTGGATAATTCTTATAATGAAGAGGACTTGCTCGATTTTGACAGGAAGGCCAGGGAATTAACCGGATTGACAGAAATAGAATATTGTATTGAACCAAAATTTGACGGAGCCAGCATTTCACTGGTTTATGAAAATAACCAACTGGTGAGAGGGGCTACCAGGGGTGATGGTGTGGAGGGCGATAATATTACCCCTAATATTAAACAGATCCGAACGATTCCATTATCTGCGGCTTTTTCTGACTATGGGATTGAAACTGTGGAGATCCGCGGGGAAGTGCTCATCAACAAAAACAATTTTGCCGCTTTCAATAAAAAACTTGTGGAACAGGGTGTTGCCCCGCTTGCGAATCCACGCAATGCTTCCGCCGGAACATTAAGAATAAAAGACCCCCTGGAAGTAAAAAGACGAAACCTGGAAGCTTTTGTGTACCATGTAAGTTATTACACTGCCAAACCTTCTGCAGGTGAAAAAAACAGTCCAGGTCAGGACTACCTGGGTACTCACAGCGGTACACTGGAAATGCTTTGGGAACTTGGGTTCAGATCTCCAGAGCTTGAAAAAAAAGTGCTGAAAGGCATTCAGGAAGTTGTGCTCTATTGCCAGGAATTTGAAAGCAAAAGAGATGACCTGCCTTACGAGATCGATGGTATGGTGATCAAAGTGAATGACTTTTTATTACAGGAAAGAATGGGTATGACCACACACCATCCCAGGTGGGCGATGGCTTTTAAATTCAAGGCCAGGCAGGCAACCAGTAAGTTGACAAGAGTGGAGTTCCAGGTGGGGCGCACGGGAAATATTGGTCCGGTTGCTAAAATTGAACCCGTTCATATTGGAGGTGTTACGGTAGGTTCCGTGTCGCTATTCAACGAAGATGTGATCCGTGAAAAAGATATTCGGATAGGCGATACCGTTTTAGTGGAAAGAGCGGGCGATGTAATTCCTTATATCGTAAAGCCCCTGGTGGAATTAAGGCAGGGCAATGAAACGCCTATTCAATTTCCCACACTTTGCCCATCTTGTAATGATGTACTTATCAAAGCTCCGGATGAAGCAGCCTGGAGGTGTGTGAACATCAACTGCCCTGCCCAGGTGCTGGAGCGGCTGATGCATTTTGCCAGTAAAGATGCCATGGATATCCGCGGGTTGGGAGGTGCCCTGATCGAAAAATTTTATTCTATGCAGCTGCTTGATTCCATTCCAGGAATCTATACACTTGATTTTGATTCAGTAGGAAAACTGGAAGGTTTTGGAGCACGATCCATTGATAATTTAAGATCTGCAATTGAAGCTTCAAAAAGGCAACCACTTCACCGGCTGATCTATGCACTCGGCATCCGTTATGTTGGCGAAACAATGGCAAAAACACTTGCAAATTCGATAACTCATTTAATGGATTTGCAAAATCTTGATGAAGAAGCGCTACAAAAACTGGAAGATGTGGGACCGAAAGTTGCTGGTAGTGTTGTTCAGTTTTTTCGAAATGATGATAATATTGATTTGCTGCAACAATTGGAATCTCTTGGCCTTCAATTACAAAATGAAAAACGGGTAATGGGAAGTGAGGGCAGTCTGACTGGACAAAGCTTTTTATTTACCGGAAGCCTCGCCGTTTTAAAAAGAAGTGATGCGGAAGCAATGGTAGAAGCGAATGGAGGCAAAATAGTTTCGGGGGTAAGCAGTAAACTGAATTACCTTATCGTAGGGGCTGATGCAGGTAGCAAGCTGGAGAAAGCAAAAAAAATTGCAAGCATTCATATTCTTTCTGAAGATGAGTTTCTAAAAATGATTGCTTATCATACCAAATAGCTGTAAAAGGATGCAGGAGCTGTTGCAGTTTTTACGAAAAACAGGTGTCAGGCATAAATTTTTTATCAATTTAAAAACAGGCCACATGTATTGTTAAGGTAAAAAGGTAATCATGATCAAAAAGCAGCTTGGAGAAATTTGGAAGCAACTGGAGTTCAAGGGCAGCAGGGAACTCAGGAATAAATATGCCATTTCATCTGTAGGCCGTATTGCGAGCTACAGGGAAAACGTGCTTGAAGATGGAAAATTGCTAAAAGGATCTTTAACTACAGGTTACCGAACTTTAAATCTGCACAGGCCCGGCCATAAAGGCACGCTTTATATTCACAGGGAACTGGCCCGGCTGTTTCTTAAACGTCCTTCCACCAAATACAGGTTCGTCATTCACAAAAACCATGATAAACTGGATAATGCAGTGAAGAATCTGAAATGGGCAACGCTGGAAGAAATGATCCTGCACCAGCAAAGCAGCCCTGCAAAAATCGCCTATAAAAAGAAGCAGGCAAACAGGGAAACCGGACTGAAGCTGACTGCCATTCAGGTACGCAGGATCAAAGAACAACTCAACAACAAAAACAGGCGGCTTACTATTAAACAACTTGCCGACAAATACGACGTTAGTGAAATGACCATGTACAGGATCAAGAGTGGTGAAAACTGGGGCCGGGTGAAATGAATTTATTCCGGATCATTTCCTGTCTTTTTCATAAACATATCTTTTCTCTACGATATCATGTAACATTCAAATCAATGGTCAATGGTCAATGGTCAATGAAAGGCAGATTCAAAATTGAAAATTCAAATAGTGCAAAGTTCATTATTCACCATTCACCATTTATCAAAAAATAAATATGCTCGAACCGCAATCGATCAAATTCTTAAAAGGATTAAGGAAAAACAACAATAAGACCTGGTTTGAAGAAAACCGGCACCAGTATGAAGCCAGTCGCATTGATTTCCAGAATTTCATTCAGCTGGTTATGGATGATCTTCAGCAATCAGATCCCACAATTACAGGTATGCATGCACGTGAATGCCTTTTCAGGATCAACCGTGATATCAGGTTTTCGAAAGATAAAACACCTTACAAAACAGGTTTTGGGGCCAGCATAAAACGAGGTGGGAAAAAAGCGCCGTATGCAGGTTATTATTTTCATTTTGAACCGGGAATGAGTTTCGCTGGCGGTGGCATCTGGATGCCGGAAGCGGCAGCAATAAAAAACCTGCGGCAGGAGATCGATTATAACTGGGTAGAATTTCAATCCATTGTAAAGGAAAAATCATTTAAGAAAATGTTTGGTGATATTGAAACCGAGGGAGCATTAAGCCTGCAAACCATGCCACGCGGATATGAAAAAGATCATCCTGCAGCAAGCTACCTGCGTTTAAAAAGCGTAATTGCTGAAAGAAAGATCTCCGATGAAGAACTGGTAAAACCTTCATTACATAAAACAACTGTACAGGCTTTTACAGCCATACAGCCTTTACTTCATTTTATTAACAGGACGATTGAAGCGGATTAAAAATCTATTCAGACCATTCCTTTTTCAACTAAATATTCTGCAATCTGAATTGCATTTGTAGCAGCACCTTTTCTCAGGTTGTCACTCACGATCCAGAGGTTGACAGTTTTGGGCTGGGTTTCGTCGCGCCTGATCCTTCCAACAAAAACTTCGTCCCGGTCGTGCGCCCATAATGGCATTGGATACAATTGCGTGGAAGGATCATCCTGAATTACAATACCAGGAGCGTTAGTCAATATTTCTTTTAATTCGTTCAGATCATATTCATTTTCAAATTCCACGTTTACGCTTTCACTGTGTCCGCCCATGACTGGAATCCTGACTGTTGTAGCGGTTATATTGATGGAAGGATCACCCATGATCTTTTTGGTTTCCAGGATCATTTTCATCTCCTCCTTTGTATAACCGTTTTCCAGGAATACATCAATCTGGGGGATCACATTAAGATCGATGGGATATTTATACGCCATGGGGCCTTCCTTTCCTGCCCTTTCATTGAACAACTGGTCAACTGCAGCCTTACCTGTTCCGGTAACGCTTTGGTAGGTGGAAACTACCACTCTTTTGATGCGGTATTTTTTGTGCAGCGGTTGTAACGCCACCACCATTTGGATAGTAGAACAATTAGGATTGGCAATGATGAGGTCTTCAGGTAAAATAATTGACGCATTCACTTCCGGAACAACAAGCGGTTTATCGCGATCCATCCGCCATGCAGATGAATTATCAATAACGGTGATTCCTGCAGCTGCAAACTGAGGTGCCCATTCCAGTGATGTGGACCCACCAGCTGAAAACAATGCAATCGCAGGCCTGGAACTGATGGCATCCTGCATGGATACTACAGTATAGGATTTACCTTTATAGATGATCTCCTTCCCAACAGATCTTTCAGAGGCCACAGGTACAAGTTCATCAACAGGAAATTGCCTTTCTTCAAGAACCTGCAATATTTTTTTACCTACAAGGCCGGTAGCGCCTACAACTGCAACTTTCATTTTCCTATATTAAAAAAGCCTTCCAGGGAAGGCTCGTAATCATTAATCAAATTAGTTTACACACCTTTCACCGTGAGTTCCTGTTTCTGTGCAAATGCTTTTTCTGAAAGGTGATGCATGAGGCGAAATTATCGTTAATTGTTTTTTTCACCAAAACCAGTGTTTTTTTAAACTTCACCCTGGGAACATCCCATTCTAGATTTGCCTTATGTACCGTGTTTGTATGCTGGTTATTTTTAGTTTTTCCTGGTTGTGTACAAGGGCACAGCTGGAAGAAAATTTTAGTGACGGGGATTATACCCAAAATCCCCCCTGGCTGTTTTCCGGCCCACACTGGATGGTAAATGCTGCCAAACAATTGCAATCGGATCATACCCTTGTCAACAGCTTTTTTTATATCGCAACACCCCATACAGTTACAGGTGCTGCAGAATGGGAATTTTACATACGCCTTCAATTCAATACATCATCAACGAATTATGTGGATGTATTTTTAAATGCGGCTGCTGCCGATCTGTCTTCACCCGCACTAACCGGGTATTTTGTAAGAATTGGCAATACGCAGGATGAAGTGTCGCTTTACAGGAAAGAGGGACCATTGTCCGTTAAGATCATTGACGGAGCCGATGGCATTACAAATCAAAGTGATAACCAGTTAAGGATTAAAGTGTCAAGAAATGCTGCAGGGCAATTTCATTTATGGAGGGATGATTCTGGATCAGGCAACAATTATAACCTGGAAGGAATTGTTACAGACAACTATTTTTCTTCGGAGGGATTTTTTGGATTCCTTGTTCGTCAAAGCACCAGTAGTTTTTTTCAAAAACATTTTATTGATGATATCAGTATCCGGCCTTTTGTTCCTGATACAATACCGCCCTATTTAATAGAAGTTCAGACACTTTCTCCGAATAAAATTGCGTTGCATTTTTCTGAACCTGTTGCCGCTGCTGCCACCCAGCAGCTTTCAAATTTTGTGTTTACACCCGGTGGTACCTCTCCAGCTGCAGCCATAATGACGAATACGTATCACCCAGTGGTACTGCTTGAATTTTTAATGCCTTTCCAGAATGGACAGGTATATACACTCACCATTACCAACATCCCGGATGCGGCAGGAAATATTTTAGTTCCTACCACGGCAACATTTTCTTATTACAAACCAAAACCTTTTGACATTGTCATTCACGAGATCATGGCAGATCCTGCTCCACAGGTTGGACTTCCAAATGCAGAATATATTGAATTAAGAAATACCAGTGGGAAGACGATCTTCATGAATGGATGGAAAATTATTTGCAATTCCAGCAGTGCCACCTTACCGGCAATTAATTTCAGTCCTGATAGTGTATTGATCATTGCTGCAGCTTCACAGGTGCAACATTTCCTGCCTTTTGGAAAAACCATTGGCGTATCCTCATTTCCTTCACTACCTAATTCCGGTGGCATCCTCAGTTTACACGCAAACGATGGAACCACCATGCATGCAGTTGCTTATTCCGATCAATGGTATAATAACCCGGTTAAAAAAGAAGGTGGCTGGTCGCTGGAAATGACAGATGCCGCCAACCCCTGTGGCGGTATGGAAAACTGGAAAGCAAGTACCGACCCTTCAGGAGGTACTCCCGGCCGGCTCAATGCAGTGCAAGGCATCGTGCATGATCTATCACCGCCACTGCTTTTGCGCTCCTATACCATCGACAGCCTGACCATTGTTGCCGTTTTTGATGAAGCCATTGACAGCCTTTCAGCATCGGTCAAATCAAATTATACGCTCACCCCGGGACCTGCAATTATTGAAGCAAAGCCTTTGCCCCCACTGTTTACTCAAGTTGTTTTGCATTTACAATCTCCACTTGCAAAAGGCAAACAGTACGAACTAAAAGTTAAGAACATTGGTGACTGCAAAAACAATATGATTGATCCTGCCAAGACTGCCAATGTGGGTGTGCCTGAGCTTTGCCTGCCACATGACATTATCGTAAATGAAATTTTGTTTAACCCAGGGCCAGGAGGATTTGATTTTGTGGAGATCTACAATTACAGTAACAAAATCATTGATCTTTCAGCGCTCAGTATTGCCAACCGCAATACAAGTGGAACCATCAGTAACCTCAGGCTTTTATCAGCTACACCTTATTTAATTTTTCCTAAGGATTATGAGGTGTTTACGGAGGATCCCCAGCGATTGAATTTAGATTTTCATGTGAAATATCCTTCCAGGGTTTTGCCGGTTGTATTGCCGACCTATGCAAATGATAAAGGACATGTGGTGCTGCTCAACCAGCAGGGGACAGTGATTGATGAAGTTGCGTATTCAGAGCAATTGCATTTCCCTTTGCTGAAAATAAAAGAAGGCGTTTCGCTGGAAAAGATCGACCCTGCAGGAGATGGATTATCGCAGGTATTTTGGCACTCAGCCGCATCTTCTGCAGGTTATGGTACGCCTGGCTACCAAAATTCGCAGTTCAGGCTTATAGATGATGTGAAGGCTACGGTAGAAGTGCATCCGAAAACATTTTCACCAGACCAGGATGGGCAGGACGATTTTGTTTTATTACAATACATCGTAGAAGAAAATGGATATATGATCAATACAACCATCTTTAATATTTCAGGGCAATCAGTACGTTACCTTGTCAAGAACAACCTGATGGGAATGAAAGGAAACTTCCGATGGGATGGATTGAATGAAAATGGAAAGAAACTACCAACAGGTGTTTATATCATTTACACGGAAATATTTAACCTGCAGGGAAAAAGAAAGCAATTTAAAAATGCGGTGGTGATAGCAGGAAGGCATTAATGCAAATTCCTGCACGCTGCTATTGATTTAAGTGGCCGCGCGGTCCGGTTGCGGATGAATACGATCAACGCACTTATACAAGTTCAATATCAAAATTAACCAGCTCCTGGAATTGTGCTAGTCTCTTATCGATGTCTTCTTTTGTTATTTCTCTCAGCCTTTCCGTTCCGAATTTTTCAACACAAAAACTGGCCATGGCCGAACCAATGATGATGGCTGTTTTCATGTTCTCAAAAGAGATATCTTTTGTACGTGCGATGTGTCCAATAAATCCTCCGGCAAAAGTGTCGCCTGCACCAGTCGGATCAAAAACATCTTCAAGAGGAAGTGCAGGGGCAAAGAAAACCTGGTCGCCATGAAACAATAAGGCACCGTGTTCGCCTTTTTTGATCACAAGGTAATTCGGTCCCATATTCATGATCTTCCTTGCAGCTTTTACCAGGGAATACTCGTTGCTCAGTTCACGTGCTTCGCTATCATTCACCATAAGCACATCCACCTGCTTCAGTACTTTTTTTAAATCATCCAGTGCCACTTCCATCCAGAAATTCATGGTATCCATCACTACAAGCTTGGGACGTGTCTTCAACTGCTGAATCACACTCAACTGAACCGCAGGGACCAGGTTGCCCAGCATCAAAAATTCGCAATCCTGGTAACTTTCAGGCACTACCGGGTTAAAGTCGGCGAGTACATTCAACTGCGTATCCAAAGTATCGCGGGTATTCATATCCATGTGGTATTTGCCAGCCCAGAAAAATGATTTTTCATTTTCCTTTACCTGAACCCCTTCCATGGATACCCCTCTTTCTTCCAGGGCAGTCATCTCTTTTTTTGGAAAGTCACCACCTACAACAGAAACCTGCTTGATCGGGCGTGTAAAATTGCTGGCACTCCAGGCAATATATGTGGCAGCACCACCAATGATTCGATCACTTTTACCAAAAGGCGTTTCGATATCATCAAAAGCCATTGTACCTACCACGATTAGAGACATCTGAAAAGATTTTGTTATTGAATACGTCCTGGAAATTAAGCGTGCAAACCTAAGGATTTAGGTTTAAGCCGTAAAATTTGTTTGCCTGCAGGGCCTGACATAAAATCATTGCGATACTTCCGCTCCGCTTTATCTTTGACGCATTCATTATGATCCATTTCCACCCGCTCAGCGTCAAAAAAGTTCAGAAAGAGACTGAAGATTGTGTATCCATAACTTTCGAAGTGCCGGAGTACCTGAAAACGGTTTTCAAATTCAGGCAGGGACAAAATCTGACCCTCCGCCATCAGATCAATGGTGAGGAAACCCGGAGAAATTATTCCATCTGCACTTCTCCTTACGATGATATCCTGAGGATTGCAGTAAAAAAAGTTGAAGGCGGTGCTTTTTCTACCTATGCCAATGAAGTACTTAAAGATGGTGATGTGCTGGATGTGATGCCACCTATGGGGAATTTTTATACAGAACTCGATCCTTCACAAAAAAAACAATACCTGGCTTTTGCTGCCGGAAGTGGAATCACGCCCCTGGTTTCAATTATTAAAACTACACTTCTTACAGAGCCATTCAGCCAGTTCACACTGGTCTATGGCAACCGCACCAAAAATTCCATCATATTTAAAGAGGAACTTGAAGGGCTGAAGGATAAATTTATTGACCGTTTCAGGACCTATCATATCCTTAGCAGGGAAAGATCTGATGCGCCAATCAATTCAGGAAGAATTGATGTTGATAAACTGGAATTGCTGACATCAAAACTGATAAACCTGGAGGCTACTGATGAATTTTTTCTTTGCGGGCCAGAAGAAATGATTTTTTGCATCAAGGGTTATTTAAAAGGAAAAGGTGTGGAAGATAAAAAAGTGCACTTTGAATTATTTACTGTTCCAGGCCAGAAAACTACCGGAAGGTCCACAACTAAAACGGATACTTCCAATGACGGACCTACTTCTAAAGTCAGTGTAAAACTGGACGGGATCCTGTTTGACTTTGACCTTGGATATGACAGCCAAAGTATTCTTGATGCAGCTTTGCAACAGGGTGCCGATCTGCCCTATGCCTGTAAAGGAGGCGTTTGTACTACCTGCAAAGCCAGGCTCCTGGAGGGCGAGGTGGAAATGGATGTGAACTGGGGATTGGAACCTGATGAAGTTGAACAGGGTTTTATCTTAACCTGCCAGTCGCACCCGAAAACTCCAAAAGTTGTGGTTGATTTTGATAACAAATAGTAAGAAACAAAACTTTAACCGTGCTAATATTTCATCAATCACTGCTGTCCGGGGGAAATTATTTGATTTCGATGAAACGCGCAATGCTGGCGTTGTTGATGATTACTTAAACCGGGCCTTAGATTTTGCAGTTGCAATAACCTAATGGAGTTTCTTGCCGGACAGCAACGCTATGATAAATGCCTCTTCCACCTTTTTTCTTGAAAAAAAAGGTGGCCCC
>MWWA01000473.1_pt1 | contig 10508 bp, 11 predicted proteins | sample 1047341 | NCBI WGS metagenome assembly MWWA01 (sample SAMN06349978, study PRJNA376086) | soil metagenome | isolation source: MS5-1 sample Antarctic (ecotone) soil | place: Antarctica | collected 2015-01-13 | reverse complement strand
CCATCATTCCTGCCGATGCGGTGTTGATGGCAGGTGGTAAAGGAAAAAGATTATTGCCATTAACGGCTCACACGCCAAAGCCTTTATTGAAAGTAGGTGACAAACCCATCATCGAACACAATATAGATCGCCTGCTCCAAGTCGGAATTAAAAATATCAACCTCAGCATCAATTACCTGGGCGAACAACTGGAAGCTTATTTTGAGGATGGTTCATCAAAAAAAGCAAGGATAAAATATGTTCGGGAAGATATACCACTTGGTACCATCGGTTCCATTTTGCTGGTCGATGAATTTAATCATGATGATATCCTGGTAATGAATAGCGACCTGCTGACCAATATTGATTTTGCAGATTTTTATACCACGTTTAAAGAAGCGGGGGCCGATATGGCTGTAGCGGCAACCTCTTATCATGTAGATGTGCCGTATGCAGTACTGGAAGTGGATGGAAAAAAAGCCAATATAGGATCTTCGAAACCCAGGTTCCGGATAAAGCCGCGGCGCAGGTCACCATCGGTTAAAGAACCGATCAGTTTATTTTGATTATCTACCACAAACAGAATGGCATCGGATGCCAGTTTATCCAGTTTTGACAGGGCTGCCCTTACCGGTTCGTTTTCAAAAATGATATGATCATTTAACAAGCTCATAGGTGTTAAACTTCTTGCGTTGATAGTTTCAAATATTTTTTGATTTGGTTGATCATTTTTTCCGCCGCATGGCTATCACCGTAAGGATGTTGCAAGGCAGGTACCAGTTTGTCTTTTAAAGCATAAACGGCATCTACCATTTTATTTTCTTCTATACCAATGTTGATGATGTTTTCAGTCATCAGTCTGCCTGCCTGCCTGTGGCCCAGGTTTATCACCCATTTGGGAAAGTATGAGGCTTCTACAAACCCGCTGGAGGTATTACCCAGCAGCATGGCGCAGTGTTCCATAGCGCTCAGGTAACCCAATATGCCCAGGTTTTCGAATGCAAATATAGCCGGGTTGTTTTTAGAAAGTATTTCAAATTGTTGCCTGACCACAGTGCCCATAGTATCGGCGTTGGGCATGGTGATCAACACCTGGAATTGAGATGTTAATTTATCCAGTGCAGTGCAAAGTTCACGGGCATAGGTTTCATTTTTTTCAAAGGAAATCGTTTCCGGATGAAAAGTGGTCAGCAGGGTTGGTTTGTTGAGATCAACACCAAACTGAGTAAGAAATTCATCTTTGTTCAGCAGTTGGAGTGAGCTTAAGTTATCTATGCTTAAAGCCCCGGTATTAAAAACGTTTTCTTTATTTCCGGTTAAATCAATTATTCTTTGGCGGTATTGCTCACAACCAGCGAAGTGAAGGGTTGACATATGCGTTAGGCTATGACGAAACACATTGTCCATAGCGCCCATGGTAGTCTCACCACCATGGATATGCGCTACCGGAATGGAAAAAGGTATGGCGGCGGCAACGGCGGCAAACATTTCGTAGCGGTCGCCCAGGCAAATGATCAAATCGGTTTCCAGCTCCTTCCAAACATTTGCAAACTGCTCCAGTGTCCGGGCCATGGAAGTGGCCACCGTTGCAGGCGACTGGCCATCCAGTACAAAGGGCAATGTCCTGGTTATTTCAAAACCATCTGACAGGATAGCATCGATGGTATGGCCAAAAGCGGGTGAAGTATGCGTACCAAATGCCACCAACTGCAATTTAATGTCTGCATCTTTTTGCAGCAGTTGCAACAACGGCCGGTAGATGCCATAGTCAGCACGGGAACTGGAAAGTACGGTTAGTTTCTTACTCATGCCAGTGGACTAAAATCTTCGTTTGACAATAAATGATCGGTATCCAGATCCTTCATTAGCTTTCTGCCTATGACCTCATTAAGGCGCATGGGTGAAATACCGATGCCCGGTCTTTTCATCATCAGATCTTCGGCGGTTAAAGTATGCCCTGCTTTCACATCATGGGCAATATGTATGCTTTTACGTGCAATGGCTATGTTTTTTAATTCAGAGGGGCTGGGCGTTTTAATCCCAGTGCCTGAAATAGTTTTTTCAATATTCCGGATAGCTGAAACCATGGCTTTCAGTTCGCCGGGTTCAAGGGACGCCCGGTGGTCAGGACCTTCCATATTCCTGTCCAGGGTAAAATGTTTTTCTATAATGGTAGCACCCAGGGCCACCGCGGCAATTGGCACTTCAATACCAAGGGTATGATCTGAATAACCAATAGCCACTTCTAACTCTTTTCCAATCTGGTTCATGGCCAGCAGGTTTACATCCTGCATGGGCGTGGGATATTCGGTATTGCAATGAAGTACTGTCATATTATTTCTTTTAATGCCAGCTTGAATAAATACATCAACGGCTTCTTTAATTTCGTCCATCTTCGCCATACCCGTAGATAAAATCACTTTCTTAAACAGCCGGGAAGCCTTTTGCAAGTAAGGCAGGTTGGTGATTTCTCCCGAAGGAATTTTAACCAGGTTTAAGCCAATTTCAGCAAGGTATTCCAATGAATCAAGGTCAAATGCCGTGGAAAAGAATTGAATGTTTTTTGATTTACAATAGGCCATCAGTGACTCATGATCTTCTTTGCTTAATTCCAGTTTTTTTAGCATCTGGAATTGGGTTTCCGTTTTATCCCCTGTATTTTCCTGCTGGTATGCTGCTTTCTGTGCAGTGGAAGAAACCAGTTTTTCTGCTTTAAAAGTCTGGAACTTTACATAATCCACGTTTGCTTCCGCAGCAGCATCCACCAGTTGTTTGGCCAGTTTCAAACTGCCATTGTGATTAACCCCTGCCTCTGCTATGATCAAAACTTTTTCCATTGTTCATGAATCATCCTTGCGGGGATGCCTGCATAGATGCCTTTTGTTTTCAATGATTTAATAACTACCGTTCCTGCTCCCAATGTAATGCCGCTAACCAATTCCACTCCATTTGAAAGCACTGCATTAGAACCTATAAAAATTTCATCACCCAATTTGCAATCCCCATTCACCACTGAATGTGTGGATACATGGCAATGGTTCCCTATCACTACATCATGCTCAATATTTGCTCCTGTGTTCAGAATGCAGTTTTGCCCAATCCTGGCCTCTGCATTTACCATTGCTCCATTCATAACAATAGTTCCTTCACCGATCATTGCATGTTTTGAAACATGGGCCAATGGAGAAATGATGATTACAAAGCTGGCATTTCCTGCCTTTAATCTATCAAAAATATTCTTGCGTTTTTCAGCAGATTTCAATTGCCCGATGGTGATCAGGAAATAATATCCTTTTCCGATGAATGCTTCTATATCATCATCTGAACCGATGAAATTATAACCTAAAAGCTGGTCACCTATTTTTTCCGGGCTGTCCAGTATTCCGTGGATATCGAACTTATCTTCCAGTTCAATTACGTCAATGCATGATTTGCAATGTCCGCCACCACCGATTAAAATAAGCTGTTTCCGCATAAGCTTTAAGGTCTGTAACTGCTTGGAATATTCACCGCTCTTTCTTCCAGCCATGCTGCATTTTCCAAACTACCAGTTTGACAAGTGACATACATGGGGAGTTTGTTCATTAAGCGCCATATGGGGCGGGTCATTACTTTATGCTCATTCGTGAATTGTAAAAAAGAATCTTTTTCTTCTTTGTTCTTCAATAGGATGGTATGAAGCCAGTTGTTTGCTTTTGCTTCTGCAATGGGTTCTACCAGTTGCATTTCGCTGTCTGCAAAAAAATCTTTGTACCTGTCAGCCAGTGCCTGTTTATTAGCCAGTATATTCTCCAGTTGCTCCAATTGTGCACAGGCCAGGGCCGCATTCAGGTTGGGCATCCGGTAATTATAACCTACATCATCATGCGCAAACTCCCAGGCATGTGGTTGCTTGGCCGTAGTGGATAAATGTTTGATCTTTTTAGCCAGCACATCATCATTGGTAATGATGGCGCCGCCGCCACCGCAGGTCACTGTTTTGTTACCATTAAAGCTGAAGGTTCCCATCAACCCAAAATTACCAGTATGTTTGTCTTTGTAGTAACTGCCTAAAGATTCAGCCGCATCTTCAATAACCGGAATATGATACTGATCACAAATCTCCACTACTTCATCAATGCGTAGCGGGAAACCGAATGTATGCATGGGCACACAGGCCGCTATTTTTTTTCCGGTGGTTTTATTAAAACATATGCCCTCATTATTTATACTGGCATTTTCTGCTAAAAAAGATTTCAATGCTTCGGGTGATAAACCCATCGTATCCCTGTCCACATCAACAAAAACGGGTACAGCGCCGGCATGGCTGATGGCATTGGCAGTGGCCACAAAAGTCAGGGGTTGGGTGATGACTTCATCACCCGGTTTTACACCGGCTGCTACCAGAGCAAGGTGTAAAGCTGTTGTACCATTTACGGTTGCAATGGCAAATTTCGCACCCGTGATTTCAGCCATCATGGCTTCAAAACGGTTTACATATTCACCTACGGAAGAAACAAAAGTGGAATCGATGGTATCCAGGAGATATTTTTTTTCGTTGCCGCCAAAATACGGTGCATGCAAGGGAATGAAATCATGCCCCGGAAATTGTTCTCTTACAAATGCAATAAAGGATTGAAAATTTTCGGTCATGACTTAATAAACATTACATTTTTGCATCGAGGTATTTGCCGGTTTCTTTATGCCCGAAACCCGGAATCATTTGATAAAAGAGATCAACCATTTCTTGTTTGGTCCACTGCTTTTTTTCTTTGAAACCGATGATTGCCGTTTCAAACCTGGAGAGTTTGACTTCATCCAGCTCCAGTTCATTTTTAATGATGCCCAGGCTATGAAACCGATTCATATCCAACATTTCATTTTCTGTAAAAAACTCCTCAAAATCTTTTTCGCCGGTAGTATCACTGGCAGTAAACAAACAGGGCCATTTTTTTTGTGAAGGTAAGGTATGAACCAACTGGCGGGCTTCCTCTTCATCCTTACAGAGCCAGGGTTCAAAACCCAATTGTTCCAGGTATTTAATGGTGATATCTGCAAAGGTGATGAGGTGGAGTTGTTCACTTAATTTGGGAAAAAATATATCGCGGTTTTCGCCGAATATGCAGGACATCAGGCAAAGTTCACCAGCCTCTTGCGGTGTTACAAAATATCGTTTAATATCTTTAGGCGCAACGATAGGTTGCTGCTTTTGTATGCGCTGGTTGAACCCATGCAATAAAGAACCATCTGAAAAAGCTACGTTAGCAAAACGGGCAGTAGAAATATTAATATCGCGGCTTCCCCGCATCAGGAACATTTCCATGATGCGTTTAGAGGCACCCATCATGTTGACCGGATTGGCGGCTTTATCAGTAGAAACGCAAAAATATTTTTTTGTTTTATGATCAATAGATTGCTGAATAGTTTTTACCGTATTGAAAATATTCACATCAATCATCCGCATGAGCGTGTAAGGATCTTTTTCACTGCGCACATGCTTGAGCGCCGACAAATTCAACACATAATCATAATGACCATCTGCTTTAATAAAAGCATCGTATTCAATGGAGCCGATATCGAGTGCAAAGGTTTGAAAATCTCCATTGATATATCCGAAAGAACTGCGGATATCGCGGACCAGTTCCACCATATTATTTTCAGAAATATCAACCACATGCAGTTTGGTTGGATTTCTTTTAAAGATTTCTTTGGTCACTGCCTGCCCGATAGAACCGGCACCACCGATCACCAAAAAAGAAGATTGTTCAACAATATTTCTCAATTCAGCTTCATGGGCTGAAATATCTTCTTTAAAAAGTGGTTCTTTTCTTCCTATTAGGTGGAGGATGTTCATTTAGTAAGTTTAGGGTTTAGTGATTTTTGAACCGTAGTTGAACGGTTGTTGATCCTTCGACAAGCTCAGGATGACAATGGATGAACAGTTGTTGAACTATGGTTTAAATGTTTAAAGGTTTAAGGGAGAAATTTAATTAAACTTTTAAACCACTATTAAACCTTTAAACAAAAGAATTCAAAACGCTCCTTATACACCCTTTCAATATTGATTTTCTTTATGGAAAACCGGTTGCGATATTTAATGTGATTTTCAAATTTATGATCGACTATATGTCTCAAAGACTCCACACCAAACAATATTTATAACTTTTACTTAAACATGTTACCTTCTTCAGGGCTTTAGATTTTTAAAGTGGAGGAAATTTTTTTTGCGGATCGGAAACCATTTGTATCAGCCTGTATTTTATTTCTTCCCATGATCGTTTGCTGCCTATGTATTCGATATCAACACTAAAATCTATGTCATCAAAATAGCATAATGATTTCATTGCCATCAAACTATTGATATCCGGATATTTTTTCTCATAGAAATCTAACATTTCCATTAAATTAAAATGGGCAGATAAAAATGAAATGTCTACAAAATCTTTTAGTCTTGATCCACTACCCACTATGGCATTCAGTTTCATTGCTGCCAAATCTTTTAATGACGCAAGGTTTAAACCATCTATTTTTTTGGGAGGTTCTATCCATGGATAATCATGCCTGATGAAGTCGGTTTTGATTGTATTTATATACCCCAGAATAGCTCCTTTAGACATAGATTGAACAGTAAATTGTAACCTATGCTCTTTCAATATAGCCAGCAAGCGATCATTTTCAAATGCATCCGTACAAAAAAGATCTATATCAATACTTCTCCTGTTAGCAATCAATAAGGTAATGGCTGTCCCTCCAACTAAAACAAACTGTTCTAACTCAGGTATTTTAAATAATTCATTGGCCAGCATTAGAAGTGCCGGCTCAACGGTTTCCTTATGTAGCATTTTAAATCGTTGTAAGGAATATCAAAAAATACATGCACAAATGCCTGGTCTTTCTCATTTAACCAGGGAAGTTGTTTCACCACTTCCTTTATTCTTTCCTTTCCGAAATAACCGAGTAGCATATTAAAATCTTTTCTGGACCCTCGCTGCAATACACGTTCAATAACGAAGCGTTTATTCTTTTCAAGGTCCAATTTATTCCTATCAACATCCCAAAAAAGCTGCGGTGAAAAATCAGCAATTGAATAGGATGGTTTGTTTTGCATAAGTAGTTTTGAACGATGGTTTAAGGGTTTAATGGGTTTAAAGTATTGGGAATTTAGTATCAGGAATCATTTCTGCTATCAGTTGATAATTTTAAATAGCCCAGGTGATTAAAGTAAGGTTGTTCCAATAGCGTATTAAAAGAATCTGTGTCAGGCTTTATAATCGCAATCATTTTTACCAGTACTTCTTTAAGCAGGCTTAGTTCGTTTTTACAAATCGCGAATACAATGTCAAAATCAATACCCCGGTAATCATGTGCTATGCGGTTACGAAGTCCGATTATATTAGCCCAATCAACAAAGGAAAATTCATCCTTTAGTGTTTCGTCAATTTTACCGCATTCTTCACCAATAGCCAGTAAAAGATGGCAGGATGCATTGAAAGGCTGCTGATCATGACTGGAAAAGAAATCTTTGGATTTATCAAACCCCGAAATATAAATATTGATTTTCTCTATACACTCCAGACTTGTAAGAATATAGAGCAATGACTGATCAGAAAATGGTAATGGCATAGTTTAAGGCATCTTGAAGTACAAGGGGATTGGCTTGTTTTTTATTAACCAATTCTGTTTTATCAACCTGTAGTAACCCGTTTACAAAATTTTCTAACCGTTGAAGACGGCGCAGCGTCATGTGACATCCATCCTGCATTTCATAAAACAGATCCACATCACTATTTGCTGAAAAAGTATTTTTGGCATAACTGCCATAAAGCAAAAGCCCCTTTAACCCAAATTCATTTTCCAGGTATTCCCTATTTTGTTTCAGCTTATCTCCTACTATTTCTGCCGTTAACATAAAAAATAATTCTTTTCAATTGGGGTGAGCAAGGGTTTAAGAGGTTTAAGTGGTTTAGGGGGTTTAGGGGGTTTAAGGGTTTAGGGGGTTTAAGGGTTTAATTAAACTTTTAAACTTCTACTAAACCTTTAAACATTATTAAAAAGTATTTCCATTGTTCCTCTATCGTTCAACTATTGTTCTAAGATATGTTCCATACCCGCTTTTTTCCAATCCTGAAGCAAGGTCCAGTAATGCTTCTTTACTGATGAATCCATTTCTGAAAGCTATTTCTTCGATGCAGCCGATCTTAGTGCCCTGGCGTTTTTCAATGACGCGGACAAATTCAGTGGCATCGCTTAATGAATCAAAGGTTCCTGTATCGAGCCAGGCGGTACCACGATCGAGAACGGCCACTTTTAATGTGCCTCTTTCCAGGTATTCTTTATTCACATCGGTGATCTCGTACTCACCACGTGCCGAAGGTTTTAGTTCCCCGGCGATCTTCACCACATCATTATCATAAAAATATAAACCGGGAACGGCATACCTTGATTTTGGCCGGGCCGGTTTTTCTTCTATGGAAACAGCGGTATTCTGATCATCAAATTCAACCACACCATACCTTTCAGGATCAGAAACTTCATAAGCAAATACATACCCCCCTTCCACTTCACTCAGTTCCTTTAATGTTTTACCAAAACCGGTACCATAAAATATATTATCACCCAGGATCAGGGCAACCTTATCATCACCAATAAAATCTGCTCCGATTACAAAAGCCTGCGCCAGCCCATTGGGAACTTCCTGGATGGCGTATTCAAAACGACAACCCACCTGGGAGCCATCACCCAATAATCTTTTAAAAGATGCATTGTCCTCAGGAGTGGTAATGATCAGTATTTCCCTAATGCCCGCCATCATTAGTACAGACAATGGATAATAGATCATCGGTTTGTCGTAGATGGGCATCAGTTGTTTACTGATTGCTTTTGTAATGGGGTAAAGCCGGGTGCCGGAACCGCCGGCGAGGATGATGCCTTTCATTAAGGGTTTAAAAGTTTAAGAGTTTAAAGGTTTAAGAATTAAGGTTTAAGGGTTTAATAGTTTAAAGAATTTAAGAATTTAAAGGTTTAAGGGTTTAAATGTTTAAGTCTTTAACCTTGAAAGTTGAGATTTTTTCAAATTAGATAACTTAACCGACAAAGATTGTATGCGATTCCTCAAATTGTTTAATTGCTTTTCGTTTAAATAATCCAAGTCAAAAGCGATAATAATTTGATTCAATAATTCCATCAAACTGCCAAAAGCCATTGTTGTAAAATGAGCCTGGTCTTTAGCACTTGCACGGCTAGTACCTTCAGCTATATTAGAACATATGGAAACAGATGATCTTCTGATTTGTTGACATAATCCATATTTCTCTTCAGTTGGAAAAATTTTTGTTAGCATATAAATTTCTTTAGTTAAAATTCTAGCATCCTTCCATACCTCCAACTTTTCAAATGAAAAAATATGTTCGGCCATGTGTTTTGATGGTTATTCTTATCCCTTTACTAAAAGTTTAAGAGTTTTAGTAATAATTTAAAAGGTCAGTTTAAGAGTTTAATAATAGTTAAAAGATCAGTTTAAATCTTAAACCCTTAAACCTTTAAACCCTTAAACATTTTAAACCTTAAACCCTTAAACATTTAAACCCTTAAACATTTTAAATCTTAAACCCTTAAACCCTTAAACCTTAAACCTATAAACCATTTATTAGCCCCTGCCCGTATACTGCTCATCATAATACTTCATATAAGCACCAGATGTAACATCGGCCAGCCAATCTTCGTTTTGTAAAAACCAATCAATCGTTTCTTCAAGACCTTGCTCAAATGTTACACTGGGTGACCAGCCGAGTTCTTTGTTTATTTTAGATGCATCGATCGCATAGCGGCGGTCGTGGCCGGGACGGTCCTTTACATAGGTGATCAATTCTTCACTTTCGCCTGATTTTCTGCCCAGCTTTTGATCCATCAGTTTGCAAAGCAGCTTGACGAGGTCAATATTCCGCCATTCATTAAAGCCGCCGATATTATAAGTTTCGCCGGTTTTTCCTTTATGAAATACCATGTCAATAGCTGCTGCATGATCTTTTACATAGAGCCAGTCGCGGGTATAGAGTCCGTCTCCATAAACCGGCAAAGGTTTTTTGTGAATGATATTATTAATGAACAGCGGGATCAGCTTTTCAGGAAAATGATAAGGACCATAATTATTACTGCAATTACTTATAACTACCGGTAATGCATAGGTGTCGTAATAAGCCCGTACAAAATGATCGGAAGAAGCTTTCGATGCGCTGTAGGGTGAATGCGGATCGTAAGAAGTTTCTTCTGTAAAAAAACCGGTATCGCTTAGGGCGCCATAGACTTCGTCGGTACTTATATGGTAAAATCTTCGCTTAGCAGCATTCTCATCGTTTAAAGGTTTAAGGGTTGATGCTTCGACAGGCTCAGCATGACAAACCACAGGATCAGCATGTAACCAGCATTCCTTTGCGGCGTTTAATAAGTTGACGGTGCCGATGACGTTGGTGTATACAAAATCCAGTGGTGATAAGATAGAACGGTCCACATGGCTTTCGGCAGCAAGATGAATGACACCATAGGGCTTATAC
>MWWA01000472.1_pt1 | contig 10508 bp, 9 predicted proteins | sample 1047341 | NCBI WGS metagenome assembly MWWA01 (sample SAMN06349978, study PRJNA376086) | soil metagenome | isolation source: MS5-1 sample Antarctic (ecotone) soil | place: Antarctica | collected 2015-01-13 | reverse complement strand
TAAAATATACGGAAACACATCCCATGAAGTATAAGCAGCCACCTTATCCTTATAAAGTGAAATGTGGTTTAAATATTCCAACAAGGTTATATGCTTGTTTCTCTTCTTTTTGTTTGTAGATACAAAAGGATCTGCTGCACCAGTAAAAATTTCATTATACCCCGGGTATGATATAGAATAAATATTTTTCGTATTGACCTTACTCCCCAAATCCCTGTTGCCGATTATCACACCTTTTTCCGCAACAACATTTCAGATAAAAGGCATAAGCTTTTTTCTTCTTTTAATTAGATCGTCACTCCAATAATTCTTTTTGGCTGAAGACAGGTTCTTTGTATAAAATGTATTATTTAAAATAGCACCATCGGCTCCTTTAAATAATTCCTGCCATCGCAAACCATCAAGAGTAATAATAAATACATTATTACCATTTGGTTCATCTTTTACATTACCTGCAGTTATTTGACCAACTGCATTAAGGCTGATTATTATTAATAAATTTCCAATAGCATGCTTTAATGTAAACATACCATTCCTGGTAACAATTCTATGCCACTTTAAGTATGTTGTTACTATTCCAGAACCAAAACAAGATCATCAGCTTTTACCATCTTGCCCGGATCTAAAACCATCCTGCTTATTTTTCCTTTAGCTGTTGCTGTTATAGTTGTTTCCATTTTCATAGCCTCCACCACAAACAAAGGCTGATTTATTTCTACATCATCTCCTTCTTTTAATAAAATCTGTGATAGTTTACCTTGTAAAGAAGCATTGATATGTTTTTTGTTGGATTTATCTGCTTTTTCATTTTCCTGCACTGTACTTTTTACCTGTTTATCCTGAATCTCTATAATCCTGGTTTGACCATTTAAACGCATGAAAACTTTTCTCTTCCCTTCCTTGTCAGGTTCGCTGCAGGTTAGTAGTCTTACTAACACACTTTTTCCTTTGTCAATTTCAACGATGGCTTCTTCATCATCTTTTAATCCATAAAAAAAATAAGGAGTGGGTATCAACCAAACATCGCCATATTCTTTTCGAACATGATGATATTCTTCAAATACTTTTGGATATAGCAGGTAAGACAGGAGATCATTAAAATTATACCCATTGCCAAATTTTTCATTGAAATTTTTCATTTCCTCTTCAAAATTTATTGGCTTCAGGTGTTCATTAGGCCGATCTTTAAATGGTACTACATCTTTTAAAATTGTTTTCTGCAATTGTGGATCAAAACCCCCTACGGGTTGTCCTATATCACCTTTAAAAAAAGAAATTACAGATTCAGGAAATGAAATAGCATTTCCCCGGTCAATAATTTCCTCTTTTGTAAGATCATTGGTTACCATAAACAAAGCCATATCACCAACCACTTTTGAACTGGGTGTCACTTTAACAACATCTCCAAATAAATCATTTACATCTTTATAAGCTTTCTTTATTTCTTCCATTTTATCAGCCAAACCTAATGATGCAGCCTGGGGTTTTAAATTGGAATATTGCCCGCCCGGTATTTCATGAACAAATACTTCTGCACTGCTTGCTTTTAATCCACTTTCAAAAGGATAATAATATTCACGTACGGCTTCCCAATAAGTGGAGTGTTGATTCAGAACTTCTATATTATATGGGTTGTCACGTTCATGAAATCTCATCATTTCCACTATAGCATTTAAATTGGGTTGTGATGTTAAACCTGACATAGCGCCAATACAACAATCAATTACATCAACACCTGCTTCAATAGCTTTTAAATAACTGGCACTTTGTAATGATGATGTGTCGTGTGTATGAAGATGAATAGGTATAGATATTTTTTGTTTTAATGCAGAAACCAATTCATATGCTGCCCATGGTTTTAATAAACCACTCATGTCTTTAATTGCTAAAATATGAGCACCGTTATCTTCTATTTCCCTGGCAAAATCTATATAATACTGAAGCGAATATTTTTTTCTTGATGCATCCTGTATATCGCCGGTATAACAAATAGAAACTTCTGCTAAAGCATTTGTTTTATTTCTAACTGCCTCAATGCTTTTTTTCATATTGGGCATCCAGTTCAGCGAATCAAATATGCGAAACACATCAATGCCATTTTCCCAGCTTTTGATTACAAACTCTTCTACAAGATTATCAGGATAGGCTTTATAACCTACTGCATTTGCACCCCTTAATAACATTTGCAATAAAATATTTGGAATGGCTTTTCTGAATAACTGTAAACGCTTCCATGGATCTTCATAAAGAAATCGTATGCACACATCAAAGGTAGCACCACCCCAAACTTCCATGCTGAAGGTTTGCGGAAAATTTTGAGCAAAAGAAGCAGCCGTTGCCATCATATCTATGGTTCTTACACGTGTAGCCAGTAATGATTGATGTGCATCTCTGAATGTAGTATCGGTATAATGGATCATTTTTTCATTGCTTAACCATTTGCTGAATTTTTCAGGACCCATTTCATCAAGCAATTGTTTTGTTCCTATAGGTATTGGCTTATCTGCATCGTAAGGTGGTAATATTGGCTTTTCAAAAACTTTTTTCTTTTTTGGTTCTTTTACATCTGGGTGACCGTTAATGCTAATTTCAGCCAGGTATTTCAAAATTTTTGTACCCCTGTCCTGTGCTATTCTTAAATTAAAAATTTCAGGATACTGTTTTAAAAAACTTACCGTTGCATTACCGGCAATAAATTCTTCATGCGTAATAATATTCAGTAAGAACCTGATGTTGGTATTTACACCACGAATACGAAACTCTCGTAAAGCCCTTTTTAATTTATGAACAGCATCATTGATGGTGGAAGAATGTGATGTTACTTTTACCAGCAATGAATCAAAAAAAGGAGAAATTTTTACACCATTATATACACTTCCTTCATCCAGCCTGATACCAAATCCTTCTGCACTACGATAATGCAGTACTGTGCCATAATCAGGCATAAAATCATTTTCAGGATCTTCTGTTGTTACGCGGCATTGAATGGCAAAACCATTTTTAAGAACTTTATCCTGTTGTGGTAATGCAATCTTTTCATCATGTAAAGCATACCCTTCGGCAATATATATTTGTGTTTTAACCAGGTCGATACCAGTGATCATTTCAGTCACTGTATGCTCCACCTGTATTCTGGGATTTACTTCTATAAAATAAACCTCATCATTCCTGTCAACTAAAAATTCAACAGTGCCTATATTATTATATCCTACAGACTTACATATTTCAACAGCATAGGCATATAGCTTTTGTTTTACCTGTTCTGAAATATTATAAGCAGGCGCTACTTCAACAATTTTTTGAAACCTCCTTTGCACACTGCAATCCCGCTCAAACAAGTGCATTACATTACCATGTTTGTCTGCAACTACCTGTACTTCTATATGCTTTGGATCTTCAATAAACTTTTCAAAAAAAACTGTATCATCTCCAAAAGCATTTTTTGCTTCTCTTTGTGCTTCGTCAAAAGATTTTTGCAAATCATCTGAATTTCTTATGACACGCATGCCCCGCCCTCCCCCGCCGGCAGCAGCTTTCAGCATCAGCGGAAATCCAATATTTTCAGCTTCAGTTTTTGCAACAGATATATTTGATAGTGGTTGCTTACTACTTGCTATGAGTGGAACATTACATTTTCCCGCAATTTTTTTTGCTAAAACTTTATCGCCTAATTGCTGCATTACTTCCGGATCAGGACCTATAAAAGTGATATTAGTTTCACGGCAGCGCCTGGCGAAATCGAAATTTTCAGAGAGAAATCCATAGCCGGGATGTATAGCAGTTGCACCGCAATCTTTTGCAATTCTTATTATAGCTTCAATATCAAGATAAGGTTTTAAAGGGTCTTCTTCCTTTCCAACCATATATGCTTCATCAGCTTTATAACGATGCAAAGAATACCGGTCTTCAAAAGTATAAATAGCAACTGTTCTGATATCCAGTTCTGTGCAAGCTCTGAAAATCCTGATAGCAATTTCTCCGCGGTTAGCTACAAGCAATTTCGTTATTCGTCTTTGTTCCATTGGTTTTGGATAAAATGATTAGGATGCAAATAACTTAAAAATCCTGCCACTCATGTTGTACCAGCTACACAATAAAAAAGGGCGGTTCCGAAGAACCACCCATATTAGTTAAGTTTGAGTTACCAGACTTTAACGATAACTAATGAATGAAGATAAAAAATTTGTCAGATAGCGGTATTATCACAAATATTAGATATAATACCCAGTTCTTTTGATTTATGTGATGGTTTTCTGGCTTGTGAAGGTAAGCTGACACACCTGGGTTTTGATAAAGCACCTGCCCGAAGTACGCTTTCGGTTGCCAATAACAAGCGAAGCTACCAGGTTTTTGAAACCATTTATTAAAGATTGCTCAAACCCTGTCTGCTATATACATGATATCAAAAATATCAAACATTAAAGCATAATCGTCTGCAGGAAATAAGGTTTCTTCTTACTCTACCTTCGGACTAATTCAATACTACTATTGCCATTTTATAACTGATACTGTAATTTCAAAATTTGTTTACAATACTTATGTTCTTATGCATTGATTCAGTACTATTGCCTGCAGGAATTGTAATTGAAATGTAGTCTGTATCCCGTAAGAATCTTAATATGCTAACCATTATCAGGTTTCCTAAATATATAACTCATAAAATAAACTCATAAGAGTTCTTTTTATTTTTTAAATTGCAATTACTAAAAAAGCATGCAATGAAAGATCATACAAATCAAAACCAATCCGGAGATGAAGACGTAAGACTTCACTGGAAAACAGAACTTGAAATAAAAGATCTTGTGCAGCCTATTACATTGCGGCGAATAAAAATTGTGCGTGTAATGGGTATTTTAATTTTAGTGTTAGCAGTTGGTTTTTTTGCCTGGTGGCTGTTTGTAAAACCACCTTCCGGCGAGCGAATTGTAAAAGACATGATAACAGCAGCTGGTGGTATGGAGCAGTGGAAGAATATCCAGGATGGTAATTTTGTAAGAACCCATCGCCTGTATGATGAAAATGGAAAGATCATTCATCAATCTGAAGAAACATTTTTCTTTAAGAATAATAAAGATGGTCATCAACTCTTGATAAAGTCTAAAACAAATAGTGGTGATAATGTTGTAGTAGGTCATGATAAAGTAGGTTATTGGGCTTCTTTAAACGGGAAAGAAGTTGACCCCGTACCACTTGCAAAAGATTTGGAATTTATGTGTGATGGAGATGAATGCTCTCCACTTTGTGCAAGTGAAATGGCGCTTTATCGTATGTCGTTCCCTTTCAAATTAACTGACTATGGAGTACTGCCCCGCAATGCAGGAACAGCGATGTTAAATGGTGAAAAGGCATTGTTGTTAGATGTGACTTTTGACCCGAAGGTAGGACATGACCGCTGGGTTTTCTATGTTGATCCCAACGATAAATTAATAAGGAAAATTGAACATTATCCATCGCTGAAAAGCAATGTACAGCCGGAAGAAATTTACCTTGACGATTTTAAAAAGGAAGGTAATATTATGCTAAGCCATTCTAATAAATATTACCGGAGTAATGGGAAAATTTTAGAAGAGTATTTAATCTCTGATGTAAAATTTAATTCATCCTTAACTGCTGAAATTTTTGACAGGCCTCAGCAATTAAGTGCTTTAAATAAATAAATTATTATTCAATTAATAAAGGGATGATGTCATAATCGTCCCTTTTTTATGCCATCACTTTTCCCAATAGGTCGGTTGCTAACTGGTTAATAGCCTGCAAAGCGGGTGAATGATTAATGGCATTCATATCTAAGGAACCTCCTTTATCAGCCTCTGAAATAATAGTGTCAAAAGGAATTACGGCAACCACCGGCAAATCAGTTTGTGCACAAAATTGGCGGATAGCTTCCTCGTCTTCTGGATTTTTTACTTTATTGGCAACAGCCACAATATTTTTTATCTCCAGCTCCTTTCCCAATCGTTGAAAGCGTGCCACCGCTTCCATGGAACGGTAATACGGCTCCACGACACACAGTAAAACATCCACATATTTTGAAGTGCCGCGTTTCATTTGTTCTAATGATGCTTCAAGGTCTAAAAGAGTTACCTGCTCACTCTCTTCCAGTGCTGTATGTATAATTTCTCTCACTGTTGTATGTATGCCACACATACACCCTGTAGCAGCATGTTCTGGCTGACCCACCGCTAATAAAGTAACATTGTCATTTGTCTTTATTCCATAAGTATCCATTACTTCTGATAGGGGCAGATTTAGTTTAGCATACTTCTTCCCGTCTTCTTTTTCATACACCTCAAGTAGTTTTGATGTAAGTGCCTTAGGCATGGTTGCCTCGGGATCAATGCCGAGTGTTAGCGCAAGGTTTGGATTCGGATCTCCATCAATAGCAAGTACAGAAATACCTTTACTACCTAAACTTCTGCACAATAATCCACTGATAGTTGTTTTGCCTACGCCACCTTTTCCACATACAGCTATTTTCATTATTTAAAATTGATGATGATAGTTAAAGTTAATTACTTTTTATTTGGATGCCTGTAAACCAGATACGCAACTTTCCATCTTTTGATTTATGGTCCTGCGCAATCTGGAGCCCGTTGAAATCTTTATAATCCGCCCAGGTTGTGATAAGTGAAGGCTCCGCCGCCCCGGCTTTATAGTATGCCCATTCCTGTATCCGATGGTTTTCATCGATAAAAACATCGTAAATATCTCCGGGTGTAAAACCATCTGTGTCATTATATTTTGTCGTGATCTTTCGCATCCTTTTTCCACTGATTGGAGCCGTTTGCATGCCACTGTCTGTTAGCGCATAACCTTTATCCCAAACAAAATGGTAAGGGTAAAGCAACCAGTATTCATCATTTGTAAAACGGGCATTTAGCTTTTTTAATTCCTGGGTTGTGGTATCATTCCTGTTAAACCGGGTAGTGGCACTATCAGCTTTTTTGCTCTGAAGATTGCTGATTACAATATTGTAAAACAAAAAGGCAAGAGAGAAGTAAGCCAAATTTCATATTCAAATTTGTTCCTGGTTTCACCGCATTAAAAGTAAGATTGTATAGTTAAAACAAACTAATGATCTAAAATTTTGTTCCTAATAAATTATTTTAAAAAAATCTTTAGTTTGCAAAGCTTAAACTCATCTTATCAATTAAAAATATGATTGTTGCTGATGTACACCATACTGTAAAAGAACGAATAAGAAAGTACAGCGATATCTTCTATAATTATATTTATAAAAAAGTGCCAGATAAAACGACAGCTAATGATATTTTGCAGGAAACATTTATAGCTGCCTGGAAGAACTTCAGCAGATTTAAAAAAGAAGCAGATGAAAAAATTTTGCTTTTCGCCATATTAAAAAATAAGCTGGTTGATCAAGAACACAAGCCCGATCTTTAATTACTGTGATCGACAGCAGCTATTTTTTTGACGATGCCGATCATTGGACCGTTAATGCATTGGTATTTCGTAGCATCCCGGTTGCGTCGCAAGCACTTCATCTGTATATTTCCATTCTTCCCTATGTATGGCTACTGTTGAAATCAAATTTTTAATAACAAATTCTTAACGAGTACTCAGCGCCTTTAGTGTAAAGTTTTATAAAATTCTCCGACTAATAGAATAATCATTTGTTTTGAAGTGCCGGAACTTGCAATAACACCCCCTATGAATCAACCATTTTTGCAAACTCTTATCACTTCAAAACAATCTTCATCGCCTTTATATTCGTTTATCATTTAAATAACATTTATGTTACGCTTACCAGTCATAATCTTCGCTGTAGCTTTATTAACTACATCTTGCGGCAATGCCCAATCCAAAAAAATGGTCATGCAGAAAAATAATGAACAAAATACCTACCCCATGCAATTAACTGATGCGCAGTGGAAAGAAAGGTTAACATCAGAGCAATATTATATACTCAGACAGCAGGGGACTGAGCGGCCGGGTACAGGCAAACTGAACAATTTCTATAAAAAAGGAACCTATTACTCTGCCGCTTCATTAGAACCAGTTTTCAGCTCCGAAACAAAATTTGATTCAGGAACGGGTTGGCCAAGTTTTTATGCGCCCATTAGCAAAGATGCTATTCGCCTGGTTAAAGACGATGGAGATGGAATGGTTCGCTGGGAAGTTGTAGATAGCAAAAGCGGATCGCACCTCGGGCATGTATTTGATGATGGGCCTAAACCAACGGGCAAACGCTATTGTTTAAATTCTGCAGCACTGATTTTTGTGCCGGAAGGTGGTGTGCCTCCAACCAATTCGAAGAGTAATTAATAAAAAAAGAAAATAGTTCATGAAAAATTTATCGGTATTATTCCTGTGTTTATTTATGATGGCTGGCCTTGCATCCTGCGGACAGAAGCCTCAAAAGGCGGTTACTAAAAAACAGCAGAAAGACCTTTCAAAATATAGCCAGGCTACTTTTGCTTCGGGCTGCTTTTGGTGTGTAGAAGGAGTTTTTGAAAGTGTGAAGGGGGTGGAAGAAGCGGTCTCGGGTTATGCCGGCGGTAAAGAACCAAACCCTACTTACGAATCGGTAAGTGCACATACAACAGCACATGCAGAGACAGTGCAGGTATATTATGATCCATCCATTGTTTCGTATGCCACCTTGCTGAAAGTTTATTTTGCTTCTCAGGATCCAACCCAGGCAAACGGGCAGGGTCCCGATCACGGGGCCTCTTACCGGTCTATTATTTTTTATCGCAATGCCGATGAAAAAATGCAGGCGGAAAAATACATTGCAGAAATACAGAAAAATTTTAAAAAACCTATAGCAGCCGAAGTTGTTCCATTTGAAAAATTTTGGATGGGTGAGGACTATCACCAGGATTATATTTTGCGCAATCCTAATGTACCGTATGTTATAATGGAAAGCATACCACGTATTAGGCGTTTCCAGAAACAACATCCTGAATTATTAAAGCCCGATCGAAAACTATAAAATACATCCTTTCATATTGAAAGCGTTTCGGAATAAAAAATACAATATGAAAAAACTATTGTTAATTATTGTTTCTTACTTTTTTGTAAGTTTTTCGTTTGCCCAAAAAGCTCCCTCGCACCAACAGTGGGATAAATTACTGAAAAAATATGTGGATGGATCCGGCATGGTAAATTATAAAGGATTTAAAAAAGATAATGCTGAGCTAAATGCATATTTAAAAACACTCAGTGATAATGCACCTCAAAATAACTGGAGTGAAAATGAACAAAAAGCATTTTGGATAAATGCTTATAATGCTTATACAGTTTCTTTAATTGTAAGCAATTACCCTGTAAAAAGCATTAAGGATATTGGTGGGAAAATCTATAAAGTCAATACACCATGGGATATTAAGTTTATTAATATTAGTGGCAAAAAATACGACCTGAATAATATTGAGCACGGCATCTTACGTAAAAAGTACGATGACCCGCGGATACATTTTGCATTAGTTTGCGCGGCCGTATCCTGCCCCAGGTTACGTAATGAAGCATACACTGCAGCTAAGCTGGATGTGCAGTTAGAAGATGCAGGCAAAGAGTTTTTGAATGACAAGTCTAAAAATAATATTCGTGCAGATAAAGCCGAACTGTCAAAATATTTTTCATGGTACAAGGGCGATTTTACCAAAAAGGGTTCACTAACAGACTTCATCAATAAATATTCGCAAATAAAAATTAATGGCAATACCAAGATTGGATCTCTTGATTATAATTGGAGTTTGAACGATCAGAAATAGTATGCTGCATCTGCAATAGCTGATAAATTGAACCCAGCTTTCGTATATTTATTTTTAGAATTATCTCCTTTATGCAAAGATTTTTGTTGCTCGCCTGCCTTTATCTTCTATCCTGCAATAATGCATCGAAGAATGCGGGGCAACAAGTGTTAGAAAAATCTATTGCTTATCATGATCCAGGAAAAAAATGGACTGAATTAAAAGCACGTCTTTTTTTAAGCAGTACGGATACGGCAGGAAACGAAAGTCCTTTTGAGTTAGAAATGGATAACACCACTGGTTATTTCTGTTATATAATCCATGAAGATGGGAAGGAAATTGTAAAAGGTTTATCCAATGGTAAAGAATTTTATTTGGTTAACGGCAAAAAGGAGATCAGCAAAGAAGACCTTAAAAAATATAAGCTTACTTCTGAAAGTATAAAATGGGTTCACAGCTTTTATGGATATTTATATGGTTTACCAATGAAACTGACCGATAAAGGAGCCAACATATTTGACACAGTCTCCAGTGAGGAATTTAATGGGAAAACCTACCAAACAATCCGCTTAACTTATGACCCTGAAATGGGAAAGGAAGTATGGACTTTCTTTTTCGACCCAAAAACTTTTGCCATGGAGGCTTATAGGTTTATGTTCAATGCAGGGTCAGATGAAGGTGAATATATTTTATTAGATGAAACATTGACCATAGAGGATTTAAAAATTCCTAAAGTGCGCAAGTGGTATCTGGTGAAAGGCAATAAATACCTTGGAACAGATATCCTGTTAAAAG
>MWWA01000471.1_pt1 | contig 10509 bp, 4 predicted proteins | sample 1047341 | NCBI WGS metagenome assembly MWWA01 (sample SAMN06349978, study PRJNA376086) | soil metagenome | isolation source: MS5-1 sample Antarctic (ecotone) soil | place: Antarctica | collected 2015-01-13 | reverse complement strand
TCTTTCCCTTTCGCCTCGACCCGGAGGTTCACGAGGCGGTGCCGGCACGGACGGCAGCGACGGGACAACCGTTGTTCCCCCCGGCAGTGTGATGACGGCGGGAACTGGCGGAGCAGGGACTCCCACCACGATGTCTGGCGGTACCGCAACGTGTGGGGAGATGGGCGCAGATAGCGGAGCAACTGGACGCCAAGGCCCTTCCGGCCCCCATTGGGGCTGTTCGTGAGGCGACAAGAAGGGGTTTGGGCGTCGGTTCGGAATCTCCCGGTAGGGTAACGGAGCTTCAATCGTAATCGTTGTTATGATCGGCGGCACGCTAGGCGTGAGCCGCTGCGGATTGAGGAACTCCACCGGTGCATCCGCGCCGCCAGTCCTATAATAGCTAGCGATCGTCGCCGTGCCAACGTAGTCGGGGAACCCCGCCTCAGCGTCATAACGGCGCGTTTCCAAAAATTGGTGCCCAATTGGCGGGACCGTGCCAGCGATGTCGGCAGCGGTCTTTGGAACATAATAGGTACTGGCGAGTGCCATATCGTAGGCGGTATCGTACGGACCCAAGCCCGACTCACCGTCTCTGTAATCCATTCCGTTCGAGTAGCTCGAACCGGACGGGTCGGTATACCACCAGCGGTGTGCGCCTGCGTCATACTCAGGATCATACGGGTGGGGCGAGACCCACCGCGTTAACGAAACCGACCAACCCGCTGGGAAGGACAGTTCGTTATCCGAGCGCACATCAGGATCGCGCGGGATTGGTAAACCCGCGGACCCTTCCCGCAGATATTCGTAACCTTCATATAGAAGGTAAGCAGTCCCAAGGTATGGGACAGACCGAATTATCCCCCGGCCAAGTAACGCTGCGGCTGAACGCCTCGCGGCCCGTTGAGCAGCTTTGTTCCCGAAACGTCGGGGCGTGTTGTCACGCAAAAAGGTCTGCGATGCCGGGAGGATGTTCTTGACCACAGGTGCTGGTGCAAGAAAGGCCAACTGCGACGATCCGTCCAGAGAGTCTGACGGGTTTAATGCGTTGGCAGAACGTCGCAGGCCGGGGAACCCGTTGCTCGTTTTGTTTTGGTTTGCCATTATTCCAGTGGCTCCATCACTTCGCGTTCGGTTTTGGATAATGTGTCAGGGGGGGTTTTTACGGTGGGTGTTTCCCACCTATGCCATAGGGCGTGATCGATATTTTCCGGTTGATAAAATTCGTCCTGTTGATGACCATATCCCACGCTTGCGCGTACTCTTGAGGCAGCATCTTTGCTGAGATATTTGGCAACATAATTCGCAGTCTTGGCTTCGTCACCTTGGGCGACCAATTTGCATTGTGAAAAGCCGAGCTTCCACTCCTTACGGAGAATGGATGAGCGAACCGGGTTATCGAAATCCACTTCGTGGACGAGCGCATGGTAATGCGGCAGCCCGGACTTATGTTTTTCTGCTACGAGGCAGTATCGGAGCGGGACGCCCGCTCTCTTTCTAACACGCTTGATGTAAAGCGTTATTTCCCTTCCAATCTCACGATTGCGCTCAGCGAACTGAGTCGCCGGGGTCAGGGTCTCAAAGTCGACCGATTGTCGCGCCAGTCGGAGACGCGCACGGTTCGCCATTGTGCTGTGCCATTGGGGCGACAGTGTCAGGGTCAGGAACCAGGTCCTGCCCTGGGTTCGCTTCAATTCGCTCACTATGCGCATCCTCCAGAAGTAGGAACGCGCTTTTAGGCATTTCGGGCACTTCCGACAACGGGTTGCCATCTCAAGCACATTTAGGCCGGTAACGGCTCTAAAACGGGCCTGGTAGCCCTTTCCGGGCCGGGGGCGACCGGAATATTCAACGTACACTGGCGATTGGCAACGGCCAGCAACGTCCCACTCAACCGTGGTGTAGCGCGAGTGTGAGCTACGCGCCCCGTGCGAGAACGCACGACTGGCTGTTTCAAGCCAGCGATCAAGGGGGTTGATCGTCTTCAAAGTGCCCCCGGCGGTGTCACTTGTGCATCAGATATCAAGTACACGGCCTATGGCCGACTTCGTTCTGATGCAATTTATCCGCGCGTCGCTATTCGGACGCGCTTGAATGCGGGATGCTCGACGTGGGCTCTGTCCCACGCGATCGGGACCAGCAATCCGCATTCCGCCGCCTTAGAGGCGAGGACGTCCCACAATTCGTGCGGGACGTTCCACGTCCAGTTGCCATTGATGCGTGGTACGAAATCCACCGCAAGGCCAAACTGGTGTGGGCTTTCAAATGCGTGAGCCTTTGAGCGTCCATTCTCGAACGCGCCCTCTTGTTCAGAAGGGCCGCGGTATGTTTCAAAAGCACGAAACGGAGTATCGTGAGCGAGAAGGCGAGCAAGATCTGCAAAAGCAGATCTCGCAACCGGAGCCAGTAGTTCCAGAGACTCATAGCGCATTTCCAATTCCTATGTTGTGGGGCTGTCATGGACGCGAACGAGCGGAGCGATGAGGGCACCGCTCCGCTCGCGACCCGGGGGCTGATCGCCGCTGGAGGCCGCCCGGGTTTGGTATGCGTTAAGGGCGAACCCTTAACAATCCCTAGGCTGGCGTCGTTTCTCGCATCCTGCTTGCGATCGACAAATCGACGCGGCCGTCAACACGGATGTATTTCTTGAGCGCATCCTTGAAAAGGGCGTTAACATCCGAGACCGAAGGGTAGCCGAGGTTCAGCGGGATACCCGACAAAACCACGCTATCGTCAGGGAGCGTCATGCCGTTCGGCAAATCCGCCGGTGCGATATTGGTGAATTGCTCCCCGTGCAAATACAGATCTTTCAGATCAATCCAATAATCGCCCGCAAGGTCACTGACCGGACCTGCGTTCGCCGCCTCGTCAAACTTCTTGAGCGAGGTAAACGGTTGATCGTCTAGGACTGCTGGCAACCATGCGTAGGCGTCGTTCAAAAACGCCGACATCGTGGTGTTCTGTTTCTTGATGAACACCTTTGGGCGAACGACAGCACAGCCAACAATGAACCCCGGTTCCGTGAAATACCGGGTTTTGTCGGCGCGTTCCGCAATGGACCAGCTAAGCTGGCTGTTGACGCTACCGTCACTCCCGACTGTGTTAGCGGGATAGGACCATTCGCGGACATAGCGCAGAAGCTCCGGTCGGTGGATCTCCTCGCGTTCCTGCGCTGGCGGGCGTACACCATACTGGCGAAGCCAGTCTTCGAATGAAGCAGGAGTAAGCTGCATATCGCGCATCTTCACCCAAGCGTCGTACTGAGCTTGGAAGCCGGTGAGGTGCCCCGGCAGGGTGTAGCCCTCTCCCATCAATTGCTCGTCTTCGGCGATAGGCATATCGCTATCGAGCATGAGGGATTGAAGCGCGTTGTCCATCGCAACTTTCGCTTGATACCACCCATTCGCCGACAGGTAGCCGCCGACCGTGTCGGCCCCTGCGGTCACTTCCTCCGAGTCGCGGAAGTATTCCTTGACGATCACCTGCATACATTTCGTCACGAAATCGTAGCCAGCGGTGCTGTTTTTATACGCTTGGGGCTGAGCGTAACCCGACATGGAAGTTGGGGTGGTGTTGGTCAAAAGCATTTCCATAAGCTCGTCACGAGATTCGAGATCCGTGAGTTTCACATGAAAGAAATAGCTTTCGTACCACCAGCCCATGAGCGGAGACGCGACCGGATCGGACACGGCCCGCGCTTGCAGCAGCAAGTTCTTGAGACTGTCACCTGGTATGACCGGCGCCATCATAAAGGGCTGGATCTCGTACGGCAAAATCTTGAGGCTGAACGTATGGCTGGGACGCCGGTTCAACCGCTGGGCTTGCCGGATGGTTTCGACAGAAATTCCCGTCCCTGCGGAAATTGCGAGGGGGCCAAGGGCCATAATGAATAATCCTTAACGAGTTAGAACCGCGCCTTGGTCGGGCGTGTTACTTGTCCGGTCCCTGCTGGCCGGGATAGCGGTTCTGTTCCGAGGGCGCCCTCGTGAGCGAGGACGATTCGGAGGACTTGGGTGGTAGGACGTCGAGAGCTTGAAGCTCTACGCGTAGGTGCTTTTGCTTTCCGCGAAGACGTTGCGTAACTGCGGCGAGGAGCGCCAGACCGAGCAGATTTACGAGTTCCACTCCGGGTGCGCGTAGCGCGTCGATAAGCCATGAAGGCACTTCCTTTCCTTTCACACGGGGACAATCCCCGATGGCTGATATCGAGCTAACCACCACCGCCTGTCAACCAGAATTCTGTATAGGCGGTGTCCCAGGGTCCGAACAGAACCGTGCGGTTCAATCCGGCGGTGTGCGCGGTTTCTCCCAAGCGTTGGGCGGCGCTACCGATTAAGCGATCCCCGACCTCATTGCGTGCAACATTGTACACTAGGCGGTTTAGGTCGAGTTGGTCGAAATGCCGATACACGGCTTCCGCCCGCTGTCGAACAGACGGGTTCCAACGCTTAATATAAAAGACCGTCCCATCGGCCCTGTGTAATGGATAATAACCGGGGCGAAGATGGAGGGGCAGAGCGCCATAAAAGGCGTCTAAGGCGTCAAGAAATTCTGTCACTTGACCTACTACCCCACGGACGGCCTGGACTACGCCATTCCTGCGGACCCTGATTTTTCTTTCCCTTTCGCCTCGACCCGGAGGTTCACGAGGCGGTGCCGGCACGGACGGCAGCGACGGGACAACCGTTGTTCCCCCCGGCAGTGTGATGACGGCGGGAACTGGCGGAGCAGGGACTCCCACGACGATGTCGGGCGGTACCGCAACGTGTGGGGAGATGGGCGCAGATAGCGGAGCAACTGGACGCCAAGGCCCTTCCGGCCCCCATTGGGGCTGTTCGTGAGGCGACAGGAAGGGGTTTGGGCGTCGGTTCGGAATCTCCCGGTAGGGTAACGGAGCTTCAATCGTAATCGTTGTTATGATCGGCGGCACGCTAGGCGTGAGCCGCTGCGGATTGAGGAACTCCACCGGTGCGTCCGCGCCGCCAGTCCTATAATAGCTAGCGATCGTCGCCGTGCCAACGTAGTCGGGGAACCCCGCCTCGGCGTCATAACGGCGCGTTTCCAAAAATTGGTGACCAATTGGCGGGACCGTGCCAGCGATGTCGGCAGCGGTCTTTGGAACATAATAGGTACTGGCGAGTGCCATATCGTAGGCGGTATCGTACGGACCAAGGGCCGACTCACCGTCTCTGAAATCCATTCCGTTCGCGTAGCGCGAACCGGAAGGGTCGGTATACCACCAGCGGTGTGCGCCTGCGTCATACTCGGGATCATACGGATGGGGCGAAACCCATCGCGTTACCGAAACCGACCAACCCGCTGGGAAGGACAGTTCGTTATCCGAGCGCACATCAGGATCGCGCGGGATTGGTAAACCCGCAGATCCTTCCCGCAGATATTCGTACCCTTCATATAGAAGGTAGGCAGTCCCAAGGTATGGGACCGAACGAATTATCCCCCGGCCAAGTAACGCTGCGGCTGAACGCCTCGCGGCCCGTTGAGCAGCTTTGTTCCCGAACCGTCGGGGCGTGTTGTCACGCAAAAAGGTCTGCGATGCCGGGAGGATGTTCTTGACCACAGGTGCTGGTGCAAGAAAGGCCAACTGAGATCCGTCCAGAGAGTCTGACGGGTTTAATGCGTTGGCAGAACGTCGCAGGCCGGGGAACCCGTTGCTCGTTTTGTTTTGGTTTGCCATTATTCCAGTGGCTCCATCACTTTGCGTTCGGTTTTGGATAATGTGTCAGGGGGGGTTTTTACGGTGGGTGTTTCCCACCTATGCCATAGGGCGTGATCGACATTTTCCGGTTGGTAAAATTCGTCCTGTTGATGACCATATCCCACGCTTGCGCGTACTCTTGAGGCAGCATCTTTGCTGAGATATTTGGCAACATAATTCGCAGTCTTGGCTTCGTCACCTTGGGCGACCAATTTGCATTGTGAAAAGCCGAGCTTCCACTCCTTACGGAGAATGGATGAGCGAACCGGGTTATCGAAATCCACTTCGTGGACGAGCGCATGGTAATGCGGCAGCCCGGACTTATGTTTTTCTGCTACGAGGCAGTATCGGAGCGGGACGCCCGCTCTCTTTCTAACACGCTTGATGTAAAGCGTTATTTCCCTTCCAATCTCACGATTGCGCTCAGCGAACTGAGTCGCCGGGGTCAGGGTCTCAAAGTCGACCGATTGTCGCGCCAGTCGGAGACGCGCACGGTTCGCCATTGTGCTGTGCCATTGGGGCGACAGTGTCAGGGTCAGGAACCAGGTCCTGCCCTGGGTTCGCTTCAATTCGCTCACTATGCGCATCCTCCAGAAGTAGGAACGCGCTTTTAGGCATTTCGGGCACTTCCGACAACGGGTTGCCATCTCAAGCACATTTAGGCCGGTAACGGCTCTAAAACGGGCCTGGTAGCCCTTTCCGGGCCGGGGGCGACCGGAATATTCAACGTACACTGGCGATTGGCAACGGCCAGCAACGTCCCACTCAACCGTGGTGTAGCGCGAGTGTGAGCTACGCGCCCCGTGCGAGAACGCACGACTGGCTGTTTCAAGCCAGCGATCAAGGGGGTTGATCGTCTTCAAAGTGCCCCCGGCGGTGTCACTTGTGCATCAGATATCAAGTACACGGCCTATGGCCGACTTCGTTCTGATGCAATTTATCCGCGCGTCGCTATTCGGACGCGCTTGAATGCGGGATGCTCGACGTGGGCTCTGTCCCACGCGATCGGGACCAGCAATCCGCATTCCGCCGCCTTAGAGGCGAGGACGTCCCACAATTCGTGCGGGACGTTCCACGTCCAGTTGCCATTGATGCGTGGTACGAAATCCACCGCAAGGCCAAACTGGTGTGGGCTTTCAAATGCGTGAGCCTTTGAGCGTCCATTCTCGAACGCGCCCTCTTGTTCAGAAGGGCCGCGGTATGTTTCAAAAGCACGAAACGGAGTATCGTGAGCGAGAAGGCGAGCAAGATCTGCAAAAGCAGATCTCGCAACCGGAGCCAGTAGTTCCAGAGACTCATAGCGCATTTCCAATTCCTATGTTGTGGGGCTGTCATGGACGCGAACGAGCGGAGCGATGAGGGCACCGCTCCGCTCGCGACCCGGGGGCTGATCGCCGCTGGAGGCCGCCCGGGTTTGGTATGCGTTAAGGGCGAACCCTTAACAATCCCTAGGCTGGCGTCGTTTCTCGCATCCTGCTTGCGATCGACAAATCGACGCGGCCGTCAACACGGATGTATTTCTTGAGCGCATCCTTGAAAAGGGCGTTAACATCCGAGACCGAAGGGTAGCCGAGGTTCAGCGGGATACCCGACAAAACCACGCTATCGTCAGGGAGCGTCATGCCGTTCGGCAAATCCGCCGGTGCGATATTGGTGAATTGCTCCCCGTGCAAATACAGATCTTTCAGATCAATCCAATAATCGCCCGCAAGGTCACTGACCGGACCTGCGTTCGCCGCCTCGTCAAACTTCTTGAGCGAGGTAAACGGTTGATCGTCTAGGACTGCTGGCAACCATGCGTAGGCGTCGTTCAAAAACGCCGACATCGTGGTGTTCTGTTTCTTGATGAACACCTTTGGGCGAACGACAGCACAGCCAACAATGAACCCCGGTTCCGTGAAATACCGGGTTTTGTCGGCGCGTTCCGCAATGGACCAGCTAAGCTGGCTGTTGACGCTACCGTCACTCCCGACTGTGTTAGCGGGATAGGACCATTCGCGGACATAGCGCAGAAGCTCCGGTCGGTGGATCTCCTCGCGTTCCTGCGCTGGCGGGCGTACACCATACTGGCGAAGCCAGTCTTCGAATGAAGCAGGAGTAAGCTGCATATCGCGCATCTTCACCCAAGCGTCGTACTGAGCTTGGAAGCCGGTGAGGTGCCCCGGCAGGGTGTAGCCCTCTCCCATCAATTGCTCGTCTTCGGCGATAGGCATATCGCTATCGAGCATGAGGGATTGAAGCGCGTTGTCCATCGCAACTTTCGCTTGATACCACCCATTCGCCGACAGGTAGCCGCCGACCGTGTCGGCCCCTGCGGTCACTTCCTCCGAGTCGCGGAAGTATTCCTTGACGATCACCTGCATACATTTCGTCACGAAATCGTAGCCAGCGGTGCTGTTTTTATACGCTTGGGGCTGAGCGTAACCCGACATGGAAGTTGGGGTGGTGTTGGTCAAAAGCATTTCCATAAGCTCGTCACGAGATTCGAGATCCGTGAGTTTCACATGAAAGAAATAGCTTTCGTACCACCAGCCCATGAGCGGAGACGCGACCGGATCGGACACGGCCCGCGCTTGCAGCAGCAAGTTCTTGAGACTGTCACCTGGTATGACCGGCGCCATCATAAAGGGCTGGATCTCGTACGGCAAAATCTTGAGGCTGAACGTATGGCTGGGACGCCGGTTCAACCGCTGGGCTTGCCGGATGGTTTCGACAGAAATTCCCGTCCCTGCGGAAATTGCGAGGGGGCCAAGGGCCATAATGAATAATCCTTAACGAGTTAGAACCGCGCCTTGGTCGGGCGTGTTACTTGTCCGGTCCCTGCTGGCCGGGATAGCGGTTCTGTTCCGAGGGCGCCCTCGTGAGCGAGGACGATTCGGAGGACTTGGGTGGTAGGACGTCGAGAGCTTGAAGCTCTACGCGTAGGTGCTTTTGCTTTCCGCGAAGACGTTGCGTAACTGCGGCGAGGAGCGCCAGACCGAGCAGATTTACGAGTTCCACTCCGGGTGCGCGTAGCGCGTCGATAAGCCATGAAGGCACTTCCTTTCCTTTCACACGGGGACAATCCCCGATGGCTGATATCGAGCTAACCACCACCGCCTGTCAACCAGAATTCTGTATAGGCGGTGTCCCAGGGTCCGAACAGAACCGTGCGGTTCAATCCGGCGGTGTGCGCGGTTTCTCCCAAGCGTTGGGCGGCGCTACCGATTAAGCGATCCCCGACCTCATTGCGTGCAACATTGTACACTAGGCGGTTTAGGTCGAGTTGGTCGAAATGCCGATACACGGCTTCCGCCCGCTGTCGAACAGACGGGTTCCAACGCTTAATATAAAAGACCGTCCCATCGGCCCTGTGTAATGGATAATAACCGGGGCGAAGATGGAGGGGCAGAGCGCCATAAAAGGCGTCTAAGGCGTCAAGAAATTCTGTCACTTGACCTACTACCCCACGGACGGCCTGGACTACGCCATTCCTGCGGACCCTGATTTTTCTTTCCCTTTCGCCTCGACCCGGAGGTTCACGAGGCGGTGCCGGCACGGACGGCAGCGACGGGACAACCGTTGTTCCCCCCGGCAGTGTGATGACGGCGGGAACTGGCGGAGCAGGGACTCCCACGACGATGTCGGGCGGTACCGCAACGTGTGGGGAGATGGGCGCAGATAGCGGAGCAACTGGACGCCAAGGCCCTTCCGGCCCCCATTGGGGCTGTTCGTGAGGCGACAGGAAGGGGTTTGGGCGTCGGTTCGGAATCTCCCGGTAGGGTAACGGAGCTTCAATCGTAATCGTTGTTATGATCGGCGGCACGCTAGGCGTGAGCCGCTGCGGATTGAGGAACTCCACCGGTGCGTCCGCGCCGCCAGTCCTATAATAGCTAGCGATCGTCGCCGTGCCAACGTAGTCGGGGAACCCCGCCTCGGCGTCATAACGGCGCGTTTCCAAAAATTGGTGACCAATTGGCGGGACCGTGCCAGCGATGTCGGCAGCGGTCTTTGGAACATAATAGGTACTGGCGAGTGCCATATCGTAGGCGGTATCGTACGGACCCAAGCCCGACTCACCGTCTCTGTAATCCATTCCGTTCGAGTAGCTCGAACCGGACGGGTCGGTATACCACCAGCGGTGTGCGCCTGCGTCATACTCAGGATCATACGGGTGGGGCGAGACCCACCGCGTTAACGAAACCGACCAACCCGCTGGGAAGGACAGTTCGTTATCCGAGCGCACATCAGGATCGCGCGGGATTGGTAAACCCGCGGACCCTTCCCGCAGATATTCGTAACCTTCATATAGAAGGTAAGCAGTCCCAAGGTATGGGACAGACCGAATTATCCCCCGGCCAAGTAACGCTGCGGCTGAACGCCTCGCGGCCCGTTGAGCAGCTTTGTTCCCGAAACGTCGGGGCGTGTTGTCACGCAAAAAGGTCTGCGATGCCGGGAGGATGTTCTTGACCACAGGTGCTGGTGCAAGAAAGGCCAACTGCGACGATCCGTCCAGAGAGTCTGACGGGTTTAATGCGTTGGCAGAACGTCGCAGGCCGGGGAACCCGTTGCTCGTTTTGTTTTGGTTTGCCATTATTCCAGTGGCTCCATCACTTCGCGTTCGGTTTTGGATAATGTGTCAGGGGGGGTTTTTACGGTGGGTGTTTCCCACCTATGCCATAGGGCGTGATCGATATTTTCCGGTTGATAAAATTCGTCCTGTTGATGACCATATCCCACGCTTGCGCGTACTCTTGAGGCAGCATCTTTGCTGAGATATTTGGCAACATAATTCGCAGTCTTGGCTTCGTCACCTTGGGCGACCAATTTGCATT
>MWWA01000470.1_pt1 | contig 10510 bp, 9 predicted proteins | sample 1047341 | NCBI WGS metagenome assembly MWWA01 (sample SAMN06349978, study PRJNA376086) | soil metagenome | isolation source: MS5-1 sample Antarctic (ecotone) soil | place: Antarctica | collected 2015-01-13 | reverse complement strand
GTTGATGTGGCGCTTGTTGGTGTTGTAACCGTTCCACCTGCTCCTGATACAATACTCCATGCTCCTGTTCCTATCGTGGGAGCATTTGCTGCCAGCGTAACTGTTGTTAATCCGCAGGTGGCTGCTCCTGTTTGATCAGCGCCGGCTGCTGCTGTTGTGGGTGGTTGATTTATTAGTATTGAAGTTGTAGCTGTTTGTTGTGTACATCCACCGGATGCAGCCATTGTATAGGTAATGGTATAAGACCCGGCTGTACTTGTTGTCGGTGTTATCGCTCCTGTTCCTGCATTGATGGTTAATCCGGCAGTGGAGGTGTAAGTGCCACCGCCTGTTCCTGTCTGTGTAACTGAACCTACGCCCGAAGTGGTACAAAAAGGAGTTCCGCTATAACTTATGGTTGCTGATGGCGGAGCTACAACAGTTAAAGTTGCTGCATTTGATTCGTTGCTGGCAACATAAGGATTGGGAGCAATATTATTAGTGCTGCTTACTACAGCATTTCTGTAAAAATAATACGTGCCGGCTGCATTAAAAGGCGCTGCAGCAGAAGATGGAGTAAACGTTGCAGAAGTGGCACCGCTTATATTGGTTCTTACACCACCGGGCGTGGTGCTGTAGCTCCACTGATAACCTGTCCCTGATAAAGTAATACCAGCAGGCAGGACACCATATACATCCCCGCTAATAGCTATACCTGAATTTCCAATGCAAATACTTTGAGCCGTATTGACAGATAGTGTATTTGCCAATACTAGTGTAAGGTTTTGAAACACAACCTGGTTACCTCCTGCATTTTCATAAAATTCATACAACAGCGAACTGGCACCGTTCAGGTTCATTAACACACGGGGCATGGTAGTAAACCCCTGGTCAGTCCAGTTGTTATATACCATCGTGCCATCAACTGTTAAACGGCTTCCATCATCAGAACCAAGATCTGCAACATATAAACCACGCTTTGCCGAGTTCATCCTGTATTTTACAGAGAATGATTCGGTATAAATGGATCGTGTAATACTATTGGAAGAAATATTGAAACAAGTGGTACTTCCGCCAAACCCCTCGTTGAAGATTTCGGTTAAATTATATTGACCAACATAATTATTAAATGCAATACCATCGTACACATGCCCGATCCATGCATTAGTACCTGCCGTATTCTGATTATCTAATGATGTAGCAAATGCACTGACATTGATGGTAGTGGAGCCAATACATCCCAAATTGTCTTTAACATTCACAGTATAAGAACCAGCAGCTAAGCTGGTAAATAATGTTGAAGCCTGATAAGTTCCGGTATTCAAACTATAAGTATAAGGTGATTGCCCGCCGCTGCCCGAAGCAGTTATCGTACCAGTGCTGCCACCTACGCAGGTTGCTGTGGATGTGCCGGAAACAGATGGGTTAGCACATCCCTGTACTGTAAAATCATCAACTCTGTAACTTGTATTAGTGCCTCCGCCTGATGGCTGTGCAGTTAATCTCAAACGTAAATTTGCAATTCCTTCAGCTCCTGCAGGTAAAGCAATTCTTGCCGCACTATTCACCAAATACCAGTTGGCGTCATAAGTTGTAATATTTGCAAAAGAAACATTATTCCAGGTACTTCCATCTGCACTCCAGCTCAACGTAACAGCTATTGTATTGGTCCCACTTATTCTCGTCATTCTACCACCCCATAACACGGTGATGTCTTTATATCCCACCGTTGATATAGGAGTGATTGTGTTATTATACGTTAGGGTTCCTGCCGTTGTACTGTTGTTTATAAATTGTGCACTTGCACCTCCTGATGCACCTGTATATCCCGTTGAAGAGTTCGTTGTAACATTCTGCCAGTCTGTACTTGATCCTGTCCATCCCGTTGGGAATGCAGTACCGGTTCCAAAATTTTGTGAGTACAGTGCTACCTGGCCATATATAAAATTGGTACATCCCGCCACCAGCAAAAAAAGAGTGGTAATAAGTAATGAGCGGAATATAAGCAAAGAAGTTTTCATGGTTGCATTAGTTATTTCAAAAAGCAAGGTTTATAAATAAACCCGCCATAATTGTTTGTTCTAACAATTATAGCCTCAACTCCAATTCTGCAATTTTCACCGATTTTGCATCTGGCTGTGTTGTATATACAATATGTAACTTTCCCTTATGATAATCAACACCCGCATTTTTATCCAGTATTAAATCAAAATCTCTAACAAGGTTGGGCGTATAAATCGCCATTCCCTTTGCTATCCCGATACGTGTTACTTTGCCTTGTAATGAAACATGATCAACAGAGATATCACCATACACCGACATGTTTCCGGTGCGGTTAAAACTTGCTTTCAGGTTCGGTATCGAATCGTTCTGTAATTGAAATGAAGCTTCTGAAATAGTGACCCCGGTGTGTGATTCACCCACACGGATAATGATTGGTATGCTGATGCCAAAAACTGCGGTTAAATTCACAGATATGGAAGTGGAATCTTTTTTAATTTCTGCTTCCCCCAATGGTTTTTTTATTGGCTCGGCCCTGAAATAAATATGAGAACGGTATTCACCGTTTTGCCTTTCGCTATTATTTACTAATTGAATTTTTACCGATTGTGCTTCATTTGGTGCCAGCACTACGCTGCGTGGAAAAAAGCGGAAATATTTATCGGCAAAGAGTTGACCTGAATCGGGCTGGCTTATGTTTTCAAAACTGCCGTCTTTTTTCATTCTTATTTGAATTACCGAAATAAGGTAACGCACCGTATCCTTTCCGCTGTTGGCAAGGTTAAGTGTCTGAGATTTTTTTGTACCCTCAAATACAATCCGCTTCGGATACATAAGCAAATCGCCCTGTGCTTGTGCAGTTGTAGAAAATAAAATAATGAAGGCAATAAAAACAACAGAGGAATAAGTTGATTTGGTTTTTCTTTTTAGGATTGCAGCGTTCATGGTTTTGAATACTATTGGATTTTGGATATTGGAAATAGATATTCCATATCTCCGTAGACATGGAATATCTATTTAAGAAAAGAGGGCTTAATTATAATTTACGGTTACAAACAAACCTGTTCCGTCAAGAGCAGCATGTTCATACGTGCCGGCAACTGTGTTAGCAGGTACGTTCAAAGTTGCTTTCACTTTTAAAGTTTTAGCACCTGCAACTAATGCACTTGTTGCACCCGCATCGCATACAAAAGTTCCTACGGTCATAGTTCCAGAAACAGAACCTGTAAGTGTAATTGGCGCAGAGGGAATGGTGATGGCAAAGCCACTGGTTCCTTCACCCACCACGGCAAAAACAGCAGTGGTTTGTGTTGTACTACCGGCTGGTAAACTGGCACCACCCGTTGCAGTGCGGCCATTGGCATAATCTAAAACAACAGTACCGGCAATAGCACTTGCGGCCACAGTACCAAAGTGCATGTCGGTTGTTTTAGAAATTGAAATTGGGGTAACTAATACGGCGGTTGTGGTACCGTAAGCAGTTGACTGCGCAAAAGATGTTGAGGCAAATGCAAGCATGATGGCTGCAACAGAAAAAATTCTGTTTTTCATTGAGATTGGATTTAGTGATTAAAAAATTGCGAAAATAATAACTTTTAAAGTTATGGTGTGATTAATCCAATCGCGGTGGTTAACTGATTTATTTTTGTCTTTTAAGCGAATGCACTTAGCCGTACATCATATAACCCATTAAGCAGCCACATCAATTACAAAACCTTTACATTCAATAAGTCAGGAGATAAAAGAAAACCCATATTTACGAAAGTAGTATTTTCCGAAAATTTTTGCAATTTGAAGTCCCTTCTGTAAACATAATTAGCTTTAGTTGAGTTCTTTCTTTCCTGGAAATTATGCAAATGAATTTCGAGGTTGGCTAGTTTTTGTTAGCAAATTTCTTAAAATGAAGAAAGGCCGTAAGATGCGACCTTTCTGAATGATTGATTATTAGTGCCCCGGATCGGACTTGAACCGATACGACCTTTGCGGGTCACCCCGATTAAAATCGGGGCGTGTCTACCAATTGCCCTGTATGAGCCACTCAATATATTTTCTGCTTTTTTGTTTTTTGATGCGGGCTTCTTCTATTCGGGCTTCGGTTACTGTGGCGAAAGATTTGGATGCCATGATCCGGTATGGCCGACAGTTTTTTGTAGCAGTCACAAACCCATTATTGTGTCTGGTTAGTCTTGTGTTAATATCTGCTGCATAACCGGTATAATAGCGGTCACATTTTTCAGAATAAAGTAAATAGACAAAATACATAAAACTAAAAAAGCGACAAATGTCGCTTTTAAGTGTGCCCCGGATCGGACTTGAACCGATACGACCTTTGCGGGTCACAGGATTTTAAGTCCTGCGTGTCTACCAATTCCACCACCAGGGCGTTTGGTGATTTTTTTTATTTATAAGAACTTTTGCCTTGCTGGTCACCCCGATATTAATCGGGGCGTGTCTACCAATTCCACCACCAGGGCGTTTGGTGATTTTTTTTATTTATAAGAACTTTTGCCTTGCTGGTCACCCCGATATTAATCGGGGTCGCTACCAATTCCACCACCAGGGCAAAACAGTAAATAAAAGTCCCGACTAATTCGGGATCTAAATATGAGCGGAAGACCGGGCTCGAACCGGCCACCCCGACCTTGGCAAGGTCGTGCTCTACCAAATGAGCTACTTCCGCAATGCTAAAGAACTAATGGGCTGCAAAAATAAGGGAATGAAAGATTTCAACAAAAAATTCTGTAAGCTATTTGTACTTAGGTGTATACAAGGAACTTTCAGGCACCTCTACATTCGGTTTGCCTTCATAACCATAATTGGCTAATGCTATAGAAATTCCTATGAATAAGGCTACCACACATGCAATTTGCAGGTAAAATAAAAACGCGGATGAAGAAACCCAGTTATGTGTGAAATCAGTATCCTGTACTTTCTGTAATTCTTCATGATATTCGTTTTGTGGATCCATAGTTATGAAATTAATGCTGCAAAAATAACGTTTCGCATTAAATGGTTTCTACTATTTTACAATTTCTTTGAAAAATTTTTTCTTTTTTATAAAGTGTTGCCAAACCAGGTTTTTAGGATAATAACCCTTTAACCTTGCTGAATTTTTTTTAGGCCCGAACTTTTCTTTTGGTGCAAAAAAAAGCCACTTAATATATCCCCTGTGTGCCCTCGCAATTGACAGGAAATAACCTCCATCTCCGCACAATAAACCTTTGCATGCGGAAATGGCATTTAATAATAACCTGAATGGGATTTTCCAGATTTTTTGCGCCATTGGCATATTCTTACTGATCATGATGAGGTTATTACGGAAATTCAAATAGGTTTTACGGCTATTTCCTTTAGGTAATGTTCCGCCGCCTACATGATAAATTTTAGCTGCGGGGCAACTGTAAATCAGGTAACCTGCTAGTTGTAACCGCCAACATAGGTCTATTTCCTCCTGGTGCGCAAAAAAATATTCATCAAATCCATTTACTTCATGAAAAGCTTTAGCCCTGATAAATATAGCAGCACCACTTGCCCAAAAAATAGTTTCCTGCTGGTCATATTGTCCAATATCTTCTTCACAATAATCAAATACCCTTCCTTTGGCAAAAGGATAACCAAATTTATCCAGCCATCCACCAGCAGCGCCTGCATAATCAAAAACATTTTTTTCCTGGTACGATAAAATCTTAGGTTGGCATGCAGCAATAACAGGATTACTCTCTAATAATTTAATCATCGGTTCTATCCAGCCTGCAGTAACTTCTGCATCAGAATTCAATAAAATAAAATAATCCGCCTGCACTCTTTTTAATGCTTCATTATAACCTTTCGCAAAGCCATAATTTTTATCCAGTAAAATTATTTTTACTGCGGGATAAAATTCTTGTAAAAATGAAATACTATCATCTGTTGAAGCATTATCTGCTATTATGATCTCTGTATTTTCATGGTTGTTACTGATCACCGAAGGAAGAAATTGTTGCAGGTAATTTTTACCATTCCAGTTCAGAATAACTACGGCTACTTTCGGTGATTTTATCAATCTGTATAAATTATTTTTTCAAAAATAAGGCAAGGCGCTATATGATCATTAAATTCGAAAAATGTTTCAGCAATTCTTCAATTGGAAAACGGCCCTGGCACTTGTTGCTATTTTGATAGCCAGTGGCACCATTTTCTATTCTCAATACCTGGCACGTAAGATAGCGAAAGAAGAAAGGCAAAAAGTGGAGCAGTGGGTTGAAGCGAGTAATGTTCTATTAAATGCAGACCAGGAAGGTGATACAAGATTGCCTTTAAAAATTATACAGGATAATGATGATGTGCCGATCATTTACACCAATGAAGTCGATAGCATCATCGACTATATTAACCTTGATACTGCAAAGTTGAATACCAGGGATAATTATTTAGAGGATAAACTGCAAGAATTTAAATCAGATAATCCCCCCATTGTCTGGACAGACCCTTCAGATAGTACAAAAATAAATCGTTATTATTACGGTCATACCTCACTGTTAAATGAAGTACAGTTTTATCCCATCATTCAATTAGCGATCATTGGACTGTTTATTCTGATTACTTTACTTGCATTAAGAAGTAGTTACCGCTCGGTACAAAACCAGGTTTGGGCGGGCATGGCAAAAGAAACGGCGCATCAATTAGGAACACCTTTATCTTCATTAGAAGGATGGATTGAAATGCTGAAACAAAATCCAGATAATGCAAATATTTCAGGTGAATTGGAAAAGGATCTCAACCGGTTGCGACTTGTTTCAGACAGGTTTGGTAAGATAGGCAGCAAACCAAAGCTGGAAGAGATGGATATAATTGAGCAGGTTACTTATATGATTGAATATATACGCCGGAGAGCCCCGGAAAAAGTGATTTTTTCAATAGATACATATGGTCATAAAACTATGCCTGTGAAAATTTCCGGACCATTATTCGATTGGGTTATTGAGAATATTTTAAAAAATGCGCTGGATGCAATGGAAGGTAAGGGTGCTATCCAGGTTGGTATAAAAAAATCTGCGGAAGATATAATAATAGAAATAACAGATTCCGGTAAAGGAATCAGCAAGCAAAACTTGTCCCGCATTTTTAAGCCTGGCTTTACAACTAAAAAAAGAGGATGGGGGTTAGGTTTAAGTTTATCAAAGCGCATCATTGAAAAATATCATATGGGTAAATTGATTGTAAAAAGTTCGGAACCAGGTAAGGGTACAACTTTCAGAATCGTGTTACATGCATGATGTAAAATTAATGCAAATGATTTTTTTCACTAACCTTGTTATGCTTTAAATTTGCAGTCCTTCAAAAGCGGCGGTGGCGAAATTGGTAGACGCACTACTTTGAGGTGGTAGCGATCGTAAAGGTCGTGGGAGTTCGAATCTCCTCTGCCGCACTAATCCCGGGTAAAACCGGGATTTTTTTATTGCAATTTTTGAATTGCATCACCTATAATCACACCATTATGAAATACCTTTAAATGATAATCCCCTGCAAAAAAATTATCCGGAGTAATTGTATAAATAATCTTTTTGAGATCACCTTTCTCATAATCAAAATGATCCCGGATCGTATATGCAATGGTTTCCCCTTTTGGGGTAATAAAGTTCCCTGAATTCCAAATTGAATTTTGAATAACCCTCCCCACAGGATTTGTAACAACCATATAAACATCAGATGAAGGAAGTCGCAAAATATTATTTTTCACCATAAAAGAAATGATCATCTTATCTGCTTTAGAAACCTGGTCAGTAGCTATTTCTTTATTATTTTTTCTGACATCTACCACGTTAAACTTCATGTCCGACAAAATAAAAGTGGAAGCCATGTTTACCATGTGTGAAAGTTCCTTATTCTCTTTGCCTAACTTGTCAATAGATGATTGAAGCGTCACCATTTCACCGGATAATTGATCCAGCGTTGCTTGTAACCTGGTTTTTTCAACCTCCAGTCCAATATTTTCATTGCTCATTTCTCCCATTAAAGTTTTCATTTGATTGATATGGTTACGGGCTCTTTCCAGATCTTTTTGAGTAGCGTAGCGATTTTTTATAATACCATTAATTGCTGCTTTAAGGCGGTTCAATTCAATTACTCTTACAGAAAGTTTATCCTTTATAGAATCAGCGGTATTCCTGGTGGAGTCCAATTCGGCCAATGATTCAGAGTAAATTTGTTGTAATGAATCCTGAATCGCATGGGCAATGGCTAAAGAATCACGAACCGGAACCTTTTCAATTAAGCGGTCACTATATAAGGACTTATCATATAAATGATAGACCCATGTAGCAACAAGACAGATGGAAAGTAATGCCAGTAATAATGATTTAGGTTCACGCATAATAATCAATTACGAGCAGACGGCAACACCGTTTATTTTTCAAACCAACAAAATGATCCGCCAACCCATTCTTTATCCTTATTATATCTTACACCCACCATTTTCCCTTTACTTAATCGTGCCAGGTTATTGGTTGCAACAGGCCGGATATCGCCATCTTTCCAGAAATAAAATAAGCGTATTTCAGCTTTGGCTAACTCTCCCGGTGTTTCAATAATGCTGGCATAATTTACTTTTCGCTGTAAAATCCAGTTCTCAGGGTCTTTAATTTTTTTTATATTATCTTCCATAACATCAACAACAACTCCCTGCCCGGCAAAGGAGAACAAAGGTTTTAACACAAACTGGTCAAGGTCCGTTGGAACTTGTTTTATATCTTTTAAAAAATAAGTAGCCGGAACATTTGGGTGCCTGATAAAAGGTAAAGTGTATTTGCTGATACGATAAAACCAGTTAGGATGGGGGACCCATTCAACATCAAGTTCTGTAAAAAGTATTTTCCCCTTTTCCTGTACTTCTGGTGATTGCTGTAAAAGGTCATCAAATATCAGGCGGTTATATATTCTTTTTACCCGGATTTTTTTACCATCCCTTTTATAAAACAGATGTTTTCCTTCTACTAATAAATCGGTTATACATACGGGTTTGATGCCGGTATAATCTTCAGTGCAAAAAAAGTCAATCCTTGTTTTTTGTTTTTCCGGAAATATTTCCAATAATATTACTTCATCCGGTTGATGATTACCCAAAATAATTTCCTGTAACAATGCGATATATGTTTCCCTGGTAAATCCATTTAGATAATTATCGTAACCATCAGGTTTAATAAAATGTTTTGCACTGATTTCAGGTAGCAGAACCTGGTATGCAAAAAGAGAAGGGAAGCCCTGCATCTCTATAAGTTGTGGTTCAATTTCACCATCACTGTTTTCACAAATGCCAAAATCGAACGCAAAAAAATGGGAACGTTCATTTTCCTGCGGTACAAGGAGGTCTTGAGGAATAGCATTTTCTGTTAGCTTTTTAAATTTTTCGTCATTAATAATATCTATGATGCTTTCACAGGCGTCCAGCATTTTTTGTTTAAAAGAACGGGGAATAAATAAAGGTGTTTCAGCTACCCTGAAATCTAACTGTCCCGGGTGAACGCCAGACAAATTCTTCAGAAAATTCTGGTATTTTTCATCACTAAACTGGTCATTAAAGCGCTTGCGTAATGCTGGTACCATGAATGAAATGTTTATTTAAAGTAAGTTAAGGAGAAAAGGTAACAGGTATGGATCTGAAAAACCAAACGGTTAATTTGTTACTGCAATTTCTTCAACAGCATGATTGAGAAAGTTGGGAAGCAAATGAGAATTGGTAAGTAAAATTTTTCCGGGATCATTTAACCCATGGATCATACTATGCCATTTATCTTCTCCATGGTTATCTATCACTGTTTTCTTTTTGTCGTCACGAAGCAAATACATCGTCATACCAGTTGCATCTGCTTCCGGATGAAACTGCGTACCAATCATATAACGATTGAAACGAATGGCCATCACAGCTCTTTCAAGCGGAACATGCGGCCTATCTTTTTCGATTGATAGGATACTGGCGCCCATCTTTCTCAGTTTACCATGATTTGGCTTTATAACCTGGTAGTCGCGACTGTCAACAGCATAAAAAGGATCTGGCAATCCTTCAAAAATAGGTTCAGTATCCGCATCATCCAGCATGTGGACAGGGAAAACTCCAAATGCTGTTGATTTGCGCCTGGTTACACTGGCAACTTCAAAATGCCTGCAGGCTAATTGATAAGAATGACAAATAAAAAAAACATGCTTTTTATTAAACCGGAGCGGATCATTGTTCCAATTTAAAATCTCGTGTACCCACTGCAAATATTTTTTTTCCCATTCACTACCTTCACTATCCAGCGGGCTACCGGGTCCTCCACTTGAAATATAAATATCAAAATCCGTAGATGGAACTTCCTGATTAATTCTTACATCAAACACCTGTAATTGTACGTCCAGTTTATTAATCTTTTTCCAATGATCAATAATCTCCTTGATACAACGCATGCCCTCGTTAGGTACTCCTTCGTAAAGATCAAGCAGCGCTATGCTTATTCGTTTCTTCTCCTGTCAATTCATAGAGGCAAAAATACAGCTTTAATAAGCTTTTACTGGT
>MWWA01000469.1_pt1 | contig 10533 bp, 16 predicted proteins | sample 1047341 | NCBI WGS metagenome assembly MWWA01 (sample SAMN06349978, study PRJNA376086) | soil metagenome | isolation source: MS5-1 sample Antarctic (ecotone) soil | place: Antarctica | collected 2015-01-13 | reverse complement strand
TACAGAAAGCAAGCAAGGCGCTCGAAGGATACGCACAACGCTGTATAGAAGCCTATGACAGCCTCACAGCGGCGTTTCACGCATACCGGGCCGTTGACGCTGACGACGACCTTAAACGGCGTTTCAGCGAGTCTGGTGGCAAGCTTGCAAACGATCTAAACGACTACGGCGGCGTGTCTATACTTTCGTACCCGCAACCTTACGGCGCTGCTGTATGGCAGCTTGTTGACGCCGAGCTACGGCGACGCGGTTACGAACGGCAAACTGCGAAAGCAGCAGAGAGAAGTGTGCGTGCTGCTGCTGCCTACGCCCGATCACAGCCTAAAAAGGTAAACCTCCGTGTGACCGAACCGGACGCGCCGACGGCGATACAACAGCTCGGCGCGTTAGTGCTCGAGGCGACGCTTGTAAAAAGCGGTGAAGTCAACACGATAGGCAACGTAGACATAACCGTGCTCGCTGACGACTTAGAGACTGCAAAACAGCTACTCGAAGGTACGTTGACTCATGGCGACTACACCGCGCAACGTGCCTAGAACCTGCACAATTTGCTTACATGAACAGCGCGCCGATATTGACGCGGCGCTTCTCGCTGAAGAGCCCTACCGGAGCATAGCGAAGCGTTACGGAGCAAGCGCGTCGGCAGTGCTGAGACACCGTGACCACATCCCGGCACATCTCGCCAAAGCCAAAGACGCCGAAGAGATGACCCAAGCCGACACCCTGCTCGAGCAGGTCCGTAACCTCCAGACGCGAGCCCTCGACATCCTAGACCGCGCCGACGAAGCGGGCGACCTTAGAACCGCACTAGGGGCGATAAGAGAAGCGAGAAGTAACCTCGAGCTACTCGCCAAACTCTTGGGTGAGCTTCAGCAAGAAGGCACTATCAACGTCACGGTGACCCCGGAATGGATGACCCTACGGGCGACCGTCATAACTGCGTTGCACCCTTACCCGGACGCGGCGCAGGCCGTTTCACGAGCACTGACGGCGGGTGAGAGATGACCCTAAAAGATGTTCGGCACCGAACATCTTTAGCCGACGACCTCCGGCACGCCCTCGACCCGGTAGCGTTTGCAGGGGAAGCTTTAGGGCTAGACCTCGACCCGTGGCAGCGTCAAGTTATCGCCTCGACGGGCAAAAGAGACCTGCTGAACTGCTCACGACAGGCGGGCAAATCGACCACGGCGGCGGTGTTGGGCTTGCATGAGGCGCTGTACCGTCCGGGCTCTCTGACTATTCTCGTCTCACCGTCACAGCGTCAGAGCAGCGAGCTATTCCGCAAGGTCACGGAGCTGCGCGAACTGCTACCGACACAGCCCGAACTGACAGAGGACAACAAACTCAGCATGTCAGTGAAGGGCGGCGGGCGCGTCCTATCCCTACCCGGCAGTGAGGCGACCATCCGAGGCTTTAGCGGTGCAACCCTGATAGTTGAGGACGAAGCCTCGAGAGTAGACGACGCCCTCTATTTCAGCATCCGACCCATGCTGGCAGTGAAGCAAGGGCGTTTGATATTGATGTCTACGCCGTTCGGTAAACGCGGGCATTTCTGGAGCGAGTGGGATACCGGGACGACCTGGCAGCGGGTAGAAGTCCCGGCGACCGCTGTACCGCGTATCTCTTCGGAGTTTCTAGCCGAAGAAAAAGCGAGCATGGGCGCGTGGTGGTACTCGCAAGAATACTGCTGTGAGTTTATGGAGTCTACCGACAGCGTGTTCGGTTACGCCGACGTTATGCGGGCGCTATCAGACGATGTGCCGGTACTGTTTGGGGGTAAGTTGTGAACGACTTTATTTTAGGCGTTGACTTAGGACAGGCGCAGGACTACACCGCGCTGACGGTGCTCGAGCGATCAGAGGCGAGTACGGACCGGATGACACAGGACGCTGCGAAAACGATAGCGCGCAACCTGTACGGAGACGGTGCAGTGAGGCCGTACTTCAAGCCAGTTACCGAGAACCACTACGCCGCCCGTCACCTCGAGCGTTTAGCTATCGGTACGCCCTACCCGGCGCAGGTTGCCCGTATCAAGGCGCTGTCAGACCGGCTTAGAGCAGACACCGGTACCGCCCCGACGCTCGTGGTCGATCAAACGGGTGTGGGCCGTCCGGTAGTCGATATGCTGCGCGCCGCTGACCTGTCGCCCGTTGCAATAACCATCACCGGGGGCGACGCTGTAAACCGAGACGGGCTCGAGTACCGGGTACCCAAGCGCGATCTCGTGAGCGTGGTGCAAGTCCTTTTACAAAGCGACCGCCTGAAGATTGCCCGCGCACTACCAGAGGCGCAGACTCTCACGAGTGAGCTGTTGGCGTTTAAGGTGTCGATAAGCCTGAAGGGTCACGATAGCTACGGCAACGATGTGGGACCGTGGCGAGAGAACCCGCACGATGACCTGGTGCTAGCCGTAGCCCTGGCGTGCTGGTACGGCGAGAACAAGCCTGTTGTGTATGACTACCCGGCGAGCTATAGCTTCTCGACGTTTTAGGGTTGTAGCCCGGTGAAAGCTAGCACAAGCACCTTTACATAAATGTACTTATGTAAAACTCCGCTACTACCTAGCGCACTCGGTAGCACCACACGACTACCGCACATGATAGCTACTTACTCCAAATTACCAACAGGGGTGGTGTCGATGTAGCGCCCGGTGTGGTGTCGCCCGAACGTGTAGCGCCGGGGTGCTGACGCCCGGTAGGGTGTCGGCATGGCTGACGAAACCGAAGTGTTTTGGAGTCCCGGCGATGTGGCGAAACGCTTAGAGGTCAGTCCCTCCGGGTTGCGTCGCTTAGCCGGTGTCTACGCGCAGGTCTACGGTGAACTGCCCAAAGATTCGAGCGGAACGTCCCGGCGGTGGCCCAGTGAAGCGGTGTACCGGCTAGAACAGGCGCGGACGCTTATGGCGGCGGGTCAGGCCCGGAGTATCAAGGACGCGCTGCTGGCAGTTGAGAAGGGCGCTACACCGTCGGCTGATGTGGCGCTGGCGTTGGGTCAGGAGGGGCGCGTGATCGAGGCGCTAGGGGTGGTGGCGGTGCGGCTTGAGGCACTACAGGACAGCAACCGGGAACTAAAAGCAGAGGTCGAGGCGCTGCGTAAAGATGCTGACCGCACGAAAAGCCTCGAGGGAACAGCGCAGACAAGTAAACACGGGCCGGTCGTCCGGCTGGCGCTGTGGCTCGAGCGACTGTTGCGGCGGTAGGGCTGTAGCCGACCTACACAGCCCGATAATGGTCGTTATCGGACGCTCGCAAAGCAAAACCCCCGACGATCTGCCGGGGGCTGTCTTTTGGCTGTGGCTGCTACTCTGTCGGCTCACCCTGGCGCGGCTCTTTCACCTTTACTTCGGTCACATCGCCAAACCAGAGCGCGGCTAAGCGTTCTTTCAGCTCTTGCACCTTGCGCTCGTGCGTGAACCCCTCGACCTCGACAGACAGGTGAACGTGAATGTGACCGACATCCGGCAGGCCACAGGCGCGGGCGTTCAAGCGGAACAGGTCAAACGCGGCGGGGGTCAGCGCAGGCTCGTTAAAGTCAACCTCGAGCGTGACGGTGTGGTGCCGTGTACCGCTCACGCTGCCACCGCCAAGCCGACCACGCCGGAAACGAGGCTGTGAACCTCATCCCACGTACCGACGGCTACCCGTTCGACCTGAGTGCGGTAGGGCTGCGGCGCTGCCGGGAACACGACCGCTTCACGCTTCAGCTCACGCAGGGCGACCCGGTGGTTTACCCGGTCGGCGGCCTCGACGATGGCGTAACCGAAGTGAAGCGTGCTCGAGACGGCGACGATCACGCCGAGCCCGCGCACCGTTGCGCCTAAAAGTCTGGTTTGTTTCGGGGTATCTTGCATATGGAACTCCGTTTCCAGCTAAGGGTGAGTTTTCGCGGACGCGCCCTTAGCTATCTATAGTCTATCAGGTATGTGCATAACATGCAAGTATCTTGTGCTAAATATGTGCTAAACTAACAGCATGAAATGGAAGCTGAAAAATTACCTCGATGATCACGAAATTACACCCCATCGGCTCGCGCTGGAGGCTAAGTTGTCAGTCAATACGGTTTATCCGATGACTCGTGGGAAGGCTGAACGGGTGAGTTTGCAGACGCTAGACAAGGTTATAGCGACCCTCGACCAGCTCACCGGGGCGCGTACCGAACTAGGCGATCTACTCGAGCGTGAGTGATGGGGCGGCGTCCTAAGGATGCGCCAAAAGGCGCACCGCTAGGCACACCTAAACGTTTGACACATAACCAGTACATTCTGCTCTCTAGTATCTTGATTCGAGCTTATAAGCACCCTGGAGATAAACAGATGGGGTTATGGCGAGAGTACCCGGTCGTGTGGAGTCCTAAAGAAATGTTGGGACGCTCACCAACGAAAAACGAGGCGGCTGCGCTATCTCGGCGGCTGTCGGCTGTCATCAAACATGAACTTGTAGAAAAGCGCGGGCGTATGGTCAGCGTCACGAGTTACGGAAAGATAATGTTACGGGTTTACTCCCTCGAGCATGAGGCCCAGTCCCAAGACAGCCGCGCTTTTCGTCTGATACGGATGATTGTTGACAGACACGAGGCAGCGAGCAATATAGAGGCTATCCAAAAGACGATGAACATAGCGCGTACTCAAGGCCGATCTGAGCTGCTGACAGCGAAGCGCGGGACGCTGCCCGACCTCTACCGAGAAGAGATTAAAAAACTCAATGAGCTTAGCCGAGAGATAGACCATGAGTTAATTACACACGTAAAAAACAGATAAGGCCAACTTTTACGCGAAAGTTGGCCTTATTAGCGACTAGCACGCAACAGATGTTGCGTTAAGAAATGCGCGGTAGTAAGATGTAGGACGTGCTTACCGCTGACTGCGTACCGACCGTATTTCGAGGTAAGCTGCACACGTTAGAAAATCCTGCACTGACGGGTGAGCCCGGGTGCGAAAAGGGGTTAAGCAAAAAAAAGCGAAGTGAGCGTTTAAGTCTTGGCGGACGCGCTCACTTCAATCTGGCCCTTCACTCGTTAAAGCAAAGAACACCGGAGTTACTGAATGTTACCCGTACAGGTTTACACAGACGTACGAAAACGCACAAAAAACAATCGTGTAAACCAAACGCACTATAACAGCCTGACGTCACACAACGGGTTGGTAGTTTGACTACAGGTAGCCCAAACCCCGGTGAACTTTTAGCAATACGAGACCCGCTCGAGAGACACGAGCACCCGCTCGAGAGACACGAGCACGGGGGTCTACATGCACACAGACAAAGACGCATACAGCAAAAAAGAGATGGCGGAACGCCTGGGAGTCGGTTACATGACCGTTCACCGGCTGACAAAAAACGGCAGCATCCGAACCGTTCGGGCCGGGGCGCGTGTCCTGATACCTAGAAGCGAGTTAGAAAGATTTTTAGCGGGGCAAAAATAAATGGTTGAGCTCATAGACTCAACCGGGGGCGCACGAAGCACTATACCATCTGTAGACCACTTAAACCTGGCAAAGCGTATCAACGAGGCGCACCACGCGGGGAACGCGGCGCTAGGGAACGCACTCGAGCATTACCACCGCGCTGGCGTCTTACTCAACGAACAAAAAGCCGAGCTGCCCCACGGTGGCTGGCTACCCTGGCTCGAAGCGAACTTCGAGGGCGACCCACGCACCGCACAGCGTTATATGCGCCTAGCAGACAACTGGAAAGCCCTAGAAGCAAATACGACACCGGTGTCGTATTTAACCCACGGGCTAAAGCAGCTCACCGAACCTAAACCCGTGAGCGGTGAGCGTGCTGTGCGAGAACAGCTCATCCCGGCTATCCGAGCGGCTAAAGCTCTAGCTAAAACCCGAGATAAAAAGCTCTACCGTGAAACACATGAAACGTTTGAGGACTACTGTCTCGAGCGCTGGCAGATGGATGCTGACGGTTTAGAAAAGATACTCGAGATAATCAACCCTGAAAGCATCCCGCTAAGGAACGCGGCTATAGGTGTGATGCTCGAGCGTGATCTGACATTCAAGGCAGCAATAGACCAAATCGCGGGTGAGTTTGCTGCACACATCGCCGGGGCGCAAATATGAGCGCCCTAAACCTCGAGCAAACCATCCGCTTCTTAAATATCCTTGCGCCTAGTCAGCGGGTAACATTCCAGACCTATAGCGACCATGACGATCTGAAGGTTAAACGACCGGGCAAAAGGGACTATGACCCTAACGCAGGGTGGCGACACGGCACGTTAGAACAGCACGCCGATCTGCTTACTCGGTTAAACACTAGAGGCGCTGGCGTATTCGTCATGACAAACGAGGGAGACGGTAAGGGCCGCGCCGCTGAGAACGTCGTCAAGACACGCGCCCTGTTTATCGACACCGACGGCGCACCCTACCCGGCAGAGCTACCGCTCGAGCCTCACCTAGTCGTGCAGAGCAGCCCCGGACGCTGGCACCTGTACTGGTGCGTTGACGGCGTGCTACTGGACAGCTTCAGCACGTTGCAAAAAGCTTTAGCCGAGCACTACGGCACCGACCCTTCAGTAAACGATCTACCCCGCGTCATGAGGTTGCCGGGGTTCTATCACCGCAAGGGTGAGCCGGTGCTCGTGGAGCTGCTACAGGCAAACGACACGCCGCCGTACAGCCCCACGGACATCTTCAGCGCGTGGCCTTTTCTGGTAGACAAGCTCGAGCAACACCGAACCGAGCAAGCCGAAAAGGAGAACCGCCGCGCCGAAAACCTAGCAGCCGCAAAAAAACGCCGCGCCCTGCCGAAAGTTGACGACGATCCCGAACGCAAGCGGGCGCTGGCAATCCTTAACGGTCACTTCGACCGAGTAGCGAACGCTGGCGACGGTACCCGGCACGAGACCCTAAAGGATTCGGCTTACACCCTCGGCGGGTATGTAGGCGGCGGGTACCTCGACCCCGAAGAAGCTGCCGACCTGTTGCGAGAAGCTGCTGAAGCTTGCGAGCTGCCGGATACAGAAGCCGCCGCCGTTATCGCTTGGGGATTAGAAAAAGGCGCTGACAAACCGCTGAAGCTCGACACAGAAGCCGCCGCAAAAGTCACCATCACCCGGAGCCCGGAGCGCCCCAGAAGCCGCTCGAGCCGCGTCCATGCACGTATGAAGGGGTGGGGCCGTGGCAGAGCTTAATAGCTTGGACGACGTACTGACCGTCTGCCAGAAGGCGACCCCGGAAACGCTCGAGACGACCGTCCGCGAAAGTTTACAGGCGCTTGTAGAGTTGGGACTCATCACCCGCGCCGACCTGGGGCGGGTGTTCATCACCCTCACCGAAACCGCCCACGCCACAGCACCGAGTCTCAGCAAAGCGGTGTTTCCAGTCGTCAGTGATCTGGGGCTGACCGAAACCGAAACCGCCGAAGTCTGGGCCGCACTCAAGACAGCGACCGGCGCGACCGTGACCGCATTAAAAAAAGATTTCAGCACTTACCTTCGGGTCAACGATCTGGTAGCCGAGCAGCCGTCAACCGCTACGGTACTCGTCAGACTGGCGCTCGAGTCCGGTCTGGAACTTTGGCACGACCGGGAGGGTAACCCCTGGGCAACCTTACGGACAGCCGAGCACATAGAGCACCACCGTCTAAAAAACAAAGCGATACGCCGACATCTGACACACCTCTACTACAAAGAACATCACAGCGCCCCAAACTCCCAAGCGGTACAAGACGCCCTTATGACCCTCGAGGCCAAAGCGGTATTCGACGGCCCGGAACACGAGACCTATACAAGGCTCGCTGAAGTTGACGGCGTGATCTATATCGATCTTGCAAACGACCGGTGGGAAGTTGTGCGCGTCACACCCGACGGCTGGGCAGTCGTGGACGCCGACGCCGTACCTGTTCGGTTCCGGCGACCACGGGGGATGCTACCGCTACCGACGCCCCAGACGGGCGGCAGTCTAGACGCACTAGCCGAGCTGCTAAACGTTGACAAAGACTCTCGAGACCTGAAGCTCATCGTGGCGTGGCTGTTGCAAGGCTTGCGCGGTACCGGCCCGTATCCCGTCCTGGTACTCACCGGCGGGCAGGGTAGCGGCAAAAGCACAGCGGCGAAGATGTTGCGCGCCCTACTCGACCCGAACGTGAGCCCTTTGCGTTCACTCTCAAAAGATGAGCGCGATCTGTTCATAGCTGCCGTCAACGGCTGGGCGCTGGCGTTTGACAATATCAGCGGGCTGTCACAGTGGACATCTGACGCACTCTGCAAGCTATCTACTGGGGGCGGACTGAGTACCCGTGAACTCTTCAGCGACGACGACGAAACGCTGCTCGACGCGCTGCGCCCGGTGGTGCTGAACGGGATTACAGATTTTGTAGACAAACAAGATTTAGTCAGCCGAGCTCTACAGGTACACCTTCCGGCGATACCCGAAGAGAACCGCAAACCGGAGGCGGCGATCTGGGAAAAGTTTAACGACGTGCAACCGGGCATCTTGGGCGCGCTGCTCGACGTGGTGGTGCAAGGGTTGCAAAGACTGCCGACCACGACCCTCGAGACACTCCCCCGGCTGGCTGACTTCGCGCTCTGGGCGACCGCGTGCGAGAAGCCGTTAGGCTGGCAACCCGGCGCGTTTACCGTCGCCTATCAAGGCGCACAAGACGACCTCATCCGGGATGCCCTCGACGCCGAGCCGGTAGCCGTTGCCCTGCTGAAGTTGCCCAAACATGGCGACAAGCTGACGGTTGAATGGACGCTCACCGCCTCCGAACTTCTGGAGCTGCTAAACGAAGTTGAGGGACACAAAGACAAGCGACCGCCGAAGGGCTGGCCCGGAGCTGCCCACGTTCTCAGCGGCACCTTGAAACGTATCGCCCCGGCGCTGCTGGAACAAGGGCTCGAGGTTACGCAAGCAAACCGAGACGACGCCAAAGGTTCTAAAAAGTGGCACATCCAGATAGTAAGAGAAAACAAGCGTCAGAAGCGTCAGAGAGACTCAGAAGAAGCCGAAAACACCGTGCCAGACGGTGCAAAAGCCTCTGACGCTTCTACTGACGCTTCACAGTCTACTGACGCTTCAAGCGTCAGAGACCCCATGCAAGCGTCAGAGAGAAAAGCACGTGCTAGACGGCAAACTGACGCTTCTGACGCTTCTGACGCTCCGAAACCTACACGTTCGGGTTCTAGCGAAAAAGAAAAAGTTGAGTGGGAGGAACTGTGAACCCGCACGACCTGTTAAAGCAACTCGACCGGGACGGCGCACAGCTCGAGCTATCCCTGCGCGGTAGCAACCTCACACCGGAACATAAAGCCCTTATCCGGGATAACCGGGACGACCTCATCACGCTTTTAGCAGCGCGGCATATCAGCGGGTCTGACTACTATCTGAATATCGCCACCTCGAGCGGCAAAGTCTACGTCATGGCAAAGCCTCATCACTTAGATGAGGCTGTCAGCCTGTACCCCTGGGGCGTTGTATTCGACTCAAAAGACCGGCTCATCACAACTTGGGGAGACGTACCGACCTCGGCACTTTTAGACAAACGAGACCTGTTGACCGATGAGCCCCTAGTACCCGAAACGAGGGCAGCATGACCCACAAAACCAAACAGCCCCGCCTACTGCCCGCGCTCGCACCTATCCGAGAAGCCGACGCCCTCACCCTCGACGATCTAACGACCCGTTACCGCTGCCGCTGTGGGAACACCTGCACGACCGGGATAAAGCTCGAGGCCGTGACCTGTATCCGTTGCGGTAGCGCCATGAAGCCGGTGAACGCATGACGACCATCCGAGCTGCTGAAGCTGTTCTTTTCGACGGCGGAACGTCAACCCGGGTTGACCACCCCGAACGCCGCCGCGTCTGTGCAACCTACTGCCCGATCTGCACGGGCTGGGTAGAAGTTCGCTTGCAACCTATCCGGCTACACTGCACCGGCTGTGGGCTGGAGGCGAGACCGTGAGCGAGGTTATAGGAACCGCCAAGGCTGCGGCGTGGCTCGAGCTGAGTGAAGAGACCGTGCGCCGCTTGTGCCGGACTGAAAAACTAGCCGGGGCGTATCAACCTGCGGGGTATCAGGGGAAGTGGCTTGTGCCGGTGGCGACCCTGGCGGCTATCCGGGCGTGTCCGGTGTGGCTCATGCCCGATCTAACCGAAGTGGCCTAACAAACCGATCTGAGGGGCGCTTAGCTGCGCCTCTCGCTAGGCTGAGGTATGGACAAACTCAAGAGTCTACAAACCGATCTAAAGACCGCACAGGACGCCCTCACCGCACTACAGGACGAGTTACCGCAATTTCACGCGCTGTTGACTGATAACGAAGGGGACGCCCAGCGCCTCAAGAGTGAACGCGCAAGCCTCGACGCCCAAGCGCAAGCTAAGGGGCGGGTAGGCGTTGCGCGTGAAATGCTCGAGCAACACCAGAGCGATATAGCAAAAGCCCGTGCTGAAGTAGCAGGGTGTGAGACGGCTGTGAAACGAGAGTCAGCACTAGCTGAGATGTTTAAGCAAGCCGAACTCACGCAAAAGCACAGAGACGATATCGACACGCAGTTACAGAAAGCAAGCAAGGCGCTCGAAGGATACGCA
>MWWA01000468.1_pt1 | contig 10536 bp, 7 predicted proteins | sample 1047341 | NCBI WGS metagenome assembly MWWA01 (sample SAMN06349978, study PRJNA376086) | soil metagenome | isolation source: MS5-1 sample Antarctic (ecotone) soil | place: Antarctica | collected 2015-01-13 | reverse complement strand
ATAACAGGAAAGGCGATCACTCACTGGAACCCTTACCTGCAAAACATGTAGATACGGGGATGGGATTTGAAAGACTTGTTCGTGTGTTACAAAACAAGCAAAGTAATTACGAGACGGATATTTTTACACCTGTCATTGAGGAGATAGAAAAAAATACAGGTGTAAAATATAATGCTGCTGCAACCCATTCAGATATTGCCTTCCGTGTAATTGCTGATCACATACGGGCAGTAACCTTTCCTATTGCCGATGGACAACTACTCTCTAATACCGGCGCCGGGTATGTAATACGCCGCATACTCAGGAGAGCAGTACGATATTATTTTTCCTACCTGGATTACAAAGAACCATTACTCTACAAACTCCTTCCTGTTTTGGCCAATCAATTTGAAACTGTTTTTCCTGAAATAGATAAACAGCAGGATTTTATCAGTAAGGTCATTTATGAAGAAGAAGTCGCTTTTTTGAGAACACTTGATAAAGGATTGAAGAGAGTAAATGAAATGTTATCTGCTTCTACAGGAAATATGATCAAAGGCGGGGAGGCTTTTGAACTTTACGACACTTATGGTTTCCCGTTAGATCTGACGCAACTAATAGCAACTGAAAGAAAATTTCAGGTTGACGAGGCTGGCTTCGAAAAGGAAATGCTGCAACAAAAAACCCGCAGCCGTGAAGCCTCAGTAGTTGATAGTGATGATTGGATCGTGTTGGATGAAAAAGAAGGCTCAAATTTCGTGGGCTTTGATCAGCAGGAAACAAACAGCAGACTTTTACGATACCGGAAAACAAAAATGCAGGGAAAAGAATTTTACCAGCTCGTTTTGAACAATACACCTTTTTATGCCGAAAGTGGCGGACAGGTGGGTGATACCGGCTTGCTATTTTTCGGAGAAGAAAAAATACCGGTGACTGACACAAAAAAAGAGAACGATCTCATAATTCATTTTACAGAAAAACTACCTGCAGATGCCACCCAGCCGGTTAAAGCAAAAATTGACCAGGAAAAAAGAATAAGTACCGCAATCCACCATAGCGCTACGCATTTACTTCATGCTGCATTACGGAGCGTTTTAGGCGAACATGTACAACAAAAAGGCAGCTTAGTCAATAATGAATACCTACGGTTTGATTTTTCGCATTTTGCAAAACTTACTAAGGCGGAGATACGTAAAATAGAATTACTTGTAAATGAAAAGATCAGGAAAAATATTCCGGTTGTGGTGGAAGAAACTAATAAAGAAGAGGCTTTGAAAAAAGGGGCAATGGCTTTATTTGGGGAAAAATATGGTGACAAGGTTCGGATGGTTACAATGGATCCTGCCTATTCAATCGAACTCTGTGGGGGTACTCATGTTCACAGTACAGGTGAACTTGGGTTCTTTAAAATAATAAATGAAACCGCAGTGGGTGCCGGCTTACGACGAATGGAAGCATTAAGCGGCCAGGCTGCAGAAAATTTCATGAGGGAGCAATTAACTGAATTAGAAGATGTGAGAGAAAAATTGAAAAACCCAAAAAACCTTGTTGGGTCAATAGACAATCTGCTACTTGAAAATACCGGGCTAAAAAAGGAACTCGAAAAGGCCAGGGAAAAACAATTATCATTATTAAAAGACGAGCTGTTGAGGAAAAAAAGGGATGTAAAGAATATTAATTTTATAGGTGAAATAGTTGACGTCGCAAATGAGGAAGGTCTGAAAAAACTTGCTTTTCTTTTAAAAAATGAACTGAATCATTTTGTAATTGTCCTGCTTGCAGATATTACGGGGAAAGCTTCAGCGGTTGTCATGATTGATGAAAACATTGTTTCGGCTAAGAATATAAAAGCCCCGAAAATTGTGAAAGAAATAATTGCCCCATTCATTCAGGGCGGAGGAGGAGGGCAACCAACACTTGCAACTGCCGGGGGCAAAAATGTTTCACAATTTAATGATGTGATAGAGAGTGTGCAATCTTTTCTTAGCGGCATTTAACTTTCTGATTTTTTTGCAAAAAAACCTCTTACTCTTCATTTCTGTAAATCGAAATTTTTGTTAAATGACGAGTTCATTTCCGAAAAGCTTCGTAATTGAAAAATTCTTTTTACTTTTGATCTACTAAAAATTTCGTACTTAAATATTAATATCATGAAACGACTCATTTTACTTACACTGGCAGGGACATTTTTTATCTCAACCCAAGCCCTTGCACAAAAGGTTGAGAAAGCAGATAAGAAAACAAAAGAAATTATCATCAGGAGAGACGGAGACCAAAAAACAAAGATGAAAATTGAAATAGATGGGGACAAAGTTACAATTGATGGTAAGCCATTATCAGAATATGAAAATGATGATGTTAGAGTGATCGAAAGGGAAAGGGTTCAAAGAGGCTCAGGGAATTTTCTCCTTCGTCCGGGTACGGATGAATGGAGGGCAGAGATTCAGGAACTTAGAGGCCTGGGATCTTCAGCATTTCTGGGTGTGATAACTGAAAAAGCCGAAAATGGGGCAAAAATCAACGAAGTGGTGAAAGAAAGCAGTGCTGAAAAATCAGGGTTAAAAGAGAATGATATAATCTCGAAGATTAATGAAAAACCTGTGAATAACCCGGAAGATCTAATGGAGGCCGTCCGGTCTTATAAGCCCGGGGACGAAATCACGCTTCATTATACCAGAGACGGGAAAAAGAAAAATATGAAAATAAAGTTGGGTGAAAATAAAAGAATGACCCGTGTTTACGGTTTAAACAAGGCCCAACCTTATAGGTTTAATGAAAATTTTCAATTCAATATGCCAGACGTAAACCCGCTGAATCAAAATCATATGCGTTTTTACAGAAATAATAATGTAAAGCTGGGTGTAAAGGTAGAAGACGCAGCAGATAACAAAGGAGCTAAGGTGATTGAAGTGAACGAAGGTTCGCCGGCCGCAGCCGCTGGATTGAAAAAAGATGATATCATTACCGAGGCAAACAATGAAAAGATAAATGACGTGGATGACCTGCGGTCGGAATTAATGCATGGAAATGATGCAGATGTTTTCAAAATAAAAGCCCTGCGCAACAATACCACAATGAATTTTGAAGTAAAAATTCCCAGGCCGAAAAATACGACCGACCTCTGATCATGATCCAATTTCCGTAAAAAATTCTCCCAATAAAGAACTGCCACACGGCAGTTTTTTATTTAGTTTATCAATATATCCATCCGGGTAGAAAGCTCTTTTCATACCTTCGCCAAATGTCGTTTTCCGGGAAATATGAAGCGGTGATCGGTCTGGAAGTACATGCTCAGCTGCTTACCAATAGCAAATTATTTTGTGGTGATGATGCCTCTTATGGTGGCAAGCCAAACTCCCACGTTAGTCCTATTTCCCTGGCGCATCCCGGCACTTTGCCAATGATGAACAAAAAAGCCATTCAACACGCTATCAGGTTGGGGCTTGCGCTGCACTGCGATATTGTCCGGGACAATTATTTCGCACGTAAAAATTATTTTTACCCTGATCTGCCGAAAGGCTACCAGGTTTCCCAGCATACCACTCCGATTTGTAAAAATGGTTACGTTCTGATCACCATTAATGGAGAAGAAAAAAAAGTTGCACTAAATAGAATTCACCTGGAAGAAGATGCCGGTAAAAGTATTCATGATGCTGATGATGAACTTACTTCTATTGATCTCAACAGGGCGGGAGTGGCCCTGCTGGAAATTGTTACAGAGCCCATCATGCATTCTTCAGAAGAGGCCTTCGCCTATGTAACCGAACTAAGAAAGATCGTAAGATATCTGGATGTATGCGATGGCAATATGGAAGAAGGCAGCTTACGTTGCGATGCAAATGTTTCTATAAGAATTGCGGGAGAAACATCCTTAGGCACCAAAGTAGAAATTAAAAATCTGAACTCCATCAGGAATGTAAAACGTGCCATAGATTTTGAGATAGGCAGGCTGATTGCCCTTGCGGAGAATAATAAACAAATTCTTCAGCAAACACGAAGTTATGATGCTGATAAAAACCTCACCTTTTCTATGAGAGATAAAGAACAGGCAAATGATTATCGTTATTTTCCTGAGCCGGATCTTGCACCTTTCCATATTACCCCGGAGATGCTAAATGATGTGCAGCAATCCATGCCAGCATTACCTGCCGACCTGGAAAAGAAATTTTCCGTTGAATATGGCCTCTCTGAAAATGAAGCAACAATATTATCAGAAGAAAAAGAATTTGCACTCTATTATCAGTCGCTTGCCGAAAATACAAAGCAGTACAAAGCCGCAGCTAATTGGATGCTAGGTCCTATAAAATCATATTTGAACGAAAACAATATTACCATAGAAAAATTTCCCTTAGATCCATCAAGATTGGCACCTCTGTTAGCGCTGGTGGCTGGGGAGAAAGTGAGTTTTGGAATGGCCAGTACGAAGCTACTTCCTGAAATGATTGCAAATCCTGCCCGATCCCCCCTGGAAATTGCCAAGACACTAAATATTCTACAGGAAAAGGATGATACTACTCTTGGGTCGTGGGTGGATGAGGTGTTAGCCAAAATGCCGGATAAGATTGCAGACTATAAGAAAGGTAAAAAAACCCTCATCGGCTTATTTGCAGGTGAAGTGAAAAAGATCAGTAAAGGTAAAGCTGATATGAAGGCCGTTCATCATTTGCTTACAAAAAAATTAAATCAATAACCATTAATGAAATATCTATTCTACATCTTAGTAATTTGTCTCTTCTCCTGCAACGGCAATGACCAAAGTAATACACTCAAGGTTCACGGGGAGTTGACAAATGCCGTTAATCAGCAGGTATTTTTGGAGCAACTTACTTTTAACCAGCAGCCCCCCCAGGTCATTGACACCGGGACAATGGTAAATGGGAAATTTGACCTTGAAGCAAAAGCCCCGGAGGAAGGACTATACCGGATTAGGTTTGAGAAAATTGCGGGATATATTTTTATTAACGATAAAAGCACTATCCGGTTTAAGGCAAATGCAAAAGATTCTGTTTTAATAAGTACAAAATTTAATACGGCTGCTAACGCATCACTTACCGGTTTGATCATGGGTCTAGATTCGATTCATACCCTGCTCATATCCCAGGACCAGGCGGTACAGGATTTTGCCCGGCAGCAAAATGATAGTCTTAGCCAGATTGCCCGCAGCCGGTTTATTGCAATCAATGATAATTATAAAAATTACCTCCGGAGTTATATTGACACCGCCACCAGCCCGATAGTATCCTTGTTTGCGCTGAGCTATGCCCAGGATCTCGGCCTGGATACGATAGAAAACGTATTGGCAAGATTAAAAACCCGTTTTCCAAACAGCGCACCGGTAGCCGAGGTCTCACAGCAGTTCGATCAAATGCTGGCAACAACTAACGCTCCATCAACTTCCTCAAACATTACCCCAGGACAAATGGCACCGGATTTTACAGTCCCGGATACTTCCGGAAAAGCTGTTTCACTAAGTTCGTTAAGGGGAAAATATGTGCTGATAGATTTCTGGGCCAGTTGGTGTGCTCCCTGCCGGGATGAAAATCCTAATGTAGTTGCAGCTTACGAACAATTCAGGAATAAAAATTTTACAATATTGGGGGTTTCCCTTGACAGGGAAAAGGATGCCTGGCTCAAAGCAATAAAAGACGACGGGCTTGTCTGGCACCAGGTTAGTGATCTTAAATTCTGGAACAGCGCCCCTGCCGAACTTTATAAGGTACAGGGAATTCCGTTTAATGTCTTAATTGATCCTTCTGGTAAGATAGTCGCCACACAATTACGTGGGCCGGCTCTTCACCAGACATTGCAGGAAGTACTTCAATAAGTTTCAAGGCTTAAATTATATTCATTGCCAGCCCAAAGGTGGTAAAGAAAAAAGGCAGCACTACCCAGAAATATTCTCTTGCAAAAATGAGCATGAGTATCAAGGCGATAGATGAGATAAGGAAAGACATCCAATATTTACCTGATGATTTGGCTTCGTTCATGGTGCTGAAAAATTTTTTCAAATATACAGCATAAAACCTCAGAAAAAAACCAGGGGTATGTTTAACGTTAAAAGGGGCAATCGCGATAAAAAATTCTGCCGATGAAATATTTGGTACAAAAATTTCGTAGATAATCAATAAGTTACAAAGGCCTCTCATAAAATTATTGCTTCTTATTACTTTTTATATATCCTTTCCCCCTACCTTTGCCCTCCTTTAAAAAAATGCCGGGATAGCGGCGCAATTATTAACCGGTTCATGAAACAATGAACTATAAATAAAGTAAATGAGCAAACTGCATTTCACCACTAAACATGCGAACGAGGCTACCGTTCAACGTAATTGGCACGTTGTTGACGGTACTAATCAAACCGTTGGTCGTATGTGCGCAAAAATTGCGTCCGTTCTCCGTGGTAAGAACAAAGCCTATTATACTCCGCACGTAGATTGCGGAGACTTTGTAATTGTAACCAACTGCGAAAAAGTAAAATTCTCGGGTACCAAGCTTGATGACAAGATCTATATCAATTATAGCGGCTATCCTGGTGGGAAAAAAGAAGAAACTGCAGGTGAACTCTTAAGAAGGAGACCTGTAGCCGTAGTGGAAAGAGCCGTCAAAGGCATGCTTCCTAAAAACAAGTTAGGTCGCAAAATGTACAAAAAACTATTTGTCTATACTGGTGAGGAACATCCGCATACTGCACAAAATCCTCAACCCTTAACATTTAATACTAAATAATGGAAAAACAAAAAAATGCGGTTGGTCGCCGGAAAGCTGCTGTTACCAGGATATTCCTTACTAAAGGGGACGGAAAAATAATTATAAACGGCAAAGATTATAAGACATATTTCCCCATCGGTTACCTTCAAAACCAGGTAGAAGCGCCTCTGAAGAGCATAGAATCATCAGATAAATTTGACGTTACTGTAAACGCGACCGGGGGTGGGGTGAAAGGCCAGGCAGAGGCGGTTAAATTAGGCATTTCCAGGGCTTTGCTCGAAGTAAATCCGGAATACAGGCCCGCGCTAAAAGAAGCAGGACTATTAACACGCGATCCTCGTGAAGTGGAGCGCAAAAAACCCGGTAAAAAGAAAGCAAGAAAAAGCTTCCAGTTCAGCAAGCGTTAAACTGGTACATATTAATTTTAATAAAAGATTTCGTAGAAAACAAACAGTCTTAAAAAAGAATAATGGAAAATAATCCTTCACTTCAGCAGCAGCTTTTGGAAGCAGGCGTACATTTTGGTCACCTGAAAAAGAAATGGAATCCGAAGATGCTGCCTTACATTTTTGCAGAGAAAAAAGGCATACATATTATTGACTTGAATAAAACTGTGGAAGGTCTTCAGGAAGCTGCGGCAGCCTTAAAGTCCATTGCTAAAAGTGGTAAAAAGATCATGTTTGTAGCCACCAAAAAGCAAGCGAAAGAAATTGTAACAGAAGCAGCCAGAAGAGTGAATATGCCTTTCGTAACCGAAAGATGGCTTGGAGGTATGCTTACGAATTTTAATACTGTTCGAAAGAGCGTGAAAAAAATGCAGAGCATTGAGAAAATGCTGAACGATGGTTCTTTTGATAACATCACAAAAAAAGAGCGCCTGACACTTACCCGAAATAAAGATAAAATGGAAAAAGTGCTGGGAGGTATTGCACAAATAAGCAGAATCCCGGCTGCATTATTTCTTGTGGACATCGGTCACGAACACATCGCCCTGTCTGAAGCCAGGAGATTAAACATTACCACTTTTGGTATGGTGGATACCAACTGTGACCCGAACAAGGTTGAATTTTCGATTCCATCAAATGACGATGCAACAAAATCAATCTCCATAGTTACAAATTACATTGTAGCTGCTATTGCAGAAGGCCTGGCTGAGAGACAAGCAGAAAAAGAGGAAGAACACGAAGAAGCAGAAGAAACAGATGATACATTGTCGAAATTTGAAGAAGGAAGCGACGACGACGACCGGGGAAGGAACACCAATAAACCATCGGCCGGGGGAGGTAAAACCCGCACTGCCGGTGCACCAAGACGCCGGGTATCCGGCTCTTCCGGCCCACGTAAATAAATTCATTACAAACAACCTGCTGGTAGCCGGATTGTGGCTACCCCATTAATAAATTATTTTCTATGAGTACAACAACGATTACTGCAGCAGATATTAATAAACTCCGTCAGCAAACAGGCGCAGGTATGATGGATTGCCGCAAAGCATTAACAGAATCTAATGGAGATTTTGAAGCAGCAATAGATTATTTAAGAAAAAAAGGACAAAAAGTTGCCGCTTTACGTGGCGACCGGGAGGCAAAAGAAGGTGTGGTGATAGCGCAAACGACAGATGACCATAAAACAGGGTTTATCATCAATGTTAGCTGCGAAACTGACTTCGTAAGTAAGAATGCTGATTACATTGCTTTTGCCCACTCAATAATGGACGAAGTCATCAACAGTGATGTAAAAAATGCTGAACAACTGGACGCCTTATCGCTGAATGGCGAAAATCTAAAAGATCTTTTGAATGAGCAGGTAGCAAAAATTGGTGAGAAGATCAGCGTTTCAAGATTTGAAAGAGTAGATGCTCCTTATGTAGCATCTTACATACATAGTAATTATCGCATGGGCGTTTTAGTGGGCTTTACCAACAACGCCGGAGAAGCCGGAAAAGATGTTGCAATGCAAATTGCTGCTATGAATCCTATTGCCGTTGACCAGGATTCTGTACCTGCAGAAACGGTAGCCAGGGAAAAAGAAATTGCATTAGAGCAAGTGAAGGCAGAAGGTAAACCTGCTGAGATGGCGGAAAAGATTGCGATGGGAAAGATCAAGAAGTTTTTTAAAGAAAGCACTTTGTTAGATCAGCCATTTGTGAAAGACAGCAATAAATCTGTATCAGATTATTTGAATAGCGTAAACAGTGATCTTAAAGTGACTGAATTCAAGAGAGTCGCATTGGGTTAATCATTTTCACGTCGTCTGACGATAGGGTATCCAAAAAATTACCGCTAATGGAGAAGCTGCAAGTTCGTGGCGACGGTAGAAGGCATGGCGGGCACAAACTGCTACGGCTACACGCAGACACTACTATTCACTAACCTGGTGGTAATACACTGCCTTTCCGCCAACATTCTTTTAACACAAAGCCCCATAGCGTGTTATTATTCAATCAAAGCCTGCCCCGTACCTCCCCGTACCTCGGGGGCCTATCCCGTCTTTTCCTATCGTGTGGACACATTTCTGAATAACTCCCATTCCTGCATAGCGGCTTTAAAGTATTTTATCCCAATCCAAAGCGTTGTTATGCCTGGATGTCTTTTGCTCTCATAGCCTTTCCATCCCCCAAGCCTTGCTATTGCCCATACATATCGCTTCAAGGTCTTTAGCTTTATAAGGATTCTGCTGTTTTACAGTTTTACCTTCCAGGTTTGTTATCTGGTGTTCTAAAAACCCCTGTTCTTCTTTTGTGAAACAGCTGTCCGAACTTAACTCCTTCGGGTTCTGCATAGGCTATCCTACGTCGCAGCCGAGTCTCTCGCAGAGAACTTGGTCGAAAAGCATTTTCGCAAAGCTACTTATATACAATTGGGGCTTGATAATTTGAATACTCACTTTGAAGGGTCTCTAATTGAAACGTTTGGCAAACGAAAAGCAACCAGACTTCTGAAAAAGATTAAATTCATTTATACACCCACGCATGGGCAGGTGGTTGAACATGGCCGAATAGAAATTAACATAATGGATAGACAATGTACCGGTGGAAGAATAGAAAGTAAACAGAGATTAGCAATCAGATGTATTGATTTGGTCTAAGAAATGACAGGCACAAGACAGGATGCTGATAAAAAGTATCAAAACATTATGTTGCATAATTAAATAATCACTACACTAGTTCCTTAATGGGGTGTTTCATATTGTATGTCGGGATTGATTTATAAAGTGTAAATTTCATTTAAATACAATGACTTTTGTCAAGGTCAAACGTTATAATTTTCAGTCTGCTATTTCTGCTACCAATTGCGGGATTTTCGCAACAGAATTATATCTTTCAACACCTCACCACAAAAGAAGGTCTGCAGTCAAATAATGTGAACTGTATTTATCAGGATTCAAAGGGTTTCATGTGGTTGGGAACGGATAATGGTTTGCAGAAATTTGATGGAAAGAATTTTCAAAATATCGTTTCTCAAAAAGGTCCCCGAAACAATACCATTACAACTGAAGCCGTTTTTTATCCTGTTTTAGAAGATAAGCAGGGAAATATATGGATACATAATATAAACTTTATCTCTGTTTATAATCCGCTAACCGGCGTGGTTAGTCGTATCGAGATTGCTGATGATTCAATGCATCCGGGATCAAGCAATATCTGGAACTTTTGCAAAGACGAACTTGGTAACATGTGGATCGTTACAGAAGATAATATATATATATATGATTTTTATAAAAGTAAACCTGAATTATGGTTACCTATCCGGCAAGGACATCGCAAATCTGTCCAAACCTTTATACTATATGATTCAAATAAAAAAGTGCTATGGCTTGCAAGGGACAGAGATATTTTAATGAAAGATA
>MWWA01000467.1_pt1 | contig 10556 bp, 10 predicted proteins | sample 1047341 | NCBI WGS metagenome assembly MWWA01 (sample SAMN06349978, study PRJNA376086) | soil metagenome | isolation source: MS5-1 sample Antarctic (ecotone) soil | place: Antarctica | collected 2015-01-13 | reverse complement strand
GAGCATCGTGCTAGCCTGGGCAGAGTCGAGGCGAGCTGTAGCAGCTACTTCCCTGTTCGGAGCCGTGCCGCGGCGTCTGCCTCATCCTCTTCACGGCGCTCCTTTGCATCCTTCGCCATCCGTTCCGGGCTCAACCTGCCCGCGGCGCGCTCGGCTAGGTACTCGCCACGGAACCGGGATGCCCGCTCGTGTAGATCAGCCGTCAGCTTGCTTATCCGCTCCTTAGAGAGGTCCGGGTCGGTCGATACCTCTACCCGCTTCGGAGCGAACAGACCGTGTATCCGGGCGAGCGTCGTGAGCGCCTTCTGGGCATCGTGGAACTGTAGCTGTGCCCGCCCTTCTCGGTCGAACTGTACGCCCTTCACCGCATCGCCCTGCCCGTCTGCTAGCATCGCCTCTAGGTCGTAGGTGCCATCCCCGCGGAGGTAGAGGGAGCCTGTATTGCGGGCAGTACGGGACAGCCGGCCTAGCGTCTCGGTCGCGTCCATCGCGTCAGCGTCTAGGCGCTCCTTCACCGCCGCTGCAACCTGATCATTTCTGATCAAACGCGGACCGTTCGTCGCCGCGCTAGTCGTCTTGCTCCCATACGTAGCACGGTATGCCTCAGTAGCATTGAAGCCCCGCACTATGTATGCGTCAACGAACGCTCTGTGACGAGTAGACAGGGCATCGTATGCGCTAGTCTTGTGCATCTCTTATCATTCTCTGTTTCACGTTGTCACTACATATTGAAATGAGCAGGGAGTAGAGCAATCGAAGCTCCTCTAGCGTGAGCTTGGCATTCTCCTTGTTTGGCTCCGTACCTAGGATGATGAATATCCTATCTATTAGCTGTGTAGCTCTATCCTCTATCATTTTGTAGCAGGTATGTCTAGGGCGTCGAGGTGAACAATGATGAGACGGCGTATCAAGTCGGCGTGCGTCCCGCCCGTCGAGGCGAGTAGGGCTGTGAGTCGGTCGTGTACGTCCACCTTCAACCGGGTAGAGATCGGCCTAGAAGGCCCCGAACCGGGTAGGAGCGTCGCGGCGTCTCGTTCCTGTAGCATCGTATCAGCCTAGAGAGAGTGTCTGTATACAGATGATTAGGAACAGCGTAAACAGGTCCCCTCTACGCGCCGTGTAGCAGCTCGTACCGGCCGGACACAGCTACGCCCCGGTGAACGTGAACACACCGGGGCGTAGCAGCCTCTCTAGTGCCTCTCACAGCGCGCTGAGTAGCCGCTCAGACGCTGCGGGTAGTAAGACACCGCGGAGGATGGGTAGAGCCGTACAGCGGCCCTGTAGAGCGTACTAGACGGCAGAGAGTAGAGCGCCGCGAACCTCAGCGTAGAGCGCCGCGATCTGTGCCAGCTCAACATCAAGCGCCGCGGTGCTGCCGGCTAGGTCATCCCGACGCGACCGGGCACGGCTAGCAGCTTGGCGCCCCGCGTTCGCGTTGTTCATCTCCTCTCCAACCTTACGGATAGCATCGAACAGGAGCGGGATAGCGCCTTGCTTCTCAGCTGTAGCTAGGCCGATACTCGCCAGCCCCTTATCCATCCATCCGCGCGGGTACTTCTCGGCGCACGTTCTGAACACATCTAGCGCGGCCTGCTCTGTCAGCATGATGCTAGGTGTAGGCTGTTCTACTGCGGATGCGGCTATCATGGCGGTAGAGGTTGCGGGTTCAGTCTTGAACAGGCTAAGCATCTGTGTTTGGTAACCTTCAACTGCGCTAGTAGGGCAGGCTAGCAGAGCGGGGAAGGTATCTATGCCGATGGTAGATGATATAACACGGCGCTTGTTCATCTGATGCTCTGCGCGGAGCTGTGGCGCGTAGCCCGACACATCGTGCCCGCTCGTCTGCATCTCTTCCAGCTTGCCGTAGAACCGTGTTCGGTGCTGTGTGTTGCCTACCGTGTAGCTAGTCGGGTACTGCCCGGCCGGGCGCTGTCTGGACAGGTTCAACCTGTTCTGTAGCATAGGCACGTAAACGTGTTCAGCGTAACGGGTCGATACGTCGCGGGCCAAGTCGAGGCGCGAGAGGATCGCGGCGTCTAGGTCTGCATCTATCCCGAGTAGTGCCAGCTCGGCGCGGAGCATCTTCGCGGCGCGGTCCATCTCATCCTCTCCCCACACCGGGACGCGGTTATCAGCTCGTAGCAGCTTGGGTAGCGAGGTCTGCAAGGTCAGCACACCGCCCGGCCCCACGGACACGTGTACCCGGTCAGTCTGTGCCTGTGCTCTACCGCCCTCTATCAGCATATCCCCTTCATAGAACAGCGGGCCGGGTACGGGCTGCGCGTCTTTCCCTTCCTCTTCCCGAGACGCCCTGTCCGCGGGCGAGTAGACAGGCACCGGGTAGACGGTGAGGCCGTGTAGAGCCGTGTTCAGCTCCCAACAGTCGAGGCCGGGCAGCCTCATTCGAACCGTGTCAACCCCGAACGGGTGCGGGCTGCTCTCAGAGGCCGTCAGAGCGTCCGCGTTACGTCGCACGTAACGGATGCCCTGTGTTACTAGGCGGGCATCCCCTTCGCAGTCAGGATCGGCTAGGCCGGGCGGGTCGATCTGCATCACGTTTGGTATGTAGTGGGTATGTGTACCGAGTGCCGGCTAGCGCCTCGGTGCCGGCCAAGCTACCCGATGATGTGGGAGCGGGGCCAGGATGAACTGTAGCAGGTATGTCTACTTCGCGCCGTGCTCTAGGGCGGTGGGGAATACGTGCAAGGCTCCCAACTCCATCATTCTCCATCATCCCCAAGCTGTAGCAGCCATGTTCGCCCTCTAGCTCTCTATTCATAAAGCTCTATGTTAAGTATCGGCTAATACGTAGCGTGTAGACTAGGCTATAACGGTCATAACCTTCATACCCCTCGGCAAACAGTCCATCCAACCTAGCCTCTACATCATACATTCATCCTTCACCGCCTCCCGGTTCCAATGCCCCCCGGTACAATGTGGAGACAGGGTGAAGTGGGAGGATATTCGGGCTGTCCTACACAGAAGACAGCTTCGATAACAGTCAATATCGCGCTGTGCAATGCCGTGCGGATCAGCCGTTATTGATGCCTAGCAGTCCGCGGCCCTCTCTGTCCTCTACACGCCCTGCCGTACAACGGGGGACGGTCTGCCAGCCCTCTACACCGTATCGCAATGAGTGAAGGGGAGCCGTCCCGAACGTCACAGCCGCACCGCGGGGAGCATCGTGCTAGCCTGGGCAGAGTCGAGGCGAGCTGTAGCAGCTACTTCCCTGTTCGGAGCCGTGCCGCGGCGTCTGCCTCATCCTCTTCACGGCGCTCCTTTGCATCCTTCGCCATCCGTTCCGGGCTCAACCTGCCCGCGGCGCGCTCGGCTAGGTACTCGCCACGGAACCGGGATGCCCGCTCGTGTAGATCAGCCGTCAGCTTGCTTATCCGCTCCTTAGAGAGGTCCGGGTCGGTCGATACCTCTACCCGCTTCGGAGCGAACAGACCGTGTATCCGGGCGAGCGTCGTGAGCGCCTTCTGGGCATCGTGGAACTGTAGCTGTGCCCGCCCTTCTCGGTCGAACTGTACGCCCTTCACCGCATCGCCCTGCCCGTCTGCTAGCATCGCCTCTAGGTCGTAGGTGCCATCCCCGCGGAGGTAGAGGGAGCCTGTATTGCGGGCAGTACGGGACAGCCGGCCTAGCGTCTCGGTCGCGTCCATCGCGTCAGCGTCTAGGCGCTCCTTCACCGCCGCTGCAACCTGATCATTTCTGATCAAACGCGGACCGTTCGTCGCCGCGCTAGTCGTCTTGCTCCCATACGTAGCACGGTATGCCTCAGTAGCATTGAAGCCCCGCACTATGTATGCGTCAACGAACGCTCTGTGACGAGTAGACAGGGCATCGTATGCGCTAGTCTTGTGCATCTCTTATCATTCTCTGTTTCACGTTGTCACTACATATTGAAATGAGCAGGGAGTAGAGCAATCGAAGCTCCTCTAGCGTGAGCTTGGCATTCTCCTTGTTTGGCTCCGTACCTAGGATGATGAATATCCTATCTATTAGCTGTGTAGCTCTATCCTCTATCATTTTGTAGCAGGTATGTCTAGGGCGTCGAGGTGAACAATGATGAGACGGCGTATCAAGTCGGCGTGCGTCCCGCCCGTCGAGGCGAGTAGGGCTGTGAGTCGGTCGTGTACGTCCACCTTCAACCGGGTAGAGATCGGCCTAGAAGGCCCCGAACCGGGTAGGAGCGTCGCGGCGTCTCGTTCCTGTAGCATCGTATCAGCCTAGAGAGAGTGTCTGTATACAGATGATTAGGAACAGCGTAAACAGGTCCCCTCTACGCGCCGTGTAGCAGCTCGTACCGGCCGGACACAGCTACGCCCCGGTGAACGTGAACACACCGGGGCGTAGCAGCCTCTCTAGTGCCTCTCACAGCGCGCTGAGTAGCCGCTCAGACGCTGCGGGTAGTAAGACACCGCGGAGGATGGGTAGAGCCGTACAGCGGCCCTGTAGAGCGTACTAGACGGCAGAGAGTAGAGCGCCGCGAACCTCAGCGTAGAGCGCCGCGATCTGTGCCAGCTCAACATCAAGCGCCGCGGTGCTGCCGGCTAGGTCATCCCGACGCGACCGGGCACGGCTAGCAGCTTGGCGCCCCGCGTTCGCGTTGTTCATCTCCTCTCCAACCTTACGGATAGCATCGAACAGGAGCGGGATAGCGCCTTGCTTCTCAGCTGTAGCTAGGCCGATACTCGCCAGCCCCTTATCCATCCAACCCCGCGGGTACTGCTCGGCGCACGTCCTGAACACGTCTAGCGCGGCCTGTTCTGTCAGCATGATAGTAGGTGTAGGCTGTGCTACTGTAGCTGTGTCCATCATGGCGGTAGAGGTTACAGGTTCAGCTTTGAACAAGTTAAGCATCTGTGTTTGATAGCCTTGAACCGCGCTCGCTGGGCAAGCTAGAAGCTCCGGGAAGGTGCTCATCTTCACCGTAGAGCGGATGCCTTCCAGCCCGTTCAGCTGATGCTCTGCGCGGAGCTGCGGAGCGTAGCCCGACACATCATGCCCGTTCGTCTGCATCTCTTCCAGCTTGCCGTAGAACCGGGTACGGCGGGTCTTGTTGCCAACCGTGTAGCTAGTCGGGTACTGTCCGGCCGGACGTTGCCGGGACAGGTTCAACCTGTTCTGTAGCATAGGCACGTAAACGTGTTCAGCGTACCGGGTAGACACGTCGCGGGCCAAGTCGAGACGCGAGAGGATCGCGGCGTCTAGGTCTGCATCTATCCCGAGTAGCGCCAGCTCGGCGCGGAGCATCTTCGCGGCGCGGTCCATCTCATCCTCTCCCCACACCGGGACGCGGTTATCAGCCCGTAGCAGCTTGGGTAGCGAGGTCTGCAAGGTCAGCACGCCGCCCGGTCTCACGAACACCTGTACCCGGTCCGTCCCGGCCTGCGCTCTACCGCCCTCTACCATCATATCCCCTTCATAGAACAGCGGGCCTGGGAGCGGCTGCGCGTCCTTCCCTTCCTCTTCCCGAGACGCCCTGTCCGCGGGCGAGTAGACAGGCACCGGGTAGACGGTAAGGCCGTGTAGAGCGGTGTTCAGCTCCCAACAATCGAGGCCGGGCAGCCTCATCCGGACTGTATCGACCCCGAAAGGGTGCAACCGCCTCTCAGAGCCCGTCAGAGCGTCCGCGTTACGTGCGACGTAACGGATCGGCTGTGCTACCAAGGGCCGATCCCCTTCCCGGCTAGAATCGGCTAGGTCGAATGAGTCAATCTGCATCACGTTTGATATGTAGTGGGTATGTGTGCCGAGTGCCGGCTAGCGCCTCGGTGCCGGCCAAGCTACCCGATGATGTGGGAGCGGGGCCGGGCTGTACTTGTAGCAGCTACATAGGAACGTGAACAGGGTGTACAATGTAGAGGACACCGATATACACACTACTATCTATAGGACACCATGCCTAGGGCTCCGCTCCGCTCTGCCTACTTGTAGCAGGTATGTCTACTTCGCGGCGTGCTCTAGGGCGGTGGGGAATACGGGTAAGGTGGAGACCTGTCACCGTTCAAGCTGTAGCAGCTATGTTCGCCCTCTAGCTCTCTATTCATAAAGCTCTACGTTAAGTATCGACGAATACATAGTGTCAGGACTAGGCTATAACGGTCATAACCTTCATACCCCTCGGCAACACGTCCAACGAACGAAGCTCCACATCATCTCTACATCCTCCACCGCCCTCCCTGTTCACACCCCACCCGGTCGAACGTGGAGAGAGGGTGAAGTGGGAGGATATTCGGGCTGGGCTGGGCTAACAGGATAGCGTATGAGAATGTCAATACTCAACAGTAATCGGAGCGGAGTTGTAGCCGTTATGGCGTATCGAGTCCGCGGCACTCTCTGTCCTCTACACGTCCTGCCGTACAACGGGGGACGGTCTGCCAGCCCTCAGCATCGTATCGCAATGAGTGAAGGGGAAGCGGTGCCAGCGTCTAGGCCGCACCGCGGGGAACGCCGTGCTAGCCTGGGCAGAGTCGAGCTGTAGCAGCTACTTCCCTGTTCGGAGCCGTGCCGCTGCGGCGTCTGCCTCATCCTCTTCACGGCGCCTCTTTGCATCCTCTGCCATACGTTCCGGGCTCAACCGGCCCGCGGCGCGCTCGGCTAGGTGCTCTTCACGAAGCCGGGATGCCCGCTCTTTCACCTTCGCTAGAGACTCAGCTAGGTACTCGGATGAGAACGGCGCCCCGAAGCTCCCCGCCTCTATCTCCACCTTCTTTGGAGCGAACAGACCGTGTATCCGGGCGAGCGTAATCAGCGCCTTCTGGGCATCGTGGAACTGTAGCTCTATGCGCCCCGCGGAGTCAAGTCGAATAGACTTAATCACATACGCTCCGCCTTGCTCTGTCAGCGTCTCCATATCGAACGTACCGTCTGCGCGAAGATGCCACATCCCAATGTTGCGGGCTATCTGTGACAGTCTAAACAGCACCTCGTTACCGTCCATTCCGTCTGCACCTAGGCGCTCCTTTACCGCCGCCTGCATCTCAGCATTTCTAAGCAACTTGTGTCCGTTCGAGGCTGCGCTAGTAGCCTTACAGCCATATGTAGCACGGTATGCCTCGGTAGCATTAAAGCCCCGTACTATGTATGCGTCAACGAACGCTCTGTGACGGGTAGAGAGAGCATCGTATGCGCTAGTATCGTTCATCTTGTAGTAGGCATATCCTCGCCCTCTAGGTGAACATGGATGAGACGGCGTATCAAGTCGGCGTGCGTCCCGCCCGTCGAGGCGAGTAGGGCTGTGAGCCGGTCGTGTACGTCCACCTTCAACCGGGTAGAGATCGGCCTAGAAGGCCCCGAACCGGGTAGGAGCGTCGCGGCGTCTCGTTCCTGTAGCATCGTATCAGCCTAGAGAGAGTGTCTGTATACAGATGATTAGGAACAGCGTAAACAGGTCCCCTCTACGCGCCGTGTAGCAGCTCGTACCGGCCGGACACAGCTACGCCCCGGTGAACGTGAACACACCGGGGCGTAGCAGCCTCTCTAGTGCCTCTCACAGCGCGCTGAGTAGCCGCTCAGACGCTGCGGGTAGTAAGACACCGCGGAGGATGGGTAGAGCCGTACAGCGGCCCTGTAGAGCGTACTAGACGGCAGAGAGTAGAGCGCCGCGAACCTCAGCGTAGAGCGCCGCGATCTGTGCCAGCTCAACATCAAGCGCCGCGGTGCTGCCGGCTAGGTCATCCCGACGCGACCGGGCACGGCTAGCAGCTTGGCGCCCCGCGTTCGCGTTGTTCATCTCCTCTCCAACCTTACGGATAGCATCGAACAGGAGCGGGATAGCGCCTTGCTTCTCAGCTGTAGCTAGGCCGATACTCGCCAGCCCCTTATCCATCCATCCGCGCGGGTACTTCTCGGCGCACGTTCTGAACACATCTAGCGCGGCCTGCTCTGTCAGCATGATGCTAGGTGTAGGCTGTTCTACTGCGGATGCGGCTATCATGGCGGTAGAGGTTGCGGGTTCAGTCTTGAACAGGCTAAGCATCTGTGTTTGGTAACCTTCAACTGCGCTAGTAGGGCAGGCTAGCAGAGCGGGGAAGGTATCTATGCCGATGGTAGATGATATAACACGGCGCTTGTTCATCTGATGCTCTGCGCGGAGCTGTGGCGCGTAGCCCGACACATCGTGCCCGCTCGTCTGCATCTCTTCCAGCTTGCCGTAGAACCGTGTTCGGTGCTGTGTGTTGCCTACCGTGTAGCTAGTCGGGTACTGCCCGGCCGGGCGCTGTCTGGACAGGTTCAACCTGTTCTGTAGCATAGGCACGTAAACGTGTTCAGCGTAACGGGTCGATACGTCGCGGGCCAAGTCGAGGCGCGAGAGGATCGCGGCGTCTAGGTCTGCATCTATCCCGAGTAGTGCCAGCTCGGCGCGGAGCATCTTCGCGGCGCGGTCCATCTCATCCTCTCCCCACACCGGGACGCGGTTATCAGCTCGTAGCAGCTTGGGTAGCGAGGTCTGCAAGGTCAGCACACCGCCCGGCCCCACGGACACGTGTACCCGGTCAGTCTGTGCCTGTGCTCTACCGCCCTCTATCAGCATATCCCCTTCATAGAACAGCGGGCCGGGTACGGGCTGCGCGTCTTTCCCTTCCTCTTCCCGAGACGCCCTGTCCGCGGGCGAGTAGACAGGCACCGGGTAGACGGTGAGGCCGTGTAGAGCCGTGTTCAGCTCCCAACAGTCGAGGCCGGGCAGCCTCATTCGAACCGTGTCAACCCCGAACGGGTGCGGGCTGCTCTCAGAGGCCGTCAGAGCGTCCGCGTTACGTCGCACGTAACGGATGCCCTGTGTTACTAGGCGGGCATCCCCTTCGCAGTCAGGATCGGCTAGGCCGGGCGGGTCGATCTGCATCACGTTTGGTATGTAGTGGGTATGTGTACCGAGTGCCGGCTAGCGCCTCGGTGCCGGCCAAGCTACCCGATGATGTGGGAGCGGGGCCAGGATGAACTGTAGCAGGTATGTCTACTTCGCGCCGTGCTCTAGGGCGGTGGGGAATACGTGCAAGGCTCCCAACTCCATCATTCTCCATCATCCCCAAGCTGTAGCAGCCATGTTCGCCCTCTAGCTCTCTATTCATAAAGCTCTATGTTAAGTATCGGCTAATACGTAGCGTGTAGACTAGGCTATAACGGTCATAACCTTCATACCCCTCGGCAAACAGTCCATCCAACCTAGCCTCTACATCATACATTCATCCTTCACCGCCTCCCGGTTCCAATGCCCCCCGGTACAATGTGGAGACAGGGTGAAGTGGGAGGATATTCGGGCTGTCCTACACAGAAGACAGCTTCGATAACAGTCAATATCGCGCTGTGCAATGCCGTGCGGATCAGCCGTTATTGATGCCTAGCAGTCCGCGGCCCTCTCTGTCCTCTACACGCCCTGCCGTACAACGGGGGACGGTCTGCCAGCCCTCTACACCGTATCGCAATGAGTGAAGGGGAGCCGTCCCGAACGTCACAGCCGCACCGCGGGGAGCATCGTGCTAGCCTGGGCAGAGTCGAGGCGAGCTGTAGCAGCTACTTCCCTGTTCGGAGCCGTGCCGCGGCGTCTGCCTCATCCTCTTCACGGCGCTCCTTTGCATCCTTCGCCATCCGTTCCGGGCTCAACCTGCCCGCGGCGCGCTCGGCTAGGTACTCGCCACGGAACCGGGATGCCCGCTCGTGTAGATCAGCCGTCAGCTTGCTTATCCGCTCCTTAGAGAGGTCCGGGTCGGTCGATACCTCTACCCGCTTCGGAGCGAACAGACCGTGTATCCGGGCGAGCGTCGTGAGCGCCTTCTGGGCATCGTGGAACTGTAGCTGTGCCCGCCCTTCTCGGTCGAACTGTACGCCCTTCACCGCATCGCCCTGCCCGTCTGCTAGCATCGCCTCTAGGTCGTAGGTGCCATCCCCGCGGAGGTAGAGGGAGCCTGTATTGCGGGCAGTACGGGACAGCCGGCCTAGCGTCTCGGTCGCGTCCATCGCGTCAGCGTCTAGGCGCTCCTTCACCGCCGCTGCAACCTGATCATTTCTGATCAAACGCGGACCGTTCGTCGCCGCGCTAGTCGTCTTGCTCCCATACGTAGCACGGTATGCCTCAGTAGCATTGAAGCCCCGCACTATGTATGCGTCAACGAACGCTCTGTGACGAGTAGACAGGGCATCGTATGCGCTAGTCTTGTGCATCTCTTATCATTCTCTGTTTCACGTTGTCACTACATATTGAAATGAGCAGGGAGTAGAGCAATCGAAGCTCCTCTAGCGTGAGCTTGGCATTCTCCTTGTTTGGCTCCGTACCTAGGATGATGAATATCCTATCTATTAGCTGTGTAGCTCTATCCTCTATCATTTTGTAGCAGGTATGTCTAGGGCGTCGAGGTGAACAATGATGAGACGGCGTATCAAGTCGGCGTGCGTCCCGCCCGTCGAGGCGAGTAGGGCTGTGAGTCGGTCGTGTACGTCCACCTTCAACCGGGTAGAGATCGGCCTAGAAGGCCCCGAACCGGGTAGGAGCGTCGCGGCGTCTCGTTCCTGTAGCATCGTATCAGCCTAGAGAGAGTGTCTGTATACAGATG
>MWWA01000466.1_pt1 | contig 10559 bp, 13 predicted proteins | sample 1047341 | NCBI WGS metagenome assembly MWWA01 (sample SAMN06349978, study PRJNA376086) | soil metagenome | isolation source: MS5-1 sample Antarctic (ecotone) soil | place: Antarctica | collected 2015-01-13 | reverse complement strand
TGCCAAAAGCCGATTTAGAGCAGGTCCAAACCGAGAACAGCCAGCTACAGCAGGCGAATGAGCGCCTGACGAGGGAAGGGGTATTCTATCGCGACCAAGGGGCGGCGTTCCGGAAAAAGTATCCCAACACCGCGCCCTACTTTCCGAAGTACGTGGCCCCGGCTGCCCCAGCCCCAGCGGCCGAGTAGCCCGTTTTACATACTGTGAACGACCGTTTGCAGTATGTAAAAGGGCTTGTATCGCATCTAAACCACCGTTTTCGTAAACTGGTACGACTTTTAAAATCTGTTAAGTTGCTCACGATTTCCTGCCCGAGGGTATCATGCGTCTATGGCAAAGCTTCGGTTACGTTCTGTGCATACGTTTTGGGGAGTGTTGGTGAGCTTGTGCGGCGCCACAACGCCCAGTTACGCACAAGTAGATACGCTGCCTGCGGAAGGGAAGATAGTTGACTATTTCGAGCCGCTGGCCTTTACGCTGGCGCGTAAAAAGCCCCAGGCCAGCTTGCCAGCGGCCTTGCATGGCAAAGGCATCACCGGCTTTGCGACCGTGGAAGTCGCCATTACCCCCGACGGGGCCCACCGCTTGGTCCGGGTGCTCAAGCTGAAAGTGACGGAGCCCGGCCAGGCTACCTTGTCGGTTGATTTGCTCGACTACCAAGCAAAGGCGGTTCCCTACACGGTGCAGTCTTTGCCCTATTACACCATGCTAGTCGAGTACGTGCAACACGACGTGTCGTTTCGCCCCGCCCGCCAGGGACCCGTTCGCCCCATCACCTACATGTCATTCCTCATTCGTTTTAAATAGCCCGCCAAAAGTCTAGCCGGATGCTAATACCCTCGTTTCACCAAACGGAGCGGGTTTACGGCACGACCGTGGCTGTTGCAGAACTCTTGTGAAGGTCTGGCGAATCGGGTAGTTGAACTCGTGACAGCCCCAAAAGAGCACTTAATGAGCATTGCTATCCGTCCAACACCGGTCCAGTTGGCTTTTCGTGCTTTTGCTTCGACTTCTGCAACAGCCACGACCGTTTTGCTAAACTGAGGTTAGATTGCTGCGACAATGAAGACTTTTCCACTTAGATGCCTTATTAATTGGCGCTGCTCCATGTAGCAATCGTGCTGGTAAGGCGGGCCTTTTGACGGCAGCTGCTTGATTACGGTGTTGAGCCAGCGGGTAGCAGCCCCGCCCAGTGCAGGAAATCCTGCCCGACCCGGTCCCAGTAAAAGTCGTCGAAGTTCACCTGCCCGTTCTTAAAGCCAAAGAAGTTGTGCTCACGGCCGACGTAGGCGCGAAAGGTGAGGTTGGTTTTATGCAAGCGAATGGCTTCTATGCGCAGGTAGTCGTTGGCCACCGCAGCGTCATCGCGGGTGCCGTAGCCGATGAAAAGCGGCACCCGCGCCCCCAGCAGGTAGGGCAAATTCGACTGCCCGTGCGAGTAGGTGTTCTGCGGACTGTCCCCTTGCGTACAATCGTTTTGGGTGGGGTTGGTCACCGCCCGTTGCCACTTGGCAAAGCCCTGCTCCACGTCAGCGGCTGTGGTGTCCGGGTTGAAGGGGTTGCGGGCTACTTCGGTCAGGGCGCGGCCCAGCGGGCTGCCGCTCAAATAGATGCCCCGGCTCACCAGGCCGGGCACGGCGGCCAGTTGGGCGACGATTTGACTGCCCTCCGAGTGGCCGCCAATGAGCACCTGGTTTTCCGTCACCCAGGGCTGGCGCTTGAGGTAGCGCAGCACGGCCTCGTCGCGCCGCACGTAGTAGCCCAAGTAATTGCGGGCGCAATAGTAGGCCGGGGGCGTGCCGGTGCGAAACAGTTGATTAGGGTCTTTGCCTTCGACGTTGGCCGTCAGCGGGATGCCCGGCTTGCTCACAATGACCAAGTGACAGTTTTTGAGCACCGCTTTCGGATGAAACGGAAACACCGGGTAGGCCCCTTGATTGTCGTAGAGCACCAGCGGCACGGGCAGCGACCCCTGGGCCCACAATAATACCGGCTTGCGCACCTGCGCCTCGCCGGGGGCCGAGAGGACCAACAGGTGCACGCTGTCGGCCCCGACGCGCACGACCAGGTGGCGGTAGCCGAACGATTCGGGTGTACGCACGGGGCCGGGGGCCTGCGCTTTAGTGGGGGATGGCAGGCACAGGGCCAAGCAAAGAACGAGTAGTAGTTGAGTAATAGGGCAGCGGTGCATGTGATGGCGTGATGTAGGGACTATTTGCCTCGTGACGAAACTAGGCGCAAGGCCAATGACCGTTTAGCTTCCCGCTGGGTTGCGTTACCCACTGAGTTTCCGCCAGCTACCGCGCACCGCTCAATAAAATGCTCCTTTCCGTGGACGACTAGCAACTGGCTGGCACCTGGTGGCCAGCTGGCTCCATAGGGCTGGGCGAGTTTACAAAACTCGTCTACGATTCAAAGTTTACGAAACGCACCAAGGAGATGAGTTTCGTAAACTCGCCCAAACTGGTGCCTAGTTCCCCGGCAAAGTACCACGCGGGCCGAGTGCCGTTGAGCAGGGCCAAAAGCAGTGCGATTCCGAGGCAGCGCTTATAACTGAGATTATGTTAAGGGATAAAACGAAGAAACCAAAGGGAAAAATTGCCCTTCCCCATTGCCCCCAAAATCCTATCAGTCCTAGTCCACCAAATGAGCCGGGAGGGCCGGTACGAAGTCGTCAAATACCTCATAGCTGATGATTTTGTAGCGGCGGGAATAAGCCCGCAGATGAACGGCAATAATTCGGTCCCTGGTAGCGCGTTCAGACCCCGGAGTGTACTCTATGACCAGCATACGCTTCTCCGCCTCCTGAGCAAGCAGAAAATGGCACGGAATGGCTTGCTGTTCGGCTTCGGTGAGGTGAACCGCATTTTCCGGTTTGAGAATGACGAGTTCGAGGTAAATCTTTTGCCGCATGAGGGGAGGAGCTTAAACGGGCTTGGCCACTTTGGCCGCGACTAGGCCCAGCTTGACCAATAGCAGCCCCCCAGGATTGCGGGAGGCCTTGACCTTGCCTGTTTTCAGGTCGTGGTTGTAACGGTTGACTTCGGCGACGTGGGCCGCGCTGCCCAGGATGGTTTGCCGGTGCTTGGCATCGGTGATGCGCAACTCGTCGAGGATGCGGGCGGCGTTGTCAAGGTGGCTCTGTTGCACCCCCGGCACGACTTGATTCGTGGCCACCAGGTCAAAGGGGATGGTTTCGGCCAGGGCTTGCGACTTGACGGTGAATACGATGTTTTTGTAGGTTCTGACCCGCTTTTCGAGCTTATAGCTGATGTGCAGTTCGGTGTGCTCATTGATTTGCTTTACAGCCACATCAAGTACACTTTCCCGAAAATCGCTCATTCGGATGGTCTTGTCTTTGCCCTTGTCATCGAGCAGGCCAAGCATTTGCTTAAAATCCTGAATGTCGTACTTTTTAGTCTCCCCTTGGTCTTTCCATTGGCTACAGTACTGATAAATCCGCTTGGCATACTTGCTAGTAAGGCGTAGTGCTGAGGCCAGTTCGTAACTGGTAAAATTTTCTTTAAGGTCAAATAGATAAGGGGTTATGTCTTCCGTAAGCTTGATTTCAATGATGCCTTGCCCAAGTAAATAGTCTACGCGCTGGAACATCCACAGCTGCCGATACCGGGTTTCAGTCTGTACCTCAAATACACGGCTGCCCATATCCGACGTGGCCTTGTGCAGATAGGCAGCATTGTACTTTTTGCCAGTTAGCGCCGATAAATCTTTGATGCTCAGTTCATACACTCTATCCTGTTGGTCTTTGCGCAGTTTAGAGAGAAGAAAGAATAGCAAGTCAAGCTGTAGCTCCGTGTATTCGTACCGAGCGTTGGTCAGCGCGTTATGTTGGCGAACTTCTATTTCCTTGTTCATTGTGGTGAATGACTGATTAATCGGTAATTATAGTCAAGAAACGGGTATTGTATTCGGATTCCGTTTCTAGTATCCGTTTTCAACCCACTAAAACCCGTTTATAAACCCACTAAAACCCGTTTCTCACCCACTAAAACCCGTTTCTCACCCACTAAAACCCGTTTCTCACCCACTAAAACCCGTTTCTCGACTTTTTTTTACCTTCACAAATTATTTATAAACAAGTAGTTATAATCTCTACTGTTGAGCCCTCAAATAGAACAAAGCTTTTAAAATACACCAATTGGTGTTCCCGCGCGAGAAAAAAAAGGCTTTTAGGGTCTGTTCGGGGGTACAACGGCGCGAGCAAAACAAAAACAGCAAAGTTCTAGAAGTCAGTAACTTGCGCGCATTTCATAAACTATATATTATTGATAATTAATAGGTTGTATGCTTAATTGTTGAACTTATGTACTGCTATGGGCTAGGGAGTGCGCCGGTTTACTTGCGGAGTGCGGGGCTGTTAATTTCGGGCAATGGCTGACCATACTTTTCGCTTAAATAATACCCCTCTCGGCACCATCCTGGTCAAATTCTACCGGGTAGTACCTTACACTCCCGAGGGATTAGAGCGCCGGTTAGCAGCCGATTTTTGGGAGATGACGCAGCCGGGTAAGCAGAAAGAACCGTGGCGAACCGCTCGGTATCAAGGACCATTGGCGTATAATCCGGTGCTGTCCGAGGCGGTAGCAGCTTTAGCGAAGAAGTGTCCCGAGTGTAACTGTGTCCGCATTGAATAAGGGGCAGCAAGGGGGCAGTGGGGAGGTAGTGAGCTGGCCAGGGGTTGAGGCAAGGCGCAGGGCAGGAGGTTAAGAAAAAAGGGAGCTGGCCGTATTGCGCGAGTACGAGGGGTTCGTACCTTAGAGGCGCGTGTAGGTCTGTTCTGGCGGTTAAGCAAGAAGTGTTTTTGCTGTGCAAAAACCCCGGTCGGCCGCTGGCCTCCCTCTTCTCGCCCCTGCCGGGGGGGCCTAGCTCTAACCTTCCTTTTGCCATGTCAATTGATACTCCTAGCCCTGACCCAGGGAAAAAAAAGAAGCGCGGCCCCGGCCGGCCGAAGGTGGCATCCCCGCACGATGCGACCATCCAGCTGCGGCTCTCGGGCAAACAGCTGGCGCGGCTGGCGGAGCAGGCACAGCGCACCAAAATGACCCGGTCGGCCGTCATCCGTGCGGCGCTCGATGGGGTGCAGGTGCTGCAAGCCGCGCCGGACGAGGCGCTGCTGGAGGAGCGGCGGCAGCAGTACCGGCAATTGGTGAAGCTGGCCACCAACCTGAACCAGCTCGTGGTACTGGCCCGGGCCGCGCCGGTGGTCGAGCTGCGGGCGCGGGCCACAATCGACCAGGTGCAGCAGGTGCTGGCCAAGATTCACCAAACCCTACCCGGAACATGATCGGCAAAGTAAAAATTGGCAAGAGCTTCGCCGGCATCTGCCGCTACGTGCTGCAAGAGGACAAGCAGGCCCAGGTGCTCGACGCGGAAGGGGTGCGCACGGACAGCGCGGCCCACATGGCGCAGGATTTTGAGTTCCAGCAGTCCCGGCGGCCCGGACTGGGCAACGCCGTGCTGCACGTCGCGCTGGCCTTGCCGGCCGAGGACGCGGCCGGTCGTAGCCGCGAAGAAGTGGCGGAGCTGCTGCGCCAGGTCGGCCGCGCTTACGTGGAAAAAATGGCCGAGGAGAATAAGCAATGGGCCAATACCCAATGGTCGCTGACCGGGCATTTTGACAAGGGCCACCCGCACGCGCACCTGGTGGTCAACCGGGTGGACAACGACGGCAAAACGATTCCCGACCACTTCATCGGCCAGGAGAGCCGGCGCGTGTGCAAGGAGCTGGAAGGGGAGATGGGCCTGCGTGTGGCCGAGCAGCGCGGCCGGGCGCAGGTCCGCGAGGTGGAGCCGACCCACCGCCAGGCCACGGCGAAAACGCCGAGCGCTCAGCGGTCGGCAGACTGGCAGCGGGCACGCCACGAGGTCGGCAATGCGTTGAAGCACACGGCCCCTTATTCGGGCAATTGGGACGCGTTGCAGGCGAAGCTGGCCCGCCACGGCGTGCAGGTGTCCCCCAGCACCCACCAGAAAAAGGACGGGCCGCAGGTGTACGGGGTGGTGTTCGAGAAGGACGGGCACCGCTTCAAGGGCAGCGAGGTGGCCAAGGAGTACAGCGCCAGTAAGTTGCTGCAGGCGTTTGCCCAGCACCAGGCGCAGGCCCCGGCGCTCGCGCAGGACGCGAACCAGGCCGCAGATGCCTACGAAGCGGGGCGAGCGAAGCGCCAGTTGGAGGCGGCGGAAAAGTTGAACCGCCAGTTTAAAGAGCAAGCCCGCCAAGCTCAGGCCCAGGACCAGGCCCGCAAGGACCAGGCCCAGGAGCAAGCTCGCAAGGCTCAGGAAGCGGCTCGCCAAGTGACGAAAGCGCCGCAGCGGCCGCAACTCCCCGACCGCAGCCGCGACGGGGGCATCGCGATGTAATCCCCCTTTCTTTTTACTTTTTCTGCTACCCCATGAATCCCGAAATAGACCTGTACGGTGCCATCGGCGAAATCCGCGACGCGGTTGATGCGTTGCTCAAACGAGGTAAGCCGGCCAGCGTGGCGGACTTGCAGGCGCTGGTGGCTGCGGTGGAGGCCAAAAGCCGGCCGACCATCACCCTGCCGGCGAAGGAGGTCGCCGCGCTACTCGTGCCGGAACTGCTGCCCTTGCTGCCCACGTCCGCCGCGCTGACCCAGGCCGGTAAGGATGCTGCGGCGCGCATGGAGGCCGCCATCAAGGGGGGCACGGCCGTCAGTGTGCAGCAGGTGTTGGGCGTGATGCAGCAGCTCGTGGCCAGTGTACAGGAGAGTACCCGCCAGACCACGGCGGCCGTGGCGGAGCAGCGGGCGGCTGCGGCCTCTTATCCTCGTTCCATCCCGGTAAATTTTCTACAGGGCTGGCGCTAGCCCACGGGTTTGGTGGTGGGGCCGGTGGTGTTCGTGTTGTTGCTCTTGTGGGGATACGGGACCTTCTCAAGGGTTCCCCAGGCGAAATATGACCAGCTGCTGCGCACGGCGAACGCCATACAGGATGAGCGGAATGTCTACCGGACTCAGATTAAGACCTTCCGCCAGGACATGAGCAAGGGCAAGGATGCGCAGGCACTCACCAAGCTGACGAAGGAGTACTTTCCGGCTTACAAAGCACCGACTGCGGGAGAGTAGTGGCTTCGGTTAAAAGTTTGGTACAGAAGTTAAACGAGTCGCTTCCAACTGGGGTAACTACCCGCTAAAATCTTGCCTGCAGGGGATATCAGGCCTACTTGTTCAGGAAAACCACCGTTTGTAGGATGTTAATTTAACAACACCTGAAGAACGCCGCCGGTCACCGGGCCATCTCCCGGGCGGGAAACGTCTTCAAGCGGAGGGGCACGGCGGCCAGCAAGCCAATTCCGGAACCCCGCACGCGCAACGTTATGGCCCCGCGGCCCCCATTGTAGGCGTACTGAACCGGCACCTCCATCATGGTCACCAGGCCCTGGTTCACGAAGAGCGTAACGGCAAAGCGCTCCTTACCCAGGTGGTACACCCGGCCCACGACTCCGGCCGTGATATAGCCGCCCCACTGGCGCACGATAACGGGCCGTTCGCGGAAGCTGACGGTATCGCCACGGCCGGCAAATCCGGAGCCCAGTGCGCAGGTTTCGCAAAACCCGCGCACGTAGTTGATGCCGGCGCCGGCAAAGACGTCCACTCCTAACCCGAACCGGTACAACTCGTTTGGTGCATCGACTTCCTGGAAATTGACGCGCGCAATCGTGCGATTGACGAGCAGGGGCACCCGGTCCAAGTAAACGCTGACCGCGTTGCCCGCCGAGACGCCGCCGTACGGGTTATTACTCAGCGCCGGGGGCACCTGCAACCGGTAGCCCCAGCCCAACCCGCCGCCCGAATAGCCCACCGACACGCCGGTGCGCGCAGTCAACTGCAACCGTAGCATAGGCGCCACGAAGGGCGTAATCAAAAAGGCGCGGCCTTTGAAGGGCCGCTGGCCCACCCCGAAATGCGCCCCCTCGGCGTACGCGTACTGGCCCCCGACCTGCGCATCCAGGTACAGCGTGCGCTGCGCGAAGAGGCTGGGCGAATAGCCCAAACAAATAGCAAGCGTAGCCAAAGGGAGCAATGAACGCATAGGAAAACTAAAAAAAATGTGCTCACCAAACCGGATATTTCCCCAGTTCGGTTTGGTGAGCACTATTGGTTCTGTCTTATTTACCGGTACTCAATGCGAAATGGCCCGGCCTGCGCTTGTCCCACCCGGAAGTTGACCGAAACGTCGTAGTTTTTCAATCCGCGCGTCGATTCGTAGTACCGCTTGGCTACTGTGTTGCCATCGCCGTAACCGCCGAAGTTGGAGTAGCCATTAAAATCGCTCTCGCTATACCCCCTGCAAAGCTCTTCCCACCGAGCACCGGGATTGGGAAGCAAGTATACCCCCGCCTGCTGAGACCACCAGATGCCTAAGACTCTCTTCTGGTTTTGAGCCTTTGCAATGATGGAGAAGTAAATACCCACGCTTTGGTAGACTACTTTACAATCTAGGCGCTGATTGGAGCTATACTTTACCCCGCCTTCACTTTTCCGACGGTCGGCATTCGGGCCGCAACCAATGCCGGAGCCAATGGGGAGAGTAAAGTTACTGGTTGCCGGCGCACCTTCTATTCCCGCGTCTTGTAGTTCGAACACGTTTTGGTCCATTGGGTAGTAGTACACGTCGGGGGAGGTAGGAGCTTCAGCAATCAATTCGTCATACAGTTGCGCATTGTCAGAGGAGATGTAGTAAATATGATTCGTCGTTCCGTCAAGGCGGTAAGTAGTCTCGCCAATCTGAATTGTTTGGTCCGGGGACAAGACCGCTGCCAAGTAGTCGTCGGCTATAAATTCCTGCTCGGCAACGGGAGTTTCGTAAGGTCCTATTGTCGTGTCTTCCGTCGGAACTTCATTTTCCGCCACCATGCTAGTGGAACTGACTTGGCTCTGCGTGGATAATGCTTGGGTGCCGCTAGCAGCTTTATATTTCGCTTTCTTGGCTTTCTCTGCGCGCAGGGAATAGAAGTTGTGCGCCTTCTCCCACTTGTCTAAGTGCGCTTCCATCGATTCGCCCGGGGCTAGCTTGTCCATGTCCCGCATGGTTTGCTCGAAATCCTTACGACTCGCAAATTTTAGGTGTTTGCCATTACGGGTCGTTACGGGTTCTTGAAACTTGTGGTCGGCCCGGTTGTCAAGCTGATTGTTTATGCTCTCCTTCGGGGAGGGCGATACGAGTTGGTCTTTTTGGCAAGCGGTGCCAACGAGTAGCAGACTACAAGAGGCAAGTGCTGCCAAGCGACGATTGAATGAGTAGAAGTTGTGGAACATGGTGGTTGGGTAAATGATGGTTGGTAAAAGGGTGAGAGGATTAAGTGGTTAAGGGAAAGATGAGGCGATGACCTTGAGCAGCCCCGTGTAGGGCGCCATTTGTATGTTTTGTGAGCGAAAGGCTTGCCGAATCGGGTTGCCGATGGCCGAGAATCGATGGCCCACGCGTTCTACCGTTTTTTGGACGTGCGCTATTCCCATCCCCGTGGACGGCCGCTGTGTCATAAGCATATTCTTTCCCCGGTGCATGCCTGCATCCGGCGAAATGGACTGATTACTGGAACCCAAAAAAACAGGTGAGAAGCCTCAGGGTGTGGCTCTCGATAGGCGAGCAAAGGGTAGATATGGCGTGGGCCGGAAGCCGGCGGGTGCCACCAGTGCGAACCGGAAACGCCCTGGCAAAGCAGGTATTCCGGTTACGCATACAGCACGGGGCTGCAGCGAGGGTGATAGGAGGGGTCCACGGCCCCGGTCAAGGTAAAAACCTTGTTGTGAGAAGGAGTAAGCTGGCGCAAACAAACGAACCAATAAGGAGAAAAACTAATTATTTTGATGCTGCTGCTAATTAGTGAGAAGTAATAGTAGAAGCTGCCCATTGATGGAGGCAGCCCACTTATCATTAGTGATTTATTAACAGTAATTTATATAAAAATACAAAACTCAATAATTAGTGGTAAACCAGATGCGAACCGCAAATTCCCCTAAAGCTTGCGGTCAACAGGACGCATTCCCGGCAAAGTGCCACGCTGGCAGAACCCAGCGCCACAGGCCCAAACCCACCATTATTCCGAGGTCGGGGATATAAGAAATGTTATGTTAAGTGATTATTCCGGGAAACAAGCGGGAAGAATTGCACTCCCCCACTGCCCCCAAAATCCTACTTAGCCCTAGCCAACGACAGGTGCCGGCAGGGCCGGTACGAAGTCGTCAAAGACCTCATAGCTGAGGATTTGGTAGCGGCGGGAGTAGGCCCGCAGGTGAATGGCGATAATCCGGTCCCTGGTGGCCCGTTCGGACCCTGGGATATACTCTATCACCAACATGCGCTTTTCGGCCTCCTGAGCGAGCAGAAAATGGCACGGAATGGCTTGCTGTTCGGCGTCGGTGAGGGGCACCGCGTTATCGGGCTTCAAAATGACGAGTTCGAGGTAAATCTTTTGCCGCATGAGGGGAGGAGCTTAAACGGGCTTGGCCACTTTGGCCGCGACTAGGCCCAGCTTGACCAATAGCAGCCCCCCAGGATTGCGGGAGGCCTTGACC
>MWWA01000465.1_pt1 | contig 10587 bp, 10 predicted proteins | sample 1047341 | NCBI WGS metagenome assembly MWWA01 (sample SAMN06349978, study PRJNA376086) | soil metagenome | isolation source: MS5-1 sample Antarctic (ecotone) soil | place: Antarctica | collected 2015-01-13 | reverse complement strand
CGGACGATGAGATTCCTGCGCGGTCGCCTGCCATTTATTGTGAGCGTTTTCTAGCTCGGCACCGGTATCACGCTCGCGGCGGAAGACGCCAGCAGGGTGGAATTCCAGGGCACGGTTTCGTCGGTTGAACCGGAAGAGAAGACCATCACCGTGCGGACCCGACAGAAAGACTTTGTTTTCCAGATCGACCCGCAGCGCTGCAAGATCGTGAAAGATGGCGGTGCTCCAGATCTCCCGGGCGCCACGGCTCCGGCCCTGAGCAGCGCGCAGCTCGGCGACTCCGTTGTCGGCCACTTCGTGGTGGAACGCGAGAAGCCGATCGTAACCCGCCTTTACCTCACGACCAAGCCCGAGACCGGCGTGCGGGTGCAGGAAAAGCCTGGCTTCATCGTTAGTCCTTATCGTTCTGCTAGCTCGCCCGGCCCGGCCGCGGCTGGGAAAGGTGCGATCGACGTGCGCGGTTATCGCCGCGGCTCGATGCTGCTGGACGAGGAGAGCGGCAGGATTTTTCTTGTGCCGTGACCATCGTCGGTCAAGGGCGCTTTCTTCCGCAGGTGCGGATGCGTGAAGGCGGCCCCGGCGAGAATCAGAACGACAGCGGTCGCGCCGCAGAGCATCGTCATCCGCGGCGCGGGACGATAAATGAAATCGAAAAGCGGCCACGCGGTTCCCAGAAGCAGACTCAGGAGGAGAGCAGTCGCGGTGAGCGAGATCGCGTTCAGTTCCACGCTGACGAAGAAAAAATACGCCAGCGGGGCGAGCAGAACGATGACGGGCAGGCCCACGAGCAATCCGTAGAGCGCTTTTCGGCCAGGCTCATCCGTCCGCAAGCCGAGGAGGAGGCCCCCCGCCCCGAGGAGCGCTGGCCATTGCAAAAAATAGCTCGCACCCGGCCGGATGAAGAGAACACTCGCCGCCAGGATCGCGGTGACAACAACGACTCCGCCGGTCAGGTCCCGGGCTCCTAATTTCGCGCTCAGCGTTACCATCATCCAGTTTCCGACGAGCGCCCCGAACGCTGTCAGTCCGGCGAAAAGAAGCTGGTTGCTCACGGTGTCGCCGGGCACAAACGATTCGCCGATCAAGAACCGGACCGCCGACCAGACCGCCAACATGCCGGCGCTAATGGAAAGGATGAGAACAAAAAACACGCCGAGACTGGCGAAGCTCCACTTCAGCAAGCCGCCGCGCCGCCCGGCGACAAACGCCAGCAGCAGAAGGACGAAAGTCGTTGCCGTCAAAATCCAGCCCACCCACACCGGATAGAACACGAGGCGCGAGCCAAGCCAGTTGAAATAAATGCTATCCGGCTTCTTCACGATCGGCTGCGCGAGGTTGCCGAAATGGCGGGTTAACCCAAGCGTGTTCACGCCCATGTGCTGGACACTGCGCGGGTCGAGATTTTCCGGGGTATCGAGGGCGGAGTGATAATTTTGGACCGTCTCGGTGAAGGCGAAATTGAAAGCCGCGACCCCGGTGATCTTCAATTGCGACAGGTCGGTGTCGTTAGGCAAAGACTTGTAGACCGTGTACATGAGCGAGGAGGCCACCGGATAGGGCGCGGCGCGGGCAAACTCGGGAATGAGCCAGCCGTTTCTGTCGCTTGTCTCGAACATCAACGCCGGCCCGGAGCTTCCCCGCGCTTCCAGATTCACCACCACGCCGACCCAACTCGCGAGGTCCTTATGATCCGCCGCGAAACCGGCCGCGCCGACCAGGCCAGCTTCTTCGCCATCGGTCAGGAGGATGATGAGATCGTTGCGCAGCGGCGGCCCGGCGCGCACGGCGCGGACCACCTCGAGAATCGCACTGACACCCGCGCCGTCGTCGGCCGCGCCCGGACCTTCCGCAACGGAATCGAAATGCGCCATCAGCATGACCGCGCGGCGATTATCGGTGCCACGCAAGGTCGCAACAATGTTGTCTACCCCGCCTGCCTTCACCAGACCTGAGCGTGTGACCATGCGGCTTGTTCGTTCGACCCGCACCTCCAGGCCGAGATCGCGCAGCGCCGCGATCAAATAGGCGCCGACCTGGGCGTTCGCTACCGACCCAAAGGGATGCGGGCGGCTGGCGATATGCGGCAGATGCGACATGGCCCGCGCCGCCGAGAATTGCACCGGCGGTGCAGCCAAACCGAGCGCGGCGGGCGGACGTGTCCCGTAAATTCCGAGAGCCATTCCGAGGCCGAGGACTAACCACAGCACAACGCGGAGGACTCGATCTGTGTGTTGCATTCGAAAGTGCGGTAACTAGCCGGCCGCAGATCAAGTCAAGGGACGGGCCCCGATTGCTTCTCGATGCGTGGAAACAGTGGCGAGGGCTTACCCACGACATGGCCATCGGGCAACCCTCCCCATTGCGCTTCGCCTAACGAAAAGCGCTTTTCCTCGCCGCCGCTCATGTCCATTTTCCAGCGCAACTGATCAAAGATGCCGTGGGCCGCGCCCGGCACGACGGGCGAAATCAGGATCGCGATCCGGCGCAGGGAGTCCGCCAGGTTATAGAGCAGAGAGTTCAACTGAGGCCGCTGCGCCGGGTCCTTAGCCAAGACCCAGGGTTTCTCCGAATCGATCCGTTCATTGCAAATATCGGCCAGGCGGAGGGCGGCGGTCACAGCCGCGGTCGGGTCCGAAGGTTCTGGATCCTGGATTTCGCCCGGCGCGGCCGCAGCCGACTTCGAGACTGCTCCCTCCCCAAATTTCCAGATCATGGTCAACGCGCGATTAAGAAGATTTCCGACGGAATTGGCCAGATCTGTGTTGAAGCGGCCGACCAGGCGCTCCTCGGAAAAGTCGGCGTCCTTCCCCGTCACCATATCGCTCACCAAATAATAGCGGAGCGCGGCCGGGCCGTATTTCTCGGCCAGCTCGTCCGGGTCGATTACGTTGCCTAACGACTTGCTCATCTTTGCGCCGCTGATGTTCCACCAGCCGTGCACGAGAAATTTCGGGATTTGCTCGTCCGGAAAACCGAGGGCGTGAAGCATGATCGGCCAATAAATGCCGTGCGCCGGGACGAGGATGTCTTTCCCTAGGATGTGGAGGGCGGGCCACTTTTCGCGGAACTCGTTAGGTTGCTTCGCGAATTCCTTCTCCGCCGGGTCGTAGCCGATGAAGCTGATGTAGTTCGTGAGAGCGTCGAACCAGACGAAGTTCACGTAGTCGGAATCAAAGGGCAGCTCGATGCCCCAGGTCAGACGGGATTTCGGACGCGAGATGCAGAGGTCGCCGCTCAGTTTCTCGACCGCGTTGATCAGCTCCGTCTGGCGGAAATCGGGGGTGACGCAATCGGGGTGGGAGTGGAGATAACCGAGGAGCCAGTCTTTGTGCTGGACGAGCCGGAAGTAGTAGTTCTCCTCCACGCGGTGCTCGACCTGGCCCCACTCGGGGCCGAATTCACCGTCGGAACCGCGCTCTTTATCGGTCAGGAATTGTTCCTGCCGGATGCTGTAATAGCCGTCCTGCTGGTCTTTGTAGATTTGCTTTTCGTCGTAGAGCCGCTGCAGCATCCCCTGCACGCATCTCTTGTGCAGTGGATCGGTCGTGGCCGCCCAGGCGTCGTAGCGCACGCCCAGTTTTTCCCAGAGCGCGCTGAATTTCTCCGTGATCCCGTCGACGAATTCCTGCGGCGCAACGCCGGCTTTTTCGGCCGATTGCTGGACCTTCTGGCCATGCTGATCGACCCCGGTGAGAAAGAAAACCTCCTCGCCCTTGAGGCGGCGAAAACGCGCGATGACGTCGGCCAGCACCTTTTCGTAGGCGTGGCCGAGGTGCGGCGCGCCGTTGGTGTAATCGATCGCGGTGGTGATGTAGAACGGTTTTGGCATCGGGGCTCGGAGATATTGCGGGTTCACTTCGCCCAGCGCAACTGCTAGAGCCCGAGCGAGCGGAAGGTCTCGTCGACATGCTGGAAATGCACCTCGAGCGAGCAGAGCTTGTCGATCTCGTCCGGCGGAACCAGGGCGGTGATTTCCGGCTCCGCCTTTGCGTTTTCCGCGAAGGGTTTGTCGCCCTGCCAGGTCTTCATCGCGGCACGCTGAACGGCTTCGTAGGCGGTCTGGCGATTGGCGCCAGCGCGGGTCAGCGCGAGGAGGATCGACTGGCTAAAGTAGAGGCCTTTCGTTAGGCCGAGGTTGCGTTCCATGTTCTCGGGATAAACGTGCAGTTTCTCGATCAGGTCGCGCAGCTTCACCAGCATGTAGTCGAGCAGGGTACAGGAATCCGGCAGGATGATGCGCTCGGCGCTGGAATGGCTGATGTCGCGCTCGTGCCAGAGCGCGACGTTCTCGAGCGCGACGATGGCGTTCCCCCGCACCACGCGCGCGAGGCCGCTCAGGCGCTCGGCTGTGATCGGGTTGCGCTTGTGCGGCATGGCCGAGCTGCCTTTCTGGCCGGCGCTGAAAAATTCCTCCACCTCCAGCACCTCGGTCCGTTGCAGGTGGCGGAGTTCGGTTGCCCAGCGATCGATGCTCGAAGCGATGAGCGCGAGCGTGGTGGAAAATTCCGCATGCCGATCGCGCTGGATGATTTGGGTGGAGAGTTTCGCGGCTTGGAGCCCGAGCTTTTCACAAACATGGCGCTCGATCCGCGGATCGAGATGCGCATGCGTGCCGACCGCGCCGCTCAGCTTGCCGACGGCGACCCGCTCCAATGTCTGCGTGAGTCGTTCCTCGGCACGGCCAAACTCGTCGAACATAAGCGCGAGCTTGAGACCAAACGTGATCGGCTCGGCGTGAATGCCGTGGCTGCGCCCGATCATCGGCGTCATTTTGTAGCGCCGCGCCTGCTCGGCCACGACGCGGCGCAGTTCGCGCAGATCGTCGAGCAGGATCTTGCCCGCGGCGACGAGCTGGACCGCGAGTGTGGTGTCGAGGATATCCGACGAGGTCAGCCCCTGGTGAATCCAGCGCGAGGCCGGGCCGACCGAGGTCGCGACATTTTCCAGAAACGCAATGACGTCGTGGTTCGTCCGTTTTTCGATCTCGTTGATTTCGGCAATCGAAAACTTGGCGCGCTGGCGGATCGCCTCCGCGTCGGCCCGGGGGATTTGCCTGAGATCTGCCATCGCTTCGCAGGCCAGGGTTTCGATCTCGAGCCAGATCTCGAATTTGCGCTGCTCCGACCAGAGTTCGCGCATCGGCGCGCGGGAATATCTTTCAATCACCCGGCCAAGATAGAAGGCCGGCCGACGGCGGCAAAGTCATTCCTGGAAAAAGAAAAGTCGCCCAGGCGGCAGAACCACAAGGGCGACGAATCAGTCAATTAGACGAAATTTTCTTTAGCAGACCCGGGCGCGATTGAAGCGACCGTTGCTTTGCACTCGCACCTGACCGCTTCCGAGCAGGTCCGCGACGGCCGCGACCGTCTCCTTGGTGTTCTTCGTGCAGGAGCTCACCGCGAGGATGAGATCACCGAGGGATAGTGCCGGACGTGTCTTGAGGATTTGGGTATTCTTTTTCATATGAGGCGACTCATGTTTCAGCAGGATCGATGCCATCATAACGTATTAGAGCCTTCTCCTTAGAAAACGTTCAAAAATATTGCGGCTTTAGGTTCACGCCAGCGCCAGAACGTGACACATCTGTATCGAAAACGAACAGTCGGCCGTCTATTTGAAGGGCTTTTTTGCTGAGAGTCTCAACATCAGGATGTAGAGAACGGCCAGAACCGCCACAAAAAGCACAATCCAGAACGATTGCCCCTTGATGAAATGCATCATCGCGTCCGGGTTCGAGAGCAGGTCGGGCTGCGCCACATAAGCCTTGTGCCCGAGATAAGCCAGCACCGTGCACCAGATCGCCGAACCGATGATCGTGACCGCGCTGAAGACCCAGAAGTTCATCCGCACGATCCCGGCCGGGATGGAAATGAGGTGCCGGATCACCGGCAGCAGCCGGGCAAAGAAAACGCCGCCCGCTTCGTACCGTTGCAGCCAGATCTCAGCCCGCTCCAGCTTCTCGGGCGGGATGAAGAAATATTTTCCCCAGCGCTGGATGACCGGACGGCCGACGGCGAGCGATATCCAATAAGTGATGGCCGAGCCCAGGTAGGAACCGACCGTGCCGGCGATGATCACGCCCGTGAAACTCAGGTGGCCCTGGGCGGCAAGGAACGCGGCCGGCGGGATAACGACCTCGCTCGGGACGGGAAAGATCGAACTCTCCATCGCCATGAGAATGATGATGCCCCAGTATCCGCCGTGCAGGACCCAGTTGAACCAGATTTCGAGTAATTGATGCATCGGGAAAATTCAGATTTCAGATTTGCGCTTTCAGATTTAGCCTCGGGCCGCCTTGATGACGCGCGAGTAGTTCAATCGCAATTCCGCTTTCCGCAATTTTAATTTCTCCATGATCTATCGCCGCGTGCTCCGTTATTACCGGCCGTTTCTCGGGCGGACGATCGCGGGCCTGCTCCTTTCCCTGGTCGGGATCGGGGTCAATTTGCTCAAGCCCTGGCCCTTCAAATTCATCGTCGACCATATCCTGCCGCCGGATTCCGCCTTCCGCGCCGAGCACGCCGATTGGCGCAGCTACATTCTCCTCCTCTGCCTCGCGCTCATTGGGCTCCAGGTTGTCTGGGGCATCGTCAATCTCCTCACCAACTACCTCTTCGTGAAGATCGGCCTGCAGGCTCTGCTCAAACTGCGGACCGATCTCTACGCCTACCTGCAATCGCTCTCGCTCAAATATCACGACGCCCGACGCTCCGCCGACTCGAGCTTTCGCGTCGCTTATGATTCGCAGGCGATCCAGACGATCTACAATAAGGGTTTCACCAACATTTTTGGCTCCGTCATAACGCTCGTCGGCACTTTCCTCATCATGCTGCAGCTCGACTGGCAGCTCACCTTGCTCTCGTTAGGCATCGTCCCCCTCATCGTTGGTGCGATCTATTTCTTCGCCCACCGGATCCGGACGGAATCGACCAACATCCAGGAACAGGAAAGCGCGGTCCTGGCCCAGGCCCAGGAAGGCTTGAGCGCGGTCCGGATGGTGGCCGCGTTTGGGCGCGAGGACTTCGAGGTCTCGCAATTTCATCAGCGCGCGCAACAGAGCATGCAGGCCAACCTGAAGCTCACCCTCACGAATGTGAAAAGCGCGCTCGTCATCAGCACGCTCATGGTCATCGGCACCGCGGCGATGTATTACCTCGGCACGCTGCATGTCCTCTCCGGCACGCTCACCCTCGGCTCGCTCCTCGTTTTCAGCGCCTACCTTCTCATGCTCTATCAACCGCTCGAGGCGCTCACCTACACGGCCTGGGCGATGGAAGGCGCGACCGCCGGGGCGAAGCGTTGCTTCGAAGTGCTCGACCGCGAGGACGATGTCCGCGACTCGCCCGGCGCGGTCGCGATCACCGAGACGCAGGCCGCGATCTCGTTCGAGCAGGTGAAGTTCGGCTACGACGAGCAACATCCGGTGCTCGACGGCATCAACCTCCGGATTTCGCCTAACCAGATCGTCGCCCTCGTCGGCGGGACCGGCGCGGGCAAGAGCACGCTCCTCAGTTTAGTGCCGCGTTTCTACGATCCGAGCGCGGGCGTGGTCGCGCTCGATGGCCGCGACGTCAGGCAGATCACAAAAAAATCGCTCCGCGGGCAGATCGCGATTGTTCTCCAGGACACGCTCCTCTTTTCCACCACGATCAAAGAGAACATTGCCTACGGCCGGCCCGAAGCGACCGACGCGGAGATTCGCGAAGCCGCCCGCCGCGCGCAGGCGGATGATTTCATCTCGCGTTTGCCTAACGGATACGACAGCCCGGTCGGCGAACGCGGCGGTCACCTCAGCGTCGGGCAACGTCAGCGCATCGGCATCGCGCGCGCTTTTCTCAAGGACGCGCCCATTCTTCTCCTCGACGAGCCCACCTCCGCGCTCGACCCGACGACCGAGGCCGCGATCATGGAAACAATCAAGGAACTGATGCACGGCCGCACCACCCTCATCGTCACCCATCGCCTCGCCACCATTCACAACGTCGACCAGATCGTCGTCCTCGAGCACGGCCGGATCGTCGAGAGCGGCCGCGGCCCCGAACTCGTGGCGCAGGGCGGCGCGTATGCGAAGCTCTACACCGCCGGCAACTATCCAACCCAATGAGCAACGTCACCAGCGAGCGCCGCGTCGAGTCCGATTGGTGGGCCGAACCCATTCCGCCTAACGTCCGTTTCGGCGCCGGATTTTATTGCGAGACCGCGCAGATTTTTCGCTTCATGCGCGGCGAGCGTGAAGACGCGGTCAAGCTCGGCGACTACGTCTCCTGTTACGCCGGCTGTTCCTTCGCGATCGGGAAAAAGGGGCGCTGCACCGTCGGCGACTTTACCCTCATGAACGGCGCCCTCGTCATGGCCGAGGAGTTGATCGAGATCGGCAGCTACTGCCTCATCTCCTGGAATGTCGGGATCGCCGACTCCGACTTCCACCCGATCGATCCGGCCCAGCGTCACCAGGACGCGCTCGCGCTTGCGCCCTATTACAAAGACCGCCCGCCGCGTCCGCCCATCCGCACCGCGCCCGTCCGGATCGCCGATAATGTCTGGATCGGAATGAACGCCGTCATTCTCAAAGGCGTGACGATCGGTGAGAACTCGGTCGTGGCCGCCGGGTCGGTCGTTGCGAAAAGCGTCGCGCCCAACACCGTCGTGGCCGGCAATCCCGCGGTCGTTGTGAAGAATCTTTAACCACGGATTACACGGATGGGCACGGATGAAGAGATCTCGTTAGTCCAACTTCCCCCATCCGTGTTATCCGTGAAATCCGTGGTCAAATCCTCTTCATGAAGCGCAAGCGCGTCGTCGTCATGGGTTTCATGGGCGGGATGCCGATCGCCGGCGTCATCTGGCAGCACATCCATTACATCGTCGGCCTGCAACGACTCGGGCACGACGTTTACTACATCGAAGATTCCGCCCGCATTCCCTACAATCCCCAGACCTTCGACACCAACAACGACTTCACCTACGCCGCCAAGATCCTCGGACAGCTCGCGAACGAATTCGGCTTCGAAAATCGCTGGGCCTTTTGCGCCCGCTACCTCCCCGGCAACCCCACCGCCGGTCTTCGCCTCACGAAGATCCAGCAGCTCTACCTCGAGGCCGACGCCATTCTCAACATCTGCGGCACCCAGGAATTCAACGACGACCTCCGCCGCAGCAACGCCATTCTCTACATCGAGAGCGACCCCGGGGTGGAGCAGATCAAGGTCGACAAAAAGACCCGCTCCACGATCGAATATCTCGGCCAGCATCGCGCCCTCTTCACCTTCGGCGAGAACGTCGGCACCAGCCGATTCCCCGTCCCGCTGCACAAGTTGCAGTGGCTCCCGACCCGCCAGCCGGTCGTGACCGATCTTTGGAAAACACGCCGCGCCCCGGCCGCGACCGCCGTCTTCACCTCCATCGCGAACTGGTCCACCAGCGGCCTGAAAGACATCGAGTGGCGCGGCGAGAAATATCTCTGGAGCAAATCGCGCGAGTTCCTCCGCTTCGTCGCCGCCCCGAAAAAATCCGGCGAGGCGTTCGAGCTCGCGACCGACATCAAGGACGAAAAAACGCGCCGCAAATTTCTCCAAAACGACTGGCGCTTCCGCCGCCCGCACGAGATGAGCGTCGATTACTGGGCGTATCGCGATTACATCCGGCGCTCGAAAGGCGAGTTCACCGTCGCGAAAGACCAGTACGTGCGGCTCCACACCGGCTGGTTCAGCGACCGCAGCGCCTGCTACCTCGCGGCGGGGCGTCCCGTCATCACGCAGGAGACCGGGTTCACCGATCATTACGGAAACAACGGCGGGCTTTTTGGTTTTCGGAAGCTGGGCGAAATCGCCGAGGCCGTGCGCGAGATCAACGCCGACTACAAAAAGCACAGCCGCGCCGCCCGCGCGGTCGCCTGCGAAATTTTCGAGGCGGAGAAGGTGTGCGCGCAGATCCTCGAACGCGCCGGAGTGTGATCAAATGCTGCGCGGGCGCGGACAAAGACGCGCGCCCGCGCAGCGTGGCTTATCTAAGGCGTAGGCGGCGTCGGCGTCGGATCACCCGGACCGTGCCGATCCACGATCACCCGCGCGCTCAGATAGCCGGCGTAGAACGACGGGTTACTGGCGCGAAAGACAGTCATCAGCTTATCGAGCCGGGTCCGGAGCAGGCTTTTCGCGTCCCGGATCATTTGCGGGAGAGTGGCGGTTTTGCCCGCCTTATCCGCAATCTTCGCCCGCGGGTTGCTCTTCTTGCAACCGGCGCTGATCTTCGTGCAACCCGTCACCGGAATTCCAAGTCGCCCTCCGTCCACTCGATGTGTGAGCGATCTGCCATACCTCAACAATTATTGTCCTGCTGGCTAACGAGACTTCCGTAAACTTCCGCGCGAAGCACCGAAAGCGCGTATGCGTCGGAGGTGCTGATTTTAGGCCGGAAGCGAATCCGCCCTACACGCCGAGCGAAATCTCGCGGATGTCGCCGGTGACTTCGTTGACGACAACAAAATTGCCGCCGTTATCGCCGCGAAGCTGCTCGTTCGCATTCAAAGCTCCACGCCATAAACGCTGCCGTCAGCTCCGATATCGACGTTGAGCGATTCGCTCAGCC
>MWWA01000464.1_pt1 | contig 10612 bp, 7 predicted proteins | sample 1047341 | NCBI WGS metagenome assembly MWWA01 (sample SAMN06349978, study PRJNA376086) | soil metagenome | isolation source: MS5-1 sample Antarctic (ecotone) soil | place: Antarctica | collected 2015-01-13 | reverse complement strand
GTAAACAGCTTTCCAAGGCAGAGTATCCCTGACCTCGGAGCCCGGTAAGTATTCCGGTCAACACATCTCCGGAGCCAGCCGTGGCCATTCCTGAGTTACCTGTTGAATTAAAGTAACCTTGATCGTCCGGAGTAGCAATAAAAGTGTGATGCCCCTTGAGCACAATGTAGATCTGAAGCTCTTTTGCTTTGGAAAGAGCTAAATCTATTCGCTCAAAATCATCTTTTGTTTTCCCGAATAATCGCTCAAATTCTTTTGGGTGAGGAGTGAGAATGCTGTGCCTGGGAATAGACTTATACAAAGACGGATATTTACTTAAAGTATTCAGCCCATCAGCGTCTATAATGAGCGGCTTTTCAAATTCATAAAACAATTTTTTCAAAAGTTCTTTATGAGAAAGGTGTTCACCAATGCCAGGACCTATGCCGATCGCGTCAAAATATTTGAAGTCATGGATGTTCCTGATATATTTTTTACCATATGTCTTGCACATCGCTTCGGGAGCAGTGGCTTGTAAAATGTTATATCCTTCGGAAGGGATAAAACATGTCAGTTTACCTATGCCACTTCTGAGACATGCTTTTGCACTCAGAACGGCAGCTCCCATCATGCCATAGCTCCCAGCTACCAGGCAGGCGTAGCCGAAGTCGCCCTTATGGGCATTGGTTTTTCGTGATACATAAATTTTGCTGATCAATTCTTCATCGGTCAGCAAGAATTTAGATCTCTCCTTATTTAAAAAATCATTGGACAGCCCAATATCCAATATTACAGCCTGCCCGATCCAATCACAGTTTTCATTGAGGAAGAAGGGCAGCTTTGGCAGTTGGAAAGAAAGCGTATAATCTGCTTTTACTTTAGTGTTATTCCGGGATGTTTTGTCTGCAAATAAGCCACTTGGCATATCAATAGAAACAATGGTAGCTTTTGAATCATTGATCTTATTGATCAACGCTGCGTACAGCCCCTTCACTGGTTTATTTAAACCGGTACCAAATAAGGCATCAATCACAATATCATTTAAAGCGATTTCGGGCAAGTCTTCCAGGCTTTCAGGCTCGTTTATTTTTACTGGCGTGTTCTGCAGCGCTCTGTAATTCTTTTGGAAATCCTCAGAACCGGATTTCGAGCCCGGTATATAAACCGCAACATTATAATTTTCATCGGTCAATAACCTGGCTATCGCAAGGCCGTCACCGCCATTATTGCCCCGGCCGCAAAATATTTTGAATTGAAAATTGGAAGAAAATTTATCAGTGAGCCATTTCGCGCATTTGCCTGCAGCTCTTTCCATCAAATGAATGGATTCGACGGACTCATGGGTTATGGTGTATTCATCCCATCTTTTTATCTGGGCCGCAGAAAATATTTTCAAAGCATGATCTTTATCTCAGTTGATTAATTAGTTACGTAAGTCTAAGTAGCGTTCTTTTATGATGCTAATATGATGATTTGCATGACCAATGGTTACAAAGCCCATCGTCGTGACGCCTGCACTATAATTACTGGCATTACCTACTGCACTTAAAGCATCCTCCGAAAAGCTATCGAACAATAAAACGATTGATTTTCTTGATACCATAAATTCTTTTACGAGGCCCTCCCAGGTCCTGTCATTTGCATTACTCATATCTGCATATAAATTTTCATCGAAAGAAGGTAATGTATTCGGATCATGGCGGGCAAATGCAAGGGAGCGATAAGCAAATATTCTTTCCGTATCTATAAGATGTTGCAGCAATTCCTTTAACGTCCATTTCCCTTCCGCATAGCGGTAATTTGACTTTTTTTCCGAAATACTATTTAGTAAATCATTTAGCTCCTCTTCCTGATTTTGAAACGCTGTGAAAAGCTCTTCATCACCAGACTTTGCAAAATAATCCCTGAAGTTATCCGGTATTTCTCCCTGGATCTTTTTATAAATTTTCTTCGTTGATAATGCTGAAGACATGGCTTAATATTTAATTTGAATGTATATACAAATTTATTTAAAAAAGAAAATCCCCGCCAGGGAAAGCAGGGATTTCGGAAATCATATTGTTAGGAGATTAATCGGCCTTTCTTTTAGCTTTTGATTTTGGAAGAATATCTTTCTTATCAGTTCGATCTCCCGACAATGATGCTGCAAGTTTTACGGCTTCGAAGGCGTTTACCTGGCCGCCAGTTTTGGAAATATCTGCAAGGGAAACCATGTCATCCGTACCGGGCAACTTAACTTTTTCTTTAAGAGGCGTCGCCGATTTTTCGATCACATATTTTAATTGTTCTGCTGTTAATGTAGGATAGTGCGAAAGCAGAAGGGCTGCCACTCCTGCAACAACCGGACAGGCCATGCTGGTACCCGAGAGATTTCCATATTTATTACCGCCGGGTAGGGTGGAATAAATATTAACTCCCGGAGCAAATACATCCACTTCAGCCTTTCCATAATTGCTAAAGCTGGCAGTAACCCCACCATTAGTTGGATCACCACTGGCGCCAACGGTAATGAAATTTGCTGCTTGTCCTGTATTATCTAAGAAGATTGGATTGGGAAAATTTTCTAATGAATCCACATTCTTGTGATCATTGCCGGCAGCATGCACGAGTAGAACATTTTTTGAAGCGGCATATTTTACAGCATCATCTACCCAATTTTTTTCAGGCGAAAAATCTTTACCAAAGCTCATGCTCACGATCTGTGCACCATTGTCAACAGCATATCGTATGGCATTGGCAATGTCCTTATCATGCTCGTCTCCGTCAGGAACCGCACGTACCATCATTATCCGGACATTATCTGCAATTCCATCCATGCCTATGTTATTGCCTCTCTGTGCTCCAATAATGCCTGCGCAGTGAGTACCATGCATAGGTGTATTGGCCATAATATCATTGTTCCCATAGTAGCGGTCCGTGATATCACCTTCATCGTCCTGAACGATTCCTGCGCGGTAATTGCCCGGGGGAGTAGAGGCAGCTTCCGCTTTACGAATTTGGCCCCTGAGATCATTCAAAATATCTTCATTCGATATATCATAGTTATCATTCAGCTTTGCGATATTCAGATAAATGCTTGCCGCTGTCTTTGCATCAACATCACTGGAAACATAGGACTTAAGATCCTTGCCGGTAAATTCAGTTTTCCCCAGGTCCTTAGCAATAATTGAATCACCCTTTTCCAGATTAGGAAGAATGCGCTTCATGAAGAATAGTTCTTTAGGATCGCTCGCTCCAATGGTTTTTTCTGTCGCCCGTATGTATTCTCTCACTTCGCTTTTTTCAACTTCAGACATAGAAGTGGTATCTGGTATTTCCTCGCCATATTTTTCGCGCAGTTTCCAATAGACTCTTGCTCCTTCATAAGAGTCCTGTTTCACATTCCTGCCATCTTTTCCACCGATAAAATTCCATCCATTCACATCATCAATATATCCATTCTTATCGTCATCAATTCCATTTCCGGGGATCTCATCTTTATTGACCCACAATATTGGTTTAAGGTCTTCATGGGTCGTATCAATTCCACTGTCAATCACCGCGACAGTAATTGTTTTAGAAGGTTGATTTTTTAAAAACTGATATGCTTTATCTAAGCTGATCCCATAAAATCCTGATTCGGTACGATCAAGTGTGTGCCATCCTGAAGGGGCAGACTTTTTTTCAGAGTTACCCTGTGCCCAGGCACCGGACATCATTAAAATCATTGAACTAAAGGAAAGCAGAAAGCGTTTAAAATTAGCGGTCATATTTTTCATTTTAAATTATATAGTGGCAAATATTATTCATTTTTAAAAGAGATGGGTTACCATTTGTATAACATTATACATTCTTTAAATAAAATTGTTTCAAAAACTGCTCAAAACGACCCTGAGGTGACCTAAACCGTGAATTTAATACCTTGGGCTAAAGGCAGAGTATCAGAATAATTGATGGTATTTGTCTGTCTGCGCATATAAGCTTTCCATGCATCACTGCCACTCTCCCTTCCGCCTCCCGTTTCTTTTTCTCCCCCGAAGGCTCCCCCGATCTCCGCACCAGATGTTCCAATATTTACATTGGCAATGCCACAATCACTTCCCGATTGTGAAAGAAATAATTCGGCTTCACGAAGGTTCAATGTAAAGATGGAACTCGACAATCCCTGTGGTACGCTATTTTGAATTGCAATTGCATCTTCACTGTTTTTATATTTCATCAGATAAAGAATAGGTGCAAAAGTTTCCTGCGACACAATCTCTAAACTAGCATCCACCTCAGCGATACAAGGCTTCACATAGCATCCGCTTTCAAAACCTTTTCCTTTCAGCCTTCCACCTTCTACTATAAATTTTCCACCTTGCTCTTTACATCTTTCTATCGCAGCCAGGTATGTTTCAACCGCCTCCTGATCTATAAGTGGCCCTACATGATATCCTTCTTTTAGTGGATTACCAATCTTTAATTGTTTATAAGCACTTGTGATTTTCTTTTTAAAAATATCGTAAACGTCCTCGTGGATGATGATTCGCCGGGTAGTAGTACATCGCTGTCCGGCCGTGCCGGCAGCGCCAAATAAGCTGCCCACGAGGGCGAGGTCGAGATCGGCTTCTTTGGAGACGATGATGGCATTGTTTCCGCCTAATTCCAACAATACTTTTCCCAGCCTTTTAGCAACTGTTACCCCAACTTCTTTTCCCATCCTAACCGAACCTGTTGCAGATACAAGCGCCACTTCAGCATTTTCACTGAGCCATTCTCCAACTTCACGGCCTCCATTCACAAGATTGCAAACGCCCTCAGGTACTTTATTTTTTTTCAAAATCGTAGCTATTATATGCTGGCAGGCAACACTGCATAAAGGTGTTTTTTCGGAGGGTTTCCAGATGCATACATCTCCACAAACCGTGGCCAGCATGCTATTCCAGCTCCATACAGCTACAGGAAAATTAAAGGCAGAAATGATACCTACTAAGCCTAAAGGATGATACTGTTCATACATCCGATGACCGGGCCGTTCACTATGCATTGTCAGTCCGTAAAGTTGCCGGGACAGTCCTACGGCAAAGTCGCAGATATCTATCATTTCCTGTACTTCGCCTAACCCTTCCTGTAAACTTTTGCCCATTTCAAAGCTTACTAATCTGCCAAGATTAGGTTTATGTGTACGAAGCTCATTCCCGATCTGTCTTACAACTTCGCCCCGGGCAGGGGCTGGCCACAAACGCCATTCTTTAAACGCCTCTTTGGCAGTAGTGATCACCGTCTCAAAATTCTTCCGGGAACATGCTGTAACAGCACCTATTAATTTACCATCTACGGGTGAGTAGCTTTTTATTTTTTCACCACCTGTGAGCCATTTGTTACCTGTAGCAACACCTTTGTTATTTTCGGTCAGTTTTAATTCTGATAAAAATGATTGCATGGATAAATTGTTTATCTAAATAAATTTAATTCCGGAAGACAGAATTTACAATAATGAAATTTTCTTTTTCTTTCATCTTCACGTTTGCAGACTGAACACTTGCAGATTGAATGAACAACATTTTAAAAGGAAGTCTTATTAATATTGTTCATGTTCATTAGGAAAATCATTCGCTTTGATATCCGTAATATAAGAATGCACTGCTTCAGTTATTTGTTGATGGAGATTTAAGTATTGCCGCAGAAAACGAGGCTTAAACTCAATATTAATACCCAACATATCATGCATCACCAGCACCTGTCCATCACAATGCTTACCTGCACCAATACCAATTGTTGGGATTGAAAGTGAGGCAGAAACTTCTTCAGCCAGCGTTGCAGGTATTTTTTCCAGGACTATTCCAAAACAACCGGCTTCCTGCAAAAGTTCTGCATCTCGTTTTAATTTTTCAGCTTCGGTTTCCTCTTTTGCCCTGACTGTATATGTTCCAAATTTGTAAATAGACTGTGGCGTCAGGCCAAGGTGACCCATAACGGGAATGCCTGCGCTAAGAATTCGTTTTACTGAATCAAGGATCTCCTCTCCACCTTCCATTTTTATTGCATGGGCCCCCGTTTCTTTCATAATACGAATAGTGGAGATCAGGGCTTCTTTACTGTTACCCTGGTAACTTCCAAACGGAAGATCTACGATCACCAATGATTTAGTACAGCCCCTGACAACAGCAGAAGCATGATAGATCATTTGGTCAAGTGTAATGGGTAAAGTTGTTTCATGGCCAGCCATTACATTGCTTGCACTGTCACCTACCAGGATAATATCAATACCTGCGCCATCAAAAATTTTTGCAAATGAATAATCATAAGCCGTGATCATTGAAATCTTTTCTCCCTCTGATTTCATTCGCTGAAGCGTAAGAGTGGTAATTCGCTTTACATCTTTAGTGACCGACATAGAAAAATCTTTAGAGATGGATAATGCGTCGTGGGAGTTGGCTCTGCATTAGAATAAAACAAATCCGTATGAGCAAACGCTGGAGGCAAATATAGATATTTCCCTTACACTACAGCTAACTTTAGAGAAGGTACTTCTTCAGCATGATATGTTTTATTCAGCAGGTAATTGTAAGTTTCAATCTGGGATCTGATACTGGTTTCATCCTCAGTCGCAACGTATTCATTGGACAGGTTATTATCGAGTATGCGTGCCTTTACATTATCCCTGAGTTGTATGCGGAGTATATCTTTCAGCTCCTGCTGAATGTCTTTATCGTTTATCGGACATGCTGCTTCTACGCGGTGATCAAGATTTCTTACCATCCAGTCAGCCGAAGAAATATATACTTTTTCCTTTCCGTCATAATGAAAAATAAACAAACGTGCATGCTCAAGGTATTCATCTACGATACTGATCGCTTTTACTTTTTTCTTAAACTTTTTATTTTCTGTTAACATGCAGCAGATTCCCCTGATCACCATCCTAATCTTCACTCCTGACTTTGCAGCCGAATATATTTTCAGGATAAGTTCCTCATCACTTAGGGAATTTAATTTCAAGGTGATAGAAGCGTCTTTGCCTTCTTTCGCACTCTTAATTTCTCTGTCAATCAAACCAAATATCTGTTTACGCATGCTAACAGGGCTCACAAGCAAGGTTTTGCAATTTTTCAATACCTGGCTATTGCGGGGGTTTTCCAGATAGTGAAACATCCGGTTAACATCGGCCATTATACTTTTGTCGCTCGTAAGCAGGCAGTGATCACCATATACTCTCGCGGTTTTTTCGTGAAGGTTTCCCGTACTTACGAAACCATAAAATAGTGTTTGATTATTTACCCTTTTCTTTATGAGGCAGATCTTCGCATGTACCTTTAGGTTAGGAGCGCCGATGAAAACTTTCACGCCCGATTCTTCCAGTTTTTCCTTCCAATCCAGGTTAGCTTCCTCATCAAACCTCGCTCTTAGTTCAAGGATAACGATTACTTCTTTACCATTTCTGACCGCGTTCGTCAGGGCATTGATGATATTAGATTTTGAGGCGAGACGGTAACAGGTTACTTTGATGCTGACCACATCCGGGGCAATCGCAGCTTCTCTCAGGAGATCAATCAGGGAATCGAAAGAATGATAAGGAAAGTTTAGCAATACATCTCTTTGCAATACTACATTGGTTACGCTATCCGCATCCTGCAACAAGGGATGAATAAATGGCTTTTTACGTGTATTTGTGGTTGGAAAAACTCCCGAAGGAAAATCCATAAAATCCTTAAAATTATGGATCCGTGATCCCGATTGAAGATTATCCTTTTCTGTAAGTCCGAGTCTCTTTATAAGATAATTCAGCAAACCGCTGTCAATATCTTTATCAAAAACAAATCGTACCGGCTTTCCCTTTTTCCTGTTGCGGAGACCCCTTTCAATTTTTTGAATCAGGGGTGTTGAGATGTCGTTATCAATATCAATTTCTGCATCACGGGTTACTTTTATAATATTTGAAGAAAACGTATCATAGCCGAAATAGGAGAAAATAATAGGAAGGCAAAACCTGATGACATCTTCAAGCAAAATAATAAAGCTTCCTTCTTCGGTTGATGGAAGTATTACAAATCTTTCTAATCGTGAGGGTACTGATACAAGTGCATATCGTTGTGGAATACTTCCATCATTTTTTGACAGTTTGCAAGCAAGGTAAATTGACTTATCATTTAAATTCGGAAAAGCCTGGATGCTCTCCAGCATGAGAGGAACAATATTGCTGCGAACGGATTCATTAAAATAGCTTAACACAAAAGATTGCTGCTCGGGATTTAACTGTGTTTCATCTACCAGAAAAATCCGCTGTTTCTTTAATTCAGACAATATATTAAGCCAGGTTCGATTAAATTGACTTTGCTGTACAGCAACCACTGCGTTAATTTCTTCCAGGATATGTTCCGGAGATTGCTCAAGGTGCATATTTGCTTTAGATCCAAACTCGATCATACGCCTGAGGGTGGCAACACGTACCCTGAAAAATTCGTCCATATTGCTGGAGAAAATCCCCAAAAATTTTATCCTTTCCTTTAATGGAACCGTTTCGTCGCCTGCCTCCTGTAACACCCTTCCATTAAAGGCAAGCCAGCTTATATCCCGTACAATTACTTTTCGTTTGTCCATACCGGCATTATGTTTTTTTCATTTGATCAATGATATTTGTGGTAGAAAAGCCTTCTTCCGTTGATATGATTATGACTCTGCCATTGTTATCTTCAACAACGTCTGCACCTACAATACTTTCTTTTGTATAATCGCCACCTTTTACTAATACATCCGGTTTTATTATCTGGATTAGCTTTAACGGAGTATCCTCTTCAAAGATAATAACAACATCTACCATTACCAGCGATGCAATGATGAGCGCCCGTGACTCCTGGTCAGTGATCGGCCGTTTATCACCTTTCAGTCTTTTAACCGAGGTATCAGCATTAATACCCACTACTAATATATCACCATATACTGCGGCTTCAGAAAGCACTTTTAGATGTCCCTTGTGTAAAATGTCAAAAACCCCGTTTGTAAACACGATGCTTTTTCCAAGCAATTTTGTCCGGTTTAAAAAAGGCAGTAATTCGGCTTTTGATAAAATTTTAGACGGAATATTTTTCGCTGCCTTCATTTCTTTTTCTGTTGGTATAAATTAATAAAACAAAACTAAAGATTCCCGTGACGATCACAATAGTGGTAGTAGTCCCCCACATCAGCCAACCGAAAGATATATTATCAATATGATAAATCAGCAGCACCTGCTGAACTGCAACGGGAAATGCACCAATGCCTCCCGGAGAAATGATCATGGCCAGGCTGGCTAAAGAAAGAATGCTAAAAGCTGCATTGATATGGAGTGAACTCGTTTCGCTTAGGGCCTGAAAGCCCACATATACTTGCATGAGGTACAAGCTCCAGATAAAAAAAGTGTGGAGGAGAAAAAGTTTTCGATTCTGGAGATGTAAAATGGTAGAAAAGCCTTCTTTCAATCCTGTATATATGCCTTTGATTCTAACAATATGCCGGTGGTGAGCATATCTTTTAAAAAGCCACCTTACATATAAGATGGCGCCACCCAGTATAAATATGATGATCACAACTTTAATTAGCTGGGCACAAGAATCTCCATATTGGAAAATACCGGAAAAAGCTTTTCTCAGGAAGCTACTCACAGTCGTTATCTGGATGAGAATGGTAATGATCACCACCACGAAATAGCAGAACAGATCAAATACACGCTCGAGGAGAATTGTGCCGATCAATTTAGAAAATGGAATGCGTTCATGTCTGCTAAGCATCGTGCACCTCAACACTTCACCTGCCCTGGGTATAAACGTATTTGCAAAATATCCTGTCATCAGTGAGAAGAAAGCGTTTGAGGTGGTAGGCCGGTATCCCATTGGTTCAATTAATAATTTCCATCGAACGGCCCTGCTTAAATGACTCAACAACGACATGATGACCACAGGTACAATAACAATATAATTGGCATGAAGGAGAGATTCCTTGAATTGGCTTCGCTGACTGGCGTCCATTTTTCCTAATTGCCACCAAGTCAGGAAAATGCCCAACCCTAGAAATATTAAATATTTTAATGCTGAAAAAAATTTTTTATTCATGTGGTCTTGTAATTATTGATAATACAACTTTACCGGAAACAAGCAGTGTTATTTTTTACCACAAATTTTTATCAATAGAATTTCAATAACATTAAAAATCTTTATATCACTTGATATTCGCCTTTTGATTGTTACCTGAGGCTAATCTCCAGAAACCAGCAGATTATCAATTAACCTCACAGCATTCACGTACGCTGCGACAAGAATAATTACATTTTCGGTCTGGTAGTTCCCCGATATCGGCTGAAGCGTTTCCGGATTAGCTATTTCCAGATATTCTACCTTACATCCGATTTCCTCCAAACCGGCTTTGGCCTGCCTAAGTTCCGCAGCAATGTCCCCCATTGTTCCGTTTAGAATGTGGTTGCTTAATAAAATAAGTGTTTTATACAGCGAGCTTGCTATTTCTTTCTCCTTATCGGAGAGTCTCATATTGCGACTACTCATCGCAAGCCCACTAATTTCTCTTACGGTGGGAACGATTACTGTTTCGATGTGCAGATTCAACTGCCCGATCATTTTTTTTATTACCAGTGTTTGCTGATAATCCTTCTGTCCAAGAAATAAATGAGGGGGCGATACAATAT
>MWWA01000463.1_pt1 | contig 10633 bp, 9 predicted proteins | sample 1047341 | NCBI WGS metagenome assembly MWWA01 (sample SAMN06349978, study PRJNA376086) | soil metagenome | isolation source: MS5-1 sample Antarctic (ecotone) soil | place: Antarctica | collected 2015-01-13 | reverse complement strand
AGCAGGAGGGACGCAAAATGGCGACTGACGTCCCACGCTTCCCGCCCACGTCCTTTGTCGCGAAGGAGCGTGATGATGCACGCATCCGTGCCTTCATGCCCGAAGTAAGGAAGCACATGGAAGCCAAGCGGCCGATGGTGGACGTGCGTTCCGTGGACGAGTACACGGGCAAGAAAACTCACATGGCCGAGTACCCCCAGGAGGGCGTTCTGAGAGGTGGACACATCCCCGGGGCGAAGAGTGTTCCCTGGGCACGCGCAGCGAATGCGGACGGCACATTCAAGAGCGCCGATGACCTGCGCGCGATCTACCAGGAAGAGTGCGGCTTCAAAAAGGGCGATGACATTGTCGCCTATTGCCGGATCGGCGAGCGGTCATCACACACCTGGTTCGTGCTGACCTACCTACTCGGCTACGAGCGCGTGCGCAATTACGACGGAAGCTGGACGGAGTGGGGCAACTCCGTGCGGGTGCCGATTGAGAGATAGGGGTGGGATTGCGGATTGCGAATTGCGGATATGCGGACTGAACTGAGTACCACTGTAGCATGTATTGTGTATTCGCAGTCCGCGGTTTGTCCGCAATCCGTAGTCCGAAATCCTCACTGACATGACTAATCGAAAATCCGGTATCCTGAACGTCCCCCCGCCGCCTGCGTCACCGAACGTGGTGAATGTCAAATGGACGGGCGATTGGCGCTTCGACACCGGGAGAGCCGGCGGGCCAATCGCCACACTCGATGGGGATGCGGAGGTGGGGCAAAGTCCGGTTGACGCGCTTTTGTCAGCGCTTGGGACGTGCGTGTCGATCGATGTAGTGGACATTCTGAAAAAGCAGCGGACACCGCCGGCGTTTTACTCGGTCGAGGTTGTAGGCACGCGCGTTGATACGACGCCGCGCCGGCTCAAGCACGTTCTGCTGCGTATTCGTCTGGGCGGAGAGGGGATAGAGCGGGAGAAGGTTGAACGCGCAGTTGATTTGGCCGTCACGAAGTACTGTTCGGTGCGTGATTCGCTCGATCCCGCAATTCCGGTTGAATGGGAAGTGGAAATTGGGGAGTAGGGGATCGGGGGTGGGGAGTGAATCGGAGTCGTGTCACGCTACCTGCCGTCAACCCAGTAGCGACGAGATTTGCGACCCGATTCACTCCCACCCCCGATCCCCTACTCCCCCAACTGCACCTGCCTGACGTCCAGCACTTCAGGTGCCTTACGCAACGCCCCGATCGCGGCTTGAGCGAGACGGCTGTCGACGCGGATCACCGCAAACGCGTCGCCACCGGCTTCCAGCCGGGCTTGATGGTACTCGGCGATGTTGATGCCGGCGTCGCCGAGCAGCGTCCCAACCCGGCCGATGACGCCCGGCACGTCGCGATTGCGAATCATCACAAGCGCGCCGACAGGCGTAACGTTCATCTGATGATCCCCAATCCGAACTATCCGCGGATGGCCCTCGCCTAACAGTGCGCCGGCGACACGAACCTCGCCCTCGCGCGATGCAAGCCTCAGCTCGATGTATTCTGCATAGTCTCCGTGAGGACTGAGACGGGTGCTCTGCACCTCGATGCCGCGCGTCTTTGCCAGATGAAGCGCATTCACAAAGTTGACTGCCCGCTCACCGACCACGGGCATTAGCACTCCCACCAATGTGCTGGCTACCAGAGGGCGCAGTGCGTCGTCGGCTGCGCCGGCGTACCGAACTTCCGCATGCGATACGGCGGCCGGTGCGAGAGCGGCCGCCAGACGACCTGCACGCTCCGCGAGATCCAGCAGGGGACGCAGCTTCCGCATCGCTTCGCCTCCGATCGCGGGAGCATTTACCGCCCGCGACAGATCGCCGTCAAGCAGAGCATCACGCACGGCCCCGGCTATCTCCAGCGCCACGTTCTGCTGCGCCTCTTCCGTGGACGCTCCCAGATGCGGCGTGAGTATGATGTTGTCCAGCGAGCGGAATGGATGATCAGCTGGAAGTGGCTCCTGCTCGAAGACATCGAGCGCCGCTCCGCCAATACGCCGCCCCGCCAGTGCACTCGCAAGAGCAGCTTCGTCGACGATGCCACCCCGGGCAGCATTCACCAGGAGGGCACCCGGCTTCATCATGGCGAGCTGGGCCTCGCCAATCAGTCCGGCGGTCGATTCGGTGAGCGGCACGTGAATCGATATCACATCCGCGCGTCGAAGTACGTCCTCGAGCGAAGTAAGCTCCACTTCGAGTGTCCGCGCCTTCTCCTCGTTCAAATAAGGATCGTACACCAGCACCCGCATGCCGAAAGCTCGCGCCCGGCGGGATACCTCGCCGCCAATGCGACCTGCGCCAATGAGGCCCATTGTCTTGCCGTGCAGCTCTGTGCCGCTGAACCTCGCTCTATCCCACTCGCCCTGCTTCATCGACCGATCCGCCGCGGGCACGCGGCGAACGAGAGCAAGCAGCAGCGCGAATGCCAACTCGGCCGCGGAAATGGTATTTCCGGAAGGGGCATTGAGCACCGCGATGCCATGCTCTGTGGCGGCGTCGACATCGATCGTGTCGACACCGACCCCGGCTCGCCCTATCACCTTGAGCCTACCTGGTGAAGCGAGCGCGGCGCGAGAGATCCTGGTCGCGCTGCGTACGATCACGGCATCCGCGTCCGCGATGGCCAGCTTGAGATCCTCACCCGTCAGACCTGGCCGATTCACGATCTCAAAGCGGCTGTCCTGCTGCAGTGGAAGCAACCCATCCGCCGATATCTTGTCGGCGATCAGAATCCGGAAGACAGCGGGAGTCATGGCGCGAGCACGTTCTCCAGCTCGCCCAGGAGGATACTCAATTCATCCACCGTGTGGTCGCCCATATGGCCGATCCGAAAAGTCGTATCCTTGAGCGTCCCGTAACCCGATGCGATGGTGAATCCACGCGCTTTCATCCTGCGAGTCACTTCCGTGCCCTTTGGCGCGCCGTCCGGAAGACGAATACAGCTGACGGTTGGCGACCTGAAGCCATCCGGTGCAAGCATTTTAAGATCGTAACCGGAGCTGCTCATCCGGTCGACCCACTCCCATGTGCGGCGCGCCATCGCCGCATGCCGCTCCCAGCGTGCCTCGAGGGTCTCGCTCATAATGTTATTGAGCTGCGCATCCAGTGCGTAGAAAAGTGAGAGCGCCGGAGTGTTTGGCGTCTGATTTTTCCGAATATTTTTCTCGAACTCGATGAAGTCGAAGTACACTCCGCGGGACGGGAGCCCCTCAGCGCGACGTAGAATACTTTCCTGCGCAACACCGAAGGCCAGGCCCGGCGGGAGAGCCAGCGCCTTCTGAGAGCCCGTCAGAAGGAAATCAATTTTCCAGTCATCAGTTTCCACCGGGACACCGGCGATTCCGGAAACGCTATCCACGAGGAGTAACACATCGCCGGCCGCATGCGTAACCTCACATAGCTCCGCGATCGGATTGAGAACTCCTGTGGATGTTTCGCTGTGGACAACGGTGACTGTATCGTAGTCTCCCGTGCGCAACGCGCTCTCGAGCATGTCGGCGGTATGCCCTGCGCCGAGCGGGACCTCGAGTGCAACGGCATCGAGCCCGCATGCGCGCGCAATGTGAAAGAACCGCTCGCTGAAAGCCCCGTTCACCAGGGATAGCACCTTGCGGCGCGCTCCATTCCGCAGGGCTCCCTCCATAAGTCCAGTCGCCGAGGAAGATGAGATGTATACGGGGCGCTCGGTGCGGAAAACGAGTTTCAACCCTGCCTGAAGCCGGGCGACCAGCTCTTCCATCGACGACCCGCGATGCCCGATCATGGGGCCACGCATGGCGTCGAGCACCTCGGCACGGACTTCGGTCGGTCCCGGAAGAAAAAACTTGCCGAATGCTGCGGACGTCTGAGCTGTCCCGCGGTCGGCCGCGGTTTGGTGCATTCCTGATCTCCAATAAAAGGCTAAGCTTGTGACTGTCGCGAAGAAAGATAAACAGCTGCCGGAATCAACCCGGAATGTCAGCGGCGGTCATCAGGCCGGTGCCACGAACGAACAGCTCAAGCGAAGACGGATCTTCCGGTGGCACGCCACCAAGTGCGAGTGACAGCACTGGCGCCAGGGACCGGGATCTTACCACCACATCGGCTGCCGCCGCGACCTCGCTACGAAGTGCCACCCCCGTGTACGCAACAAAGGAATCGGCGGGGGGCCTGGCTTCGAGGTCAGTAATCCCATCTCCAACAAACATGATTGGACGAATGAGCGATGGCAGCCAATGTTCGAGTTGAACGCGCTTCCCTCCAGACTGCGCGAGCGGGGAAGTGTGGTCAAAGTCGGCGTAGTTGCCCGTTTCATCGAACAGTATATCAACTGCAGCCACCAGGTTGTCCGTGAGGCCGAGGAAGCGCGCCAACACCAGAACCGCCGGTCGCAATCCTCCCGACATCACGCGAACCATTATGCCTTCGCCCAGAAGCGCTGTAACGAGCGCCTTTGCATCCGGAACGAGTTTCTCAACGTAGCGATCGCCTAACCTGGCGACATCCGCGCGAGATGGGCGCACCAGCCCGAGACGTCGCGCGAAAACATCCTCCAGCGCGACTTCACCCCGCATCGCCGACTCAGTGAGGCGTGCGATCTCATCACGATGCGCGACGGCCAGCTCCTCGATCCCCTCGATAGAGGAGAGTGTCGAATCGCAATCGAAAATGACGGTGCCAAAGCGTCGCAGCGACGTTACTTCCCGGAGCACCGAAAACCGCGCTGTGACAGCCGAACACCGGGCACCGAGCATCGGACTCGTGGCGGTTGGAACGTCACCACTTACGTCTGTTTTGCTCGCGGTAGAGTAAGCGTGAAGCGCGAACCAAGCCCAAGCTCGCTTTCGACTTGCAAATCCCCCTGCATTCCCCGCGCAAGATCGCGACTGATGGCCAGCCCCAGGCCAAATCCGACTTCGCTCTCCGTCAAACCACTCTTCACTTGCACAAATGGCTCGAAAACTGAAGCCTTCTTGTCGTTGGGTATGCCTATCCCGCTGTCCTCTACTCTCAGGATAACTAACTCCGGCCCGGCCTCGCACACGATGGCAAGCTCGCCTCCGGGCGGCGTAAACTTGATCGCATTGGACAGCAAGTTCAGGAGAATCTGCCGCACCTGGAGGGGGTCAGCGCGAAAAGCCACATCCGGTCCGCACCTCGGGACGCTAAAAGTGAGGTTCTTCTCTCCAATGAGCGGCTCAATGAGGGCCACAGCGGAATCGACGGCGTCCTGCGCGGTGATGTCCGTGATATTGTACGGCATACCATCGCTGCCCAGGCGCACGAAGTTGAGAATCTCGGTGATGAGACGAAGCAGGTGCTTCTGGTTTTCGCGAATGCGATCCAGGTCCCTGCGCTGCGCTTCCGTCACGGGCCCCCGTATCCCCTCGTCGATGAGGTCGACATAGCCGCGTATGCCGTTAAGCGGCGCGCGAAGATCGTGACTGACCCTGCCCAGAAACGCAGTGTTGGCCTGGTTTGCCACTTCGGCCTTTACCTTGCGCAAGACGGCCTCGCGATACAACTGCGCACCGTCAATAGCCATAGCGCAACGCAGCGCGAGGTCCTCTGCCAGCTCCACGTCAGCCTGGGAGTAGTCGAGCGCTCCTTTCTTTCCAACAAAGGTCACGGCACCGAGGAGCTTCGCGCGGGCGACCAGAGGCACCGTCAGTACGGAACCCAACCCCAACTGGGCAAGGGCCCAGGCGTTCTCCCTTCCACTCTCCGTATCCTTCAATGCCGCTTGGACGTGCTCTGCGCTAATCGTGGGAGCCGCCCCGCGAAGCACAGCCGGACCACCGAACAGGTCTCCCGCCGTTGGCGCCCAGCTAATTTCCAGCTCCCGTACAAGCGCCTGTTTGGACGGATCAGGATGAAAGATCGCCAAACGGCGCAAAAAGGCCTCGGCTTCGATGATTTCGACCATGCACCATTCGCCCAGGTGCGGCAGCGCGAGCCTGGCCATGGTCTGAATGACGACTTCTTCGTCGGGCGTTTCGGCAAACTCTCGACTTGCCTCCGCGAGAAACCGGGCTCGCCAACTGGATGCTTCGGCGCTGTCGGCGGCTTCTCCCTCACGCAACGCACCTAACAGCATTCGCTCGGTTACATCCCGCTGCATGGCGAAAGAATGCTCGAGGGGGGACTCATCGCGAAGCTCGATGACGAGATGATCCGGAAGGCCGCTGGCATCCATCACCGGCCAAGCCGTGCAATGCCATGGCGCCGTCACTCTGTCGAGAGATTTGACTGAGTAATCCAGCACGGGAATGCCCTGTCTTATCGCACAGTCCAGTAATTCAAGCAACTCGGCGGCATCCCGCCCGGCGAACATATCGGACACTGGCGCACCCACCCGTCCTTTCCCGGTCTTCTCGGTCATCGAGCGAAACGCCGTATTGGCATATACGATTTTTTGGACCGCACCCTGCGTAACCGCGAACGCCTGCGGGGCGTGTTCCATGTACTCCCTGAACGCACTATGAGAGAGTGGAGACCTGCTGGAGCGGTCAGCCTTTGTCGTCATGCAGTTTCAGCTGGAATTCGGGTGGGGATGCCTGACATAATGCCGTGATAGCCCATCAGCGGACCACCCACCACCGCGCCATTTTTATTGATTTCGTACAGGAGAAACTCTCGGCTATGCTGGCTTCCGCGCATTTTCATGATTGACAAAACCGTAAGGATTTCCCCCTCAATTTCGACGTAGCGCTGCACAATAATGTCATCGGTAATAAAGGAAACCTTCTCGGAAGTGAAGCTCACCTCAGGATACGCGCCGGTGATTTCCGCAGTGGTGAAAACGGTCACGCCGGTGGCTGTCAGCGCTCCTACAAGACGATATAGCGATTCCCTGAAGTCAACCCGGAATGCAGGCGCAAGCGCGATCTCGAAGCCAGACAGTGAATCTATCACCACTCGTGTAGCACCGTTTTCCTTCACGGCCTCCAGAATCTCATGCAACGTTTCATCCACTGACAGGTCCAGCGGCCGCAAGTACAAGAGCTTGAGCTTGCCCGAATCCAGCTTCTGTTTCAAGTCGGCATCGCGCGATTTGGCGCGCCCCATGTATGCCTCCGGGTACTCCTCAAAGATCGCGATTACCGCCGCTTCACCCTGACGAAGACCCTCGCCCACGAACTGCGAAGCGAACGTCGTTTTGCCGCTGCCGGCGGGCCCGGCCAGCATTACCACATCTCCGACGTGAATCCCGCCTCCCATCATATCATCCAGCCCGGGTACGCCCGTGCTCATGCGCTCGAATGACTGCGGCGGCCGTGACTGCTGTTGCTGCGGGATGCGCGGGAATACCTGTACGCCGGCATCCGTTATTCGGAAAGTGTGTAATCCCGGCATTGGTTCCTGTCCGCGCACTTTCATCACCTGCATCTTGCGGACGACGGAATTCCGGTCGGTCACCTGGCGCATCCAGAACACGCCATCGGCGACGGTGAACGCTGGATTGTGAACTTCTTCTTCGGCGTATTCACCGATAAGAAAGGAGGTCACTTCCCATGAAGTCATGGCGACGGCCAGCCGCTGAATGAAGTGCTCCAGTTCCATGGACTGAGCCGAAACCGGTTCGCCCAACCTGCGGCCTATGGGCCGGAACGAATCCACCGCAATCAAGCCAGGTCTGGTTCGCTCGACTTCCTGCTGTATCCGCTCCAGGACCAGATCGAGGTTGTTGTGCAGTACTTCATCGCTCAGGTTCACGAACTGCAGCGCAGATCCAACCATGTCGGGCTTGAAGAAGTTGAACTGACGCTGATAGCGTATCATTTTGAGCGTCGGTTCGCCGAGCACCGTGAAATACAGCGCGGGCCTCTCTACCGTGGCGTTCGCAAACAGGGTTTGCAGAGTTAGCGTCGTCTTGCCTGACCCCGCACCGCCAGCCACCAGGTTGAAGGAATGCTCCGGCAAGCCACCACCAAGCACTACGTCAAATCCCGGTACGCCGGTCGAGACGGTCTGCAGCCTCAGTTTATTCCCTTTGTTCATTCGCCCTATCTCCTCTCTCCTGGCGTTGCTAGTGGGCCGAGCCCGACGTGCTGCGTTAGACTGCTGTTGCCCCCCTGTTTCGCACTCTTCGCACTCCCGGTGCTGCCTGTGAGCGGCTTCGTGGCAGCCCGTTTTCGGATTAGTTCACCGCGCGCCCTTTCTCGCTGTTCTCCAAAATTCTTGCCGCCATGTCATCTCCGATGAGCCGGCCGAGCAGCTCAACCAGCATCACAAGCGTCGCTTCGAGAGCCGCCGCAGTCGCGGCGGCGCCGTAAGTTTGTACGCCTTGCGTTATAGCCGGATGGGTAGGCGATAGCACGGCCTCTTGCCGGATGCCCTCGAGAACGGGATGGGCGGAGCGAGCACGCCCAATCGCGCCCGTAAAGAGAGCACGACTTCCATCAGCGCCCAGCCAGAAGGAAAGTTCGCGGTGTAAGGACTGGCACGCGGCCCGAACAGTAGCCAAGGTATCGGGCTCAACTTCAGAACTTCTACTGGCGGTAAGCCGGCGGACCATTCCAAGAGCAAATGCCTCAGGCATAGCCACTTGCAGGCAGGGCATGTTGCCGTGATTCGCCTGCGCTGTTTACAGCGCAATCACCCCAAAGACCAACGGCACCAGCCGCTTCGGTATCCTCGGCAACGTATCTAAAGTGCCGCGCTGCTGAGGGATAGGAGGGCCGTGCCATGCCCCATTCTATCGCCGTGCTCGCTTCTGGTCAAGAATTTGACAACGTGACTCGCTCGCTCACTCATGGTATACCACCAGCCGCTACTTCAGGCGGGCAAGCGCGTCCCGTACCTCGGAGCGTCGCTCGATTCGGAGTGAAGCCTCGTACTCCTTGCGTGCCAGCTCTCGCCGGCCGGTCTTCTCGTAAATCGTTCCCAGCCTGTACAGCGCGGAGGATCGTGTCACATTCCCTTCCTTCGCAGGCTTTGCGAGGAAAAGCTTGAGTGCCTCCTCCGACCGCTCCATCCTCAGCCCGGTCTGAGCGCCCAAGCGGCCAAGCGCGTACAGAGCGTTGATCTTGCCAGGGTGCTTTTCCGCCATACGCTCGAACGCAGCGAAGGCCTTGTCGTTCTGACTTGTCCGTTGGTACAGGAGGCCAACCGCGTACAGCGCCGCTGAGCTGTCCGGATATTCGTCGGTAGCCTTCACGTACTCGCTTTCAGCGCCCGCATTGTCCCCCTGGTCCTCTTTCACTCCTGCCGCGGCAATCCGTCCCCAGTACGGACTTCGCTTGGCGATTTCAGGAACCTGCTGTGCGGCTCGCTCGGTGCTTCCACCGAACATGCCAGGCGCGATGAGATAGAAGCGAAGCAGCGTAACGCGCGCTTCCACGTTTTCGGGATCAAGGGAGACAGCTCGCTCAAACGCCGCCTTCGCTCTCTTGGCTACAAACGGAGCTTTGAGCTTGCTTCCACGCGCCGCCAACTGTCCCAATGCCTGTCCGAGCCATCTATGCTGTTCCGAAGTTGCGCTGTCAGTCCGGGTAGCGCGCTCGAACAATCGCGACGCTTCATTGAAGTCACCGTCTATCATGGCGATCCGCCCTTGATAGAAAAGCGCGCTCGTGGCTCGCTGATTCAGTTTGAGAGCGGCCGAAAACTCCTTCTTGGCATCGCTGTATTGCGCGAGCTCAAATAGATGGATCCCGCGCTCGGATGCGCTCTCCTGGGCATGAAGCGCAGAGGCAGCCACGAACAGAATAGACGAGATGAGACTAATCGCGGTGCTCGAAGTTCCAGTCAACGTCATGCCTGGGAGTTTGCGGTTTGCGGTTTGCGGGATTTGCGGACTAGCGATCCCCGGATAGGGATGGCGAGATGTGCGCCCATTGTATGATACTCCTCCCAGCTAAGGGAGGTTCGTCTGCAGTTCTTCGCAGTTCGCAGTTTTTCGTCCGCAATCCGCAATCCCGCCCCTACCAGGCCGGCGCGCCCTCCCGTATCTCCGTGCGCAACTTCAAATAGCTATCATGCCTCGCCGCGCTGATGTTGCCGTCCTTGACGGCGTTGCGAATGGCGCAACCAGGTTCGCTTGCATGAGTGCAGTCGCCAAAGCGACAATTTCCGAGGAACGGCCGGAACTCGAGGAAGCAGCGATCCAGCTCGCCAGGCTCCACCCCCCACACGCCCACTTCACGAAGGCCCGGCGTATCGACCACATACCCGCCATCGGGCAATGGATGCAGCTCGGCGCCTACCGTTGTGTGTCGGCCCTTGTTGACGCTCCGGCTGATCTCGCCGACCCGAAGGTTCAGCCCCTCGTACATCGCGTTAAGCAGCGATGATTTGCCAACGCCCGAAGGACCGCTCAGCGCGGAAACACGCCCCGCGAGCACCTCGTGCAACGCGGAAAGCCCGTCACCCAGCTTCACGCTCGTGTAGTGCACTGGATAACCGGCCTTCTCATACACCGCGAACCGCGCCGCTGCGTTGTCCACCAGCTCCACTTTATTGATGACTATTCGCGCATCGATATCGTTTGCGGCAGCTATGATCAGAAAACGATCCAGCATCCGCTCGTGCGGCTCCGGCTCCGCTGCGGCAAACACGGTAACTACCTGATCGATGTTGGCGGCGACGATCCGTTCTCCGTAGGCGCCGCTGGGTGCACGCCGCGCCAGTCTCGATC
>MWWA01000462.1_pt1 | contig 10635 bp, 8 predicted proteins | sample 1047341 | NCBI WGS metagenome assembly MWWA01 (sample SAMN06349978, study PRJNA376086) | soil metagenome | isolation source: MS5-1 sample Antarctic (ecotone) soil | place: Antarctica | collected 2015-01-13 | reverse complement strand
TTATTAAGTGTGCCCTTCGCTTTTTCAGCTTCCGCTGCCAGGCCAGTAGGCGCAGCCGGTGGAAGTTTGTCCGGAACCTACCCTAACCCGTCTGTAGGAGATGATGCAATTACTGAAAATATGATTGTTGATGGAGCGGTTACTTCCGCAAAGCTGGCACCCGGCGTAATTCCGTCAGGGCTTCCTCCATCCGGTAATGCCGGTGGAAGTTTATCCGGAACCTATCCCAATCCATCTATTGCTAATAATGCGGTCACGGGAAATAAGATTGCAGACGGTACGGTTACATTGGCCAAGCTGGCAAGTGGTGTAATTCCAACAACCCTTCCTCCGTCAGGTAATGCCGGTGGAGAATTAACGGGAACCTATCCTAATCCATCTATTGCTAACAACGCGGTAACAGGAAATAAGATTGCAGATGGCGCGGTGACGTCAGCCAAGCTGGCAAGCGGTGTAATTCCCACAACCCTTCCTCCGTCTGGTAATGCCGGTGGAGAATTAACGGGAACCTATCCCAATCCGTCTATTGCTAACAATGCGGTAACAGGCAGTAAGATTGCAGATGGCGCGGTTACATCAGCTAAGTTAGCGAGCGGTGTAATTCCAACAACCTTGCCTCCATCCGGTAATGCCGGTGGCGAGTTAACGGGAACCTATCCCAATCCATCTATTGCCAATAAAGCCATAACAGGAAATAAGATTGCTGACAGTTCGATCACTTTGGCCAAGCTGGCTCCCGGAGTCATTCCTGCAAACGGAGGTTCATCAGGTAACGCAGGCGGCGATCTGGGCGGTATTTTCCCGAATCCCAATGTACTAAAAATCAGAGGCCGGGAACTGAGTGACCAGGCACCATCAGCAGGACAGGTGTTAAAATTTAACGGAACACAGTGGACACCCGCTGTAGATAATACAGGAAATATTTCTCTTCCTTTTGTGTCTGCCCAAAGCTCGGCATTCACTTTATTTTCCATTGTGAACCAGGGAACCGGTTCAGCATTGTCCGGAACCAATATTACTCAAAATCCAAGCGTCGCAGGTATTATCGGTAAAATCAGTTCTACTTCGCCCGGCGATTTTTCCTCTGGTGTACGTGGAATTAATAATAGTACTAATGAAAAAGGATACGGTGTTTGGGGTTCTCATTCGGGCTCAGGATATGGCATCTATGGTACCTCTGTCTCGGGCGATGGCGTCAATGCTAATTCCGCCGGCGGAAATGGCGTGTACGCAAAAAGCAGCACGGGAAATGGAATATTTGCCACCAGCGATGAAGGCATACCCGCCATGTTCGATATATCAAATGTAAATAGCTGGAACGATGCTTTATTCACTTCCAATTCGGGTGGGGGTAATGGCGTAACATCCGTAGCCAATGTAGGGCATGGCATGATGGGTATTGCTAATGATACCTATGGTATGGGTGTTATTGGTATTAACAATGCCGGGGGCGAAGCGGTTTTTGGCTTCACCATCAGTGACGTAGGCAGTGCTGTAGTGGGAAGAAACGACGGCCCGTATGCAGCAGTGCGTGGTTTCAATACATCGGATAATGGTGTTGGTGTTTTGGCTCTTGCCAATTCGTGGGGAACCACAGGTGGAACCGCGTTGGTAGCGGAACTTGAAGGTGCCAATCCAGGAAATACCGCAGTTTTTAAATCAAATGGCGACAACGTAGCCAGAATAGATGCTACCGGTAAAGGCTTTTTCAATGGTGGTACGCAAATGAGCGGTGCGGATGTTGCAGAATATTTTGCAGTAGAGGGTAATCGTGCCAGCTATGAACCGGGCGATGTTTTGGTTATTTCAGAATCATCTGACCGGAAAGTGGAAAAATCTTCAGCTCCATACTCAACACTTGTAGCCGGCGTATATGCTACCAAGCCTGGTTTGCTCCTCACCGAAGAAAATGCTGTACTGGATTTGCTTGATCAGTATGTACCCATGGGAGTTGTAGGCGTTTTACCAACCAAAGTTTGCCTCGAAGGCGGGGAAATTAAAAGAGGTGATCTCCTTGTAACTTCTTCAATAAATGCCGTGGCAATGAAAGCAGATCCATCCAAAGTACAGATAGGACAGGTACTGGGTAAAGCTTTACAGCCATATTCATCTAATAGCATAGGTAAAATCAGCGTTTTAGTATCAGTTAAATAAAAAAGTAAATTATGATAAACATGAAATGCCTTATAGCTTGTATAATGTGCTGTTGTTATGCAGTTGTGGCGCGAGCCCAAACAAGTAATAAACCAATGACGGATTTCTATAGCCCCGGGGTACAAACGTACCTGGCGGCCCATCCTCCAAAACAGGTGAAAGGAAAAGATTTTAAAGTGGAAAAATTGCCTGCAAATGACAGAAATATAAAACAGGAGGCCACAAAAAAAAATAAGAACCCTCAAATAAAACCGCATCATGCAACAGGTTCTAAAGCCAGCAGACAGTCGAAACTCGTTTCTAATGATCCTGAACTGATGCAAAAGATAAAAAAAGTAAAAAAAGTAAGATAACTTCTTACTTTTTTTCATTTTGATTGTTATCGTATAGGGTTGGATCGCACCCCCAAAGAACCATGTCTTTTTAAAACATTATTTTTGATAAATGGAAATTTTACCGGGTGATTTGCTATCCTCTATTAATTCTCCTGCAGATTTAAAAAAACTCAGCCGTACGAGTTTACCCAGGGTTTGCGATGAATTACGTCAATTTATTGTGGATGTTGTCAGCGTACATGGTGGACATTTTGGTGCAAGTCTTGGAGTAGTTGAACTGACAGTTGCATTACATTATGTATTTAATACTCCCTACGATCAGATCGTATGGGATGTTGGTCACCAGGCGTATGGTCATAAAATACTTACCGGCCGCCGCGATAATTTTATTACAAACAGAAAGTATAAGGGCTTGAGCGGATTTCCCAAGCGCACCGAAAGCGAATATGACACGTTCGGAGTAGGGCACTCCTCCACTTCTATATCAGCCGCACTGGGCATGGCAATGGCCTCACATTATAAGGGAGAAACTGACAGGCAGCATGTTGCTGTAATCGGCGATGGAGCAATGACTGCAGGAATGGCGTTTGAAGCACTTAATCATGCTGGAATAGAAAAAAGTAACCTTTTGATCGTGCTCAATGATAATTGCATGAGCATTGACCCAAATGTTGGAGCGCTCAAAGAATATTTAACTGACATTACTACTTCAAAAACCTACAATAAACTTCGTGATGATTTTTGGAAGGCCTTAGGGAAATTGCCCGCTAAAAAGTTCTCCCGGAATCTTGTATCAAAAATGGAAGCAGGTCTAAAAGGAATTTTAAGTGCCAGCAGCAATCTCTTCGAATCTTTTAATATCCGCTATTTTGGTCCTATTGACGGGCATAATATCACTAAACTTATAGACACTTTAAAAGATCTGAAAGAAATCCCTGGCCCAAAGCTGCTACATATCAACACGGTTAAAGGAAAAGGATACGGATTAGCTGAAAAAGATCAAACTATATGGCATGCTCCGGGTCTTTTCGATAAGATCACAGGAGAAATTTATAAGAAAAAATATGACCTGCCCCAGCCTCCTAAATACCAGGATGTATTTGGGCATACGATAATAGAACTGGCGGAAAAAAACGAAAATATTATGGGCGTTACGCCCGCCATGCCAAGTGGAAGTTCCTTAAAATTTATGATGGATAAAATGCCTCACCGGGCTTTTGATGTTGGCATTTGTGAACAGCATGCGGTTACCTTAAGTGCTGGTCTGGCTACGCAGGGTCTGCGGGTATTTTGCAATATCTATTCTTCTTTTATGCAAAGAGCTTATGACCAGGTAATACATGATGTTGCGCTCCAAAAACTTCCTGTTATTTTCTGTCTTGACAGGGCTGGTATTGTAGGTGAGGATGGCCCAACTCATCACGGTGCTTATGATCTTGCCTATATGCGTTGCATTCCAAACATGATAGTAAGCGCTCCTATGAATGAGAGCGAGCTTCGAAACCTGATGTACACTGCTCAGCTTTCTTCTACAGCTCAGCCATTTGTTATCCGCTATCCCCGTGGCGCTGCAGTAAAGGCAGAATGGAAAACAGAAATGAAGGAAATAACAATTGGTAAAGGAAGAAAGTTAAAAGATGGGGAAGGTATTGCGATCTTAACGATTGGACATCCTGGTAATTTTGCTTCCTCTGCAATTCGGGAAGTCAATAGAGATGATATTAATCCGGCGCACTATGACATGCGCTTTGTGAAGCCATTAGATGAAGACATTTTGCATGAGGTTTTTGGTAAGTTTAAAAAGATTATTACCGTGGAAGACGGAACAATCAAAGGTGGTTTTGGCTCAGCTATATTAGAATTCATGGCTGAGAATAATTACCACGCTCATGTGAAGATGTTGGGTATCCCCGACAGGATCGTGGAGCATGGTTCTCCGAAACAACTGTATGAAGAAATCGGTATTGATGAAAATCACATCGCTGCAGTTATCCGTGATTTATCCAGAATAAATATAGACGAGCTTCTTGCGACAGAATGAAAGTGAAGATGCCCGGCAATTTATCGAAGAGATTGAATTGTTATTCCCCTTTGATTTTTTTGATCTTTTCCAATTCAATTACATCAATCAAATCTTTTGTCCCCGCAGTAGCTTTTTTATTTTTAATAAGTTGGCTCAGATTTAAAAATGGAATCTTTACTCCATGAATATCTGCCACGTTAGATTCCTCCAGTGCTTCATCAAAAGAAATATTCTGCAGACCTGGCAAAAGCGTAATAATATCCAGCATGACGCCACTTCCAATATTAATATTTGACCCACCAGGCACAAACTCAATTTTTTCAAAAGAAGTTTTTTCGTAACCGTACGGTTCAAGAGCCATCCCCAGATTAATCCTGTTTTTAGCATCGTCTTTCAGCCAGATATCCAAATCGCCTGTCGTCCTTGCAAATCCATGAAGGTTTACAGCAAATCCTCCAATCATGTGATATCTGACATCAAGTGATGAAAGGCTTTCCAAAGATTTATTAAATCAGTATCTAAAACATCCATTATTATATTCCTGGTCTATTTAATAATAACTGCATTCTTGAGCATAAAGTGAATGCGCATAAGACGGGCGAACAAATGAAATTTTTCCTCATCAGTCCTATTGATTGCTTCAATTATCCGCTTTTTCTCCCAGGCGGGAATATCTTGCATTTTTTTGCTGACAGAATTTTTCATCGGGTGAAAACTAACAAATAATAAAGGATCACATCGGGTGAAAATTCAGAATAAAGAACAGTTTTATCGAGAAACGATTTCCTGTAACAGTTTTATCGAGAAACGATTTCCTGTTTTTCAATTTTTTTAACCGTGAGTTAAGAATTCCGATTATTTCCTCACACCACCAATTCGCTTGGGAGATTTTTGCTCTGGCCATACGGCAGGCTCTCCCGTCTTTTGATCTATCGGTAAAGACGCTTTTTCCCGGGAAGTTTTTTCCGGATCTTCACAAGCCATATATACTAATATGGCCGTTAGCATTACATTATTTCTTACGTCATCAAATACGATCTTATCGTAAGTGTCCCGATTGGTATGCCAGGTGTAAGTTCCATACAGCCAACTATTGGAGCTTAATGAAAAAGCCGGAACTCCCGCAGCAACAAAAGAGGCATAGTCCGAACCACCCGTAGCAGGTTCACCGGGAAAGGACATTATAATTTGTGATTTAATATCAGTTGGCACTGGAAAAAGCCATTTGCTAATATATTGATAGGCATGAAGAAATCCTTGCCCGGTAATGCTGACTACTCTGCCTGTGCCGTTATCCTGGTTGAAGACTGCCTGAATATTATTAATTATTTCGGGGTGGTCTTCTACAAAGGCACGTGATCCATTCAACCCCTGCTCTTCACCGCCCCAATGTCCCACCATAATTGTTCTCCTGGGATTTGGGTAAACTTTTTTTAAAATACGCATAGCCTCCAACATGGTGATGGTGCCTGTTCCATTATCCGTCGCCCCGGTGGCTCCATCCCATGAATCGAAATGTGCAGAGAGCATTACTATCTCTTTTTCATTAATTGGGCTTCTAATTTCAGCAAGTGTGTTGTAAGTTGGCTGCATGCCGGTTTCTCTTGAATCAGCATAGATGCTTAACCGTGGTTTATTCCCTGACAAAATCAACCGGTAAAGAAGGCCATAATCTTCTAAAGCAATATCTAAAGAGGGGATAGTTTTTGTGTCAGCATCAAATATTTTGTCAACTCCGAAACCTGCTGACCAATATGAGGAAATGATGCCGGCGGCTCCAGCCTTTTCGAGAGCACCGGGCAATGTGGCAGACGTCAATCCCGTGGCTATAATCCTCGCCACCCAGGCTTTTTCTAATGAATCTTTCAAGTTTTTTATTTTTTCTACTGATGCCTTCGTTCCAAACTCTTCCCAATTGTACATCGGCCTGCCCGTTGGCTGCAGCATAGATGTCATTACATATTTACCTTTCACAGAGGGTAGCCATTGCCGGAATGCGATGGAATCATTAATATCCGGGAGGATAATCACCTCTGCTGTCAGTGCTTTTCCCTTGGTAGAGGGAGACCACGCAAGCTGGGTACCCTCCAAAGATTTTATCCAGGGCGAAACCATATCAATGTGAGTGATCCCTCTTTCCCATCCTCTCCACTGGCCCCACTTTTCATTTCTTGCGGGGATATCCCAAGTTTTATATTTGTCAACAGCCCAATCATGTGCCTGCTGCATTTTAGGCGAACCAACAAGCCTTGGTCCTATTTGATCCAGCAATTCGTGGGCAATGTTTTCAAGTTGTGAATTCTCAGTGGCTTCCCTGATGATGGCAGCAATAACACTATCCCTGTGTGATTGCGCGGAAAGCGTATTTACGGTAAATACTAAAAAAATAGCGCAAAGAATTTTCACTGAAAAATGAGAAATATTATTCATAGATAGTTAAGATCAATAGTAAAAGTCAGCTATTCATAGGTACTTCAATTAAAAGTACTTCCGCATGTGTGGTCGCATGTAATGTGATATCATCTGTTCCGTAGATTTCAATGGCGTCTCTTTTGTTCAACTCCTCCTGATTCACCGTGATCTGACCGTCTATCACCATAATATAAATTCCATTGCTTTGGAATTTGGTTGTATATCTAATGGAAGTATTTTCATCAATCTTGCTTAGAGAGAATACTGCATCCTGATTTATCCAAACTCCGCCGTCGTTTTCATCAGGACTTACCACGATTTGCCATTTGTTTTTCCTGTCACTTTCTGTAAATGATTTTTGCTGATAACGAGGCTCAATATCCTTCACCTTGGGAAATATCCACACCTGGAAAAGATTGAGATCTTCGGAAGGTGAGGCATTGTATTCGCTGTGCATGATGCCAGTACCGGCGCTCATTATTTGAACGTCTCCTTTTTTAATAATTCCTTCCGTACCTGTACTGTCTTTATGAGCAATCGCACCTTTCAGGGGGATCGTGACAATTTCCATGTTATCATGCTGATGAGTGCCAAAACCTTTGCCCCCGGCAATAAAGTCATCATTCAAAACTCTCATCGCACCGAAATGCATTTTTGAAGGTTCGTACCAATTAGCAAAACTAAAAGAATGATTGGCCCGAAGCCAGCCATGATCAGCATAACCTCTTTCAGTGGCCCGCTGTATTTTCGTGGCCATGTAAATTAATTTAGGGAGGGTTCCAAAAGTTGTTCAGTGGTTAACGCGGGTTCAGAGGCCCTGTTCTCATTATAATCAAGAAGAAAGTTATTCATACCTGAACCAAGTACGATCGAAAGATATTTTTGTTGAACAAGCTCCAGCATATTCAGAAAAAGAAAAATTGCATGAATCCTGTTCTCTGATATTTCAAAGATCTGTTCAAAAGAAACATGCTTTTCGCGTTGCAACAGCTCCAGCATATACTTCCTACTGCCTTCCATAGTATAGTCATACCTGAAGACGGTATGTACCGGCTTATGTCTTTTATCATGAAGCCGCTGCGCAACCCTTTCAAAAGCTTTCATAAGTTTAAAAAGAGATACAGTTTGGATCTCTGTGCCTTCAGCAGCGTCATCTCCAATTTTGGAAAGTTCTTCCTGTATATTTCCTCTTTTAACCATCAGCATCCGCCCGGCTTCCATTTCACTAAGTTTTAAAGAGGCTTCTTTGAATCTTTTATACTCAAGTATCTTATCAATTAATTCCTGGCGGGGGTCAATTTCATTTCCTTCAGCATCCAGTTCTTTCCGGGGTATCAGCATCTTTGCTTTTATCCGCATAAGGGTGCTAATGAATAAAATAAATTCACTGCTTAATTCAATATTTAATGTCTCACTCTTGTGAATGTAGTCAAGAAAATCATTGGTAATATTTGTAATAGGAATATTGTAGATGTCGAGTTCATCACGTTCTATAAAAAATAATAATAGGTCAAAAGGACCTTCAAACTGGGGCAGTTTAATCTGGTATATTTCTTTATTCATGCGTTGATAATCATTCGCGCAAAATTACCCATTAATCAAATCAAGTTGGTTGAATAGCGGATCCTCTCGAGACAATACCGGTTGCCTGATATGACAGTTAATTTCTTTTCAGTTCATCACGAATCTCCATGAGTAGCTTATCAGTAGAGGATGGACCTGGAGGGGATAAGAGTGACCGGACTAATGCAAAAATGACTAAAGCAATTATGAAAAATTTGAGAATAGCTGCAAGAAAATTACCGTATTTAACCTCGCCCCATTTAAGATCAGCGATATTCTCAGCTCCCATCGCTTCAAGAGCAGGCGTCAATAATAATGGTGTAATTACGTCATCTACCAGAGATGAGATGATTGCAGAGAACGCGACTCCAATTATGACAGCTACAGCAAGGTCTATTACATTGCCTTTGGAAATAAATGTCTTGAAATCTTTGATAACGCTCATGAGTTAAATTTTAAAATGATAGTTGTTTATTTCTTTGTACCCGAATATACCATATTTAATGATTCCAGCGTCTTTTTCAGGGTGGAAGCAATTATATACTCTTTGTACCAATTTTGATCACTCGGAACAACTGTCCAGGGAATTACATTGCAATTTTGAAAACACTCTTCATACATTTTCATATACTCATTCCATAGTTTGGATTCGGGAAAATCATTTTCATTATACTTCCACATTTTCGCGGGGATGTGTATCCTTTCATTTAACCTTGACAATTGTTCTTTTTGTGAAATGTGCAGGTAAAATTTTATGATCTGTGTATTGTTATGCTCACTTAACAGCCATTCAAAATCATTAATGGCTTTCATCCTTTTAATTGCAGTTTCATCATCGCACCATTTATGAACACGGGTCACTAAGATATCTTCGTAATGACTCCGGTTAAAGATTTGTATCATTCCTTTCAGTGGCACATGCAAATGAATTCTCCACAAAAAATCATGACTTAACTCCTCAGTTGTGGGCGCCTTGTAACTTTTTACCTGCACACCTTGTGGATTCATGGAGGTAAATACATTGCGTATAGCACCATCTTTTCCGCTTGCATCCATTCCCTGCAGAATAATAAGTACTGAATATTTATTGTGAGCAAAAAGCAGATTTTGCAAATTATTTAGTTCTTCTAAAATTTTAATCGTTTCTGCTTTGGTTTCTTTTTTGTCAACGCCATCGGGCGATCGGGTACTGGTATTATTTAATATAGATAACATTACGGAGATTTATTGATCTACCTAAGATCATTAATCTAACTAGATGGTCCGCTAAAAATAAAATTATTTAATGAGTTACTGCAAAAGTGGCTATGATAAATACGTAGAAGGCTTTTTTAAATGCATGAATGAGATTATTATTTAGGATTTAGATATATGTTGAAAGCTCTTTGCGAAGCTCATCAGCGGTTTTTGAGCTCCCATCGTGGCTCCAACCCGGGGGCATAAAAATGTATTTCAATTTTGTAGATAATGGTACCTTCTTCCTGATATCTCTTATAAGATTCTTCCATTCGTGAAAAATAATGTTTGATAAATTGTGTGGCTTATCAAGTCTTTTTGTGAGACCAAAAATGACAGGTTCAGCAGGGAGCTCCTCCTGGAAAGTACCGAAAAGTTTGTCCCATACTATGAGCACCATACCCATATTTTTGTCAAGATACAATACATTGCTACCATGGTGTACGCGATGATGTGAGGGAGTAACAAAAATATATTCGAACCAGGAAGGCATTTTATCTATATACCGGGTATGGAGCAGAATGCCATATATCTGTGTAAGTGAATACATAAATACGATATCTATCGGTTGGAATCCGGATATCACCAGTGGTATAAAATAAAAAAATCTGTATAAGGGCTGGAGTACTGAGGAACGAAAACCGGTAGTAAGGTTAAACTCTTCAGATGAATGATGCGTAATATGAACTGCCCAGAAAAGCCTGCAATAATGATCCACCCTGTGTTCCAGGTAAAATAGCAAATCCTGCAAGACAAACAGGAGAGGCCAATATATGGCAGGGTAGGCTTCAAGGGTGAAAAAATGATAGCTATAAATCAGGGATAAAATAAGCACATACACGGCGCGAAATATCAGATCAATCCCTGCATTCAAAGAACACAAGTATATATTTATGAGGGTCTCTCTAAGGG
>MWWA01000461.1_pt1 | contig 10640 bp, 9 predicted proteins | sample 1047341 | NCBI WGS metagenome assembly MWWA01 (sample SAMN06349978, study PRJNA376086) | soil metagenome | isolation source: MS5-1 sample Antarctic (ecotone) soil | place: Antarctica | collected 2015-01-13 | reverse complement strand
GATGAGCACGATAAAGATATTGCTTTAGCTATTCGTTATGCAGTTGATAACGGAGCCAAAATAATTAATATGAGTTTTGGTAAAGGTTTTTCTCCTGAAAAATACTGGGTTGACGATGCCGTGAAATATGCTGAAAGCAAAGGCGTTTTATTAGTACATGCTGCAGGCAATGATGCTTCAAATATTGATTCAGTTTTGAATTATCCTTCACCTGTATTTGTTACTGATAGCAAAAGATCAACTACATGGATCACTGTTGGTGCCAGTGGCGATCCTAAAGCCGGAGGTATTGTAGCTCCATTTTCTAATTATGGCGTATCCGAAGTTGATGTATTTGCACCCGGCGTAAAAATTTATTCAACTATTCCCGGTGGTAATACTTATGGAAATGCACAGGGAACAAGTATGGCTTCACCAGTAGTTGCCGGAACAGCAGCTTTTATTTGGTCATACTACCCACAGTTAACAGCACAACAGGTAAAATATGTGATTGAAAACAGTGCTTTAAAACTTACAGATATTATTGTAAATCCCGAAACCGGTGATAACAAGCTTTTAAGTGAAATCAGTAAATCAGGTGGTATATTAAATGCTTATGAAGCAATTAAATTAGCAGATCAGGTTAGTAAAGGTTTAATTAATGCTCAGGCTGAAAAAAAAGAAATTAAGCCCGTAAAAAAAGGTGCAAAACCAACGCCTGTCAAATCATTTTAATAAATTTAAAAAACACTTTTAATACCCCCGGCCTGTGCCGGGGTTTTTTTGTAATAGGGCTTAAATTTTTTTGTATGAACTTCAGGTAAATTTTTTTATTATACAGATGACTGTATCAGGCGCAAATAAAAAGAGAATTGCATTAGTTACCGGCGGAAGTTCGGGAATTGGAAAAGCCATTGTGGAAAAGCTTTTATTAAATGAATGCATTGTTGTAAATGCAGACATCACCGAAGAGATTGCGAATAGTGATAGCCGTTATTATTATAAAAAAACTGACGTAACGATTGGGGAACAGGTTCAACAGTTATATGATTATGTGAGAGACGAGGTCGGATCACCTGACTTATTAATTTGTAATGCAGGAAAAGGAATTCATGAAAAAATTTCAGAAGGAGACCCGGAAAAATGGTTTAATGTAATCAATTTGAATGTAATGGGAACCTTACGTATCCTTCGAAGTTTTTTGCCCCTTTTACAGGAACAATCAAAATCACATGTTATTATTATCTCTTCCGTTTCTTCAAAGAATACTTATGAATATGGAGGAATATATGCTGCAAGCAAGGCCGCACTGGATATGATTGCAGAAACCTTAAGAATTGAATTAATCAATAAAACCAAGGTCACAGTAATATCACCAGGTATTGTTGACACTAATTTTTTTAATTATTTAGAAAGTGGTGAACTTAATGTTGAATCTATTGGATTTGGTTCATTAAAACCAGAAGATGTTGCTGATGCTGTTTTATATGCAATAAATGCAGTAAGTGGTACTTCGATTAATCAAATTATACTTCGTCCAAACAAACAAATATTTTAGATTCGTTGGAACAGTTTTTTTATATATAATACAAAATCATTTCAAATTTTACTGATGAGCAAGAAGATATTAATTACCGGTGGCGCTGGTTTTATAGGTTCACATTTAGCAGATGAATTACTGGAAAAAAGTTATGACGTAAGAGTAATAGACAATTTATCAGAACAAGTGCATGGAAAAAATTGTATCAGACCTGAATATCTTAATGCAGATGTTGAATTAATCATTGGTGATGTAAGAGATGAGAATAAAATAAAAAAAGCTTTAAGGGGAGTAGATGCAGTTTATCATTATGCAGCTATGGTTGGCGTGGGTCAAAGTATGTATGAAATAAAAAATTATACAGATGTAAATAATATTGGTACTACAGTTTTGTTAGAAGCGCTGATAAAAAACCCCGTGGAAAAATTAGTTATTGCATCCAGTATGAGCATATACGGCGAAGGATTGTATAAAACTAATGACGGTACTCCAAAAGCAGGCTTAGATCGTCCTTTAACACAATTAAAAAATGGAGATTGGGAAGTTATCGATAATGAAGGAAATGCATTGACCCCCTATCCCACCCCGGAAACAAAAACGCCATCCCTTTCTTCAGTTTATGCTCTATCCAAATTTGACCAGGAGCGTCTTTGTTTATTGATTGGAAAAGCATACCAGATTCCAACAGTTGCGCTGCGATTTTTTAATGTATATGGTACAAGACAGGCATTATCTAATCCATATACCGGCGTTTTAGCCATTTTTGCTGCAAGATTATTAAATAACAATTGCCCGCTTGTTTTTGAAGATGGACATCAGAAAAGAGATTTTGTAAGTGTTTATGATATCGCACAGGCTTCACTGTTAGCGCTTGAAAAAAAAGAAGCAAATTTTGAAGTATTTAATATAGGTAGCGGTAATGCATTCACCATAATTGAAATAGCCGAACGTTTAGCAGCGATTTTAAACAAAGAATATTTATCTGCAGAAATAACAGGAAAATATCGGGTTGGAGATATACGTCATTGTTTTGCAGATATTTCAAAAGCAAGAGATTTTCTTGGCTATGAACCGGCAATACAACTTGAAGATGGATTGATAGAATTAGCTGAATGGCTTCAGGGCCAAACAGCAATAGATAAAGTTTCAGAAGCAAGTAAAGAATTAGCATCAAGGGGACTCACTGTTTAATTAAAAAGAATAAAGCATGTCAAGGGAATATACATTGAGTGATGACAGAATTGATTTGTCTTTTAGTAAAAAGACAGGGATTGTACAATGGTTTCACTTAAATCAAAATAAGGATGTAGAAAAAGCTTTAATTGATTTTGAGACTATGGGAATCACCCATATCAGAACTAACTTATCCTGGGCAGACTGGCATCAGCCGGGTGGAGAAAAATGGTTTGACTGGTTATTTAAAAGACTAAGTGAAAAACTAACTATTCTTCCCTGCATATTATATACCCCACCATCTATTGGTATAAAACCCAAATCTTCAGCACCACCGGTAAATGCAAAAGATTATGCTGATTTTGTTGATATCGTTTTAAAAAATTATGGACATTATTTTGAGTATATAGAGTTATGGAATGAACCAAATAATCTCGCTGAATATGATTTCACATTAGATCCCGATTGGAATATATTTTGTTCCATGGTTGGAAGTGCAGCTAACTGGTGCAGGCAGAATGGTAAAAAAACTGTATTAGGTGGAATGAGTCCCATTGATCCTAATTGGTTAAATCATATGTTTCGTAAAGACCTGATGCAATATATTGATGTTGTTGGTGTTCATGCATTTCCTGATGTGTTCGATTACAATTGGGAAGGTTGGGAAACAGAATTAAATAAAATACAAGAGGTGCTTGATAAGCATAATTCAAAAGCGCAGATTTGGATTACAGAAGTAGGTTTTTCTACCTGGCAAAGAAATGAATGCAAGCAATTAGAGGAATTTTTGAAAGCAATAAATACAAACGCAACAAGGATATATTGGTATGGATTAAAAGATCTGGCACCTGAATTAGCGGCAGTAGATCGTTATCATTTAGATGAAAGAGAATATCATTTTGGAATGAAGCATGCAGATAATTCCAGAAAGCTTTTGTACACTGTATTATGTAAAGGCATTGATAACGTAAAAGATTATGAGTGGATGGTACATGATACAAGAAATAAAATTGAAGAATCATATACGTTAATAACAGGTGGTGCTGGTTTCATTGGTGTAAACCTTGCAGATAAAATATTGTCTGAAGGGAAATCTGTTATGATTTTTGACAATCTGTCAAGGGACGGCGTTGAAAATAATCTTATTTGGCTAAAAGAAAAATACCCTGAAAAGCTGCATGTAATGATTGCCGATGTACGTAACAGGACAGCGTTAAAGGAAGCGGTGAAAGGTGCTGACCAGGTATTTCATTTTGCCGCCCAGGTTGCAGTAACATCAAGCTTGTTAGATCCATTTTATGATTTTGATGTAAATGCACAGGGAACATTAAACCTGCTTGAAGCAATTCGTCATTCAGATCATAAACCTTCACTTGTTTTTACTTCTACAAATAAAGTGTATGGTGAATTAAAACATTTGGATATAATAATGAATGGCACCCGTTATTATCCAGAAAACACACAGTATCGCAATAATGGTATTAATGAAGAACATAATCTGGATTTTTATAGTCCGTATGGATGTTCAAAAGGAATTGCTGATCAATATATAATTGATTATAGCCGAACATTTGGACTGAAAACAGTAGTTTTTAGAATGAGTTGTGTATATGGTCCCCATCAATTTGGTACAGAAGACCAGGGTTGGGTGGCGCATTTCTTAATTCAATCTCTCAAGAAAAATCCCATTGTATTATATGGAGATGGTAAGCAGGTAAGGGATATTCTTTTTGTTGATGATCTAATAAATGCTTTGCAATTAGCACAGGAAAAAATAAATAATTTATCAGGTAAAGCTTTTAATATTGGTGGCGGTGTTAAAAACACTGTTAGTCTACTGGAATTTGTTGATCTCATAGAAAAAGTATCAGGAACAAAACCTTTATACAATTTCTCAGAGTGGCGAACAGGGGATCAGAAATATTATGTATCGGATATTAATTTATTTCAATCAGCCACGGGCTGGTTACCTAAAGTTTCTACAAAAGAAGGCATTCAAAAATTATATAACTGGATTGTACAAAATGTAGAAATTCCTGAGCATAAAAAAATAAATAAAATCTATTCAAATAGATTGGTTCCCATTAATTAAATACTATGAGAGCCGCTATTCTTACTAAACCAAAAACTTTTGAATTAAGAAATATTCCTACACCCCAAATTCAACAACAACAAATAAAAGTAAAGGTTGAAGGTTGTGGTATTTGTACATCAAGTATTCCGCTTTGGGAGGGACGTGAATGGTTTAATTATCCTCAGGAACCTGGTTCCCCCGGTCATGAAGGATGGGGTATTGTTGAAAGTAAGGGAGAAATGGTTAATGATTTTAAACCAGGTGACAGAGTAGCTTTCCTCTCCTATCATGCCTATGCTGATTATGATATTATAAATCAGGAAAACGTAATTGCACTTCCCGAAGCATTAAATAAACAGCCGTTTCCAGGTGAGCCTTTAGGTTGTGCTATGAATATTTTTGAACGTAGCGATATATCAGAACAAGATACAGTAGCAATAATTGGAATTGGTTTTTTAGGAGCATTGTTATGCCAGTTGTGTAAACAAAAAGGTGCTAAGGTCATCGCCATTTCAAAGCGCCGGTTTTCATTGGAATTTGCAACTAAATATGGTGCTGATGAATTAATTCCTATAACAAATACATGGGAAATAGCAGGAAAAATACAAGAAATCACAGGTGGAAATATGTGCTCCCGCGTTATAGAAGCTACAGGCAAACAAGAAGCAATTGATATAGCGACCGGGATTATTGCAGAAGGAGGTAAATTTATTATTGCAGGTTATCACCAGGAGGGATTGCGAAAAGTTGATTTTCAAAAATGGAACTGGAAAGGAATTGATGTTATTAATGCACATGAAAGAGATCCGAAAAAATATATATCAGGTATAAAAAATGCGGTTAATGCAGTAGTTGATGGAACTTTAAACCCGGAATTACTTTATACCCATATTGTTAGTTTAGAAGATATTAATAAAGGATTTGAACTTACAGCAACCAGACCCGATGGATTTATGAAAGCATTAATTGAAATAAGATAAATGGATACCCTCATAAATATAAAACCTAAATTATCCTTTATTGGAGTGGGATGGATCGGACGCCATCGTATGAAAGCTGCTGCAGACAGTACACTTGCTGATGTAGAAATTGTGTATGACCCATCTGAAGATTGTCTTTCAGAAGCAAAGAAAATGATACCTGGGGCCACTTTTACTTCTTCCTTTAATGAAGCTGTTTCAGGTACAGAAATAGATGGTATTGTCATTGCAAGCCCTAGTGCTTTACATATGGATCAATGTATTGAAGCACTTCAAAATAATAAAGCAGTTTTTTGTCAAAAACCTTTAGGAAGAAATGCAGAAGAAGTTATTAAAATTCTTAAAACAGCAGAACAAAGCAATAAACTTTTAGGAGTTGATTTTTCATATAGATATACTGATGCTTTTCAAAAAATTTGTTCTGTTGTAAAATCAGGTGAATTGGGAAAAATATTTGCTGTTGATCTTAAATTCCATAATGCATATGGTCCTGATAAAGCCTGGTTTTACAATAAAGAGTTAGCCGGTGGCGGATGTGTATTAGATCTTGGTATTCATTTAATTGATCTTATGCTGGTTGCGCTTGATTTTCCGCAAGTTATACATGTTTCAAGTAATCTTTATTCAAAAGGAATTTCATCAAAGGGAAAAAATATCGTTGAAGATTTTGCTATTGCCAGCATAAAACTGGAAGATGATATTACAGCATCTCTAGCATGTTCATGGAATTTACAAGCTGGAAAAGAGGCCATCATTGAAGTAGCTTTTTATGGTACTAAGGGCGGTGTTGCACTAAAAAATATCAATGGATCATTCTATGATTTTGTGGGAGAAAGGTATTGGGGCACAAAAAAAGAAATTCTTTCACAACCTCCTGATGAATGGGGTGGACGGGCTTTGATAGAATGGATTAAAACTTTATCCCAGTCAAATAATTATTATCCAGAAGCAATTCAATATATATCATCAGCTGAAATAGTAGATAAAATCTATGGCAAAATTTAGATCCCATATTCAGGTTTTAATGACCACAGATACTGTTGGTGGTGTTTGGTCCTATTCAATAGATTTATGCAAGTCACTGAAAGATCACGCATTTTTTCATTTGATAACTACCGGGGCCAGGATGAAGGACTGGCAAAGAAAAGAAGCAGAGCAATTAGAAAATGTAGAAGTATTTGAAACTGATTATATGCTGGAATGGATGGATAATCCATGGAGTAATATAGATGAATCCTGCGATTGGCTGGAAAGATTGGAAGCATCTATAAAACCGGATGTGGTTCATTTGAATGCATTTTGTTATGGCTCACTCAATTTTAAAGCACCATCAATTGTAGTTGGTCATTCAGATGTTTACTCCTGGTGGAAGGAAGTTTTAAAAGAAGATCCTCCTAAAGAATACCAGGAGTATTATTGGCGGGTTAAAAAAGGGCTGGATGCTGCTGACATAGTAATTGCACCTTCTCAAACCATGTTGAATTACCTGCGCAAAATTTATAATGTACAAACCCCTGCTAAAGTAATTTATAATGCTGCTGATGAAGCTAAATTTTATCCATCATCAAAAAAACCTTCTGTATTTAGTATGGGCAGGATATGGGATGCAGCTAAAAATATTCAGCTGGTTGTTAATGCAGCCCCTCAAATAAATGCACCTGTACTGTTGGCAGGTGAACAAAAAAATAATGCAGCATTACAAACAAATACTGAAAATATAATGTATTTAGGCTCTTTAAGTTCAGAAGAAATTGCAGAGCATTTATCCACTACAGCTATCTATTGTTTACCGGCAAAATACGAACCATTTGGATTATCAGTTCTGGAAGCTGCCTTGTCTGGTTGTGCATTAGTGTTAGGCAATATTGATTCCTTAAAAGAGATATGGGGAAATAATGCTAAATATGTAGATACAGAAGATTCAAAAGCACTTGCCGACAATATTAATGAACTTATACAAAACAAAGATTTACTGAATGAATATGCTAAAAAAGCTTTTGTACATGCACAAGCATTTTCATTAAATACCATGGCACAGAATTATCTGCAGCTATATCAGCAATTGCAGCAAAAGACTTTAAAAAATAAAACGTCAGTAGCTTAATATGAAAATCAAGTTATTTTATCATTCACTTCTTTCAGATTGGAATCATGGCAATGCACATTTTTTAAGAGGTGTAGCTACTGAATTAATCAGAAGAGGTAATATAGTTGAGGTTTATGAATCGGAAAATTCATGGAGCCTGACTAATTTAATAGCTGATGGGGGTAAAACTGCATTAGAAGATTTTCATAATTATTATCCGGATCTGAAAACCAATTTTTATAACCCGAAAAATATCAATCTGGATAATTTATTATTTGATGCTGACCTGGTGATGGTTCATGAATGGAATGATCATGAACTGGTAAAAAAGATTGGAGATAAAAGAAAAAAATATCCATTTAAATTATTATTTCACGATACTCATCACCGGGCAGTTACTGATAAAGAAAATATGAAATCATATGACCTTTCTAATTATGATGGTGTTCTGGTGTTTGGAGAATTAATAAAAGAAATTTATTTAAAAGAAGAATGGACCACAAAAGCATGGACATGGCACGAAGCTGCAGATATAAATATTTTTCAACCATTACCTACAACTGACTATGAAGGTGATCTTGTATGGATTGGTAATTGGGGGGATGATGAAAGAACAAAGGAATTACATCAATTTTTAATAGAGCCTGTAAGGGAATTAAACCTGAAAGCAAAAGTATATGGTGTAAGATATCCTGCGCATGCTAAAAAAAGTTTGAAAGAAGCCGGTATAGAATATGGTGGATGGTTACCCAATTTTAAAGCACCAGAAGTTTTTGCTAAATATAAATTTACAGTTCATGTTCCGCGAAGACCATATGTTGAATCACTGCCCGGAATTCCTACAATACGACCTTTTGAAGCTATGGCCTGTGCCATTCCTTTAATTTCCTCAACATGGAATGATTCTGAACATTTATTTGAAGCCGGTAAAGATTACTTACAGGTGAAAAATAAAAACGAGATGATGGAAAACATGAAAAGGATATTACAAGATGAAGCTTTTGCAACACAGATATCTGAACATGGATTAAAAACTATTCATGCTAAGCATACCTGTGCGCACCGTGTAAATGAGTTATATGAGATATGTGAAGAGATAGGAGTAAAAAATAGTTTAAAAAAAGACATTGTATAAATGAAGTTTGCTTTTTTTGGATCTAGTTTGGTATCTGCATATTGGAATGGCGCTGCTACTTATTACCGTGGTATCATTAAAGCAATGCATCAACGTGGTCACCAGGTTGTATTTTATGAACCTGATGCCTATGAAAGACAGGAAAACAGGGATATTCCTGATCCGGAATATGCGAGAGTAGTAATTTACCAACCAAATGAAAATGATCTTTACCAGTCATTGGAAAAGGCTTTAGAAGCAGATGTGATTGTAAAAACAAGTGGTGTTGGAATATTTGATGAATTGCTGGAAAAAGAAATAGCTTCCATAAAGCGGGATAACAAATTCACTGTTTTTTGGGATGTGGACGCTCCTGCAACTTTAGATCGTGTTCATAATAATATAGACGATCCATTTAAAAAATTGATACCCCAATACGATCTGATTCTTACTTATGGCGGTGGTAATCCGGTAGTAAATGCTTACAAAGCATTAGGAGCCAAAAAATGCTTCCCAATCTATAATGCTTTAGATCCGGAGACACATCATCCTGTAGGCAAAGAAGAAAAATTTGTAGCTGACTTAAGTTTTCTTGGTAACAGGTTGCCCGACAGGGAAGCCAGAGTTGAAGAGTTTTTTTTAAAAGTAGCCGAAGAATTACCTGGTAAAAAATTTTTACTTGGTGGAAATGGCTGGCATGATAAAGACAAATCAACTAATATTAGTTATGTAGGACATACCTATACTAAAGATCATAATGCTTTTAACTGTTCCCCAAAAACTGTATTAAACATAAGCAGGGACAGCATGGCTAAATATGGTTTTTCGCCTGCTACACGTGTATTTGAAGCTGCAGGTGCAGGTGCTTGTATCATTACAGATTATTGGGAAGGAATAAATTTCTTTTTTGAACCTGAAAAAGAGATTCTTATTGCAAAAAATGGAGAAGATGTAAAAAAAATACTAGGTGAACTTACAGGAGAAAGAGCTATAGCAATAGGAAATGCAGCTTTAAAAAAAGTGTTATCACATCACACTTATAATCATCGTGCAGAAGAATTGGATGCCATTTTAGAAGCAGAATTTATAATTCATCAATATGGATAAGAAAATAAATATAACTATCCTGGGACTTTCCATTACTTCTTCATGGGGCAATGGACATGCCACTACCTTTAGGGGGTTAATAAGAGAACTTAATAAAAATGGTCATCAGGTTACATTTCTTGAAAGAGATGTTCCGTGGTATGCTTCCAATAGAGATTTACCGGAGCCCGCTTTTTGTAAAACTATTTTGTATAAAGATCTTGATGAATTAAAATCAAATCACGAAGCATTAGTTGGAGAGGCAGATTTAGTTATTGTTGGTTCTTATGTTCCGGAAGGCGTTGCTGTTGGAGAATGGGTTGTTGAAATTGCTGATGGTATAACAACGTTTTATGATATTGATACACCGACTACATTAACAAAAATTGAAAATGATAATTTTGAATACCTGCACCCCGACTTGATCAGGAAATACCAAATCTATTTATCTTTTACAGGAGGACCAACATTAAAAACACTTCAAAAATTTTATGGATCGCCAATGGCAAGACCGTTTTATTGTTCTTTTGATCCTGAATTGTATTTTCCCGAAGAAGTGCAAAAAAAAATGGAATCTTGGATATTTAGGAACTTACAGTGTTGATAGG
>MWWA01000460.1_pt1 | contig 10643 bp, 11 predicted proteins | sample 1047341 | NCBI WGS metagenome assembly MWWA01 (sample SAMN06349978, study PRJNA376086) | soil metagenome | isolation source: MS5-1 sample Antarctic (ecotone) soil | place: Antarctica | collected 2015-01-13 | reverse complement strand
ACGTGTATCACCATCAAGTTTTGTAAGTACAACACCCGAAAAATTTAATCTGTCGTTAAATGCTTTGGCAGTATTTACAGCATCCTGACCGGTCATACTATCCACAAAAACCAATTCCTATGAGCATGCGTCAGCTGAAGATCACGAAATCTATAACCAATCGTGAGTCTCAAAGTCTAGAAAAGTACCTACAAGAGATCGGAAAAGTAGATCTCATTACCCCCGAAGAGGAAGTCCGTTTAGCAAGATTAATTAAAGAAGGAGATCAAAAAGCATTGGATAGATTAACCAAGGCTAATCTTCGATTTGTAGTTTCTGTTGCCAAACAATACCAAAATCAGGGTTTATCATTACCCGACCTTATTAATGAAGGAAACCTGGGTTTAATAAAATCTGCCCAGCGTTTTGATGAAACTAAAGGTTTCAAATTCATTTCTTATGCTGTATGGTGGATTCGCCAAAGCATATTACAAGCCATTGCTGAACAGGCAAGAATTGTACGTTTACCACTTAACAAGGTAGGCTTGACCGGTCGTATTCAAAAAGCATTTAGTTTATTGGAGCAGGAGTTTGAAAGAGAGCCTTCTGCCGAAGAACTGGCTGAATTACTGAATATGGACCTGGAAGAAGTAACATCTACTTTGGGTATCAACCTCCGTCATGTAAGTATGGACACACCTCTATCTGAAGGTGAAGAAAGTACCTTAATTGATGTATTGGAAAATACCAATGCAGAAAAAACTGATAATGAAGTGGAGTATAAACAATCCTTACAAATTGAAATTACAAGGTCTCTGCAAGCATTAACTGAGCGCCAGAAAGAAGTTATTTGCTATTTCTTTGGAATAGGTGTTGACCATCCATTATCACTTGAGGATATTGGTGAAAGATTTAACCTTACAAGGGAACGTGTAAGACAGATTAAGGATAAGGCTATCACCAAACTGAAAACCAATCAAAAAACCAATTTGTTAAGGAGTTATTTAGGAACCTAGTTTTATATTAACCTTATATCTTTGCATTAAGAGTGAACTTTTTTTTGTTCACTCTTTTTTTGTTTTTAATAATAACCAAACGCTGAAGAGTGCGACGCAACGGAAGTTGATGGATGCATTTCAGCTGACTTAAAAAATATTTTATCAATGTTTGAATCATTACAGGACAGGCTGGAGGGAGCCTTTAAAAATCTGAAAGGTGAAGGAAGAATTACAGAGCTAAATGTGGCTGCTACTGTAAAAGAAATAAGACGTGCCCTTGTAGATGCCGACGTAAATTATAAAATAGCAAAAGAATTTACAGATAAGGTAAGAGTAGAAGCCCTGGGTGAAAAAGTATTAAATGCCATTTCGCCAAGCCAGTTGATGATTAAGGTTGTTAAAGACGAACTGGTTAATTTAATGGGTGGCGATGTTGCAGAATTTAATGCCAAAGGTGCACCGGCTGTTATTCTAATTGCAGGTTTACAAGGTAGTGGTAAAACTACTTTTAGCGGTAAGCTGGCTTATTATTTAAAAAAACAAAAACTGTCTCCATTACTTGTTGCTGCTGACGTGTACAGGCCTGCAGCCATGGAGCAACTAAGAATATTAGGCGAGCAGATTGGTGTGGATGTACACCTGGAACTGGAGAATAAAAATCCAATGGAAATTGCACAAAATGCAGTTAAGGAAGCACGTACTAAAAACAAAAATGTAGTTATTATAGATACTGCCGGTCGTTTGGCAATAGATGAAGCTATGATGACCGAAGTAGCTAATATAAAAAATGCAGTAAATCCGCAGGAAATACTTTTTGTAGTGGATAGTATGACCGGTCAGGATGCTGTAAATACTGCCAAAGCATTTAACGACAGATTAAATTTTTCGGGTGTTGTACTTACAAAACTTGATGGTGATACACGTGGTGGTGCTGCCCTTTCCATTAAGTACACGGTTAATAAACCTATTAAATTTATCAGCAGCGGAGAGAAGATGGAAACGCTGGATGTGTTTTACCCGGAGAGGATGGCACAGCGTATATTGGGAATGGGTGATATTACATCACTTGTTGAAAAAGCACAGGCTGAATTTGATGAAGAATCTGCCAGGAAGCTGGAGAAAAAGATTAGGAAAAACCAATTTGATTTTGCAGATTTCAAACAACAGTTGGAGCAGATTAAAAGAATGGGTAACCTGAAAGATTTAATGGCCATGATCCCTGGAGTTGGAAAAGCCATGAAAGATATTGATATAAGTGATGATGCTTTTAAAGGAATTGAAGCGATCATAAATTCAATGACCCCCTTTGAGCGTGCCAACCCGGATGAAATTAACGGAAGCCGCCGTAAAAGAATAGCAGAAGGAAGTGGCAAAGATGTTTCTGAAGTAAATGCCTTTTTTAAGCAGTTTGAACAAATGCGGGAGATGATGAAAACAATGAATAAAATGCCCATGGGCAGAATGATGCCGGGTATGATGGGAAAAAAATAGAATGTTCTTCTTAATAAATCAGCCTCTTAAAAAAGAGGCTGATTGCTTTTTACATACAAAATCAACAATAGACTAATTAACTTCTTTCAACGCCAGCTGAAAATTTACCTTTAATTCATCATTTACATTGATAAACCCAAGTACATTTTCGGGAGCTGACAGACCAAAATCTGTAAAACACAGGTTTGTTGATCCATTTATAAAAACAACATCTTTTACACGGCACGTGTTTACTTTAATACTTGTTGTTTTCCAGATTCCTGCCATATAAATATCTACTTCGGCTAAACCTGATTTGTCCTGGTCGGCTTCACATGGAAAAACATTTAAGTTTTTAAAGTTCATCACGATAACAGGATGAGATTTAGCTTTGGTTATTTTTCTGAAATCTTTGGTTAAAAGCGGATTTGAATTTTTAAATTCAGTTATCTGTAACCTTATGATACCTTTTTTAAATATCGCCGGAGAAGAGGTATTTTTTTGAGAAAACAATAAAGTGTCTTTGCCTGAATATTGTCTAATGTCGAAAGAAAAAGTATTTACATTAGAAGAACCCAGGATAGATATTTTACTTTCTTTTGAAACGGCTAATGATTTTACATTGTCAGCTTTGGATTCGTTATTGAACTTTCCAGTTAACAGTGCCAGTATCATTATCAGTAGTTTCATTGATTCGTTATTATCTATTCTGAGTTCTTAATTTATCTCTATGATAAGTTTAAAATCCTACAACGGCTTCTATAACATAACCATTGAATTTTCCACCATTTCTGAAATCAGTGTTAGGGAAATCTTTGTACTTCTGAGTTACATATTCACCTTTCAACAATACATTCTTTGTTAGAAACCAACCGGCGGCTAAAGCTGTACGATTAATATTTACATCAGTAAGATTACCAGAAATTAATATTTCAGAATTTAATGTGTTATAGCGGCCACCTATATAAAAGTTTTCATTTGCTCCAAAGCGGTAGATCAAATCACCGGCTAATTGGTTCATATTTCTTTTTTCAGTTTCTACACCGCTTTTACCATTTGCTGTTTCATATGTACCAAACAGTTCCAAACCACCGGCTTTTACAAAACCATTTAACATGATAGCAGTTATTTCGTTACGGAAACCAGGGTTAAAACGACCAGATGTATAATAGTGTGTACCAATAGGACCTCTATCCATTACATTATAGTAATTAGAACCGGCGCGGTCTCCTGCGTATAAAGTCAATCCACTTCCATAAGAACCACTATTGTGATACATACTACCGGATACGCGTACTCTTAATTTTTCAGCTAAGTTTCTGTCAAAACCACCTTTTAGATAAATAGATGGGTCTCTTTTGGTTGTATTTTCAACCTCAGTTCCATTAACTTTTAAAGGACGTACAGAATCAGCATGGCCTTTGATCATACCATTACTCACTCCAAGCATACCAAATAAACCATTTTTCTGCAAATAAACTTCACCACCAATTTCTGTAGCAAATGCATCAGCTATATAACTTTCCATAAAAGGATTTCTGATAGCATCTCCTGCATCTGATCTGCGGAATTGAGCATCACCATAGTTGATTTGCATGTGACCTACTTTAATTGTAGCTATTTCCATGAATTTGTCTAATACACCACTTTTAATGGGCAGTTTATCAAATTGAATGTAACCACCTTTTACCCAGGTTTCATTGTGGTGACGGGTTGATAAATAAGTAGTAAGATTTAAACGGATACCATCAGCCAGTTGTACATCAGTAAACAAATTAGCCTGAGCGGTCATAAAACCAGGAGCAATGGGATAAAGTGTGTTTGAACCTGTACCTACATTGTTAATAGCTGTGTTTTTGTGTTTAATATTTTGGAATTGTTGTGTAAAGCCGGCTCCAAAGCGAATTCTTAAACCTTCAAAAGGAATAGGATCAGCTTCTTTAGTAGTTTCAAATTTATTGATACCTCTTTGATCGTAAGGAATCCAATATGATGGTCTCATATAAAATTCTCTGTTTGTATCCTTTGTTTCTGTAACAGGTGTTTCAGTAACCGGATCCTGTGCTAAGACATTAAGCGGGAGAATAGCTAACATTGCTAAAATTCCCAGAGCTGTTTTTAATAGATTCTTTCTCATTGTATTAATTTTAAAAGTTGTTGTTGTTGAATAATTGTTATGTTGAATAAATTAACCGTTGAATTTTAAATTAAAGTCGATGGTAACTTCATCACCTACTTTCATTGCACCCAGCATATAAGAAGGAGGCTTAATCTGCCACTCGCTCATTTTAATTTTTTTACTACCTGTAACTGTAATCAGATTTTGATTGTTTAAAACTCCATTTGCAATAAGAACTACTTCTTTAGTTACACCGGCAATCGTTAAATTACCTGTAGCTTTTATCTGGTAATTGTTTTGCTGCTGAGGAGTAACTACAGCTGAGATAAGCTTAAAATTGATTTTAGTGTGCTTATCAGCTTTTAATGTAGTGTGGGTTCTGCCATCCATAATGTCAGAATTGCTTTTTAAACCTTTTACCGGAACTGTAAAATCAAGTCCTGTAAGAGTGGAAAGCTCTCCTGCCTTCATAACAAATTGTGCGTTAGCAGTTGCATTATTTGCCTTCATGGTCCAATCGTGAACATTAGATGTTCCGGATATCTTCATATCATAACTGCGAACAGTAAATGTGGATTGAGCTAAGATTTGCTGAGAAACTGTCAGAGAGGCAACTGCCATCACTACAGAAAGAAAGATTGAAGAGAATACTTTCTTATTTTTTAATTGCTGTTTCATTTTCAACTGGTTTAGTGTTTTTTTCGATAGATCAAATGTAGTTGTGCCATTTGCCGTAGAGGATGACGTTTGTTAGTTTATAGGGTGATAAAACGCATTAATTGGTATGACCTTGATGGACATCCACTTCTTTTTTATGATGCTGATCAGTAAAAACTTAAATGAGTTAATGTTATTGATGGCCATTATATCTTGTAAAAACATCTTAAAAAATTAATGTTGCACCATTAAAATGGTTTAAAAAACTTAATTTGCTGAAAAAACCATTATGAAATCAACATTATTCTTATTATCTACTCTATTTGTGATAGTATCATGCGATAATGCTCCACAAGGTGATACTACAGTTATTACAGATGAGAAGCAGGTAACTTCAGCGGCAGGTGAAACATTTGCAGTCGATACAACCAATTCCAGGATCAGGTTTATAGGCTATGGTGTTGGAAAAAATCACCCCGGCACTTTTCATCTTTCATCAGGCCAGGTGGTTGTAGCCAATAATACAGTAACAGGAGGTGAATTTAATATCAACATCAGGTCACTTGATTTAGAGCAAAAAGAAAGCATGTTTCAAAATAAGTTGAAGCCGCATTTATTAAGTGGTGATTTTTTTGATGCTGATAATTTTAATTCTGCCCGGTTTGAAATAACTAATGTTCAGACTTACCAGCCAAATAGTAATGATACATCTATAGTAGATGGAGCCAATTTTACAGTAAGTGGAAACTTCACTTTAAGAAACACAACTAAAAATATAAGCTTTCCGGCTCATATAGAACTTGATGGCAGTACTTTAAAAGCAGTAGGAAATTTTGATATTGATCGTACACAATGGCAGATAAATTATAGGAATGATAAAACACTGGGGGATAAATTCATTTCTGAAAAAGTGAATATTGAACTTGACCTTAGGGCAAACAAGGGGTAATTTAACTTTTAAGAAGGTGTAATTAAACCTATTTTTTATTTGTGCATTACACAATTCCTATTACATTTGCCTTTCTAGTAATTATTATTTATTCACGCATTTAAATTTCTATTTAAGATGCCAGTTAAAATCCGACTGCAAAGACACGGGTCAAAAAAGAGACCCTTTTACTTCATTGTTATTGCTGATGCACGCAGCCCCCGAGATGGTAAATTCATTCAAAAATTAGGAACCTACAACCCACTGACTTCTCCCGCTACTATTCAGCTGGATCGTCAGCGTGCGTTGGACTGGCTTGAAAAAGGAGCCCAGCCAACCGATACGGTTAGAAGGCTTTTATCGTTCAAGGGAGTTTTATACCTGAAGCATTTATTGCGTGGTGTATCACTAGGTTTGTTTGATGATGCAACTGCTATGGAGAAGTTCCAAAAATGGCATTCCGAACATGAGGCTCAGTTTAAGAAGAAGCAGGAAGATGCTATGAGGGAAAGAAGATTCCGTAGAAACCCACCTTACCAACGCCAGGAAAGAAGACCTGCAGGTAATGCTGGTTCTGAGGGCTAATCCATCCTAACCTCTAAACAAATTGAAGGCGGTCCGCAAGGATCGCCTTTTAGTTTTAAACGACTCCTTATTTTTATGGGCTGTTGAACATTTATTATGGATATGGCAGATTATTTTAAAATTGGAAAGATTGTTAGCATTTTTGGTTTAAAAGGCGAGTTGATCTTAAAACATAGCCTTGGGAAAAAAACTTCTTTAAAAGGATTAGAAGCCATCTTTCTGGAGGAACGAAAAGATAGTTTTATCCCTTATTTTATAACTACAGCACGCATAAAAACTGAAGATGAAATATATGTAAAGCTGGAAGGACTGGACACAAAAGAACAGGCTATGAAGCTATCTCAAAAGGAAATTTGGCTGCCGGAAGAGGCTTTTAAGAAATTTTCTGCCAAAACGGCTCCTATTAGTTTGTTAGGTTTTACTATAGTTGATGGAGATAAATCAATTGGGATTATTGAAGAAGTGATAGAACAGCCGCACCAGGTGCTTTGCCGTATTACCATACAAAACAAAGAGGTGCTTATTCCTTTACACGAGAACACAATTGAAAAAATTGACCGTAAAAAGAAGCTGGTTATAGTGCAGCTGCCTGAAGGATTACTGGAAATTTATCTGTAGCAATTCCCATCGCATGCAGCGTATTTCTTGCCTGCACCATATGCCTTTGCTGATGTGCCACAAGAAAACGTATCATATCTCCCAATTTCAACTTTATAAATCTGCTTATAGTAATTGGAATTTTTATTGAATTAATATCCCTGCTTTTGGCTAACTCTATTATATTCACAAACCTTTCATTCAATTCAACAAACTCCTGTAATACATGTTCCACATTTAAGCTATTTGGAAAACTATAGCTTTTCATAGCTCTCATTTTATTCTTTACCTCATAAACATTTGTTGGTCTCATAGATTTAGTGAAATAATTACCCAGGAAACCTGGCTGAAACCATGCTGATACTTCTTTAGATTTAAAAGCAGTAGCCTTTTCCATAACAGGAAGGTAGTGCCGCAGGTAAGCATTCATATGTTCTATTGTTTGAACCACGCTCCATTTTTCCGGGTGCGATTGATAAGAAAGTTTTACCGGTGGGGCTGATTTAAAAAAATCTCCCGCTTCTATCATTCTTTTTACATCCTCCAGTAGCTCGTTCAACAGATCTAAACTTTTAATTTTCTTCATCCCTTTATTTTTTACAAAGCTATTTAATCAATACTTTCAAATTACAGACCACGAATTCTTTATTAAACTTATTTTACTGACCCAACAATTACGACATATTGCACATTTTGACCTGGATGCTTTTTTTGTTTCTGTTGAAATAGTAAAGAACCCCGCACTTAAAGGTAAACCACTCATAGTTGGAGGCGATGGGCAAAGAGGTATAGTAGCAGCCTGTAGTTATGAAGCACGCAAATTTGGTATTCAAAGTGCCATGCCTGCAATGACTGCCAAAAAACTTTGTCCTGATGCTCTTTTCATAAAAGGCAGCCACCACGAATACAGTCATTATTCCCGGATTGTAACTCAAATTATAGCAGCCTCTGTACCACATTACGAAAAAGCTTCCATAGATGAATTTTATTGTGATATGACCGGAATGGATAAATTTTTTGGAGTAAGTGCTTATACACAACAATTACGGGAAAAAATCACTAAAGAAACTGGTCTGCCTATCTCCTATGGTTTATCTCCCAATAAACTGGTAAGTAAAATAGCCACCAATGAAGCTAAACCAAATGGGTTTCTTGAAATTCCTGCAGGAAAAGAAACAGCATTTTTATGGCCACTGACTATTGATAAAATACCCATGGCTGGCAAGCAAACGCAACAGCAATTACATAGTATGGGCATTTTTACAATTGAACAATTAGCTCATACACCCATAAAAAACCTGGAACATGTTTTCGGAAAATGGGGCCATAGGTTATGGGAAAAAGCTCATGGTATTGATGATAATCCTGTAGAAAGTTATAGTGAACAAAAATCCATTTCTCATGAAAATACTTTCAATGATGACAGTAATGATCTGAACTTTTTGGGTAAAGAACTGGTGCGGTTAACCGAAAAAACTGCTTTTGAATTAAGACAGGAAGAAAAAATTACCGGGTGTATTACAGTAAAAATCAGGTACGAAGATTTTACTACGGTTTCAAAACAAGAAGTAATTGATTATTCAGCTCTTGATAATGTTTTGCTGGCTAAAGTGAAAGATCTTTTTGCCAAACTTTATAAAAAGGGAAAAAAAGTAAGATTATTAGGTGTTAGGTTCAGCCATTTGGTACCTATGACACTGCAAATGAACTTGTTTAATAATGAAACTGAAAAGCTGGACCTGTTTAAAACTATTGATAATATAAAAAATGAATTTGGATCAGGAGTTATACAAAAAGCAACTTCATTGCCTGTTTCTGATAAAAAAAAGAAACAGTAGATGCTAATTTTATATTAGAGTTTTCCAATAATACATAAGTTTCTATATTAATAATGTATTTTTCTTCTTCATGCAGAATAGCCTTGTTGTAAAAATATTAACCTTAAGTATTTCATTGCTTTTGTTCATCAAGTTAAATGCACAGCAGGTTGAAGGACTTTGGGTAGGATCATTAAAAACAAAGGGTTCACAAGTTCATTATGAATTATGGATTACTAAAGAGAAAGAAAATTATACCGGCTATGCACTTTCATTAATGGTAATAGATGGTGTTGAAAATATTGGTGTAAAAACTATAAAGCTTAAGCTTAAGAATAAAGTACTGCTTTTAGAAGATGAGAACCTGGTGTACAATAATTTTAAAACACCTCCAAAAAAATCTAAACTGATTGCCAGGTTATATACAAAAGAAAAATCAGATAGTTTAACCGGAACCTTTAATACAAGATCACTTGATTTTACAGACAGAACTTCTTATGAAGGTGATTTGGAATTGATAAGAAGCAGTAACAACAACAATTCTTTTTTATTAAGCAAACTGGCTCAATTAAATCTTGTAACTGATGATGCTGTTGCTGTTAGCAGGGAAATCCAAATTAAAGAGAATACAGATATTCCTGCCAAAGTAGTGGCTGAAGTGATAGTTCCACCTAACATTGAAACTTCTATCACCAAAAAAAATACAATTAGTAAAATTGAAACAGAATCTCCAAAACCAGTTCATAAACCAGTTATTGAACCCAAAGCAGGTCCGGCTATCAAAGTTTTTGATCCATTTAAGAACAGGAAGATTGAGATCATAGAAACTGTATTTGTAAGTCTCGATTCAGTAACAATTTCTTTATACGATAATGGTATAGTTGACGGTGATACTGTTAGTATTTATGTAAATGGTAAGATACACCTCGAAAAAAAAGAATTGGGTACTGCAGCAATCCGGTCAACAGTATTTTTTCCCTCAACCTTAGTTGATTCATTAGAATTAATCATGTATGCAGAAAATCTTGGTACCATACCACCCAATACAGGTTTATTAATTATTCAGGATGGAAACACAAGGCATGAAATTCGTTTTTCCGGAGATCTTCAAAAAAATGCAGCAATTATTTTAAGAAGAAAAAAATAAATTAACCTTATTCAAAAGAATTTCGGGCTTACCTGAAACTCCCTAACTTTAGCCCTTTTAAAAAAACAGCAAGCAATAAATTATGCAAGTTTGGAAAGAATATCAGCAAAAAAATAAAGATCGTTTTTTAGAAGAGATGCTTGAATTACTTCGTATCCCATCCGTAAGTGCTAAAACAGAACATAAAAAGGATATGCGCAAATGTGCAGACCTTGTAAAGCAAAGACTGCTGGATGCAGGATGTGATCATGCAGAAGTAATGGAAACAGACGGGCATCCACTTGTTTTTGGAGAAAAAATTATTGACCCTGCAAAACCTACTGTATTGGTTTATGGTCATTATGAT
>MWWA01000459.1_pt1 | contig 10650 bp, 12 predicted proteins | sample 1047341 | NCBI WGS metagenome assembly MWWA01 (sample SAMN06349978, study PRJNA376086) | soil metagenome | isolation source: MS5-1 sample Antarctic (ecotone) soil | place: Antarctica | collected 2015-01-13 | reverse complement strand
AATGTCGGTTTGAGGTATACCTCAACCTGACGTCAGATGAGATCCTCGCTTTCCGTCAGGCGGTCCATTGTGCTCATGCAATTAAATCCTTTGCCAATCTCATTATCAAGTGGTTACGCCGCGTTTTTCTTCTCCAGCTCTTGTAGGTGCTCGGGGTGGCGATGGAGCAACCGGAGAAGCTGATCTAACGCTCGAGTCTGCCGAACTTCCCCCCGCTCGTAACGGCTAAAGGCGTTTGGCCCTCCACCAAAGATCTCTGCGGCCGCATGTTGCGTTAGGCCAAGTTCCGTTCGTATAGTGCGCACTTCATCAGAGGTAAGATAGCCATCCACCTCGGCACGGAAGTCATGCACCTGTTTTTCGGTGCGCTTCATGTCCGTGCCGGTGATGATCCCTTCATCGCACTCCGTGCAATAGGTGCCGGGTTGTTCAAGGGTAAGGGGGTTTCCTTTATATTCGACTGAAACTGACTTTGTCCCTTTCTGCAAAATACCCTTGTTACAGTTCGGACAGTGTTTCTCTTTCATAATCTACTTCTCCTTAAAAGAGATGAGGAAGTAACCTTCATCATCGACCGTGAACTTCACGTACAGTGAAAGCTCCTGATAACTAGCGTAATACACGTCCTGCCATATGCGATGATCGCGCTCGCTCGTCATGGACTTGTGGAGCTGTTTCACTGTGAGCATTTGAATCACCGCAACAATGTCGTCACGAGTTAGCCCAAGGCTAATGGCATCCCGAAGCGCAGTAACCGACATGCGAAAGCTGTCTGTTTCAGCGAATGCTTGCTTGATGTCCTCAAGACTATAATGCGATGTATGTTTTTCCATGTATTAACCAATATGGCTATTTAACCACAAAGGTTAGTAGGTCGTCAATTCCAAAATCCCTGTTTGTGCTTAGGGAGTTAGTAGGTCATAAAGGGCGTTATGACCTATAAAGTGGAGTGGAGGGAAACAGCCGGTGAGCACCGAAATCGTTTTGCATCCATGCACTCAGTCTGCGGTTGTTCCCGCCCTCATCGCCGAAGCCGGTGCGGGAGCCGCTAAGCGGTTCTTCGAGTTCTTCACCGCAAACATCCGTAATCCGAACACCCGAGCTGCATATGCTCAAGCGGTAGCTCAGTTTCTTCAATGGTGCGAAGCGCGCGGGATTGCCTTGCACAGAATTGAGCCGATCGCTGTTGCCGCCTATATAGAAAGTCATTCGGGTTCAGATCCAACAAAGAAGCAGCACCTTGCAGCAATCAAGATGCTTTTTGACTGGCTAGTAAGAGGCCAGATTCTCCCCTCTAATCCTGCTGCCTCCGTTCGCGGTCCTAAACACATCGTTCGAAAAGGAAAAACGCACGTGCTTTCAGCCGAGGATGCGAGAAAACTGCTCGATTCAATTGATACTACCAGCCTTGTCGGACTTAGAGACCGTGCTCTTATTGGAGTGATGGTCTTTAGCTTCGCCCGTATCGGCGCAGTAGTAGGGATGAAGGTCGAAGACTATTACAAAAATGGTAAACGGTGGTGGCTTAGACTTCACGAGAAAGGTGGCAAATTTCACGAAGTTCCGGCTCATCACAGCGCTGAAGAGTATCTAGATGCTTATCTTGAAGCTGCTGGGATTGCCTATGACCCAAAAACTCCGCTCTTTCGCTCCATTCTCGGCAGAAGTAAAACACTTACTGATAGAGCACTGAGGAGAAATAATGCTCTCGATATGGTGAAACGTCGAGCGGTGGCTGCAGGCCTTTCAAAGCGCGTTTGTAACCATACTTTCCGAGCAACCGGCATTACGGCCTACCTTGAAGCCGGTGGAACTATTGAAAAGGCCCAGATGATAGCAGCACACGAGTCACCGAAGACAACAAAACTTTATGACCGCACGTCGGACCAAATTACCCTTGACGAGGTGGAACGTATTGCGATTTGATCCCACGGGCGAAGATTGCTCATCAGCTCAACAACTTCATAGTGACCGCCATCAATCACGACTGACTAAGCCAGATCGGTCCCGGATTATTACGACGACCCATTTCCCTCCGAGAGCGAAAGGCAAGCGAACCTCCAAGATGTCCGTGGCACGAGGGTTACCGGATTTACTAGGAATATGTTACAATTTTGAATCTTCTAAATCATATTGTAGAGGGGCTACAACAGTCGGCTTTGGATGCACATACTCGGTACGGCAACGTCGGTATTGTCATAGCGATTTTAACCCTTGTTTTGGCAGCCTGTCTTCCTCTGCTGCTATACACCTACCATCGATTCTGCTTGGAAAATTTATCCAAACGTTCATTTGCTCGGAAGCTCGAAGATTACTTTAACGACGACCCACCTTTTGAATGGCAAGCAGAGGAAGTTTTGCTAGCGACCCCCATCTTCCTGAAAAATCAGCCATTTGGTGGATTTATTGTTAGAAACGACCGAGGCAGCGTCATAGCGCAAATCCAAAATATGGGCGGCGATGAGTGTAACTTCGACATCCAAGGATCTCATTTTACGGTGAGCCACCCTCCATTCTCCTCAGAACTAAGGCTCTACAGGGGATACGGCACTGAACAACAAATCGCTTTATGCACACTTCGGAGAAAATATTTCCTTTTTAAGTATGAATTTCCTGATAGTCTATTAATAAAATATGATATAGATAAACATATCTTATTAGAATTTAAAATTTTTTCAGACTATTCTGTAGAGATCTGGCACGAAAACGAGCGTATCGGAGCGGTGGCGTACTGGAGCAATGCGAGACATGCTGCCGTTGCTTTAGCCCTACCCGCGATCATCCCAATGGAGTGTCGAACACTCATGATTGCAATATTTGGGTCTCATCTCTTTCGATTTATCTTTCCCTTCCCGGGTTCCATTCAAGCTTTGACGAAATTCCTGAGAGCGGAATCAGTGGTCCGACACTTACGTTAGTGATGTTTGCGCATATTGAATTCAAACGGTGTGCTAGCATTCTCAAATGCCCCTGAGGCCGTTATCGGTTGTTCGCCAACGATGATTCTTGGCACCTGCGCGGTTGATTCTCGGGCATCAGTTTACACTATTTAGGGTTGTCCTGGTGTGTTTTCCCAGTGAGCTATCCCTTAGGGCGACCCTCCGCCTTAATCGCATCAAAAAGATACTGCGAAATGCGCTGCTCATAGATAGCAAGACCCCAAGATGTTGAGCACTTCATGCGGACGTTAAAGATCACCTCAGTAGATGAGCTGCGAGCGGTGGATCACCGTGCAGTGATATTTTGGGAGCGATTCTTGAGAGAAACTGATGGCGCTCAAGCTTCGACGATTCGCAGACGGCTTGCGGCTCTCTCGTCTCTCTTCAAACACCTTGTCGCCCACGGTTATTCAGAGCGTAATCCAGTTGTAGATGTCAGCAGACCCACCATCAACCGCGAAGAAGGATCAACGCTTGCGTTCTCCAAGCAGCAAGCACGGAAGATTCTTGATGCCCCCTCAGAACAAACCATTGAAGGGTTAAGAGATCGGGCGATTCTTTCAATAGGGCTTCAGGCGGGACTGCGGCGTTCAGAAATTGCGAGCCTTAGTGTGTCAGACCTTCATGAAAATAGAGGTTTTGATGCGCTACGCGTACTCCGCAAGGGAGGAAGGAAAGATGCTCTCGCAATTAACCCTCAGACGGCACAGCGCATTAAATCCTATCTACTGGTATCGGGGCACGCTGAGGATATGAGCGGTCCCCTCTTCCGACCACTGAAGCACAACGGAAAGCAGCAGGAAGCACGGCGAGCAATGGACCCGGATGCGGTTGATCGGATGGTGAGGAAGTATGCTAAGGGGATTGGGTTGGAGCGGGGATATGGCGCCCATTCGATGCGAGCGACGTTTATCACAACGGCGCTTGAAAACCCTGCCCGAGCCGGTAGGTCGTCTACTTCAAGCAGCGGGACGACGTTGATTTTTCGCCACTTACTGATCCAATATTTGCTCCCATTGACCAAATATGCTAGATATGGCATATTGTGAAAGAGAACCTTAAACCGCTTCATTGGATTGGGTCGTCCCTAGACGATCTCAAGGACTTCCCACCCGAGGTTCGTAAAGTGATGGGCTTTGCCCTCGATCAGGCGCAGCGCGGTGGCAAGCATCCCGATGCAAAACCGCTCAAAGGCTTTGGCGGTGCATCTGTTTTGGAGGTCGTCGACGATTTCGACGGGGATACCTATCGCGGGGTCTATACGGTGCGATTTCAAGGCGTCGTATATGTACTTCACGCTTTTCAAAAGAAGTCGAAAAGCGGAATTGCGACACAGAAGTCTGATGTGGAAATGATCAAGCGCCGCTTGAAACTTGCCGAGCAAGAACACAGGGCTATGCAAGTGACTAAGGGAAAAAAACCATGACGAAAGAATCAAAAGAACGCATCGTTCGCGGTAGTGGCAACGTTTTTGCTGATCTCGATCTTGCGGATGCTGAGGAGCTGCAAGCGAAATCCGGTTTGGTCCATCGTATTGCAAGCGTCATCGAAAAACGCGGGTTAACCCAAACGCAGACCGCTGCTCTGTTGGGCATCGATCAGCCAAAAGTCTCCAACCTTCTGAGGGGTCGCCTTGATGGCTTTTCCACAGAGCGGCTGTTTCGCTTCCTAAACGCGCTTGGGCAGGACATAGAGATCGTCATCCGAGACAAGCCAAGTCGCTCCAAGCGCCCGGCAGCCCTCAGCGTCGTATCGGCCTGAGCTTACTGAATGTATTCTTCGAGATATCAATGCCGCGTCTAATTTCATTAGAAACCCTGGATACACCCTCCGTTGAGATAATCCAGATCGATGGCGGCAGCCTTACTATTGGGCGAGAGCCTGAAAATCATGTCGTTGTTGATAGCGAGGCAGTTTCGCGACAGCATGAAATTGTGTGACTCCTAATTCTTCTTCATCATCTGCCACGGATCCCCTTGCTAACTATTGTTGTCATATATTTGCCCACCGACCCAAGAGCACTAGAAAACGCCGCTAACGAGATGTTGCTTCCCTCCACTCACTGAAAGAGGTCTTGTTTTTGCTGTCTTCGTATTCGGCTCCATGGGCCATCTTAAGAATTCACTACCCTATCGGCCCCGCATCTTTCAACCCGGCGGCTATAATCCTCGCGATCTCCTTCTCAAACCGCTGAAGAGCTAACGCGTCACCGTTCGGCGGACGGACTAAAACCCCCAGCTCCCCTGCCCTCTTATCGATCTCCCCTTCTGCATGGAGCAAAAGGCTGGTGAGTGCTCGCATTACGTGACTTACTTTGACCTGAGAGTTTAGCTTTGCTGCGAGTGACGTGACGAGCCGATCTACCGCCTGAGTCTCACTGCGGGTGAACAGAATTCTCTTTTCTTGGTCAAATTTCTCGCCATAGTGCTGCGGTGAAAAATTTGACCTTTCCTGTTCCGCCGGGCGTGGAACGGTCTCCGCCCCCAAACGTGGCGTCTCGGTTCTGCGCACCGATTCAGCTCGGTTGATCTCTACGACCTTCGCCAATGTGCTTTCTTGAGCTGGTGCGATACCCGGTGCAACTTGGGCTAACACTTCCGACATCAAGCCAGTATCGAGAAGCGGTCGGTACGGTTGCTCATTAGGAGCTGCTCTTTTAGCCATTTGCTACCCTCTTCCTCTTTACCTCTATCTCTGGTGGCAACCGTTCGACCTCGCCTGTTTCGCTTATTGTGGCTAAACGCTTTTCTATCTCAAGGGCCAAAGCGCGGTATTCTTCGGTAACTTTGTGCGTTGAGTGTGTCTCGAAAAGTGTCTTCCCAACTTTTTGCGTTTGAGGAATCACTGTTGAGCGACCAATTGTGGTTTTGAATTTTACCGACTCGCTATTCTCACCCGCCCTGAAAGACTTTTCGACAAAATCGGAGAGAGAATTTGCAAGACTCGTTCTTTTATCGACGCCAGAGAGCACGACGCCCAGAAGAACAAGTCTGGTGTTTCCTCTCGCGCGCGCGTCTAAAATATCACGCACAGCATCGTTTAGGCCCGCAATCGCGAACGGATCGGGCATTGCTGAAAGGATAAAATAATCGGCATTCATATATGCAGCCAGCGTCGGGAGGGTCGCATTCGGAGCGGTGTCCAAGAAAATGTAATCGTAACTACTCCGAAGAGACTCAATCGGCTTCCGCAATACATCTAGAGGCGTCATGAACTTGCTTCGGCTCATCACAGCTTGCTCGATACCCTCTAGCTTTCGTGCGGCAGGTATAAGATCTAAGTTTTCGGGCAGATCTACCCCTTCTTCTGCATCATCGTCTGCGTGAGCAAGCACCAGATTTTCGGCGGGCTCTTCTCCGCACATCATTTCAAATGACCCAAGAAAGGCCTCTGGCTCAACGCCAAAATGCCGCGTAGCGCCGTGGTTCATGTCTAGATCTATGATGAGGACTTTTCGGCCAATCTCAACGAGAGCTCGGGCGATATGAACCGTGTTCGTGGTCTTCCCTACTCCGCCCTTTTGATTGCCGACTGCGATTACCTTCGCCGAGCGAGGCGGCTCTACTTTTCGCCGTGACATGTCGTAAATCCTTTAAGCGTTTTAAACTTCACGACCCTTCGATATCGCGTTATCGGCATATCGGCAATGGTAATTTTAGAATGTCCCGCCGATAACGGCGGGACGCATCTCCCCAACAGCTACACTTCTTGACCACCCAGCGCCCTCTCGACCAAAATATATTAACCAGTCGATAACGTAAGATCGGCTTCTGCCGATAACGGCACCTTGCGTTTTACCCATCTCGGCTTATGCCGTTAACGGCATAAGCAATCATTTGTATTTATTCGATTTTTGCATCACCGATAACGGCACCACGCGTTATCGGCTTCTGCCGATAATCCAGCTTAGCCCAACTAGGTTCCCGGCTTATGCCGATAACGGCGCGTTGAGCCAAGCGAGAGTTCAACTTTACATATTGCACTTCCGACACGGTACTAAGAGACTTTAAGCAGCTTAAATATATAAGTTTCACGGGCGACGAAAACTACACGCGACAGAAGCTCGGGGAAGAATAGGAATAAGAGAGGCTTTATCGAGGAAAGGGAAATCATTCCCAGAAAATAGAAAAACCCGCACTAAGGCGGGTTCTCTGAAGACCAAGCACCTTCAGAATACCCCGTACGTCTTAGTCCGTCAACGCTCATCTTACTGAGCAAGAGGGGATTTTTGTATCTCGAAACAGCCTTCCGTTTACGGAGGGAGAGGGGACGTGTATCAAGCATGCAGCTACCAAACCATCACACCGATTCAGGTCTTTAATGCGCTAGGCGCATACGACGCTGGGGCGGTAAGCTTTAGAGCCCTCCGAGTGTATTTCGGATGCTTTGAGCTTCGAGCAATTAGAGAGGCAGCTAGGCGCTCAAGAACTGCCGAGACAGCAAAGAGCAGGCAAGGGGAGTGCTATCGCCTTCCCGAGCTAGTAAGGCTTTTAGGAGCCGTCACAGAGGCGCAGGTAAAGTCTGCACTCAGACAACTTGAGCGCGCGGGATTACTGCGGTTCTCAGAAAGCGCCATCGCATTCACAGAGACAACGCTTCTCGCTGCGGAAGAGATCATCCAGCGGACAGCAGACAGCCGCAAAGCCACACGTCCGATACCGGTACCTCGCCGGGTGCTCCGCTTCCTTGCGCGGTGTACAAAGCCTGCACTGATGAAAACCTGCCTTGCATATCTCCTTCGCGGCTTGTCCCTTGACCGGAAGAACGGAGAGGTGAGGGGAGTAGGAACCGTAAAAGCCTCTTGGATTAGCCGCGTGTTTGCTATATCAGAGCGCGCTGTTAGGGCAGCACGCCGAGAACTCATCAAGCTTGGATGGATAGATAAAGATACCGGGTCAAAGCAGCGAAAGCTTAACCGAGACGGAGTATATTTCCGCATCAACCTTGATTGGAAAGGAGAAGAGATAATTACCCCTAGGGAGTGCAATGAGACACCCGCTGTGGATAACTTACTAACAGAAGAGTCCTGTTTTGCACCCCCTCAAGCCGAAAAGGGCACCCAATTTGCACCCCCTCTTAAAAGACTGAAAACTTCTACGAAGTACAAAAACCAGAAACTCACCACAGGCGAGCCATCTGGTTTTTGTGGAAAGGGAATGTTCAGGGATTTAGTTCAATCGGCTCTAACTCAAATTCCGGAACCTCCGGTGAGCGAGAGAGCAGGAACAAGACCAAGCCTGAAGAACATCAAGCCCGAGGACCTCAGGCGGTTACCTCGATTAAAAATGCTCTACGAACAAGCAACGGAAGTCGGGTGGCTAGAGCGGAGTGAAGCAAACTTTCTTAACTTCGCTGCTGCAGCGGTGCGTGCAAACAGAGCGAAAGGCGATGCAGTGCGAATCTTTGTCGGGATTGTAAAGCAAGGGCTATGGGGATACGTAACGCAGGGGGAAGAGGACAGGGCGCGGCAGCTTGTCAGAGGAAGACCTCCAGCAAAGAACAGCGGCACTGCCTAACCCAAACCACCCCTAAAAACAGAGAAGAAAAAATGCACATATTATTCCCCACACCTGATGCACCACGTTGCGTAAACGAAATCGCGAGAAGTCCTGAGTTTGTTAGCGTTTTTCTGGTTAACGCCGGTAAACCGACCGTCGAATAATGGGTGTAATCTTTTGAATTTTCTTAGTAAACATGGTTAACCGAGCGCACCTGGGGAAAGGTACGCTCGCGTGCAGGCATTTGTGACTCCGTGGATGATGAGCCGCGAGAGAAATCCCTTTGCTTTAAGCGCCGAGCCGAAGGCGGACACCCATCCATAAAACGTTTCCGAAAGGGAACGAGCGGCGGATACCCTTTTACCGCGACGGTGTGACGAAAAGGACTTGTACCAGGAAAAGTTAAGTGGCCCGCAAAGAGCAGGTAAGTTGTGAGGCTTATGGTAGGGCAAGATAAAAGGCCGTCAAGACGGGCCTACTTATTCCCCTACCATTATTCGGAAAACCCAAGAAGACAGCCGCACTTCAGGAAGACGGATTCACTCAATTACCCATGTTCACTGAAGAACCCCATCACGACGAAATTTAACAGTCCGTAATTATTTAAGTGAGGCCCGAATCATTTGGAAGATGGGCCGCTGCTACCAAAGGTTGTTTCATTCATGAACAAAACCCTTGCAGACGACTGGGACGCGAGTTTAGTAGGTCTTTCCCGCTACCTCTGACCCGGTGTAATATTTTCCGGTTTTACATTGGCCTCTTCGTGGTCTGCTTCCTCGTTCCATTAAGTGACATTAACACGCTTTTCTGGTAGTAAATAAGCCTGCTCTTTCTTCCCCTAACCTGTAGATGACCTTCCACGCTTCCATCGTCGTTAAGGCTCGTGCTGGCCTCAAGGACGGCGGAAGCATGGTGCTACCGTAAAACGAGGTTAATAAGAAGAAAGGGGTTCCCCATGGACATCAGCGAGCAGTGGGATTTTCTGGTGAGATCTACTCCCGGGCCCTCGACCGAAGACCTCCGCGACATCATCCAGTATGTGGAGCCGCTTCGGGAGAAGGCTTGGGAGCTGCTGCTCAAGCAGTCGCCCTCGAACGAAGACCTCTACTACATCATCGTGCATGTGGAGCCGCTTCGGGAGAAGGCAGCGGAGCTGCTGCTCAAGCAGTCACCCTCGAACGGAGACCTCCTCTACATCATCGAGTATGTGGAGCCGCTTCGGGAGAAGGCTTGGGAGCTGCTGCTCCAGCAGACGCCTTCGAACAAGGACCTCTACTACATCATCGAGTGTGTGGAGCCGCTTCGGGAGAAGGCTGGGGAGCTGCTGCTCAAGCAGTCGCCCTCGAACGAAGACCTCCGCTACATCATCCTCCGGTATGTGGAGCCGCTTCGGGAGAAGGCTTGGGAGCTGCTGCTCCAGCAGACGCCTTCGAACAAGGACCTCTACTACATCATCGAGTGTGTGGAGCCGCTTCGGGAGAAGGCTGGGGAGCTGCTGCTCAAGCAGTCGCCCTCGAACGAAGACCTCCGCTACATCATCCGGTATGTGAAGCCGCTTCGGGAGAAGGCTTGGAAGCTGCTGCTCAAGCAGTCGCCCTCGAACGAAGACCTCCGCTACATCATCGCGTATGTGGAGCCGCTTCGGGAGAAGGCTGGGGAGCTGCTGCTCAAGCAGTCGCCCTCGAACGAAGACCTCCGCTACATCATCCGGTATGTGAAGCCGCTTCGGGAGAAGGCTTGGAAGCTGCTGCTCAAGCAGTCGCCCTCGAACGAAGACCTCCGCTACATCATCCGGTATGTGAAGCCGCTTCGGGAGAAGGCTTGGAAGCTGCTGCTCAAGCAGTCGCCCTCGAACGAAGACCTCCGCTACATCATCCGGTATGTGAAGCCGCTTCGGGAGAAGGCTTGGAAGCTGCTGCTCAAGCAGTCGCCCTCGAACGAAGACCTCCGCTACATCATCCGGTATGTGAAGCCGCTTCGGGAGAAGGCTTGGAAGCTGCTGCTCAAGCAGTCGCCCTCGAACGAAGACCTCCGCTACATCATCCGGTATGTGAAGCCGCTTCGGGAGAAGGCTTGGAAGCTGCTGCTCAAGCAGTCGCCCTCGAACGAAGACCTCCGCTACATCATCCGGTATGTGAAGCCGCTTCGGGAGAAGGCTTGGAAGCTGCTGCTCAAGCAGTCGCCCTCGAACGAAGACCTCCGCTACATCATCG
>MWWA01000458.1_pt1 | contig 10668 bp, 11 predicted proteins | sample 1047341 | NCBI WGS metagenome assembly MWWA01 (sample SAMN06349978, study PRJNA376086) | soil metagenome | isolation source: MS5-1 sample Antarctic (ecotone) soil | place: Antarctica | collected 2015-01-13 | reverse complement strand
GATTTAGGACGTTTGGTTTGGGGACGGTTGCGGCGCGGAAGGTTACCCACTTGGTGTCTTGGCCCGGTCAGTAGCTGATAGTTTCTGGGTCTTCGTTTTTTTGGCTCGTGGTTCGCTGCGTTGCGGTCGTTGCGGAAGAGGATCCCGCGCGATCGCCGTGAGCATCTGCTCGATCAAAGCATCCTGTTTGCGCGGGCGGGCGCCCGCTGCCGCGATGACGGCTGACCAGTGGCGCACCGTATCAAGTGCGCCTTTAAAGCTGATTCGCTCCAGCGGGACCTGGTGCAGGTGCGCGGAGCGCTGCATGAGACTACGAACCAAGTTATAAGCAATGCGATGGATGGCCACCTCCCGCTCAATCATCTCCGGACTTTTGCAGCGCAGCACGTCCATGGCCAAAATCGTCTTGATCTGCGCGAAGTGCAGTTCTACCTGCCAGCGTTCGCCATAGAGCGCCCGCAGCGCCTCCGCCGGATATAACTCTGCGTCGGTCAGGGTCGTGACTAAGACTACCTTGCGGGTGCGAAAACCTTTGGCCGCCACCCGCAGCCGGATCAGGCGCAAGCTCAGCGTCTCGGGCAAGGCGGCAAACTCCTCACTCCAAACCGCGGTGCGCTGGCTCGGCTTCTGCCAAGTCACCAGCCGATCATCCGGCCCCAAAGCCTTGCCCCGTCGAAAGTCCACCACCCGCTTCTGATGGAGACGCAGCACGCTATCGATCCCGCGCTGGGCCAAGCTCGCCAGCGCCCCATAGGAGCAAAAGCCTCGGTCGGCCAGCAAGACATCGCCCCTTTGCAGCTTCTTCCATAGCTCGCGAAAGAGCAGGCTTTCATGCACGTGCAGATTGCCCCGGGCGCTTTCAAGTAGGGCTCCGCTGCTCAAGGAAAAAAGCCCGACTAACTTCATCATGGGAAACCCACACCCCGGCTTTTGAGAGCTCGGTTGCGGCCAGAGCGCCTGATTAGCGGCCGTGTCTGGCATACTCAGATTGGTTCCATCCACGATCTTAACCGAACGGCCTCCGAGCCAGCGTTCTTCCTCCAAGACATTGCGTTCCAAGCTCCAGCAAAGATGCTGCGCGATAAGTTCCAGGGCCGCTGGATCAAGCCGCGCGCGCGCCTGGCAATAGGCGCTCGTCGAACCGCTCAAGCCGACGGCCTCGCGGGAGCTATGCTGCCACCAAGCCTCAATCCGCCGGACCATCTCCCGGCAGGGGTTGGGAATTGGGGGTCAGTGTGCAAATATTGACAGGTGACCTGCGGTCGTTATCCTCGAAGGATGGCGCGGAGCATTCGGATCGAATATCCAGGGGCGTTCTATCACGTCATGGCGCGGGGGAATTGCCGGCAGGCGATTTTCAAAGATGAGGAGGATCGGCTTCGGTTTGTGCAAACCTTGGGCGAGGCCTGCGCGATGACGGGATGGCGGGTGCATGCCTGGGTGCTGCTGGGCAATCATTATCATCTGATGATCGAGACGCCGGAGGCCAATCTGATCGCCGGCATGCAGTGGTTGCAGAATACGCTCACGCGCCGCTTCAACGTGCGGCATCGAGCCTGGGGCCGGGTCTTTGGCGATCGTTACAAGGCGGTTTTGGTGGAAGGGCGCCAACGATTCTACTACGAGACGCTAATGAATTACATCCATCTCAACCCGGTGCGGGCGCGGCTGGTGCGCGTGGCCAAGGGGGAAAGTATTTTGGATTATCGCTGGAGCAGTCTGACGATGGGCTACGCTGTGCCGCCGAGGAAACGAGCGCCCTGGCTGGCCGCGCCTGAGGGATTGGACGTGTTTGGGTTTGCTGATACGACGGCCGGTCGGCGACGAATGGTGGAACGTCTGGAGCGGCGGCGCGGGACGAGGGGAACGCGCGGGCTGGAGTGGTGGCGATGAGCGGGAAGGTGGATGCGCGTTGCAGCCACTTGCGACGGGGCTGGTATTGGGGGAGCCAGGATTTTGCCGAGAGAATGTTGAAGCTGGCCGAGAAGACGCTGGGGCGAACGAAATCGCGAGCGTATCGTGGGGTGGCGGTGCGGCGAGCGCACAGATTGGAGCAGGCCGCTCAGTGGCTGCGGGAAGGGTTGGCGGCGGCGGGATTGGACGAGAAGGAACTCGCGACGACGGCCGGGAGCGATCCGAGGAAAATTGCTCTGGCGCGGGTCTTATGGCAGAGGACGACGGTGTCGCAAGTTTGGTTGGCAGAACGCCTGTGGATGCGGAGCGCGGCGAACGTCAGCCAGCAACTGCGACGCGTCGGTGCGGGGCGAATCAAAGGCCCCATGCCCAAACGTTTGGCATCGTTTATCGAGCGCGCGTTGGCGTCGGATTAGATGGAGGGGCTGTCAAGATTTGCACACTGACCCCTAAAATTCCCTACTAAAATTCTAAAATTCTAAACCTAAAATTCTAAACTCGGCGTGCAGTCGGTGAAATTCGTTGGTCGGGTTGGGTGGAGAAAGTGGCACGTCGCTCATGGCAGGAGAATACAACGTCCGCGACCCGGCCGGCGAGCGGCAAACCATCGCGCGCCGGCCGATCACATCCGCCAGGGAGCCGAGATACGTTCAATAGAAGTGAACGATTTCTGGAGTAAAAAGGAGCGTATCGTTCGGAAAGGCGGCCTGGGACTGGGTGTCCTGGTCTTCCTGACCTTCGCGCAACCGGGCGCCGTGGCGGATGATGTCTCTTCCAAGCTGATTGTCGCGCCGAGTAGCAGCAGTTTGGCGGGGGGCACGGCCAAACTGGTCGTTGGCGTCCTGAGCCGCGAGAAGTCCGCCTACACCGGACAATACCGGATCAAAGTCTTCCCCTATTTCTTTAAGAACGAGAGCGGCAAGCTGCTCATCAAGGTCTCGGAGACATCGCTCCGGAGAATGATCGAGGGCGACGCCACCAACTTTGCGGGGCGCGCGATCACCGATGGCACGGGAGAAACGCGGCGAGTCACAGCCCGGGTCCTGCCGGAGGCGAGCGATCACGGCGCGCTCATCTTCACGGTCGCGACCGAGAACGGTCCTCTCGTCTTTAATACCTCCTATCGGATCGATTCTCACTAGGACCGGAAAAGATCGCGTGTCATTCGGCAGACTTAGCCAATAGTCCTCGGACTGTGCCATTTCGCTCGCTCGGTCTCGACGACCGCATCCACAAAGCCATCCAGGAAGGAAAGGCGATTGGGGGGGGCGATTGGGGTCGCGTCTAAACGATTGTGGGGGGCGATTGGGGTCGCGTCTAAAGGGCGTGTTGCCCAAAAGGAGCATGGCGAAGTCAGATTTCTCGTCGTTAGGCAAAAGTGAAGTCTGGTGAGGAGCGAAGCTTCGATCTCAGGAAGGGAAAGAAGAGTGCGTTAGGCGCTGCGGAGAGACGCCTGGGCTCTCCCTGAGGCAAGAAACGTTGGGACGGGGGCCGCACTTCGATCTTTTGGAAGTTCACCGCTACGATGTTCGCTGCCGCGCTGCGTTTGCCGCCGCCGTTCGCCAGCAGGATGCGCACGTTCTGAATCGCGGCAATCAAGTAATCCTGGATTTGCTGTCGCCAAAGCCGTCGCCAGCGGGCCCGTTTGAAGTGATGATTATTGGCCGCATCGGCAAAGCTCGCTTCCATTAGATACTGTCGCCGGTGACGGTCGCGCCGCCCCGCGACGCTGTGGGCCTGGCCGCGCGCTACCTCTAGCAGGGCTTGTTTTTCGTGCCGTTTGACTGTCCGCCCGTTGCTCGCCCTCGTGCACTGGGCGCGTAAGAGACAGACGGCACAGACACTTTTGGAAGCCTTATACTCCATCGTGCGTCGCAGCGGATGGAGCCGTCGCGGCCTGAGCGTCTGGCCCGCTGGACAGCGGTAAGTGTCGCTCGCGGCATCATACCGGAAGACGCTCTCCGCAAAGATGCCTTCGCTCCGCGCATGGTTTTGGTTTTTGGCCGCCGCGCCCATATGACTGACAATCCCGCGCTCGGCGCAGGCCACGTAGTTCTCTTGCGTCCCATACTTGTGGTCCGCCACCGCCGTCTCGGCTTTACACCCAGTGTTGGCTTCATGTTGCTCGATTAATGCGATCAGCTTCTTATTCTCGGCGATGCTTCCCGGAGTTGTCTCCACGGAGGTAATCACTCCCTTCTGGGCGGAAGCTGACGGGGTCGCGTCTAAACTTTTTGACATTTCCAAGCAATTGAAACCCAAAAAAACTTCGGGAATGGTGACATTGTTAAATTGTTTAGGGCGTGTTGCCGAAATGGAGCTTTGCGAAGATAAGTAGAGATAAGCTGGGATTGTTAGGCGAAAGTAAACTCGGATGAGGGGCTAATCTTAAGTCTCAGCGATGAAAGGAACGTTGCTTTAGTGGCGGCTGAGCGAGAGGGGAGTTCTCTTGGAAGCAAAAGGTCTTTCTGCGGAGATCGCACCTTGGTTTTCTCGAAGTTCACCATGATGATGTTCGCCGCCGCGCGGCCTTTTGCTCCGCCATGGGCGAGAAGGATGCGCACGTTCTGGATGGCGGCGATCAAGTAGTCTTGGATTTGCTGCCGCCAGAGCCGTCGCCAGCGCGCCCGTTTGAAGTGATGGTTGTTAGCCGCATCGGCAAAACTCGCTTCCATGAGTTGTTGCCGGCGCCTTCGATCCCGGCGCGCGGCCCGACTGTGCGTTTGGCTTCGTGCCAGATCAAGGGCCGCTTGCTTTTCGTGTCGGTGCAGAGTGCGTCCCGTCTTTGCTCTGGTGCATTGGGGACGCAGCGGACAGGCGGCGCAGGTGCCAGCGCGCGCCTTATACTCCATCGTGTGGCGGATCGGATGGACCCGGCGCGGTCTTAAAAGCTCCCCGGCCGGACAGCAGTAAGTGTTGGTCGCGGGATCATAGCGAAAGGCGCTCTCCGGGAAAATACCCTTGGCCTGATGGTGGTCCTGCCCCTTGGAGGCATCGCCCATGTGCGTCGTAAGTCCACGCTCCTGACAGGCGACGAAGTTATCTTGCGTCCCATACTTATGATCGCCCACCACGGTCTCAGCTTTGCTTCCGAGATTCCTCTCGTGCTGCTCGATTAAGTCCATGAGCTTCCGGTTCTCCGTCACGCTTCCCGGAGTCGTCTCGACCGCTGTAATCACTCCCTTGTGGTCATCAATCGCACGATGATGATGGTAGCGTGGCCGCGAGTCGTTGCGCCCGCGGCTGACCATGGCCGCGTCTGGATCGGTGCGACTCATCATCCGGTCATTGACCGCTTCATAGCTCGCTGGCGTGGTCACTCCTTCCCCGAGCTTGCTTTCGGTCGCCTGATAGGCGCGCTTCAAGGCCGCGATCAACTCCGGTGTTCCCTTGATCACACTTTCCCGCGAGGCATTCGCCTCAAGCAGGCTGGAGTCCACATGCAGCTTGCGCCCATCAACCAGGCCCGCTGCCACACACTGGCTGATCGTCTGCACAAAGAGTCCTTCGAAGACTTCCTCCCCCCAGCGCGCCCGCGCCTTGGATAAGACGCTGTGATCGGGAATCTCATCATCGAGCCCGTAACCGAGGAACCAGAGGTAATCGAGCCGTTCCGCAATAATCTTCATCAACTCCCGCTCGCTCGCCACATCATCGAAGAAGAGCAGGAACATCATCTTCATGATCACCTCGGGGTCGACCGAGACATTGCCCTTACTTCCGTAACACGGCGCCACTTCCTCGCGCACAAACCTAAAATCAATCGCCGCCGCCACCCGGCGCAAGGGATGATCGCTCCGCACCCGCTTCTCCAGGTTGACCGCGTAGCTGAACAGTTCCCGCTCGCTCTTTTGTTGTCCCATATCCTGGGACAACGCCTTTATCAGATCGCCACCGCCTTGGGTACTTTTATTTTGCCGTCAGCCGATTTGGGCAACACGCCCCGTACATCTCACATTTCACTGTAGACCCATCTCAGACGCCGTGATTTAGCTGAGGTTAGGCAAGATCCGCCAGCGCGCTTGCGACCGCGCTCGGCAATTTGTGCGGGCCGTCTCCGCCGAGCTGGGCGTCGACTGTTTCCAGCCGCCGGATCAGATCCACGACCTCGCGCCGCGCCAGCGGGCCGCCCGCTGCCGCGCAGAAATGGGTGCGGCAACCAAACGGACGGTCGGCGTAGATCAGGCACCGGCTTGATTGCGGCTCGAGCATTGGGCATGCGCCGTCCGTGGGTGAGGGGAGTTTGGTCCGCCCGCTTGCCCGCCAGGCCCGCGCCGCCAGAACCGCTTCGCCTTTCGTTAGGTAAGGTGTGAGCCCGGTGAGCTTGAACTGGCAACATTCCGTCCGGCGAACGCATTGCCGCTCCACCGGCCGCGTCGCGAGCTCGGCGTAGACGCGCTTCACCTCGGCCAGGGCCGCATGCGTCGCCTCATCCCGCAGGCGGGTCTTTGGAGAAATGGCCGGCATTGCCTTTCGAAGATGCCGCGCCCGGGCCGGCCTGCAAACTATTGACGATTCTCCGGGCGCTTGGTAAAACCGTCACCATGTTCAAAAATCGTTCCCCCTTTGGGGTCATTGCATGCTGCGCGCTTTTCGCAGCTTCCCTTGTCTCAGCTCAATCCGCCCGCGCCGCGACCGCCTGTGTCTGGCGCGTGACGGATGCGCCCGCACCCTTCTATCTCGTCGGCACCATCCATGCCCTCAGTGGGAAGGATCACCCGCTCCCCAAGCCCTATTACGAGGCGCTGAAGCAGTCGCAGCAATTTTTCTTCGAGGTGATTAACATGCCAAGAGTGATTTCGGCAAGCGATTCGTCCGCGCGGCGACTTATCCGAAAGGCGACGACATCCGCCGCCATATTCACGCCAAGACCTGGGACTTTCTCGCGACCAGGTTTCGCCGCTCCAACTATCTCGGGAAAGACTTCCACATCGACGATCACCACGTCACGGGTATCCAGGAGCTTCGGCCGTGGGCGATCGTCTCCTTCATCTGGGGCGTGAACGGCTACAGCGATTTGTCCGGCCCTTATGGGGTGGACAATTACTTTTTCCATCAGGCCCGCCGGGCCGGGAAACCCTGCGGTGCGCTCGCCACGACCGCGGAGCATGTCGAGGTGCTGCGCGGGATGGCGGATATCGACGCCGAGCTGATGCTCCTCGATGCCCTCGTGCGAGGCGATAAACGGCGCGATGATTTCAACGCCGTCCGCGCCGGCTGGAAGCGCGGGGATGTCGGACCGATTGAAGCCGAACAAAAACGCGAGCGCGCGATCAACCTCGGCGCGCAAATTCGTCTCCTCGATTATCGCAACCTGCGCTGGATCCCGAAAATCGAAGGCGCGATGAAGAGCGGCGTGCCGACTTCGAGCGTGGCCGGCACCGGACACTTCTGCGGGCCGAATAACGTGATCGAGCTGCTGCAGAAGCGCGGTCACAAGATCGAGCAGCTCTAGGCCGCAGCCTTCGGTCGCCGCGCCGCTGTTTCCGCGGTTCGTCGTGAAATCTGAACGCCGACCTGCTTTCGCGCGTCTCACGTAAGGCTTTTCGCCCCGGAATCCACACCGGGCGCGGGCTCCCGCCGATTTGCCATCGCGGAGGGCACCGCCTATTGCAGAACCTTATTCTTATGATCAAGACCGTCCTTTGCCTCACCCTCAGCCTGCTCACTGTCGTTTCCTTGCGCGCACAATCCGAGCCGGGTCAATCGCCCGCGACCCCCGTCCAGCCGAGCCCGCCGCCGCTTGCGCCCACGCCGGCTTCCGCCGCGGTGGTGCCGGGCGAGAGCGCGCTGGCGAAAAATCCGCCGCCGATCGATCCGAAGAATATCGATACCTCGGTCAAGCCGCAGGATGACTTCTATAAGTTTGCCAACGGCCATTGGCTCAAGAACAACCCGATCCCGCCGGAGTATTCGCGCTGGGGCAGCTTCAATGAGTTGATCGAGAAGAATAACGAGGCCCTGCAGATCCGAAGAATATCGATACCTCGGTCAAGCCGCAGGATGACTTCTATAAGTTTGCCAACGGCCATTGGCTCAAGAACAACCCGATCCCGCCGGAGTATTCGCGCTGGGGCAGCTTCAATGAGTTGATCGAGAAGAATAACGAGGCCCTGCACGAGATCGCGGAGAAGGCCGCGGCCGCCCCCGCCGATAATCCCGGCCAGCCCGACGCCAAAAAGGCCGCCTCCACCGAAATGCGAATGGTGGGCGACTTCTACGCCAGCGGCATGAACGAAGCGCAGATCAACTCCGCCCGCCTCCTGCCCTTGAAAGGCGAGCTGAAACGGATCGACGCCATCAGCGATCTCTCCGCGCTCAGCAAGGAAATTGGCCGCCTCCATAGCCTCGGGATCGGCGCCTTCTTCGGCTTCACCTCCGCCCAGGATGACAAGGACAGCACCATGGTCATCGCGCAGGCTTTCCAGGGCGGCCTCGGGTTACCCGACCGCGATTATTACACGAAAGAAGACGACGCTTCGAAAAAGCTCCGCGAACAGTACGTCGCCCACATCACCAGGATGCTTTCCATCCTCGGCGACAAACCTGACGTCGCCACCGCCGCCGCCGGGACCGTGATGAAAATCGAGACCGCCCTCGCCAAGCCTGCCCGCACCCGGGTCGAGCTGCGCGATCCGCAAAAGAACTACAACAAGATGTCGGTCGCGGAGTTGGAAAAGCTCATGCCCGACTTCAAATGGAAAGATTATTTCCAAGTCCTCGGCCTGCCTGCGCCGAGCGCGATCAACGTCAGCCAGCCCGAATTTTTCAAGGCCGCCAACGACCTGGTCAAGAACGTCTCCCTCAACGATTGGAAGACTTATCTCCGCTGGCACCTCATCCACAACGCCGCGCCAGCCTTGGCGCAGGATTTCGTCGACGAAAACTTCGCCTTCTTCGGCAAGACCTTGAGCGGCACGGAAAAGCTCAAGCCGCGCTGGAAACGCGTCGTCTCCGTCATCGACGACGAGATCGGGGAAGCCCTCGGCAAGCTCTATGTTGCCGAGCATTTCCCGCCCGAGGCCAAGGAGCGCGCGCTCGAGATGGTCAATAACCTCAAGGATGCTCTCGCCGACAGCATCAAGACCAACGACTGGATGGATGCGCCGACCAAGCAGGAAGCGCTCAAGAAGCTCGCCGCCTTTGCGGTCAAGATCGGTTACCCCGACCGCTGGCGCGATTACTCCGCGCTCAAGATCGATCGCGGCCCCTATGTCTTTAACGTCATGCGCAGCGATCAATTCGAAGTCGCGCGCCGGTTGCAAAAAATCGGCCAGCCGGTCGACCGCAGCGAGTGGGAGTTAAGCCCGCCCACGGTTAATGCCTACTATCATCCGAACCTGAACGAGATCGTCTTCCCCGCTGGCATCCTCCAGCCGCCGTTCTTCGATGCCAAGGCGGACGACGCCGTGAACTATGGCGGCATCGGCGCCGCCATCGGCCACGAGATGACGCACGGCTTCGACGACCAGGGCCGGCAGTACGACGCTGCCGGCAACCTGCGCGATTGGTGGACGCCGGCCTCGGCCAAGGCCTACACCGAGCGCGCCAAGGCGATCATCGCCCAGTACGCCGCCTACGAGGCGTTGCCCGGGAAGCACCTCAACGGCGAACTCACCCAGGGCGAAAACATCGCCGACATCGGCGGACTCAAGATCGCCTATGCGGCCTTTAAGAAAGCGCAGGCGAAACATCCGGAAGATGCGGAGAAGAAGATCGACGGCTACACGCCCGACCAGCGTTTCTTCCTCGCCTGGGCGCAGGTTTGGCGCGCCAACATGCGCGAACAGGAGACCATCCTGCGGCTGAACACCGACCCGCATTCGCCCAGCCGTTTCCGCGTCAACGGGCCCGTCAGCAACATGCCAGAATTCCAAAAAGCCTTCGGCCTGCCGGAGAACAGCCCCATGGTCCGCCCCGCCAAAGATCGCGCCAACATCTGGTAATGTCGCGGCGGCCATCGTGGCCGCCCGTACGGGCTAGACTTGTTAGGCCATGAATCCGCCGCCTCGGGAAACCGCAGGCGGCGGTTTATTCTTATCGCGTCCGGGCTCCGCCGCCCAAACCCCTTAACCCGGGCAAGCCCCCGGCGGCGGCTGCCAAAGCTCGATCCGGTTCCCTTCGCAATCCATCACCCAGCCAAACTTCCCAAACTCCGACTCGTCCATCTTCGCATCCACCTCGCAGCCCTCCGCGCGCAGTGCCTCCAGCACCGCCGGCAGGTCATCCACCCGGTAGTTCACCATGAACCGCGCCTTGCTCGGATCGAAATAATCCGACGACTCCTCAAACACACTCCAGACCGTCGCCCCATTCTCGTTAGGCCGCGCCGGCGTGTGCCATTGGAAGGTCATCCCGCCCCAGTCCTGGATGTCGAGTCCGAGATGCTTCCGATACCACTCCCGGAGCGCATCCGCGTCCTTCGCCTTGATGAAGATCCCGCCGATTCCTGTCACTCGATTCATAAGAGCCCTTTCTTGGTTAGGCCGGGCCGCTTACTTGATCGCCTTCACCACATGCGCCTGGATTTTACCGCGTGGTTTGTTTTTCCCAAAGCGTTCCGTCAGCGCCCGCACCGCCTTCACTGTAGCGTCACCCAGAAGCGTCGCGTCCCGCTCCTCGATCTCGGTCCGCAACGGCGTGCCCTGGCAATAGGCGATCCCCACTTCCCGCGCCGAGCGGCCGTGGCTCTCCTTCGCCACCGTCGTGATCTCCGGCGTGCCGAAACCTCCCGCCATGACATCGCGCTCGATC
>MWWA01000457.1_pt1 | contig 10718 bp, 9 predicted proteins | sample 1047341 | NCBI WGS metagenome assembly MWWA01 (sample SAMN06349978, study PRJNA376086) | soil metagenome | isolation source: MS5-1 sample Antarctic (ecotone) soil | place: Antarctica | collected 2015-01-13 | reverse complement strand
GACTATTCAACAGGTAAGAGCGGGCCTGCTTTTGATCCTGCCAAACCTGTCAACGATTCAAGGAACAATACCGGCCTGCGTGATCTACCACCCGCCCAGCCTGCTTTTATATGGTATCCGTATGCACCGTCTCAGGACTTCCCACAGGTTGGAACGGGCGGCCGAAACGCAATGGCAGGGCCTGTATATTACACAGATATGTATCCTGCAGAAACACGTTTACCGGATTATTATAATGGAAAACTTGTAATTTATGAATGGATCCGGGGTTGGATAAAAGCAGTGACGCTAACTGAAAATGGCGACTTTGATAAAATGGAACCTTTCTTTGGAAGTGTAAAGTTGAATAATCTAATAGATATGGAAGTAGGGCCTGACGGCAAATTGTACCTTTTAGAATATGGTACCGGTTGGTTTTCAAAAAATCCTGATGCCGGTCTGTCAAGAATAGATTTTAATGGCGGAAACAGGCCGCCGGTTATCAGCAGCATTACGGCAGATAAAAACTCGGGAGTATTACCTTTCAACATAAACCTGAAAGCAAATGCGAATGATCTTGAAAATGACAAGATCACTTATACATGGAATTTTGGTGATGGCAGTACCCAGGAAACTGGAAATCCCCAGGTATCACATACTTATACCAAGCCGGGCGATTTTAAAATTACTATGGTTGCAAAGGACAGCAGAGACGCTTCTTCCACCAGCGAAGCTGTAAGCGTATATGCAGGGAATGAAGCACCGCAGGTGGACGTCAACATCATCGGTGGTAATAAATCATTCTATATGCCCGGTACGCCGGTGGAGTATGCCGTAACAGTTACTGACAAATCTGATACATCGAAATATGATCCGTCCAACCTGTATGTGTCTGTAGATTACGTTGAAGGCTTTGACCAGGCTGGCTCCAGTATGGGCCATCAGCAAGGCGTTGCCAGCATTAGTGGACGAAATATTATGCTTTCACTTGATTGTAAAAGTTGCCACAAAGAGGAAGAGAAGTCCATTGGCCCCTCCTACAAACAAGTTTCAGAAAAATATGCGAAAGATTCGAAAGCGATGAGCTACCTGTCAGAAAAGATCATCAAAGGCGGCAGCGGCGTTTGGGGAGAAGTGGCCATGGCGGCGCATCCAACGCTTTCACAGAGCGAGGCAAACCAGATCGTTTCATGGATACTTTCGCTTAACAATCCAGCATCAGTTAAAAAATCTTTGCCTGCGGAGGGAAAAATTAATCCGCCGGCAGCGGCGGGCGGCGGCGGTATGGCTCAAAAACCTGCGCCTGTATTGGTACTTTCTGCAAGCTACACCGATAAAGGAGGAAATAACATTAAAGCATTGTCGGGACATAAATCAATTGCGCTACGGAGCAATACGGTAACCTTTACCGGCAATGAAAACAAAAAAGAATTCGGTACGATAAAATATAACGGTACGAATATCATGAATTTCCCGGCAACAGAAGGTTGGTTTTCTCTTGATAGTATTGACCTTACGAGAGTAAACTCTATCACACTGATGAGTGGCTGGCAAAGCCCTCCCAAAGAGGCTCTCGATTTTGAAATAAGATTGGACCGGCCTGATGGTAAATTATTAGGAAAAGGTAGCTCCGGCTCAATCCCGAAAGGGCAAATGTATGGAATGATCAATGTACCGGTAGAAGCTGTGACAGATGGCAGGTTGCATAATATTTATTTTATCAATAAACCAAAAGAAACGGTCAGCGGGGGTATCGTTTCGGTGCAATTTAACGGGAAGTGAATACCCACCGCAGAGAACATGAGGACGCACAGGTTCTCTCGGCGTCCTTAACGGATAATCCAGTCTGCTTTGTTGTCATTGAATAGAGGAAGATTCGTGCTTTATCATAAGTACTATTTCATTTCCCGTTTGCGCATAGGCATCGCATCAATTTTTGCAAACAACTTATATGTGGAAACAACAGTATCGGCTCTCATTTTTTCGTTTCCATCTTTACCTACCAGGATGAATGTAAAAGCTGAGGAAGATGATACATTCCATTTGGTGACTTCTTCTTTTACTTCGCTGATGTGGTAAGTATCTATTGTAATATCTCTTTCAAGGACGCCTCGTTTATTTTTTTGTAATAGGTCAACTTGTTCATTTTTTTTTCGTGATTCCGTCTTCATTATAAAAAATCAGCACTTGTCTTTTTCCCGGATAGGTCATAGTTAGCATCAAAAAGAGTAATAAAGCTTTCATCAGATTAGCCGGCGCAATAATTTATTACATTGATGAGGAAGCCCAGCAGGCTGTTTTTTAAAGCGATCTCATAATCTTTAACATCAATAACAATAGTTTGTTCAGCAAAGTTTGCCTTTGCTATGTTTTTCCAATCAATGAAATATCTTAAGCGAATAAGCCTTCCAGGTTTGCCTGAGTTTTTTAAGCTTCCCTTTCATACCATCTACATTAAATAACGCCTCTTCTTCATTTGATCTTTTTTGCTTCCACAAAAGAACAACGAGTAACAATGAATTAAACAAGCACAGGGAGACGATCCAATAATACAATTCTCCGCTGGTGATAAGAAAAAGTAAAATGGGGGCAAGCAGCAGTAGAGCTGAAAAAATGATGAGCAATATTTTTTTCTTAAAAATATAATTCAGGCTGCCTGCAAACCCAAGCGCCAGTATAATTTCAAACAAGCCCCCATCAATAAATATTTCCATAAAATTGATTCATCTGTTCGTCAAACAAACTTTAGCAACCTCCTGTTTTTACGTTTAAAAGATTATTGGATATGAAAGTTTCATTAACGATTATGCCAATCAAAAAAATTCAATCCTCTACCCTATGGGAGGTATCACTTTTGACTTTCTTCCAAAGAGTACATAATACGGATCGAAACGACGGCCTGCCGCGACCGTTGCATCCTGGTAAGTAACAAAGCCAAAGCCGGCAAACAACCTCGGATCCGGACTGGAGCGCCTGCAGGTAACATAATCTCCCCAGCGTGTATGCGTCCACGTACTGCCGTTTCTGAACCATACTACAAAATCACCCATAATGCCTACTGCACTATTGGCGTGGAAAGTGCCACCCCCACCCCAGCCCAGGGTAATGCCCACTTCGTTTTCTGAATTGGTCGCAAAACTTGGATAAGCAAACGCAAGATCAGGATTCCATATCTGCATCTGTTCTATCACTGTGTAGTTATCAATATTTACTTTTACCACCTGCACATGCGGATGTGGGAAATTAAAACCTCCGAACCCTCCATTGCCGCTGCTGGCTGTCCATGCCATCCAGAGTTCATTCCCCCTTCGTGTAATACCGATAATCGCATCATCAGGAAATTGCCACCCCGCAGCCGTCATGTTATAATCCAGCCAGTCGTTACCATTTGGCCCATTGGAAGCTAAAGTATTATTAGGCCAATTGCTGACATCTACATCCCTCCAGAAATAAGTATTGGAATTTTCCTTCATACTCCAGATGCGGATGGTACTATTATCTACATTGCCAGCCCAGAAAACTTCGTCCAAAGCGTTTTGCGAAACGTTACCGCCGCGGGCATCCACAGCATTTGCATGATTTGTGTATTGAAAATTAATTGTACTGCCCGATTGGATTTCGCTTAAAGGAATCCTGACAACCAGCAAGCCACCGCCTGCATTGGCAGCATCACAACTCATATAAAGTGAATTGTTGCCTACACTAAGGCTCGGGTAATCCATCCAGTCTGTACCCAAATTAAAAGAAGCGGAAGTAAGATCCCAATACGTCCAGGCGGTGCAATTGCTGTCAATAATATCCTGTGTGCTGGCTGCCGCAAGACGATAGGCATTTGTGCCGCCGCTCCTGGAATATTGAAGAAGCCAGATAAAGCGATCTATTGATGGAACATATTGGATGATCTGGTCGCAGCAAAATCCGCCGGCAAGATTATCAGGAAAAATGGTCGTTGGGTCAAGCGTCGTAAAATTTTGTCCGCCATCTGTCGAATATTGTACATACCAGTTTCCGGTAAGCATCACCACATCGCCATTGTCGGAACCGCTGATATCAGCCGCATTTGTACTGGCAAGATTTGTAATGGTCGTTTCGGTATATTTTCCGAAAATAACAGGATCAGGAGAATCATCGCCTGTTGCCATATCCTTGAGAGCCGATCCTTTTGTCTCCGAAATCAGGCCTTTGAATTTTCCCCTGAGAGTTTTTTTACCGGGGCGATAGTTGGGCTGGTTCTTGTAATCATCTTTCTTTTTCACCGGTTCGAAGGGCGCTCCTTTTACCCTCTCCGGTATGGCTCGTCCCCGATCCAGCTCTGCCGATTTGGGCCGCTTGTCTTCCTCTTTCTCACAAGGTTCATATTTACAAATCCTCTTATCTTTTTCTTTATCACCAGGGCAGCATTCCTCGATTTTTTTCTTCAGTTCTTCGAGTTCCTTTATCCGGTTGACTGCCTCGGGATTTTTGGATTTATAAATCTCCAATATGAATGTAATGTCTTTCAGCAACGATTTCTGCATCTCCGTTTGCCAATGCAGTTCGTTCAATGATTCGCAACTTTGTTTAGAAATCTTTTCTAACTGGCAACTCATCACCTCTAAAAAATTGGTGATATTACCAAGTAACTGGTTCTGATATTTGGATTGTTCTAATAATTTTTCAAGCAAACTGGTTGCTTCATTTTCTGAATTTCGGGATTGCATGATTGGTGAGTTTGGGGATGAAGAGAAATTGATAACCTGCGCGAAAACACGCAGCATTGAACAGGGTTATTATTATCACTAAATAGTAATACACCTAATTGCTATTCAAAAAATATTGGAAAATCTAAAAAGGTATTTCTGACTTAGAAATAGCTTCTTAAAGGGTATTACTGGGAAGGTGATTCGCAAAGGCTGCGTTTGTTTTCAGGGGGTAAATTCCGGATGGATATTCTTAAGCGGGATAATAAATTTACAAAAAAATATTTTAAAAGGAAAAGAAACACTTCATCTGTGACCGAAATTTTGTTATTAATAGCTGACAGGCTTTACAAATAATTTTTAAAAAAAAGATGCCGATATCACAATAAACAATTGGCTTTACCTCAGTGTTTAAGATAATTATCTTTAAGTTGCTATAAGGTCACAGATTCTCACCATAAAAAAAATAACCAATGAAAGACGCTAAATCATTTTATGAAGGACTAACAGAATCATTATTCTTATACTGGAATAAGTTTTTGCTGATGCTTCCCCGGATTGTATTGGCTATACTGATCGCTATAATCATTTTCTACCTGGCGGCATTTGTTGCGCGCCTGATCAGGCGAAAATTAGATGGTGAAGCACATGATCCCCTGCTGATCAATTTCATGAGTAAGGTTTCCAGAACGGCTGTTATTATTTGCGGGATCATGTTAATATTTCAAACTTTGGGGCTTAATGGGTTAGCCGGCGGATTGCTGGCAGGTGCAGGTATATCTGCATTTATTTTTGGTTTTGCTTTCAAAGATATTGCCGAAAACTTTTTGGGTGGAGTAATACTTGCTTTCAATCGGCCTTTCCAACTAAATGATACAATCGCTATCAGGGAATACAGTGGCCATATTATTGCTCTGAATTTTCGCACAACTCACATCAAAACTTTTGATGGAAAAGATGTCTTTATACCAAATTCGATTGTTGTAAAAGAACCATTGACGAATATGACCAGGGACGGAAAGATCCGCCTTGATTTTGCGGTGGGTATCGCTTACGAAGATGACATTGATGCGGCCATTCAAACGATAATAAAAACCCTGGAGCCTATTGAAGATCTGAAACAAGACATGGAACCATTCACGGTCGTGGAAGAGTTAGGCGTAAGTACGGTGAACCTCCGCATATATTTTTGGTGCAATACATTTGATTACAAAAAGGGTATCCTGCAAATTAAAAGCGAGGTATTTTCCAAAGTGAAGCGGGATTTGATGGAGAAAGGCTTCTCATTGCCGGCAGATATCCAGGAGATCAAATTGTATGACAAAAAAGAACCTTTGCCTATCAATATTCTAAATTTGAAAGATGTCAGGACGGGTTAGAGCGACAGTATTTTATGTAGTTTTTTTACAACGCCCTGTCTAAATGAACATAACCTCCGTCCACATATATTAATTGACCGGTGGTATGGGAAGAATTAGGTGATAAAAGGAAAGCAACCATATTAGCAATCTCTTCCGGAGTGGTCATTCTTTTCCCAAGTGGAATTTTATTTGTTATGCTTTTTAATTTTTCTTCAGGATTATCAAATGTTTTAATCCAATTCTGGTACAATGGTGTGTAACTCTCCGCAACGACAATAGCGTTTACCCTGATACCGTAAGGCAATAATTCCACCGCCCATTCCCTGGTCAAAGCATTTCTGCCGCCATTGGCAGCAGCGTAGGCAGAAGTATTTCCCTGTCCGGTTTCGGCAGTTTTAGAACTGATATTTACGATCGAACCCCCGGACTCTATTAATGAGGGCAGGGCATGATGTGCCATCAAATAATAATGAATTAGATTTTTATGCAAGGATGCCACGAAACCCTCATAGCTGCCATTTTCCAAACCGATTCCATCATTCACTCCGGCATTATTTACCAGGCCGCCTATACGTTGATATTTTTCTAACACCTTGCTTATAGCAGCCCTGCATTGCTCAGGATCTGTAAGTTCAGCTACTACCTGGTATGCCTGGCCGCCAGATCTTTCTATTGCAGAAACTGTTTTTACATTATCTTCTTCACTTCTGCCAACGATCACCGGTACCGCACCTTCGGCTGCCAGCACTTTCACAATACCTTCGCCAATGCCTTTCGCTCCGCCCGTCACGATTATGATCTTTCCTTTTAATTGCAAATCCATAATAATAAATTGTAAAAATGATAAAGTATTTTGATAGTAGTTATCTTAATAAAAATTTTAGAAATTGAGTCTGAAATAATTACGCATAACTTTTATCAGTGTTTAAAAAAGTTTCATTGTAGTATCTTCAACACCTTATGCAACGATGCAAATCATCGTTTTTCGTTTGCTAATTATGAAGGATAGAATTTTTATTTACACTGATATTTCGAACATGCGACCATTTTATCTTATTCTCCATTTGCCCAAGTTAATTTAAAACAACAATTCAAAAAATGAAACCCATTCTGAATAGTGATCTTTTGCAAAAAATTCAAGGTGATGATATGAAAAGTTTCCCTGAAAAAATCCTGCAGTTTGGCACGGGAATACTCTTGCGGGGATTGGCAGGAGATATTATTCAGAGAGCAAATGATCAGGAGGGCTATAACGGTAAAATTGTGGTTGTCAAATCAACCAGTAATGATGTCCGGGAATTTGCAGAGCAGGATAATCTTTATACGATCCAGGTAAAGGGAATAGAAAACGGTAAAACAGTAGATGAACAATCAATCAATCAATCTATTAGCAGGGTGATCGCTGCAAACTCCCATTGGCACGAGGTATTAGAGGTAGCTGGGGCCGGGAATTTAAAGGTCATTATTTCTAATACTACAGAAGCAGGATTAATTTACCGGGATGAAGTATTGAAAGAGGGTGAATGCCCCGAATCATTTCCGGCAAAAGTATTTGCATGTCTTTATCACAGGTATAAAAAATATGCCGGCGATACCTCCAAAGGGATTGTGATCTTGCCACTGGAATTGGTACACGAAAACGGTGCAAAGCTGAAAGAGTTTGTATTGAAACATGCCGAAAACAATAATGTTGAAAAAGGCTTTATGAAATGGTTGCACGAGGCTAATTTCTTTTGTAATACAATTGTTGACAGAATCGTGCCGGGGAAAACTGAAAAAGAGGATCTGTTGAAAACAGCTTCATTAGAATACATTGACCATTTGCACGTGACAGCAGAACCTTATTATCTCCTCGCAATAGAAGGCGCAAAAGATATAAGTGAGAAAATAGAATTTGGAAAATCTTCACCCGGTTTCGTCATAGCAGAAAGTATAGAAGACAGGAAGGAACAAAAACTCCGCATACTAAATGGAAGTAATTCGCTTGTGGCATCTCCTGCCCTGCAAGCTGGCTTAGTGACAACTTATGATACCATGTACGATCCCGAAATTGAACAATACACTACCCGGCTTATTTACGACGAAATATTACCTACCATTCAGGATAAATGTCCTGAGGCAGAAGATTTCGCCGGCCAGGTTTTAGACAGGTTCAGAAATCCATTTATCCGTTATCCCTTAAAAAATATCTGCTTCCAGGCGACAAGCAAAATGAATAGCCGCGTAATGGAAACGATAAACAGGCAATACGATCTAAAGCAAGAGATAGGTCCGCTAACACTAACAGGCCTGGCTTCCTATTTTATTTATTACACACCCGCGGGCAAAAAGGAGAGTGGAGAATTTTACGGATCATTACATGGAGAAGAATATTCTTATCGTGATGATCAGGCACACGCGGTGTTGGAAGAAATGTATCGCCTCCGGGAAAATGGAGGTAACGACCCGGGCGGCGCGATCGCAAAAATTTTAAGCAATAGAAATTTATTTCAAGTGAATCCTGATGCACTTCCCTTATTGATTGATGGAACAACAGCGATGATCCTGAACATCCGGAAAGACGGAATTAGAAATACTATTAAAAAGGCATTAGAAAAATGAGTACTGCCTCCGGTAAAATCATTTGATAACTCCCGGGGGTCTCACTTCAGTGCCTTCTGTCTTTGTAAGTCCGTCGCCTAACTGCTTCCTGTATTTATCTGCAATCATGTTTAGCTCTTTTACTTTTTCAGGATACTGGTCTTTCATGTCCCTGTCTTCCCCCGGGTCAAGGGTAAGATTATATAATGCCAGCGGCACTTTCACTGAAGCATACTTACCGGGGTACCTATCACCACCAATAGTGGCCGGGGGGCTATAGGTTTGCGAGTTGGCTGAAAAAATCAATTTCCAATTTCCTTTCCGGATTGCTTTCAGATTGTTCTTCTCGTAATAATAGGCGAATTCATCCCGTGGGCTGTCATCAATATCGCCGTATAAAACATTTTTAAAATTGATTCCGTCTATCTTCTTCTCCGGCATATTTGCATGACATATATCAACTATTGTTGGCAGGATATCCATCGCCGTTATTAATTTATTGCAAACAGTGCCCGGCTTTATTTTTCCTTTCCAACTGATGATGCACGGCACTTTCAAACCGCCCTCAAAGGTGGTGCCTTTTCCTTCCCGAAGACCGCCGGTATTGCCAGCATGATTGCCAAATGTTAGCCATGGACCGTTATCACTCGTAAATATGACAATGGTATTCTCTATCAAATTATTTTCTTTCAAAGCGTTCATTACCTCACCAACAGACCAATCTATCTCCTCCATGACATCACCAAACATGCCGGCGCCACTTTTACCTTTAAATTTATCTGATACACCTAATGGGACGTGAACCATTGAGTGAGCCAGGTAAAGAAAAAATGGATCTTTTTTATTGCGGTTGATGAAATCAACTGCCCTGGTGGTATAGTCAGTTGTCAGGCGATCCTGACCTGCAAAATCAGTGATGGTTTTAATTATTCTATTTCCTTCCATTAGCGGGAGCAAGGGATATTTTGCCCGCCAAAAAGAAGTGTCTTTCCACGGCTCACCATTGTAATCAACCGGCCACATATCATTAGAATAGGGAAGGCCGTAATATTCATCAAAACCCTGCTGTAACGGCAGAAAAGGCTGCACATGACCAAGGTGCCATTTACCCACAATTGAAGTTTTATAGCCATTATCCTTCAACAGTTCAGCAATTGTTTGCTCCTCCGGATTGAGAGCAAATTTTGCGCTGTGGTCAATTGCCCCATGCAAGCTAATCCTTGTTGGATAGCATCCCGTCAGCAATGCACCGCGGGATGCGGTACACACTGGCTGTCCAACATAAAAATCAGTAAAGCGCATACCGGTGGCTGCCAGCGCATCAATATTTGAAGTTTGATATGGGCCCCCACCATAGCACACCGGATCGCCATAGCCCATATCGTCTATAAAAATGATGACAACATTAGGCGCAGGAATTGAGTCTTGAGACATAGCAAAACTTTTTGCTTTCACTGCAAATCCTGTCAGCATAAATATGGCCGGCAGACCAAAACATGTGGCGATTGCTTTTAATAAAATTCCAGCCATGTTTTAATTTTTTTAATCGAGATTTATAATCTATTTACCGCTCCAATTTGTCTGGTTATTCATCAGGATAAGCAGCAGGTTTATTCGTAGCATTCAATACCGGCATTGGCGAATTCCACTTCCTTAACTTCTCAGCTAATAAACGGGATAGCTCATTTACTTTTTCAGCATGTTGTTGAGAGAGATCATTCGTTTCGCCAGGATCGTTTTTAAGATTGTACAATTCTTTTTTTTCCGTTCGCAGGTTGTAAACCAATTTCCAGTCCCCTCGCCGTAAAGCGCTGAAATAATTAATTCCCGGCCCATCTTTTTTTTGCCACTTATTTGGGTAATGCCAAAGAATTGCACGGTTGTTCTCTGGCTGATAGCCGGAGTTTTTTAATACGGGAGCAAAACTTTTTCCATTAATTGCTTGCTCTGTATTGTATTTATTCACAGCAGCCAACTCCAAAATGGTTGGAAAGAAATCTTCAATAATGATATATCCACCTGCCACTGAACCGGGGTTTTGATTTTAAGGTTGTTGTCAATAGCCGAATCGTCCACCGTTTTCTTCCTTGCGGACACGGGCCACAGGCAAGTGCTGCTA
>MWWA01000456.1_pt1 | contig 10725 bp, 4 predicted proteins | sample 1047341 | NCBI WGS metagenome assembly MWWA01 (sample SAMN06349978, study PRJNA376086) | soil metagenome | isolation source: MS5-1 sample Antarctic (ecotone) soil | place: Antarctica | collected 2015-01-13 | reverse complement strand
AGTAAAGGGCAACTTCCATTTTTTGAAATGGTGGAACAGGAGTCGGATGTAAAAAACCTGCACTCCGCAATTCCTTTAAGTACGCTGGCATGGGGCAGGGTGGTACTTTCCTTTGATGAAAAAAAAGCACCTGGTGTAAAATATGTAAAAAAACTTTCAAATGCTTTCACCAATACAGTAGTCGCTAACAATGAACAGTTGCATTGGCATCATAAAGACAGTGGTTATTTTACCATTGATACAAAAGGTACGCAGGGTGTAGTAGGTTTTGCGGCCAACAAAACCCTACAATTAAGTGATGTATCCATTAAAACAACAAATCCATTTGCCGTTATATTAACGACAAGTTTGGATAAAACCAGTGGTATCAGCAATGCCAAATCCATTTTAATAACTACTATAGCCCGTGCCCGCAATACAAATATGCAGTACAATAAAGAAAAAACAGAATTAGAAAAGGTAGGCGAGCCGCCCATTTTGCTGGAACCGGTACGGGTAGAAATGATTTTGAAGAAAATAAAAAATGCACGTGTTTATGTACTGGATCATTCAGGTAACAGAACAGGAGAAAGGGTGCCTGTACAAAATGGTCGTTTTTTGCTGGATGGCCGTAAGTATAAAACTATGTATTACGAAGTTGTTCAAAATTGAATAGAAAAGGTATAAGCAAAACAAACATTTTTACATATACAATAGGTTTATAAAATGCATAGAATATTTTTTGTTACTTTTTTATTGATCATTCAGGTTGTGGCCTGTGCACCAAAGAAATGGGTGGTTACATCACCTGACAAATCCCTGCAACTTGTTTTAACCAACAACAAAGAAGGATTGAGGTATCAGGTAGTGTCTGGTGATACATTGATTGTTCAGCCCTCTGCTTTAGGTATCAATGTCAATGGTAACTTGATGGCAAACCGGCTTTCTTTTGTAAAAGCAACATCAAAGGTTGTAAAAGACCAATATCAATTATTGATAGGTAAACAAAAAACTAACAATGCAGAAGCTACCGAAACCAGTGTTTTATTTAAAGGAAATAACAATATGCTTTTGCAAATAGATGTAAGAGCTTATAATGATGGTGTGGCATTCCGTTATTCATTACCACAGGAAGGAAAGACTGTAACAATCACCGATGAGCAAACTCAATTTTCCATACCCACAAACGGAAAAGTTTGGCTGGAAAATTATGATTTACCGACCGATTACACACCGGCATACGAAGGTATTTATGAAAATGGAATTGCTATTGGTACCCATGCCAAAGATTCGGGTGGGTGGGCATTGCCTGCTTTGTTTCAAACCGCTGGCCATTGGTTGCTTCTTGCAGAATCGAATTTGGGTCGAAACTATTTTGGTGTACGGCTCGATTCAAATTGTAGCAACGGTGTGTACAGGCTGGCCTTGCCCATGCAGAGCGAAGCCAAGGGTATGTATGTGAATTATGCCAAAACAGAAACACCTTTTTCCACTCCCTGGCGTGTGATCATGGTGGGAAAAAGTTTAGGTACGATAGTGGAGTCCAACCTGGTGTATCATTTGGCAGAACCTAATAAATTGGGTGACGTAAGCTGGGTAAAACCCGGGCGTTCCTCCTGGAGCTGGTGGGGCGACCACAATAGCAGCAAGGATTTTGAAAAACTAAAAAAGTTTGTAGACCTGGCTAAAGAAATGGGTTGGGAATATTCGCTTGTAGATGCCAACTGGAACATCATGCAAGGGGGTGACATTCAAGAGCTGGTAAAATACGCAGCTTCTCAAAACATAGGACTATTGTTGTGGTATAATTCAGGTGGGCCTCACAATGTAGTAACAGAGCAACCGCGTGATGTGATGCATGATCCTGTAAAACGAAGAGCTGAATTTCAAAAGTTGCGGCAATGGGGCATCAAAGGGATAAAAGTTGATTTTTTTCAAAGCGATAAACAAACCATCATTCAACAGTATCATGATATTCTTATGGATGCAGCTAAAGAAAAACTGATAGTAAATTTTCATGGCTGTACCATTCCCCGGGGCTGGTCCAGAACCTATCCAAATTTGGTAACCATGGAAGCGGTGCGTGGTGCCGAAAATTATGGATGGGGAAAGCAATATGCACAAACGGCTGCTACGCATAACAATATTATAACGTATACACGCAACGTAATAGGACCTATGGATTATACGCCTGTTACTTTTTCAGATTATGATTGTTGTCCGCATACAACCACAAATGCACACGAACTGGCTTTAAGTGTTTTGTTTGAATCAGGCATTCAGCACTTTGCAGACCGGGCGGCACCTTATCAAAACCTGGATGAAAAAATTAAGAGCTTTTTAAAAAGTGTACCGGTAACCTGGGACGAAACCAAATGGATACAAGGTGAACCCGGTAAAGAAACGGTACTGGCACGCAGGGATGGCAACAAATGGTATATAGCCGGATCGAATGGAGAAAACCTGCCGAAAACAATCAACGTGCAACTGCCATTTTTAAATGAGCCTTCTTATCATTCTGTAACTTTCTACGATGGCAGTAATGCAAGGGAAATAAGAACAGATGAGGGTAAGTTTAAAAAAGGGGAAACATTGACCATAGGTATGTTGCCAAGTGGTGGTTTTGTGATGGTAGTAACACCTGATAATTAAGGTTCTTCTCCATTGTTGGGTAATTGCATAAGCCCGTGTATTTAAGATTTATGCACAAGTCAATTTTGAAATTTGGAGTAAAATTAGAAGTATATTAAAATGAATTAGCTTATATATTGATCCCTAGTTTAGAAAAATGAATAAAATAATCCTGATTTTAATTGGATGCTTTGTTTCCCTGAGTGGATGCACGCAAAATAAAATCTTTCAAACCACTTTTGATGACCAGTGGAAGTTTAAAGTGGGTGATGATAAAACCTGGGCGCAACCAAATTTTATTGACACTGACTGGGATAAGGTGAGTTCTTTGAAAGCCCTGGAAGAACAGAAAGGTTTTGAAAACTTTGATGGATTTGGCTGGTATCGAAAGCAGATTATAATTCCCGGTTCTGCAAAAGCGGCTATTCAGTCGGGTGGTGGCATTTTAATAAGTTTTCAGCAGGTAGACGATTGTGATGCTTTATATTTTAATGGTCAGTACATTGGTCGTACCGGGAATTTTCCGCCGTCCTACGAAAGTAAGTACAATACACCCAGGGAGTATAAAGTACCGGCAGAGTATATTGCTTATAACACACCAAACACTCTTGCTCTTCGTGTTTATGATGGCGGCGGCGGCGGTGGGTTGATTTCCAAAAATATTGCTGTTAGAAGTATGACGCCTTTTGACCGGGTGGTGATGCAGGTAGATGTGAATGATAAGGATAAGATCTTTTTAGATACACAATCAATGGTGGTAAATGTGCAATTGAAAAATGACAACAAAAGCGCCATCAAGGCCACCTTGCACGTAGATGTGACAACAGACGACTTTAAACCCGTTCAATCTAAAACCTATCCATTTCAGCTTAAGCCCAACCAGAACTTTACTACATCCATTACGGTTAATGCCACCCCGGGCTTTTATCGCTATTCAATATATTTAAGTGATAAAGGTGAAAAAGGTAAACCCGCAAAATTCAATATGGGTTATGAGCCGGAGCAGATCAAAGGCGTTGAAGATGCTAAAAATGATTTTTATGCTTTCTGGCAAAACAACCTGAAAGAACTGGCACAGGTGGCACCCGATTACCAGTTGACGCCAAAGCCACAATATTCCAATAATGATTATGAAGTGTTTGAAGTATCCATGAATTCTTTTGGTGGCGAAAGAGTGAAAGGATATTATGCCAAGCCAAAGCGTGAAGGAAAGTTTCCTGTGTCAATAGAATACCAGGGATATAGCACTGGCCCTCACCCGCCAAACGTAAGCTGGGACGGCTTTGCACATATGATTATGTCCATCCGGGGGCAGGGCTATAATATGCCTGAAAATAAATATGGCGACTGGATAATTCATGGACTGCAAAGCAAAGAAGATTATTACTACCGGGGTGCATTTTTAGATGCTGTTCGGGGTATTGATTTTGTTTGTACAAGACCTGAAATTGATACTACAAAAATTGTGGCTATGGGGGGCAGCCAGGGCGGAGCCTTAACTTTTGCAGCCGCTGCACTGGATCACCGAATTAAAGCCACTGCACCTACCGTTCCTTTTTTATCGGATTACAAAAATTATTTTAAAATAGTTAGCTGGCCGCGCAGTTCATTTGAAAATTATCGTAAAAAACATCCGGATGTTTCCTGGGATCATATCTATGATGTTATTTCTTATTTCGATATCAAGAACCTGGCGCCATGGATAAAAAGCCCGATGCTGATGGGTATAGGTATGCAGGACGAAGTATGCCCGCCGCACATCAATTTTGCTGCTTATAATAATGTACCAGCACCAAAGCAATGGATTGCCTATGCTGACGAAGGACATAATGTGGGTTCGGATTTTTACGAGAAAAGACTGGCGTTTTTTAAAAAACAATTAGGGATCGATTAAACATTTTATATAGGTACTGCATGATCAATACCTGTTTTAAAATTTTATATAACAGCCTATGTATTTTATTTTTTCATGTACAACTGATTTAAAAATCGAAAGGGATTTGAAATGTATTTTACTTTTTCTTTTCCTGTTTGCATCCACTATTCTACATGCAGCTTCCCCTTTACAGCCGCATGAACTTACTTGCGAGTATATTAAAAATCCACTGGGTATTGCAGAACAAAAGCCAAGGCTTACATGGACTATGCAGGGAAGCCAGCGGGCACAGCAGCAATCTGCTTATGAACTGATTGTGAGTGATGATTTGAAAACGATCCAACAAATAAAAGGCAACATATGGGAGAGTGGTAAAGTGCTTTCTGCACAAAATATTTTAGTTCCATACAATGGAAAACCTTTACAACCATTTACCCGTTACTACTGGCGGGTAAAAGTATACAACCAGGATGGAAATTCTTCAGCCTGGAGTGAGCCGGCAACATTTGAAACGGCTATGCTGCAAACATCTGACTGGAAAGGTAAATGGATTGGTGATGGCAAAAAGCAATTTGAAAGAGATGAAGATTTTTATGGTAACGACCCTATGCCACTGTTCCGGAAGACTTTCAATGCCAAAAAAAATATAGCCAGTGTCCGTTTGTATATTTCTGGCCTTGGTTATTACGAGGCATATTTGAATGGCAAAAAAATTGGTGATCATGTATTAGACCCGGGGTGGACAACTTATAAAAAGCAAGCTTTGTATGTAACCTACGACCTAACGTCCGGTATGAAACAAGGCGGTAATACCATTGGCTTTATGTTGGGTAATGGTTGGTACAACCCATTGCCTTTAACACTGTTTGGGCGCTTTAATTTACGGGATGTACAAGAAACCGGTAGGCCTACTGTAAAAGCACAGTTATTAATACGCTATACAGACGGAAGTACAGAAACAATTGTAACAGATGAAAGCTGGCAAACTGCTACAGGACCGGTTGTACGCAACAATGTGTACCTGGGCGAGCATTACGATGCACGTTTGGAGAAACAAGGCTGGACTGCCGCCACTAATAAACTTGATTGGAAAAATGCAGTAATGGTGCAGGGGCCTTCCGGCAAACTTACACCACAAATGCAACCACCGATACGCATTACCAGCATTATTAAACCAGTTACAATAACAGAAATAGGAAAAGATACTTTTATTGTTGACATGGGGCAAAATTTTGCCGGTGTGGCCCGGATAAAAGTAAAAGGGCCATCGGGTAAAAAAGTAGTGATGCGTTTTGGTGAGGCTATTCATCCTGATGGACGCTTAAACTTTCTAACATCAACTGCCGGGCATATAAAAGAAATGTGGAATTTACAAGGTGGCCCCGGTGCACCAAAAACAGCCTGGCAGGAGGATAGCTATATACTAAAAGGGGTGGGGGTTGAACAATGGGCGCCGCAGTTTACTTTTCATGGTTTCCGTTATGTTGAAGTTACAGGCTGGCCCGGTAAGCCAACCCTTAGCGATATAGAAGGTTTGCGCATGAATTCCGATTTGCAAACCACGGGCAGTTTTACTTCTTCCAACATTATGTTCAACCAATTGCAGGATGTGATTAAATGGACATTCTTAAGCAATGTTTTTAGTGTGCAGTCCGATTGCCCGGGCCGCGAGAAAATGGGATATGGAGCGGACATTGTGGTTACGGCTGAAGCTTTTTTGTACAATTATAACATGGCGCAGTTTTACATTAAAACCGTACGTGACTTTGCGAATGAACAACAGCCGGATGGCGGTATTACAGAAATAGCACCTTATACCGGCATTGCAGACAGGGGCTACGGCGGCCACTCCGGCCCTCTAGGCTGGCAACTGGCTTTTCCGTACCTGCAAAAAAAGCTCTACGAGTTTTATGGCGATAAAAGGGTTATAGAAGAAAACTATGCGGGTATCCAAAAGCAAATGGCGTTTTTGAAATCCAAAGAAGTGAGCGGGTTATTTCATTGGGACATCAGTGATCATGAATCACTGGATCCCAGGCCGGAAGCTTTTACCGCCGCCGCATTTTATTATCATCACGCATTGTTGGCTGCCGATTTTGCAGGCATATTAAAAAAAAAGGAAGATTCTATTTATTATACCAAATGGTCAGGGAATATTAAAGATGCCATCGTAAAAAAATACCTGGTGCCCAAGACTGGCAAGTTTGATAATGCAACGCAAGCCGCACAATTGTTTGCCTTATGGTATGGCCTTGCTGTTGATAAAGATAAAAGCATGAATGTTTTGATGCAGGAACTGGCCCGGCACAACAACCATGTATCAACCGGCATTTACGGCACTAAAATGTTATTTGATGTAGCACGGGAGCACAACAAAAACGAGGTGGCTTACACCGTTGCCAACCAACGCACTTATCCCGGTTGGGGCCATATGCTCAACGAAGGTGCCACTACACTTTGGGAGTCATGGAAAAAGCCAGACAATGCAAGTTCTTTAAATCATCCCATGTTTGGTTCTATTTCCGAATGGTTTTACCGGTCCCTTTTAGGTATCAATCCTGCAGCACCCGCCTTTCAGAAGATCATCATTAAACCACAACCGGCCGGTGACCTTACCTGGGCTAAGGGTGTGTACCAATCTATACAAGGGCCCATTGTAAGCGATTGGAAAAAGGATTCAAAGACTTTTCATTTGAAAGTGGCTATTCCTGCCAATACAACTGCTGAAGTATGGATTCCTTCAAATGCAAATGATACAATAACGGAAAGCGGGAAGCCGTTGCAAGAACAAAATTTAGAATTAAAAAAGTATGAAGATGGTTATGCTGTAATAGCGGTTCCATCCGGTAGTTACTCATTTAAAAGAGATTAACATAAACCCTTTAAAACTTTTTATATTATTCGGCAACTTAACAACATTATTAAGGTTTAAAAAACAGCAGTTTTTCATTATTACGTGCAGCGACTATTACAGGTCCGTGCTTTGCGCTTTGCAGCCATTTTATGTCTCTGAACTGTCCTTTTATACTAAGCAGGTTTGCTTGAGGTAAAAACTGGATATTGTTGTTTTTTAAACAATTAAATAATGCCAGGGGTTGTGCATCATAACGGCCTTCATAAGGCAGCACATCGAAAAAATTACCTGCGCATAGATAGCTGTTTCCTCCTGTGTTTGCAGTTATTTTCTGAAATGCAAATATGGGTGCCAGTTGTAAGGCATCTGGTAAGTCATTCATAGTAAATGAACCTTTGCCATCCCCAAAGCAAACAACAGATCCTAAGCGTTCTGCCTGCAGTGGCGTAACCTTGTCAACATAACCATTAAAAGCCTTTTGCATTACGAGACCTGCATAGTCAGCATACAACAGGTAGTGTTTTTTAATTATGGGTATAGCCCTTTCTATTTCGTCTTTTGCCAGAAAGGGGTACTCTTTCCCGTCTTTTGTATAGGAAAGCAGTTGATCTATACGGCCATTTTTATCAAAGTCAGAAACATATAATTTAACAGGCCCATTTTTGCCGCTCCAGAATTTATTATTAAATCCCCAATTGCCAGCGAGTATATCCAGTTGCCCATCGCTGTTTACATCATCTACATAAAGGCTTTGCCACCAGCCTGTAGATTGAGAAATAATATTTTTTTCGAACCGGCCTGCTTTATTTATAAACAAAGTAATAGGCATCCATTCACCGGCCACAACCAAATCGTTCCAGCCATCTTTATTAATGTCGGCAAAAACTGCAGATGTAACCATGCCAAGATGGGAAAGTTCTATAAAATTTTCTTTGGCTATTGAAAAATTACCTTTACCATCATTGATCAAAAGAGTAGATGTTTGAGGTATGCCATAGGCATTGGCATCAGCTAAGGTGCCAATGAAAATATCCATATCTCCATCATTATCTACATCAGCAACGGATAGGCAGGATTTGTTTTCAAAAACAGGTGGTAGTGCGTTCTTAGTTTTTATAAAGTTTCCTTTGCCATCATTCACATATAATCTGTCCAGCAGCATCGGGTTTTTACCGGGTATTTCATTCCCGCCGCTTACAACATAGAGATCAACAAAACCATCGCCATTTGCATCAAAAAAAGCAGCATCCACATCTTCACTACGGGCATCTGTTTTGAAAAGAGTTGTATCTGCCGAAACAAAAGTTCCGTCTTTCTGTTGCATCATTAAGGCTCCCGGTTGCTCTTTGGCACCACAAACGTAAAAATCATCTAATCCGTCGCCATTTATATCTGCTACTGCTATCTTAGGTCCACGGGTGCTTTGCGCATGTGGTATAAGGTACTGTACATTGAAATCATTAAACTCATTTTCCTGATGCTTCCAGTCAATAAATTTATCATCAGTCAACATTGTGAAATGCAGTTTTTCCTTTTTAAAAAAGCTATCGTAATGGAATGTACCGTTAGCATTTTTTTGATGCAGTAAAAGTCTTTGATTCCCTTTTATGTTTTTTAGTAATTGAAAACTTTGGTCTGGCCATACCACCAGCAAACTATCAATGTTGTTTTCTGAGGCCAATCCAAAATGCAGTTTTGTATCAGATGAAGATTGAAATCCTCTTGTCAGCATTAGTTGCTGGTATTGCAATTTGCCTTTTTGAAAGATGTAAGCTTTAGCGCCAATGCCGGTTGTATTCATTCCAATTCCCTGGAACGCTAAGGATATAAAATTCTTTTTAGGTGCTTTATTCTTTAAAACCGTTGCCGGTGCATCAATGGAATTAATTACTATATCTATATTTCCATCATTATCAAAATCGGCATAAGCTGCACCATTAAAATAACCTTTTAATGCCTTCGTACCCCAAAGTGCGCTTACATCCTGGAAACGAGACTGGCCGTCTCCTTTGAATACAAAAGGATAAGAGCTGCCATCGGGCATTTTTTCTAAAGCGGATTCATCCTGTACATCTCTTTTCCCCAGATTGCTGTTGAAGAAACTAATATAATCCAGGTCCATCGGCCGTTTCACAATGCCATTAGTTATAAACAGATCTTTGGCTCCATCATTATCAAAATCAGCAAAAAGTGGGCACCAGCTCCAATCTGTAGCCGATACGCCAGCCAGCAGGCTTTGTTCACTAAAACTACTGCCGCTGCCATTGTTTACTTGCAGACAGTTTTTTGAATACTGGTGCTGGAAGCCATTGTGTTGAAGCTTGATTTTATAAACATCCGGATTTTCATCAGAGCCATAGGTCTTAAGAACCTTTTCATCATATGGCAGCATATCTGTAGTAATGATATCCAGTTGCCCGTCATTATTATAATCAGCGGCATCGTTACCCATACTGAATCGGCTGTAATGATTAAAATGCTTTGCCCCGCTTTCAGAAAAAGTCCCATTGCCATTGTTGACATAGTAATAATCATTTTCAAAAAAATCATTACCTACGTAAACATCGTCCCAGCCATCATTATTAAAATCTGCTATTGCCAGTCCCAGACCATAACCTAAATTGCTTTGGAAGATTCCTGCCTGTACCGTTATATCCGTAAACTTGCCGGAAGGCGTATTCAGATCATTTCTATAAAACCTGTCGCCTGATATGCTGCCTGTAATTTTTCTGTTGATGGCATCAGGTATATTTGAAACCTGGTTTTGGGAGTGATTTAAAAGATAACAATCCAGGTCGCCATCTTGATCAAAATCGAAAAAAGCCGCTTGTGTGGAAAGTCCTGAAAAAGCCAAACCATACTTTTCCGCACTTTCGGTAAATCTTACGTCACCTCCTGGAGTAGCACCATTGTTTATAAAAAGCTGGTTGAAGCCTTTCAAACCAAGTGCATTACTAACTGCAGAAACATAAATATCTAAATAGCCATCTCCATTTACATCCGCCATGGTTACACCACTGCACCAATCGGCACTGCCGCCCACACCTGCTTTTTCTGTAATATCCTCAAACTCGAAGTTTCCTTTATTTAAGTATAATTTGTTATTTCCTTTGCTGTTGGCTGTAAAATAGATATCTGTTAATCCATCATTATTAACATCACCAACAGAAACGCCACCCCCATTATAATAATATAAATAACTGATGATATTAAGCTGCTTTCTTTTCTCAAGTTTATTGGTAAAATGGATATTGGTTTTTGCAGCGGGTAATGCTTCAAACAGGGTATCAGATTGACGACACGACAATAGAATGAAAAGATTTAAAATAAATAAAAAGTAATTTTTGTTCGAGATGTACATAAGCAATATTATAGACAACTACAA
>MWWA01000455.1_pt1 | contig 10733 bp, 7 predicted proteins | sample 1047341 | NCBI WGS metagenome assembly MWWA01 (sample SAMN06349978, study PRJNA376086) | soil metagenome | isolation source: MS5-1 sample Antarctic (ecotone) soil | place: Antarctica | collected 2015-01-13 | reverse complement strand
GCCCCGTTCCGTTGCCCGCCTTGCGGAGAATCAAGGCGCTGCCAGCCAGGATCAGGTCGCCCCCATGATCGGTCGCGTTGTCACCAATGATGCGCCAGCCGACCCCGTTGCTGGGTTCTCCGTTGAGATTGTCGCCGTAAATGTAAACCGCGGAGGGCGACTTGTTCAGCGCCACGATGGTGTTGTCGAAGACGAAGAGCTGATCCTGGAGCGAGCGCGTCGCGGTCGTGGCGACAAACGATCCATCGGCGGGATTCAACCCGGTCGAAATCAACGGGACGCTGATCGGGCGCACCATCGAGACCGAATTGTCACGCGCGCTGGCGGCATTCGTGAGCTGCGGTGTCGCGAGCTTTCTCGTCAGGACGCTGCCGACGGCGGTCAAGGGCAGGGTCGGGGCGCTGTTCAAGTTGCGCACGGTAAAGTAGCCGTCGGGAATCAGAATATCGTCCCCACGATCGGTCACGTTGTCGCCCACGATGCGCCAGCCGGTCGACGGCTCGCCATTGACTTGGTCGCTGTAGAAATAAACCGCCGCGGCGGAAGGATTGATGCCGGTGGCGTTATAATCCGGAATCAAAATCTCCGTTTTGATCGTGCGCGTCGCGGTCGTGGGGGTGAAGGAGACGTTGGCGTCGCTCGGAGGGAAGACGGTGGCGAGCGTCCAATGAGGAATGATGACGACCTGGGCGTTTGCGGGGACGCCGGTGAGCGAATCGTTCGTCGTGTCGACAGTGAAGGTGGACGCAGAGTTCGCGGTGATCGGGTAAGCGTGGCCTTCCTTCGGGTTCGCGACCGCGGCGGCTCCGATCAGGGCGTAGTAGTGGTTGGACTGCGAGCCCTGTGCGTAAACAAACTGGTTTGTCGTCCAGCCCGGGGAACCGGAGACCGTGACCGTTCCACCGGAGACCGACACGACCGAGCCGACAAAAGCCTGCGGGCGGGTGAACGGGATGGTGACCAGTGTGTCGGAATTGCTCAGGCAGGAGGTAGTGGTGAAGCCGGCCGGTTCAGTGACCACGCTGGCCGCACTAATGGAAGCCAGGAGCAGGACCGCGGAAGAGGCGCAGAGTAAGGCTAGACTTTGACGAAAATGAGAGAATAACATGCGGACTGCGGACGAGTTGGCCCCCCAAGGCAGCCGTAATTATTGTGTTCCCGGAATTGGGCGGAATTCTTAGCGATCGGCTCTCCCGCTGCAAGCTTATTCTCTGGACTTTGCGGGTTAACGGTTAATCCGTTTGCCGAAGCCGGCGGCCGCGATTGTCTTTCAGCGTCGCGGTTCGCGGTAAACACCGAACGCTCAAGGTGTTTCCTCCGCCGGAGCGCGCCTTTGGTTAAGAAAGCTCGGCGCCGGTGTTCGCGTCGGTCAGGACGAATTTCTCGTGATGGAACGTCGGGTCCGCCCGGAACATCAACCGGCCTGCGTAACGCCGCTCCAACTCGACGAGCAGTTCTTCGTCCTCCTCTTTCAGGCGCTTCAAGACATCGGGATTCAGGATCACGCGAATATCGTGAATCGAGTCCTGGTATTTGCGCATGACGGCGTTGAGGGCGCGATGCACTTCCACGCTCGTGCTCATGGTCGTCTTCACCACGCCGCGGCCTTCGCAGTAAGGGCAGTTTTGATAAAGCGAATCGCTCAGGCTTTCCTGCGCCCGCTGCCGGGTCATCTCCATCAAGCCTAACGACGAGAGCGGCAGGACATGGGTCTTGGCCTTGTCCCGCTTCATGCGCTCGCGCATCCGGTTGTAAACCATCTGCTGATCCTTGCGGTTCTTCATGTCGATGAAGTCGCCGATGATCAGGCCCCCGATGTTGCGCAAACGCAGCTGGCGCGCGATTTCGTCGGCGGCTTCGAGGTTGGTTTGGAGGATGGTCTTCTCGACGTCGCGGCCGCCCTTGTTGCGGCCGGTGTTCACGTCCACCGCGACCAGCGCTTCGGTCTCATCGATCACGATGTAGCCGCCGCATCTCAGCCAGACCTGGCGATGAAAAGCGTCGTCGATTTGTTTCTGCACCCCGAAGGTCTCGAAGATCGGCGCGTTGCTGTCGTAAAACTTGATCCGGCTTTTCGCCCGACGCGAAATTTCCCCGACCATGTCGCCCATCCGCTCGACCGCGGCGTGATCGTCGCAGATCACTTCATCGATTTCGTCGGTCAGAAAATCACGCACCGTCCGGTCGACCAGATCGGGCTCTTCGAATACCCGCGCCGGCGCCGGGCGATCCTTGATCTCCTGCTCGATCTTGGCCCATTGCTCGAGGAGGAAGCTGAGGTCGCGGACGAAATAACGTTTGCGCTGCCCCTCGCCCACGGTGCGGATAATGACGCCGATCCCGTCGGGAATATCGAGCTCGCGCAGGATTTTGCGCAGCCGGGCGCGCTCTTTCGGATCCTCGATCTTGCGCGAGATGCCGCTCCGTTCACTGAAAGGCATGAGCACGAGATAACGGCCGGCGAAACTGAGGTTGGTCGATACCCGCGGGCCCTTGGTCCCGATCGGGCCTTTGGTGACCTGGACGATGACCTCGGAACCGACCGGGTAAATGCTCGGAATGTCTTTCGCGGTCAGGCGCTTTTTCGGATTCTTCCGGTTCCCGCGCTCGGGGCGTTCGATTTCCTCGATCCCGCTGTCGAGCGCGGCCGGGATCGCGTCCCAGAAATGGAGGAAGGCGTTTTTCTCGAGGCCAATGTCGACAAACATCGCTTTCAGGCCAGCCTCGATGTTCTTGACCCGGCCTTTGTAAACGCTGCCCGCGATGTTGCGGGAGCCGTCGCGCTCGACGCTATACTCCTCGAGCTGGCCGTCCTCGAGCAGGGCGACCCGGCGCTCGAGTTTCTCGACGCTGATCACGATTTTGTTGCCGGTCTTGCGACGCAGGCCAAGAATTCTTTTCACTTGTTCGATCATAGTGCTGCAAATTTTTCGAAGTCATCACGGTCATCCGGTTCCGAACTTCATTGTTTCAATTTAAAAAGCCGGCGGCCGCGCGCGTTTCTTCGGAGTCGGGGTGGGAGCGGCAGGGCGCGGACGGGCGTTAAACATCCGCTCAAAAAAGTTGCGTGGACGCTGTGGCTGGGCGGCCGGGGGGTTGACTGGTTGCGCGCGCAGAACTTTGCGGGCGCGGGGCGCGGTCTTGACTGTTCCGCGGGCGTCGGCTTCGGGCTCGACGTCGGGCGCACCCTCTGCCCCGGAAAGCTGGGCCGCGCTGCTCCGTGCGTCGGGAGAATTGGTTTCATCGGTCGCCAGCGGAAGCGCCGGTCCGTCTTCGGCAAAAGCCACCGCCTCGAGAAACTGGTACGGATCATCTTTGCGCGCCGGTTCCAGCCAGGCGAGTTGCCCGTCGAAAGTTCCGTTCTCCAAGGCAAAAGTCCGCTCCAGGATGCGATGCGCGATGGGCGCCGCCACGGCGCCTCCGCCCTTCCCGCCCTGGACCATCACGGCCACGGCATAACGGGCGTTTTCGTACGGCGCAAAGCAGCCGAACCAGGCGATGGTATCGCTCTTTCCATCCGTCATCGCCTGCGCCGAGCCGGTCTTGCCCGCCACCTGAATGCCTGGGAGCCGGGCCTTGCTGCCCGTGCCGCCGGCTTCGTTCACGACTTTCCAAAGTCCCTGGCGGGCGAGCTCAATTTGTTCCGGCCGGAAGTCGACCCGCAGATCGCCGCGCAACTTTTTCTCCTGCGAAACGACCGGCTGGCCGTTGCCGTCCAGCAGGGGCCGGTTGACGGAATCGACGACGTTCTTGACCAGGCGGGGCTGGTAAGCGACGCCGCCGTTGGCAAGCGCGGCATAAACCATCGCCAGCTGGAGCGGGCTGACCAGATCGTAGCCCTGGCCGATGGAAACGTTCGCCGTATAGGCGGAACTCCAGCGTTCGTTAGGGTAATGAATCCGCATCCATTCCGGGCCGGGTAAAACCCCGGGTTGCTCGCCGGTGATTTCCACGCCGGTCGCCGTCCCCAGGCCGAGCGTCTCGCCGGTGTCGACAATGGCATTGATGCCGGCCGCGTTGCCCATCTGATAGAAATAGGAATTGCAGGAAACCTTGATCGCTTCCTCTAGGCCGACCACTCCATGGGTGCGCCCTTTCTCCGCGATGTGGCAGCGGAAAAAGTGATCACCGTAGCCGACCCCGCCGCCGCAACTGTAACGCGCGCCCGAGAGCCCTTTGCGCACTCCGGCCAGGGCCGTCACCAGCTTGAAGGTCGAGCCCGGGGGAAAGGCGCTCACTGCGCGGTTGATCAACGGATGGGCCTTCGCCTGGCGCAGCTCCGCCCAGTCTTTCGCCTTGATGCTCGGAATAAAAGCATTCGGATTAAAGGAGGGAACCGAGGCCATCGCGAGGATGTCGCCATTGTTCGGGTCGACCACCACGACTGCGCCGCGCCCGACCGCGCGGAGCGCCTCTTCCGCGATCATCTGGATCCGGGCATCAAGGGTAAGAATGACGTTGCCCCCGGCCTGCGGCGGTTCCTCGCGCACCACGCCATCGATCGCGCCTTTGGCATTGCGCCGCATGACCCGGATGCCGGGCTGGCCGCGCAGATATTCGTCCATCGTTTTCTCGATGTTCGATTTCCCTTCCACGTCCCCCTGGAAGAAGGTGAACTTGCGCGCCTCCTCCCGGTTGGTTTCATCCGGCGCGCCGACGTAGCCTAACAAGTGGGCGGCCAGCGCGCCGTAGACGTAGGAACGGACCGGCTTGATCGTGATGTCCACCCCGGGCAGGCCGACGTCATGCTCGGAAAATTTCGCCATCGTCTCGAAATCGATGTCTTTGATGTAGGAATAAGGCACCTCGGTGTTGTTCCGATAATGCTTCTGGAGCTGGTTCGCATTGTAGTCGCGGGCGAGATCGAGATCCTCCAGCCGCGGCACGATGCCGTCGTTCACGATCCGAACGATATCCGGCTCCTTCATGTCCTTCGGCATGCCGCTGATGGTGGCGCGGTACTGCGTCTCGGGCGGGCGGCCATAGCGCTGGCGGTAGCCCTTCACCATTTCCGGCAAATAAAAATCGACTTCGTAGCTGGCGCGATTTTGCACCAGGGCGACGCCGTTACGGTCGCGGATTTCTCCCCGAATCGACGGGATGCGCACCGTCGCCTCCGAGCTGCCCTGGACCCGCGCGGTCCATTCCTTGCCCCGCGCCACCTGCACCCACCAGAGGCGGGCGACGAGCGCGGCCAGCCCGAGGAGCATGCACAGCCCGAGGAACTGGATGCGAAAAATCGGCCTAGCGCGACGCGAATTCATCAAACCTTTCTGACTCGTCGAGATAAGGATTGTTCACCAGCCGGCCGACCCAGTGGAGCGACCAAAAGACGAGCGGCGCCATCAACATCGCGAGCAGACCCGGTCCGCCGATCTGCCACCAGACTTCGCGGTCAAAAAAAATGGAGCCGCGCCGGAAAGAAATCATCAGATATTGGGAGAGGAGAATGAGCGACGTGCAGACGCCGCTGAGAACACAATGAACTTCCCACCGGCCCCGATTAAATAAAGGCTTGAGACCGTGCATGATGGCGGCGAGCACCGCGTAGAGGAGTATCGACCATCCGAAGGAGATTTCAACATGGGTGTCGAGAATCTGGACCGTCATTGCGTCCCATAAGAAGCCCGCGATGAAGGCGAGGCTGAGCATGAGCGGAAACGGCAGCGCCATCGCGCCGTAGAAAACGATCACCGGCACGATGTAAACGTGGGCGTTGAACATCCAGTCCAGCGGCGGGATGAAAATCTCGACGATCTGCGCCACCACAACGAGCGCGGCGAGAATAAGAAAAAGAACCATGCCTACTTCCTCCCGATCACGACAAACACATCCTCGAGTTTCGCCAGATCGACCGCGGGCGTGAGCTTGGCCTGGCTGTCGAGCGCGCGAACCTGAAAGCGCTTGATCGTTCCCACAAAAAGCCCCGACGGGAAAACGCCGCCCACGCCCGAGGTGTAAACCTTCTGGCCTTCCTTCAGCTCGGCCTGTTTCGAAAGATAATTCAGGTCCAGCATCGGTGAGAGGCTGCCCGCGACCCGCTCGCCGGTCACGATCCCCTGTTCGCGCGTGCCTTCGACACTGGCGGCGACGCGGCAGTTTTCATCCGAGATGAGAATGACGACGGAAATATTTTCGCTCACCGTCGTCGTCCGCCCGACCAGACCTTCGTCTGTCAGGACCGGCATCTCGGGCGCGAGCCCGTCGACCGAGCCGCGATTGATCGTGACCGTGCGCCACCAAGTTGACGAATCGCGCGAGACGACTTCCGCCGGGACGAGGCGAAAGAGCGAGCGCTCGCGATAATTGAGCGCGTGCCGGAGGCGGTTGACCTCATGCTCGACGTCGCGCAGCGCTTCATTCGTCGCCTTGAGCGAGCGGTTCTCGACCCGCAGCGCGGTGTTATCGCGTTCCAGTTCCTCGAGCGATTTCAAGCCTGCGCGGACCGAAGTGATCTGCCGCTCCAGACCCGAGCCGGTTTTCAAAAACGGCGAGATCGCCTGGAAAAAGGTCGACTGAATTTTCCGCGTCGCCTGGGGTCCGAGGCTAAGGAGAGCAAGAAGGGCGGCGGCGAAAAGGACGATCGCGACAATGCTGCTGCGATTCATGAAATTCCAAATTTCAAATTTGAAATCTCAAATCTTGCTAGTGTCGCCACTGCCGATCGGCCGTCGCGACCTGGCGGAGAAACTTGATTTCGTTCAGACATTTGCCCGTCCCCTCGGCCACCGCGCTCAGCGGATCTTCCGCCACGTGCACCGGCAAACCGGTCTCTTCGCTCAGGAGGCGATCGAAGCCGCGCAACAGCGCGCCACCACCCGCGAGGACCAGCCCGCGATCGACCAGGTCGGCCGATAATTCCGGCGGGCAACGCTCGAGCGTGATCCGGACCGAATCGACGATGGTCGAGATCGGTTCGAGCAAAGCTTCCCGCACTTCCTGCGAAGTAATCGTCAGGGTCTTGGGCAGGCCCGCGACCAGATCGCGGCCTTTGACTTCCACGCTCGTTTCTTTTTCGCTCGGATAAGCCGAGCCGATTTTGATTTTGATCTCCTCCGCCGTGCGCTCACCAATCATCAGGTTGTAGGCGCGCTTCATGTATTGCACGATCGCTTCATCGAGCTCGTCGCCCGCCACGCGCACGCTGCGGCTGAAGACAATCCCGGAGAGCGAGATGAGCGCGACCTCGGTCGTGCCGCCGCCGATATCGATGATCATGTTACCGGCCGGATCCTGCACCGGAAGGCCGACCCCGATCGCCGCCGCCATCGGTTCCTCGATCAAATAAACTTCGCGCGCCCCGGCGTGCGTCGCCGATTCGCGCACCGCCCGTTTTTCCACTTCGGTAATGCCGGAGGGGACCGCGATCACGACCCGGGGCCGGGCGCGGACCCGGCTATTGTGCACCTTGGCAATAAAATGCCGCAGCATCGCTTCGGTGACCTCGAAGTCCGCGATGACACCGTCCTTCAGCGGCCTAACGGCAACAATATTTGCCGGGGTGCGGCCGAGCATGCGTTTCGCTTCGTCGCCGACCGCGAGCACCTTGGAAGTGCCGGCCTGGACCGCCACAACCGAAGGCTCGCGCAGCACGATGCCCTGGTCCTTGACGTAAACGAGCGTGTTAGCGGTGCCGAGATCAATCCCGATATCGCTGGAGAACCATCCGAAAAGTCGATTTAACATGTGAAAAGCCTTAGATTTCCGTCAACGCCGGCGGACCCACCTAAGCGAAAGCTGTGCCGCACATCCGGGCAGGCGAAAAACCATGTATCTTGGAACGCCCCTCCCTCGCGTCAAGGGAAAGCTGGCCGCCGCCCGCCGAAACCCGCACTCTTTTCAGGATTGAACCCTCGCGGATGAACGTTCAACCTTCCCCCTCTCCATGACCGCACCGCCCATCCTGATCGCACCTTCCATCCTCGCGGCCGATTTCGGCCACCTCGCCGAGGACTTGGAGCGGGTCGTCGCGGCCGGGGCCGACTGGCTCCATCTCGACATCATGGATGGCCAGTTCGTCGACAACATTTCCTTCGGCCCGGCGATCGTGAAACTGGTCCGCGGCCTAACGACGTTGCCGCTCGACGTTCATCTTATGATCGAGCGGGCCGATCATTACGTGCCGCGTTTTCTCGAGGCGGGCGCGAACTCCATCACCGTCCATGTCGAGCCGGAGGCGAAACACGATGTCTCGGCCACGCTCCGGCTCATTCGCGAGCAGGGCTGTCGCGCCGGGCTGACTCTGAATCCCGCCATGCCCTTCGCCGCGGTCGAGCCGCACCTGCACCATATCGATCTCCTTCTCATCATGACCGTTCATCCCGGATTCGGCGGCCAGGCGTTCCAGGGCGAGATGATGGCCAAGGTGCGGCACGCGCGCGCGCTACGCGACTCGTTAGGCTTGAATTACGACGTTGAGGTCGACGGCGGGATCACGCCCGAGAACGCGCCCGTCTCGATCGAGGCCGGCGCCAACGTCCTCGTCGCCGGCACTTCCATTTTCAAGAGCGCCGATTACGCAGCCGCCATTCGCAGTCTGCGCGGCGGCTAGCCGCCGTCCCCGCGGCGCGCTCCTCATTCTTTATGCACGAACTCGTTCGCGACATCACGTTTAGCATTGCCGCCGCCTGGCTCCTGGGGCTGGTCGCGCAGCAATTCCGCCAGCCCATCCTGCTCGCCTATCTCATCGCGGGCTTTTTCCTCGGCCCGGCCGGGTCGGGCCTGATCGCCTCGGCCGAGAGCATCTCGGCCATCGCCGAGCTCGGGCTCATTTTTCTCCTCTTCATGATCGGGCTCGAGATCGATCTGAAAAAAATCGTCAGCGCGGGCCGCTCCATTACCCTGACCGCGCTCGTGCAGATCTGCGCCGGGGCCATCATTGGCGTTTTCTTTTTCCGGCTTTGCGGCTTCGGCCTCGGCGGCGGCGAATGGGACGCGCTCTATCTCGGCGTGGCTGGCGCGCTCAGTAGTACGGTCATCATCGTCAAGCTGCTCTACGAAAAACAGGAGCTCGATACCCTGACCGGCCGGATCACCCTCGGCGTGCTCGTGCTGCAGGACCTGGCGGCGATTCTTTTTCTAGCCGTCCAGCCGAACCTGGAAAATCTCGCGCCCTCCATCTTGCTCCTCTCGCTCGTGCGCGTCGTCCTGCTCGTAGCCGCGGCCCTGGTCGTTAGTCGTTATGTGCTGCCGGCGATTTTCCGGCATGTCTCGCGTTCGCCGGAGTTGGTGCAGGTCGGGGCGCTGGCCTGGTGTTTCCTCGTCGGCGAGCTCGGGGAGCGGCTCCACCTTTCGCGCGAAATGGGCGCGCTCATCGCCGGCGTCGCGCTTTCCACATTTCCCTATGCGCTCGACGTCACGGCAAAGGTCACCAGCCTGCGCGATTTTTTCCTCACCCTCTTCTTCGTCGGCCTCGGCATGCAGATTCCCTTCCCGTCGCCCATGCTGGTCGGCTGGGCGCTCGTCTTCGCGGCCTTCGTCATGATCACCCGCTACGTCACGACCTTCGCTCCGCTCTATCTCATGCGGCAGGGTTTGCGGACCAGTATCATTCCCGCGATCAACCTCGCCCAGGTGAGCGAATTCTCGCTCGTCATCCTCGCGCTCGGCGCGCAAAGCAAACATCTCGCCCACCCCGCCCCCACCGGTATGGTGGCGCTCGCATTTACCTTGCTCGCAGCCGTCTCCACTTTCGGGATGTCGAAATCCGACAGCCTCGCCCGCGGCCTCATCCCGTGGTTTAAAAAACGCGGACTGCGCGATCTCGATCACGTTTCCGATGACGCCCACGCCGAAGGCGGCGCGAGCCAGAGCAAGGCGCGGATTGTTTTCCTCGGCTTCTTCCGCACCGCCAGTTCGCTCCTCGAGGAAATGCAACGGCACGCGCCGGACCTGATCGGCGACACCGCGGTGGTTGATTTCAGCCCGGTGGCGCGGGAAGGGCTGCTCGAGCGCAAAGTGCGGGTGATCTACGGCGACATCAGCCAGCGCGACACCCTGCACCACGCCGAGATCGAGCACGCCGAGGTGCTCATCTGCACCATCCCGGATTCGATTCTGAAAGGCACGACGAACGAACGGCTCGTCAGGATGTTGCGCAGCTTGAATCCAACCGCGCAGATCATCGCGACCGCCGAAGTGCTGGCCCAGGCCGACACGCTCATCGCGGCTGGCGCGAACTACGTTTCCTTCGCGCGTCTGCACGAGGCGACCGATCTGCTCGAAGCTGTCCGGGCTGCGACCGAGGGATTGTTAGGCGAAAAGCGCAGCGCCGCCGAGCGCACCCTGCGCGACCGGGCGGAAGTGCTGGCGTGATCCTTTGCCAAGCGCGAAATTCACCGCGCAATGAAAAACGAAAAGGATAAAGTCGACCCGGGCGCGGTGGAAGATCATGACGGCATCCTCACCATCCGCGGCGGCGGCACGCGCCGGGACTGGAACGGCATTCATTACAAACAGGGAATGTCGGCCAAGAACGTCGGCACGACCAAACTCTCGGCCAACATCGCGACCATCCCGCCCGGCGGCGTGGCCTACGCGCACATCCACGTCGGTTTCGAGCTCATCCTTTACATCCTCGAAGGGAGAGTGCGCCACGAGTTCGGTCCTGGCCTAACGAAAACGATCGAGAATGAAGCGGGCGATTTCATTTACATCAAGCCGGGCGTGCCACATGAAGTCTTCAACATGAGCGAGACCGAACCGGTCGTCGCCTTCGTCGCTCGATCCTCCGC
>MWWA01000454.1_pt1 | contig 10749 bp, 13 predicted proteins | sample 1047341 | NCBI WGS metagenome assembly MWWA01 (sample SAMN06349978, study PRJNA376086) | soil metagenome | isolation source: MS5-1 sample Antarctic (ecotone) soil | place: Antarctica | collected 2015-01-13 | reverse complement strand
GTACAGGCACACTTACCTACCAGTGGAAAAAAGATGGTAATGATATTACCGGTGCAACAGGAGCTACCTTTACTATCACTGGTGCTACTGCAGCAAATGCTGGAAGCTACACCGTTGTTGTAACAGGAACCTGTGGTGCGGTAACTTCAAGTGCGGCTGCGCTTACAATTAATGCAGGAACTACCATCACTACACAGCCGGTAGCTGTTACTACCTGTCTTCAGCAGAATGCAACGTTCACTGTTGTTGCTGCGGGATCAGGCACATTGACTTACCAGTGGAAAAAAGATGGTGCTGATATTGCAGCTGCCACTTCAGCTTCTTATACTGTAAGTAATATCGTAGCCGGATCGGCAGGTAACTACAGCGTTGTTGTAACAGGCGGTTGCGGAAGTGTAACTTCTGCAAATGCAGCACTCACTGTTTCCGGACCATGTACTTCCATTCCAAATGTTAATGCAGATATTACCAGTGTTGTACTGATGCCAAATGTGGTAAATAATTCCACTACGTTAAGAGTAACAGCAACAAGAACCATGAAGATCAACTGGAATGTGGTTGATATGAATGGAAAAGTGGTAATGCAATTCGATAACATGGTTGGTGCAGGACAGAACGACCTCCAGTTAAGACTTGCACATCTTGCAGCAGGTAATTACTACCTGATGGGCACTACCCAGAAAGGAAGGCTCGAGACGGTGAAGTTTATCAGGCTTTAATTAATTTGTTCTCAATATAAAATCCCGCTCCAGGAGCGGGATTTTTTTTGCCTCATCAAAATTGAAGCGTGAAACTTTAAGCCATTATATTCGCAAATGCATTGGATCAAAGGACTTGTCTATTTTTTTTCATTTTTGCATTTAACCTCCCTGTTTTTCCCCTGGGTGGGCATTGAAAGCAGGGGAGTGGAAATAGGTGGTTTTGCTTCAGCCGGAACAACTGTTTTTGGTAAACCTGGATTATTTCACCTGGTACTGACGTTATTTTTCCTGGTGCTGATCAGTTACAAAAAACCATGGAGTAAAAGGGCCGCTTATTTTTTTGGCGCGTTGAATATTGCCTGGGCTGTAAGAAATTATATTCTTATTTCTGCCTGCAGCGGTGGAATCTGCCCCGAAAAATATACCGCTCTTTATGTGCTTTTATTTTCTTCCTTGCTGATGATGGTTGCCGCTCTTTTCGAAGGTTATGGCAGAAAAGTTGATCCGTTTTAGCAAACATGTGCAAAGCATTTTACATAGAGGCTAAAATTTTTGCAACGGTATAAGCAGATGCAGCTGCAATTGCGCCGATCAGCATCATGCGGATGGCAGCAGAAAAAGGTGGAGCGCCCGAAAGTTTTCCTTTCAGCCATCCAAGGATAAAAAGTAAAATGACCGCAATAACCACTGCATATTTAAGTGCATTTTCCGGCGAGGAAGCAAATTTAAATGGAGCAATAGCGATCAGGCCACCCAAAATATAGGAGAAGCAAATATTCCAGGCCGACCTTAATGCGCCTGGAGGATCCTGCGAAGTATCATTTTGATATTTTTGTAAATTTTTCTCCCATGTATCTTTATCTTTTTCAATTTCGGTTGCCACTTTTTCCTGCAATGCTTCACTTAAGCCTAATGCTGCAAAAAAAGCTTTTGTTTCTTCAAAATTTTTGTTTCCTAAACTTAGTTGCTGGTTGTTTTGCTTTTGTTGCTCAAGCTGTTCATTCCTTCTTGAATAATAACCACTGAATCCCATTGTAATCGCACCTCCGCCAATAGCCAGAATGCCTGCAATAACAATGATGTTATTGGTTTCTGCCACCACACTTAACCCGGCTGCCAGCGCGAAAGGAACCGTTAGCCCGTCACTCATTCCAATCACCATATCACGCAGCAAATAATTTCTGTTGACTGCAGTATTTGATATGGAACCTTCCAACTTCATTCAGATAAAGATCAATGAATTTCAGGTATTTGCAGGAACTGATTCTAATCTTTTTAAACTCTTTGAAAGGATCTGAACGCATTCGTCCACCTGTTTTTTTGTGATGACCAGTGGTGGAGCAAATCTTATCTTATCACCATGTGTGGGTTTTGCCAGCAACCCATTTTCCTTCAGTTCAAGGCAAAGTTCCCAGGCCGCTTTATCATTCCCGTGTTCAATTACAATTGCATTTAATAAACCTTTGCCTCTAACTATTTTAATAAATTCTGATTTTAGTGCAATTATGGAATCCCGGAAATATTTTCCCAGTTCTTCAGCCTTTTCGGAAAGGTTTTCATCCCTTATCACCTGCAAAGCCACCATGGCCACTTTGCACGCAAGTGGATTTCCACCATAGGTAGATCCATGTTCTCCCGGCTGAATGGTAAGCATGATATTGTCGTCGGCAAGTACTGCGCTTACAGGAAGGATACCTCCACTCAGCGCTTTTCCAAGTATTAAAATGTCCGGGCGTACTTCTTCATGATCGCAACAAAGCATCCGGCCCGTTCTTGCCAGCCCGGTTTGTATTTCATCAGCCATAAACAATACATTTTTTTCCCGGCAGATTTCATACGCACGTGAAAGATATCCTTCGTCAGGAACCATAACACCCGCTTCGCCCTGTATAGGTTCTACCAGGAAACCAACAACGCCCGGGTCTTCCAGTGCACCACGCAGCGCACTAAGGTCGTTGTAAGGAATTTGAATGAAGCCTGGCATAAACGGACCAAACATTTTTCTTGCAGATGGATCTGTACTGAATGAGATCACGGTTGTTGTGCGGCCGTGGAAATTGTTGTTACAAACAATGATCTTTGCTTCATTCTCTCCAACCTGTTTTTCAGTGTATCCCCATCTTCTCGCCAGCTTCAGTGCAGTTTCAACAGCCTCAACTCCGGAATTCATTGGGAGTACTTTATCATAACCAAAATATTCAGTGATGTATTTTGAAAAAAGTCCCAGCTGGTCGCTGTGAAATGCGCGGCTGGTGAGTGTCAGTGTTTTGGCCTGCTCAATCAGTGCGTCAACGATGCGCGGATGACAATGTCCCTGGTTTACTGCAGAATAGCCACTTAGAAAATCGAAATAACGTTTGCCTTCCACATCATATAAAAAAACACCTTCGCCACGATTTAAAACCACCGGAAGCGGGTGATAATTGTGCGCACCATATTGTTGCTCCAATTCAAGGTAATATTGAGAATCCTGAACTACGTTCATAGCTTTTTGCATACAAAAAATTTAAAATAAAAAAAATAGAAAAGCAGAAAAATTCAGGTGCTACTTAGTGATTCAGCAAATCCAGGTTGGAAGAAAGAAATGAAAAAAGTGACATTTTCATAACCTCAAAGCTAATTTATTCCCCGGAATATAAAACGCCTGTGGTAGGCGTTTCAAATAATTCAATGCGGTTCAGCATTGGAAGCAGGGGTTTGATCTGATCCCAGATCCAGATGGTAATGTTTTCCGCTGTTGGATTTTTCAGACCTTCGATATCATTGATCAGTTTATGATCGAGGAGGTCGATCACCGGGCAAACAGAATCTTTCAGGTCTTTAAAATCCATGATCCATCCCAGGTGCGGATCGATTTTTCCCTCTATATATACCCTTAAGCGATAGGTATGGCCATGCATGTTTTTACACTTATGTCCGTCCGGTACATTCGGTAAAAAATGCGCTGAATCAAAAGAAAATTCCTTGTAGATCTCCATAATAGAATAAGTGCGCAAAAGTAAGAACTGCCGGGCGCTATCTGAATGTTTTTACAAAATAATGGGGAGGAAAACGCAGATCAGGCGGAGTGCCAGATGAAAACAAAGCAAAAACAGATGAGCCACTTCCACTCATGGAAGCATAAACTGCCCCGGCTTCGTACAAGTCTTTCTTTATTTTTTCTATTTCCGGAAAGGCTGCAAAAACTGGCTTTTCGAATGCGTTAACCAGCTTTTCTTTCCAAAGTTCCATGGGCGACTGTATAATTTCTTTCAAACTTTCCTGGTTGGGATTTATGCTGACTTTAGAAAAAGCCCATCCGGTATTGATAGGGATGCCCGGATTCACGAGAACGGTCTGGCAGGAGGAAAGATCCAGTGATATTTCTGTTAGCTTTTCTCCGCGACCCTTAGCAAGTGCAGGCCGGTTGATTATAAAAAACGGACAATCGCTGCCTAAATGGAGGGCGTATTTCAAAAGTGTGGAGGTATCAAGTCCAAGGTTGCATTGTTCATTGATCAGCAGCAAAGTAAAGGCTCCATCGGCGCTTCCTCCGCCCAGTCCTGCCCCAAAAGGAATGTTTTTATGTAGATGCAGGGATAAAGCGGGCAGGTTTGGAAAATCATTTTTCAGCAATTGATATGCTTTGGTACAGATATTATCCTGGGGAGCTGTATCAATAATTAACCCGGAACCTGAGAACTCAAAAGCATTTTGATTATCACTTTTCCTGATAATTTCCAGTGCATCATAAAGAGGAAGTGGAAAGAATACCGTTTCAAGGTCGTGAAAACCATCAGCTCTTTTTCTGATGATATTCAGGCCAAGGTTGATCTTACAATTTGGGAAAGTGATCAATATGGAATTCTTTGATATTCAAAGAAGGAATTAACTGTCTTTTTTTCGGATGTTGATTTCATCCCTGATGGCAATGGCCTTAATATAATCTTCCTGTTCCAGCACATCATTCAGCAAGGTATGCAGTTCTTCGACACTCATGGTTTTCAAGTCGCCTTTTCCACCTGGTTCTTCTTCCGGGGAAGTAATGGATGGAGATTTTTTCCTTTTTCCAGTTGTGCCAGGGTCTTCCATCAGTATTCCTGCGCTTTCCAGGATGTGTTCGTAAGTAAAAACAGGACAACCAAAACGTACAGCAAGCGCAAGGGCATCCGAGGTGCGGGAATCGATTTCAATGGTATCGTTATCCGAAGAACAAACCAGTTTTGAGTAAAAAATACCTTCCTGGAGGTCGGAAATAATGATTTCGTGCAATTCAATATTAAAAGCGGTCATGAAGTTTTTCATCAGGTCGTGGGTAAGGGGGCGGCTGGGCTGCATTTTTTCAAGCGCCACTGCAATTGCCTGTGCTTCAAAGCCCCCGATCACAATTGGCAACCTTCTTAAACCATTCATCTCACCCAATACCACGGCATATGAATGAGTTTGGGTAATACTGTGAGACAGCGCCACAATTTCCAGTTCTATTTTCTTCATAACCTTTTAAAACAACGCTTTATCTAAGGCTGCAAACCTACACTTTTTCAGTCAATAAAAATGCCATGTACACTGTCCTGTTTCAAGGTCTTTCACAGGCAGATCAGGCTTTTCCTTTTAATTTTTTGATCGCTGAATTTAATTTTGGCAGCACTTCAAAAGCATCACCCACTACACCATAATCAGCTGCTTTAAAAAATGGCGCTTCCGGGTCTTTATTGATCACAACGATCACTTTGCTACGGTTGACCCCGGCGAGGTGCTGAATGGCGCCACTGATACCTACTGCGATATATAAATTAGGTGCAATAGCGACTCCTGTTTGTCCAACGTGTTCATTGTGTGGTCTCCAGTGCGCATCGGCGACCGGCCTGCTACAGGCAAGAGCGGCACCCAGTGTATCTGCCAATTCTTCCACCATGCCCCAGTTTTCAGGGCCTTTCATACCTCTTCCTGCACTCACCACCACGTCGGCCTCCGTTAGAGTGACCTTACCGGAAGTTTTTGAACTGTCAACCACCCGCATCTTTGGCGTTGCCACCTGGATATCCAGTTTAGAAACTTCAGCACTACCCTCACCTTCTACAATAGTGAAAGCATTTACATTCAGCGAAATCACTTTGACTTTGCTGGTGATAGAAACGTAAGCGAATGCTTTACCAGAGAATACATTTTTACGCACTGTAAAACCTGAAGAAGTATCGGGCAGGGCTGTGGCAGCTGCGGCCAATCCTGCTTTCAATCTTACAGCAACTGCAGGTGCAATCGTTTTACCGCTTGAGTTGTTTGAAAAAACAACTACAGTCGCATGGATTTGGGTAGCTGCTTCGGCAATGGCTTTTGCAAACACCTGTGCATCCACCTGTGTAAGTTGATCGCTTTCTACCTGGTGTACTTTGGTGATGCCATATTTTCCAAGCGCGGCCAGGTCTTCATTCACTGTTCCAAGAACCAGGCCTTCAGCTGGAACCCCTGTTTGCTGTGCTATTTTAGATCCATAACTTAATGCTTCCAGCGAAGATTTCTTTATATGTCCATCTATATGATCGATGTATATGAGAACGCTCATTGTTATCCAGTTTTATTGATTCCGAAAATTGTATTTGTAAATGATCAAATCGCTCTTGCTTCTTCATGAAGCAGTCTTACCAGTTCATCGATATTGTCAGGTTCCACCAGTTTTACGCCGGCTTTTGCAGGGGGTAAACCAAACCCGGTGAATTGCATTGGTGATTCAGCAGAAACGGGCTCCACCACTTTCAATGGTTTTGTGCGGGCCGCCATAATGCCGCGCATATTTGGGATCCTGGCTTCTGCCATTCCTTTCTGGCAGCTAACTACAAGAGGGAGGCTTACTTCAATTGTTTCTTCGCCGCCTTCTATTTCTCTTTTAACTGTGGCTGTGGTTCCGTTTACCTGCAGGCTGGTGCCCAGTGCAACGTAAGTAAAGTCCAGCATTTCTGCCAGCATGCCTCCAACAACACCACCATTGTAATCAATGGTTTCTTTACCTGTAAGCACAAGGTCATAGTTGCCTTGCCTGGCAACTTCGGCCAGTTGTGTGGCTACCTGGTAACTATCATTTGGCTGGGTATTGATACGGATCGCTTCATCTCCACCTAATGCCAGTGCTTTACGGATAATTGGTTCCGCATCTGCGCCTCCAACATTTACCAGATGGATCACATTGGAAGCATCCGCCTCTTTCAGTTCCAGGGCTTTTACCAGTGCATACCATTCATCATAAGGATTAATGATCCATTGAACACCTGCTTCTGCGAATTTCGTGTTGTTATCCGTGAAAGCTATTTTTGCCGTGGTGTCTGGAGTTTTACTGATACAGACAAGTATTTTCATACAGCTAATTTAGAAAATTTAAAAATAGTTGCATAAGCAACTAAGATTATGCAAATATAAGGCGCAAAGATACCTGAAACCGCCCAAGCAAAAAGATGGAAAGAATTCAAAAATTGAAAGAATTTTTAGCTGCCAGTCCACAGGACAGCTTTCTCCAGCATGCACTTGCGCTTGAATATATTAAACAGGGCGATGATGGAGCAGCAAGGAATTTGTTTGAAAACCTTCTGGCAGCAGATCCAGAATATATTGGATCTTATTATCACCTTGCGCTGTTGCTTGAAAGGATGGGAGCGCGGGCGCTGTCCACTCAGTGGCTTAAAAAAGGAATGGAAAAGGCGCAGGTTGCAGGCGATTCACATGCCTATAATGAATTGAGATCCGCTTACGAAGAAATCACTTTTTAAATCACTTATGCTGCCTGAACGATTTACCGGGTTTTTTAATTACCACAAGGTGCCGCGCAACAGCCGGTTTTTAGTTGCTGTAAGCGGAGGTGTGGATTCTGTTGTCCTTGCAAAACTTTGCAAAATTTCAGCATTTGATTTTTCAATTGTGCACTGCAATTTTAATTTAAGAGGTGATGAAAGTTCCAGGGATGCAGCATTTGTTGAACAACTGGCAGCAACCTACCAGGTTCCCTATTTTTCTGAATCATTTGATACTTCAGGTTACGTTGCGGAACATAAATTGTCCCTGCAGGAAGCTGCGCGCAACCTGCGCTACCAGTTTTTTAAAGAAACCGCTGTCGCACAAAATTTCCATTATACACTTCTTGCACACCATGCAGGAGACAATGCCGAAACCCTTATGATGCATTTTTTCCGGGGCACGGGTTTAAAAGGATTAACAGGTATTCCTGAAATCGTGAAAACTGAGCAGCAGCTGTTGCGACCCATGTTGCAATTCCGAAAAGAAGCAATTGTTTCCTATGCGCAGGAACAACAACTGGAATGGGTAGAAGACCAGTCTAACGCATCAACAAAATATACAAGAAATTTTTTCAGGCACGAAGTATTGCCGCTGGTGAAAAAAGTATATCCGCAGGCAGATGAAAATCTCCAGAATAATATCAACAGGTTCAAAGGCATTTATTCGATCTATCAATCAGCAATTGAAGCCATCAAAAAAGACCTGGTTGAAAAATACTTTGATGAAGTAAGGATCCCTGTAAAAAAGTTGGAGAAGTATTCCAGCACACCAGTGATCTATGAGATCATACATGAATTCGGCTTCGGTGAAAAGCAGGTTCATGAAGTGTTGCGACTTTTGGATGCAGCTTCCGGAAGGTATATTCGGAATGAATATTTTCAGATTGTCAGGCACCATAAATGGATCGTTATTTCACAGGTGAATGCAGCTGCCGCCATGCAGGTAGTTGATGAGGGTACAACATTCATTCAAATGCAACAGGGAAGTTTGTTGTTTGAATACCTGCCCATCACGGATTTCAGGCTTGACCCTTCACCAAATATTGCCTTTATTGACAGGAGAAATATCGAATTTCCCCTGGTAATAAGAAAATGGAAACAGGGTGATTATTTTTGTCCTTTGGGAATGAAAAAAAAGAAAAAGATTGCACGCTTTTTAATTGATACAAGAACCTCGAAGAATCAAAAAGAACAAACCTGGGTGGTTGAATCAAATAAAAAGATCCTTTGGGTTATAGGCCGGCGTATTGATGAACGTTTTAAAGTTTTAGAACATACAAAAAACCTACTTAAAATCACATTCAAAAGGAAGGATGGTTCCCATTGACCTGAACTGCCGTATAAAATTTTCATACACATCCAGGTTAGAAAATAAAATACAAAAAACTATGGTAAACACTACTCCGTATGCAGCGCCCCAGAAGTGTGCACCATGATTGATATTTCCACCGCCTTTTTTATCCAGGTAAGCTGAAAACAATAGAAAGATCAGTCCGAAAATATACCCGGGAATATCAATAGGAATAAACAAAATACGGATAGGTATCTGAGGCAACAGCACAATGCTTGAAAACACAATGGCAGATACGGCACCTGAAGCACCGAGACTGCGAAAATGATAACTTTCACGGTATTTAAAAAAATCTGGAAGGCTGGCCATTACGAGACTTGAAAAATATAAAAGAATAAAAAACAATTTGCCCATTCCCCCAAAAAGGCATTGCAATCCAAAAATTTCTTCCACTGCCTGTCCAAAAGAATAAAAGGCGAACATATTAAAAGCAAGATGGATAAAGTCGGCATGAATAAAACCATGCGAAATGAACCTGAAATACTGTTTTCTTGAATCAATTGCCGGCGGATAAAATATGAGGTCATCGATCACCTGCTGATGGCTGAACCCCCGGATTGAAATCAATACAGTTACAACAACAATGGCTAATGTAATGGTAATGTCCACGAGTTTAGTTTTAGTTTCCGTTTAAATCAGCTGTGATGGTATTTTTCGTTGCGCAATATACTGCAGGCACGATACACCTGTTCAGAAAGTATCAGGCGCACCAACTGGTGAGGGAAGGTAAGACTGGAGAGCGACCATTGGAAATCCGCTCGTTTTAAAACCTGTTCGTCAATTCCGTATGCGCCCCCAATCAGAAAAACGAGTTGCTTTTTAGATTCAGAGGCACGCATTTGCAGAAAATCGGCGAATGCCGGGGAATGCATTTGTTTGCCCTTTTCATCCAAGGCAACAAGATAATCATCAGGTTTCAGCGCCTGCAAAATCAGTAAGCCTTCCTTTTTTTTCAAATCTTTCTGTTCCAGAACACCTGCATTTCTGGGAGGTGCAATGATATTCCATTCTACAGGAAAGTAGCGCGCTATCCGTTTTGTAAATTCATGGATGCCAGCTTCTACATAAAGTTCATGTGGCTTACCAACAGACCAGAGTGCGATCTTCATTTAATAAAGATAATCCGCAATACAATTCATCACTTATTTGCGACATTTCAAACCATTTTGCCATTTGGGATGATATGCTGAATGTAGATTTGTATCCTGACTTAAACCATTCCGCATGAGAAAGCGAACTGTTTTATTATTGATCATGATCATTTTTGCATTTTCCGGTTGCATTTGCCTGAATGCAGGAAAACCCAGTGTAACTTTATTCAACCTGACGCTTCCGGGTGTGTGCAATCACCAGGAAGTTGTGGTAAAGGAAAATACAGATCCATTTAAGATCCTTCCGGTACTTATATTATTTTAATGTAAGCAACTGTTTATTGCGCTCCGGACTTGAGCGTTTTTTATTTTATTGACTCACTGGTGTCCGGTAAAAAATCAAACATCACTTTTAATTAAGCTATTTTGCCTCAGGCTGGCGGGCCTCGTACCTGCCCCACAACCTTTTTGAGCGTTGCCGGAAGCCTTGCGAACAGGCAACAAAAAGGCGTCCCGCAGATTACGCAGATTTTCGCTGATTGGTCTTCTGCGTTCATCAGCGCAACCTGCGGGCAACAATAGGAAGGTACTGGTGTCAAATAGATCCAGGATTCTCACAAAATGAATTCCAGGCACATCATCTTATCACATTTGGGTGGTAGTGTGCGCATGATTGCTCCTGATTTTTCCTAAGAAATGTTTATACCTAAAGTGGAGCAATACAGCGCGAAGAACGCTTGCACAATCAGATCGCATGGAGTTGCACCTGTTTTCATTTTTCGGTGCGCTCCCTTGCGCAATCATCCGAAGGTATCTGGTAAAAACAGACTGTTACGCATTGATTG
>MWWA01000453.1_pt1 | contig 10751 bp, 12 predicted proteins | sample 1047341 | NCBI WGS metagenome assembly MWWA01 (sample SAMN06349978, study PRJNA376086) | soil metagenome | isolation source: MS5-1 sample Antarctic (ecotone) soil | place: Antarctica | collected 2015-01-13 | reverse complement strand
GAGAAGGTTATCACAACCTAAGAAACGTGGAAGGAGGTTGGTTGAAAATTAAGCAAGAACATACCATCCCGACGGAGAAAGATCTCAAGGTGTTAAATTAGTATTTTAATTCCTCAGAGTTTTCTCTTTAGCAGTTTGCCTTGGCAGAATCTTCTATGAATGTGCAAAGCCGTGCAGGAATGGCCCTGGAAGCAATAAGAAGGGAATTTGTAAAACTTTGAAATTGGGCTGGCAGAGAAAGTACGCCTTTACTTCTCATTAGTAAGATAACCAGAAAGAAAATTCTCAAGTGCCGAAACCATGCTGGGAAATCGTGGTTGTGGTGCAATGATCTGCGGATGTAGGCCGGCAGCAATCACCGCTTTCCGTGTATTATCTCCAAAGGCTCCAATGAGTGTGCCATTCTGATTAAAATCTGGTACGCCCTGTGTAAAACTTCTGACACCAAGCGGGGTAAAAAAACAAATGACGTCATAATCATGACGCGACATGATTTCTTTTATATTCGTAGGGATGATCTGGTACAACACCGGAATGGCATATTCACAATTATTCCGGATCAGCCAGTTAGTAATCTCACTGTCAAATGATTCAGAACAAGGATAGAGAAATTTTTCCTGCTCTTTATATTTAGAGATCACGTCAAACAAGCTCTTGTTAGTCCCATCACATCCATAAAAAACCTTTCGCTTTCTGTAAAGGATAAACTTTTGAAGATATAATGCAACTGATTCGGTAATACAAAAATATTTGGTGTCTTGAGAGACGGTAATTTTTAATTCATCACAGGTTCTAAAAAAATGATCAATCGCATTGCGGCTGTTGAAGATAACGGCTGAATGAGCCGTGATATCAATTTTTTGTTTCCGAAATTCTTTGGATGAAACCGGCTCTACCCTAATGAATGGCTCAAACTCCAGATGAACCTGGTATTTTTTTGCCATTTCAAAATAAGGTGATTTTTCGTTTTCCGGTTTTGCGAGCGTGATTAAAATATTTTGGATTTGGTTCATTGTTTCTTTAGCAGAAAATGCACTTTTATTATCCATTTGCGAAGCGAGAAGGTGTGGTGCAAAACTACGTTTTTTTTATATGAGTCAGCACAGTTCAATGTTTTCGGGTTAGACACTGTAGAGAAGAGAAATGTTTAAATAAGGTAGTCAACAGTAACTTTATAAACAAGCATCAGAGGAATGATCTCAGTAGCCAGCACATAGATCACAAAATGAAAAGCATTCATGGATACTCTTCTGTCCAGTGAGCCGTAAGTTTTGATATATCTTGTAATGAAAAACAGACCTAGTACCAGTACGCAAATTATATTCACATACTGCATGACAAGAGGTTTCGAAAAAGCGAGGACAAAGATCAGTGGAACCAATATAATGCCGGCGATCTTATTAATGAGGAAAATAATAAAGATATAATTGTTTATTTCTTCCTGCAAAGTGTATAGCCATCCTAAAAATTTTAACGAAAGAAATTTAACCAGGTACAAGGCGCCAATGCCACCAATACAAAGCAAAAGCAACGGTTTCCCTTTTATAGTGGAATCGGGATAGAAAAAAGAAAAGGCAAGCCAGAGATAAATACCGGCAGTAACTGCAAAAAAAATATTTAAAATGAAAGAAGGAAGCCTTGCCTGTTGCAACTGATCAGTCAATTGGTTTTGCCGTAAAGATGTATTCAAAAAAACACGGAACAAATTATTGAAGTACCCTTTGTAAAAAGTTTTGAACACTCCAAGGATCAATACTATCACGCACAAGAGATAAAATAAAAATTCTTTCCCTGAAAAAGTCTTTGCTTTAATTACCACAAATTCAGTAGCGGGTGAAGCATCAATAAACTTGTTCTTCGCCAGCCACTTGTTCATGACTGAAAGGTAACTTTGCGACCCGGCGAGAGAATCAATGTTGAGTGAATCTGGCTGGCTGCTGTTTGCAACTATCCGGCTGGAATCAATAAATGAAATTGTGTTATCAGCTCCCCGCTGCCCCTGCGAACGCAGCGAGATGCCAGATAAAATCAGGAAGAGAACAAAGAGTTTCAATGGGTTCATTAGATAGGGATCAAAAATAATTGATATAACCAAAATGAATTTTAGAAGCATTTCTAAGATCAAATTTCACATCATTCCTTTTGCCGGCGGCATAGCTGAGATTCAGAAGTCCCGCTTTTGTTTCAAACGATAAGCCGACTCCCACGCTAATAAATTGATTGGTAAAAGAGGTATTGGTAAAATTTGTTTTCGTAAAGCCAACATCTGTAAAACCGTATAAATAAGAATTGATACCAACCAGATAACGGTATTCAGCAGTTGCGACCGCATACCGGTTTACATAAATACTTTCTTCATCAAAGCCACGCAGTAATCGAAAACCTCCTATCTGGAAAAGCTCGTTGCGAAAATATTGCGGAGTTTCCAGCCAACCTCCATTGACTGTCATCTTTAAGGTACTGCTTTTGCCTACAGGAAAAAAGTGTGCATAGGTAGAATGTATCTTCAGGCGATAAGTTTTTTGTTTAATGGTATCATATAAAGTTTTGTAATTAAAAGAGGGATCTGCCGGATCTTTCAAATTTATAATATCGTTGTTGGGGGTGATCTTTTTAATTCCCGCGGACATGGTGATATCAAAAATATTTCCTCTTCTCGGATTGAGGCGGTAATTCGTTTTGGTCAGATTATAATTCACGCCAAAGTTGCCGGAATTAACATCAATATTTGAAGGCAGCATTTTAGTGATCATTACACGATTAGTATCCACTCCCCCGGATAATAAATAGCTTCTTTCGTTTTGAAAAAATATAGTCGCCGTCTGGCTGGCTGATAAAATATACTGAATACCAAATGTTGCATTCAGCAAAAGAAATGTGGAATCTTTCTTTAGCAAATTAAATCCAAAATTGAGGCCGAAGGCTGAATTTAAAATATATGGGTGGGTATATCCCAGGGTTAATCGCGGTGATTTAGGTTGTAACTGTTGCCAGTTGATCAGGATATTTTCCCCGCTCCCCAATGTGTTCTTTAGATCAAGATGGATGTCGCCCGTGAGCTGGGCTTTACCCGTGGTGGTATTGGCAGGCAAGTATCCTACAAGTACATCAATGGCGCTGCTTCGTTTTTGTACGAGATACAAGTTCAATACCGAACCGGTTCCGAGCATAGTCAAATTCCAGGGTTGGGCTTCCTGCACATAAGGAAGCTCTGCTATTTTTTGTGTTACCTGCTTTAATTTTCTCGTGTCATATGCACTTCCATCAGGGATACTCAGGTAGTGCTGCAAAAAAGAATTTTTTACTTTAGCTGTTCCCAGGTTCCGGATACTATCAATCTTATAGAGAGGGCCCTTAGTCAGTAAAATCGAGGCATGCAGAGTTTCATTATCAATATATACACTATCCATTTTTAACTCGGCAAACGGATATCCGTTGTTTTCGTAATAGTTCAATATTCGCTCCTTAAAAAATTGCAAGCCAGCGAAATCCATATTTTTAGAAAAAGTTTTTTTATTAAATCCTAATGCTTCCAGCATAGTCATGTCCAGGCCGGCCGTATTAAGTTTAGAATATGCAAGCCGCGGACCGAGGAACAAATTTGCTTTTGCAAACGCAGAATCTAACATAGTTACCGTATCTACTGATGAGGCTGGAAAACCTTTTTTTAACAATACATCAGGAAGATTGTAGATATAACTAAATGCCAGGATCGAATCTTCAAAATTTGTTTTGAGCTTTAATGATTGCAGAAGAGAATCTCCTTCACTCACATTGTACTGTACCCGAAAAGAGCTTTGAGGGAACAATGCTTGCATATTGATGAGCAGGAATACAAGCACAAGGGTAAGGCGGCTGCAATAATATAATATTTTCAGATATTGCATCTTTGGTTACATAAAACTAATGAAATTCCAATAGCCGGAAGGTTCCGGAAATGGAAACAAACTAAAGAGAATTGTCAGGAATTTACATCCATATACCATTTTGCAAAAAGGCATGTCACTATTGTAACTTCCATTTTTCCACCTCGCTAAGAAGATATGATGAAATGACGGCATCCTTAAAAAAAGAAATATCTCTCGTAGCATCAGAATGGAAAAGCAAGTTGGGAAAAATTGAATCCGTTTATTTCGGCGGTGGTACACCCAGCCTTTTACATAACCGGGAACTCGAAGATTTATTATACGCAGTCCGAAAAAATTTCCTGGTCAATGGGGATGCAGAAATTACATTGGAGGCAAATCCGGATGATATCAATATTGAAATACTGAGAAGCTGGAAGGCTGCAGGAATCAACAGGCTAAGCGTTGGAGTGCAATCTTTTGCAGATGAGCACTTACTCTGGATGAACAGGGCGCATAATGCCAATGATGCAGAGCAATGTATTCATCTTGTAAAGGAAGAGGGTTTTAGTAATTTCTCTGTGGATCTTATTTATGGCATCCCCGGATTGTCAGATACCCAGTGGCAACAAAATGTAAAAAAAGTGATTGATCTGCAGATACCGCATGTGGCCTGCTACGCACTCACTGTTGAAAGCGGCACAGCCCTTCAAAAAATGATAACCTTAAAAAAGAAGGCGGATATAAATGATGAAGATCAGTCAAGACAATTTTTGTCACTAATGCATTGGATGAGAGAAAACGGATATCGGCATTATGAGATTTCTAATTATAGCTTACCTGGATTTCAGAGCCATCATAACAGCAGCTACTGGAAGAGAAAAAATTATCTCGGTATCGGGCCTTCCGCCCATTCTTTTGATGGGACAAAAAGAAGATGGAATGTGAATAATAATGCACTTTACATACAAGCCATCAGTAGAGATATCATACCTTATGAAGAGGAGATACTAAGTACCACCCAACAATTGAATGAATACATTATGACCTCATTGCGTACTGATACCGGCGTGAACATTTCATTTGTTAATAACTCTCTTTCAACAAATGCAATGGAACAATTTATCATGAAAGCAAAACAATACCAGGATAGAAGGTTTGTAGTTCAGGATGAAGGATATCTCAAACTCACTGATGAAGGAAAGTTGTTTGCAGATGGTATCGCGGCTGATCTTTTTGTGGAAAATGATTGACTTATTACTTATAAAAGAACTTTTTCGATCTCACCGAAACCAGTTGCTGCCGGGAGCTTTTCCCATAATATTTTATAGATAGTTTCTAAAACCGGCATATCTGCTTTCACCCTTTGATTGATGATATACATGCATCTACTGGCATTATACCCTTCTGCAACCATGTTCATTTCAAGTTGTGCTGACTTCACGGGATAGCCTTTGCCGATCATGTTGCCAAAAGTCCGGTTGCGACTAAAGAGAGAATAACATGTTACAAGCAGATCGCCAAGATAAACAGAGGCAGCATAGTTTGTAACTGCCCTTGGCTCTTGTGCCTCCTGGTGTGCAGTGTGAATAATGGAACCGACCTCTACATTTTTGATGCCTGCTTTTCTAAGGAATCCGGCCATTTCATCTGCACTGTTGGCAATGAGTACACTCAAAAAATTATCACCGTATTCAAGCCCATGAGCAATGCCTGCTCCGACAGCATAAATATTCTTTAACACCGCAGCATATTGCACCCCGTATATATCCCTATTCAGTATTGTTCTCAGATAAGGGGTTTGAAATTCCGCCGCTATTTTCATCGTCATGTTCTCGTCTATGCCTGTAAATGTCAGGTAAGAGAGTTTTTCGGCAGCTATTTCTTCCGCATGACAGGGGCCAAGCATTGTAAAATAATTTGATAACGGCACATCAAATTGTTCTTTGAGATAATCATTTACCAGGTAATTGCAGCCGGGCAATATGCCTTTAATAGCAGAAATAATAAGCTTGTTTTTAAAAACTTTTTTATCAAGAGGACTAAGTATTTCGGTAATATAGGCAGAGGGAGTTACTAATATCAGCACCTCTGCAGATGAAATCACATCATTGACGTCCGGCGACAGATGTAATAATGAAGTATTAAAATGAACGGAATTGAGGTAATGCGGATTGTGGCGGCGGGAAAGGATCTGATCAATCGTTTGGGTGGAACGAACCCACCAGTTGATCTCCTGGCCGTTATCTGTAAGTATCTTGGCAATAGCCGTGCCCCAGCTACCGCTCCCAATGATCCCATACTTCATGGTAATCCGAGTTTTTCTACTGCAATCTGGGCGGCCACCTGGCTGGCTTCTTTTTTATTAAATGCTTTGGCTTCAGAAATGAGTATGCCGTCAATTTTGGCACCTATTGTAAATAATCTCCGACCATTTTCAACTCTCTCTTCAATGGTTTCAAACTCCAGGTTTTTCCCATTTTTATTTGCCCAACCATAAAGCTTGTTTTTCAAATTAATATCCAGGTTTTCCAGATCCTGCATAAAAAAGTGGGGATTGATGATGTGTTGGGTCACCCAGCGCTGTGTTCTGTCATACCCTTTATCAAGATACACTGCGCCAACTACTGCTTCTAAGGTATTTCCAAATATTTGAGAAATTTTCAGGCTGTTATCAAAGCGATTATAAAAAGTGATTTTCTTTAGGCCGATCTTCACGGCAATATCATTCAATTGATTGCGGTTTACCATCTTACTTCTCATTTCGGTAAGAAAGCCCTCGTCCTTGTAAGGATAACGCATAAAAAGATAGTGTGCCACCACAGAACTAAGAATAGCATCTCCAAGAAATTCCAGGCGTTCATTATTTTCATCAGCACCTTCGCGGATTGAGCGATGGCTAAGTGCCGTTTTGTAAAGTACTAATTTTCCCGGGGCAAACCCTAAAACATTTCGCAACTGCCTTCTAAAATCCCTGTCAGGTTTCGAAGAGTACATATTTTTGAAAAAAAGCACAGCGGAAGTTAGCTGAATTTTGTGTGATCGTCAGAAATATTAGCCCATACCGGAAGCCCGAAAATTCTTAAAGAGGTTGCATAACGACTAAGAAATTTTTACTGTATTCGCATTCAAAATCATTATTACTGCACTAATCAATAAATTTAAATATGCAGAAAACAGCCACGATCAATGTGATCCAGAATACAAAGGCCCATAATATTAAGGTACCCTCCGCAGCAGAAACTCTTTTCACCAGCTTGGTTTGCAAAATGGCGGCATCTTCGCGGGTAGCAAAAATGTCTTTCATATCATCTCTCCACAATGCAATTTCTTTCTTGGAGTGATCTACCCTTTCTGCCACTCTGTTTTCAACTTCTTTATTGATGTAATCCATTATTTCACTGGCTTCTTTTTCACCCAGCCTTCGCGTCAGAAAATTATGTATTTCAGATTCATGAACGTTTTCAGGTATGGCCATGTCAGTGATGTTTATTCGGAGGAGTTATTGATGTATTTCTTGATAATGATAGATGCGTTGTGGCCGCCAAAACCGAACGTGTTACTCAGAGCTGCATTTACTTCCTTATGTTGTGCTTTGTTAAATGTAAAATTCAATTTCGGGTCCAGCTCAGGGTCATCAGTAAAATGATTGATCGTGGGTGGGATTACATTTTTAGTGACTGCCAATATACATGCCAATGCCTCGATAACACCTGCAGCGCCGAGACAGTGACCTGTCATAGATTTCGTGGAGCTGATATTTAAATCGTAAGCATTTTCTCCGAATACGCTCAGGATAGCTTTTGTTTCCGCGATATCTCCGAGTGGAGTGGAGGTTCCGTGTACATTGATATAATCAATATCTGCGGGATTCATACCAGCATCTTGCAGGGCCGCGATCATTACATTTTTTGCTCCCAATCCTTCGGGATGCGGAGCCGTAATATGATGAGCATCAGCTGTAGCACCTCCACCAGCTATTTCACAATAAATTTTTGCACCTCTGGCTTTGGCATGTTCCAGTTCTTCAAATACCATAAGGCCGGCACCTTCCCCCATTACGAATCCGTCACGATCTTTATCAAAAGGACGAGACGCCGTTTTCGGATCGTCATTTCTTTCACTTAGCGCCTTCATGGCATTAAATCCACCTACGCCTGCTTCGCGGATTACAGCTTCGCTACCGCCAGTTAAAATAATATCAGCTTTGCCCAGCCGTATATTATCATACGCATCAATCATTGCATTGGTGCTGCTGGCGCAGGCACTTACAACAGCAAAGTTTGGACCCCTGAAACCATACCGCATAGAAATTTGCCCTGCGGCAATGTCAAGGATCATCTTAGGAATAAAGAAAGGATTGAAACGGGGCGTACCGTCGCCACGGGCAAATTCCATTACATCATCCTGGAAAGTGGTCATGCCACCAATACCACTGGCAAAAATTACTCCTGCCCGGTCGGGATTAATATTTTCTTTGGAAATACCCGCATCACTTACAGCCTCGTCGCTTGCAATAAGAGCAAATTGGGTAAAGCGGTCAAGTTTTCTGGCTTCTTTTCTATCGAGATAATTGGTTGGTTCAAAATCTTTAACCTCGCAGGCAAACCGGGTCTTAAATTTAGACACATCAAATTGCTGTATATAATCAGCTCCGGAAACACCTTTTACTAAATTGTCCCAATATTCCGGGACAGATTTTCCTAAAGGCGTTATGGCTCCCAATCCTGTTACAACTACTCTTTTTAGATCCATAAGTCTGCCTGCGATGTTAAGAAAAACCGTAATTACTTAGCATGCTCTTCAAGGTATGCTACAGCCTGGCCAACGGTAGTAATGGTTTCGGCCTGCTCATCAGGAATAGAAATATTGAATTCTTTTTCAAATTCCATGATTAATTCAACAGTATCTAAACTGTCTGCTCCAAGGTCATTCGTAAATGAAGCTTCCTGAGTTACTTCAGCTTCGTCAACACCTAATTTGTCAACAATGATTTTTTTAACTCTTGTTGCAATGTCTTGCATGATATAAAATTTGGTTAATACGGCTACAAAAATATGTTTTTTGGAATAAAAAAAATTTTTAACTCAAATCGCTGGAAATCCCCTAAGCTACTGGACTTCGCGCTTAATAAGCTCCCGAAATACCGAAAGGTTTCTGCATTAATCGCTAATCATTTTACCTCATTTTTTTACAGCGTTCTTAAATATGATTCATTACTGATAAAAAATACTGGCACGGGCCAAACACTTGTCATTAGTTAAATAGAGAATTTGCGCTGTTCCCGAGAGAGTTATTTGCGTAATTAAATATTGTATTTTTAGAGTGCATTCCATTTAACCCCCTTTATACCTTTATGCCCATCAAACAAATAGATCATGGAACAGCGGAATACAAACAGATGATCTCCCTGCGCTATGATCTGCTGCGTAAACCTCTTCAGTTAGAATTTGAACAGCAGGAACTGGAAAACGAAAAGGACGACATACTGATAGGGGCTTTTGAAGAAGAGAAAATGCTCGGATGTTGCCTTCTTACTAAAATAGATAATTCGTGTGTAAGGTTGCGTCAAATGGCTGTACAAAACAATCTCCAGGGAAAAGGTATCGGTGCCGCTATGATCAATTTCGCGGAAAACGTGGCCAGGGATCATGGCTATAAGCTTCTCATGATGCATGCAAGGCTTTCTGCAATAGGATTCTATAAAAAAATGGGCTACCTGGTAAAGGGAGATCAATTTCAGGAATTATCCATCCCTCATCACATAATGGAAAAGAAATTGCGATAATTATCTCGCCTGGCTTATACTTTATTTTTTATTTTTTTCTGTAAATAGTGCCTGGCCTCCTGGATGGATGTTTCCTGAAAAGCTTCTTTGGGAATAATAAAAAAAGACCTGCTGTCGAAGTATAGATGAAAAAAGTGAGGGCTTTCGATTACATACTTAAAAGCAGTCCAGGGCCAGCTTCTTCCGCCGCGTGAATTCTCCAAAAACATATGCTGCTCTTCAAAACTAACTTTAAACTCATCTTTAAATGTAGATGACCGGCGATAGATAATTCCCGGTAATACAAACCAAAAAGAGATCATTAATATAAACCAGAGAACCGAACTGGTAAGAAATGCAACAGCAGAAACTTTTTTTAGGAAGTAAAGCGTTGCCGAAAAAATGGCAAACAGATTGACCAGTATGACCATCACTTTTATCTCGCGGCGGGAAACAAAGTGGTACCGCAGCGCTTGCAACACCTTTGGTTTATCATAGCTGAAATAGGCTGAGGTCATGTAACAAATGTACAACTTGGCCCCTAGCATATGCTCCTCAAACCCCGATTTCGCAGGCTGCCTGATAAAATAAGCCTCAGTTCCGCACATAGTGTGGAAAAGAGGCTTATAGTGTTTTCACCCAAAAAGGTGAACTTACGGTTCGCTAAAAACATAAGATATGCAAGTTCACGTAAAGCCTACATTTTTCCTCCCGATAGCTATCGGGATTGGGGGAATAAATTTTATGGAATCCGATTTTAAAAAGCTTGGGTTCTCAGATTTAATTACCTCCTGTCTTGGCACTCGCAGCGCCACTGCACTATATAGTTATTCCGATATACTAAAAACCATTTTTTATATTCATGCCATAGGCGGCGAAGTACTCGATGATGTGAAGATATTACAGGAGCAGATGACGGATCATCCGGGTATGGCTATTTGCTCTGCAGATACTATTGAATATGCAACTCAGGAACTGAGACAACCTAATCAGGAGTTAGTGACAGATAATCATGTAACCCATACCCTCAATGAACATGCGGGATTTAACCAGTTACTACCGGCCTTGTGTAAACGCAGCGGGATTTTAAATGTTACCGATATTTATACAATGGACTACGATGGGCACATCGTAGAGAA
>MWWA01000452.1_pt1 | contig 10759 bp, 9 predicted proteins | sample 1047341 | NCBI WGS metagenome assembly MWWA01 (sample SAMN06349978, study PRJNA376086) | soil metagenome | isolation source: MS5-1 sample Antarctic (ecotone) soil | place: Antarctica | collected 2015-01-13 | reverse complement strand
ACAATGCGCGTCCGGCTTACTTGGACGATTTGAAAACTAAAATTCGGTTTGACCAAATTGCTGACGCGAAAGGCAAATACGCTTACGACGCGCTTTGGGGAACAGATCGCGGATATTTGGACAAAATTCTGCGCGAACACGGTTTAGAAGTCGAAACTATTCACGATTGGCGCGACGTTACCTTTGGCGGAAAATCGCCTGAGCCGAGCCAAAAGCAAGTTGGCGAGTTGATTGAAACAGTTAAATCAAAAGGCTTGACACTCGGACTTGCGACGGACGGCGACGGTGATAGATTTGGAATTATTGACAGCAACGGCGAATTTATTGCGCCAAACGAATTAGTCGCGCTCCTTTCGGATTATTTGGCGGAAAGTCGCGGTTGGACGGAAGGATTGGCGCGAAGCGTGGCAACATCGCATTTAATTGACAGAGTGGCGGAAAGTCGCGGTTTGAAATTATACGAAACGCCGGTCGGATTTAAGTTTATCGGCGAATTGATAAATAAGGACGAGATTATTTTGGGCGGAGAAGAGTCCGCGGGTCTTTCAATCAAAGGGCATTATCCCGAAAAAGACGGCATTATTGCTTGTCTGTTGGCGGCGGAAGCGGTTGCCGTCCGCGGAAAAAGTTTGACCGAACAGTTAGACGAACTTTACAGCCGCGTCGGAAAGTTGGAATCGGGCAGAATCGGCGTTAAATTAACCGATGAAATTGCTAAGAGTTTGAAAGAAAGATTGTCGCAAGAGCCGTCGGAAATTGGCGGGCGCAAAGTTGAAAAGATAAATCGGATGGACGGCGTGAAATTCATTTTCACCGACGGCAGTTGGATGTTGATGCGTCCTTCAGGGACAGAGCCGCTAGTCAGAATTTACGCCGAAACTGAAAACTTACAAGATTTGGAGGTGTTACTTGAGCAAGGTCGTCGCTACTTACTGGGATAATAATTCGGTGGTTTTAATGCCCGCCAAAACTCGCGCAAAAGGGGCGCGACGCACTGAAACCGCTACTCCACAATGGTTTGTTTTTACCGTTATTACGTTGACAACTTTTATGCTTTGTCTGGCGATAAACTTTCGCGCTTTTTCGGAAATGAGTGTAGAAATACAACAAAATGAACGTCTGAGCATCGAATTTAAGCAATTGACCAATGAAAATTTGGCAATTCAAGAAGAGATTCATAGTTTGAAAAACGATTCGTTCACGATTGAGCGTGAAGCCCGAAAAATCGGGTTGAGTCGTCCAGATTGAAAAGATTCTCGTGCCGATAAATTAACTTGCGGAGATTTTCTTTATCAGCACATTATGCCTGCCCGCTAATTATCCGCCTTTTGCCTATCAGCTCCGCGTTTGCCTACAGCTAAACCATCCGAAAATCGCGGCTTATGTTTCCCGAGCATAAGCCGCACTTCCGTTTTTGTGTTAATAATTTTTACTAAAACTGACCGTTTGACAGATTCTTAACAATATGAATAAATTGTAATTGTTAGAAATTTAGAACGATGTCCAAGCATAAATGTAAGAAACCAGTCTGTTGTTGTGATTGCTTAAAATCACGCGGGCTTGAATTATGTGCGGCGCGTTAAATAAATCTAACGATTATTATTCGCCAATTTACAAAAAGTTCAGTCGGTTGTGAAATTATTTGATTAAGTTCACAACCGATTTTCTTTTGAGAGAATGAAATATTATTTGGAATCGCATATTGGAAATACGCCGTTGATACGTCTGCGTCGAATAGTCGGCGATGTGCCGACAAATATTGAAGTTTATGTCAAAGCCGAACATCTCAATCCGGGCGGTTCGGTCAAAGACCGGGCGGCGTTGGCGATGATTTTAGCAGGTGAACAAAGCGGAAAATTAAATAAAGACAAAACGATTTTGGATGCGACTAGCGGCAATACGGGAATTGCTTACGCTATGATTGGCGCGGCTCGCGGTTATTCAGTTACGCTGTGTTTGCCCAAAAACGCCGGTCTTGAGCGTAAAAAAATCTTACGGCTTTACGGCGCGGAAATTATCGAAACCGACGCGATGAACGGAACTGACGGAGCGCAAATCGTCGCTAAAAAATTAGCCGCCGAATATCCGAATAAGTATTTTTATCCTGACCAATATAACAATGAAGCTAATTGGCAGACGCATTACCAAACAACCGCGCCGGAGATTTGGCGGCAAACCGACGGGCGCGTAACGCATTTTGTCGCCGGACTCGGCACAGCGGGAACTTTTGTCGGAACGACGCGCCGTTTGAAAGAATTTTATCCAGACCTGCACGCCGTAGATATGCAACCCGATTCGCCGCTTCACGGTTTAGAAGGAATGAAATATATGCCGACGGCAATTGTGCCGGGAATTTATGATGCGAGTTTAGCGGATGAAAATGTCGAAGTCGCCACCGAAGACGCGCAAGTAATGACGCGAAGATTAGTCCGCGAAGAAGGTTTATTTGTCGGCGTTAGTGCCGGCGCAAATGTTTTTGCCGCGTTACGTTTGGCGGAAAAATTAGAAAATGATGCAGTTATCGTTACGATTCTGTGTGACGGCGGCGATAAATATTTGAGTGAAAGATTTTGGGATTAGATTCCGCAAAGGTTAAAATGAGCGCAATGAGCAAACCTGCAATTACAACGCAATTGGTTCACGCCGGCGAAAGACGAGTTTTGCCCGTCGGATTGCCTGTCGCTAATCCGATTTTTACGACGGCGACTTATACATACAACTCAATGGCGGAAGTTGATAAAGTTTTCGCTGGTGAAACGCCCGATTATATCTACACGCGCAACGGCAATCCGACGGTGGCGGCTTTGGAAGAAGCGATGACGATTATCGAAGACGGCGCGGCGGCGTTTGCGTATTCTTCGGGCATGGCGGCACTTCACGCGGCGTTGTTCGCCTGCGAATTGTCGCCCGGCGCATCTGTTTTGGCTTCGGCGGATTTATACGGCGCGAGTTTTGAGTTGCTGTATAAAATTTTCGGTTCGCTTGGAGTGAAAACCGTTACGGCGAATTTTTCTGATTTAGATGCTTTGCGCGAAAAGGTTGCGGAAATCAAGCCGCGTGTTTTGTTGGCGGAAACGATTTCAAATCCGCTTTTGAAAGTTTGCGACATCGCGGCTTGTGCCGAAATCGCGCACAAAGTCGGCGCACGGCTGATTGTTGACAACACTTTTGCTACGCCTTTTTTGTGTCAGCCGTTAAAATTCGGCGCGGATTTTACGGTTCACAGCGCGACGAAATATTTGGGCGGACACGCCGACACAATGGGCGGCGTTGTCGTAGCACGAGAAGAATTTGACAGTGCGGCTTTGATTGGCGTAAAGAAATTGGTCGGCGGAGTTTTGAGCGTTTGGGAAGCGCATCAGATTTTGCGCGGAATAAAAACGCTCTCCTTGCGGATTGAAAGACAATGCGCGAATGCAAAATTTTTGGCGGAACATCTGTCAAATCATCCGAAGATTGAAGCCGTATTTTATCCGGGATTAAATTCGTCTGCCGAAAGAGAAGTCGTTCAGCGAGTTTTGCGCGAACCTTTCGGCGGCGCATTGGTTTCCATAAAACTCAAAGAAAATACGCGGGAAGCGGCTTTTCGTTTTATGGATGCTTTGAATTTATGCGTACGGGCGACGAGTTTGGGCGATGTTTTTACGGGCGTATCGCATCCCGCGATTTCTTCGCACCGAGAACTTTCGCCTAGCAAACGTCAGAGTTTGGGCATCAGCGACGGACTCGTGCGGATTTCCGTCGGCATCGAAGACGCGGCGGACATCATCGCCGATATTGAACAAGCGTTGGAGCAAAATTAAATGCTGTCATTAACAAAAGAACATATCGCAGAAATTGAAAAACACGGCGAACAAGATTATCCGCACGAATGTTGCGGCTTGCTCATCGGACGGTTTGATGAAAACGGGCGCAAGGTTGTGGTCGAAACTTTCCCTTTGCAAAATGCCCGCGAAGCCGAAGCGCGGCACAATCGGACGTTGATTTTGCCGCAAGACGTGATGCGCGGTGAGCGTTACGCCCGCGAGAAAAAATTGGATGTCATCGGCAATTATCATTCCCATCCTGATTGTCCCGCCGTGCCTTCGCAGTATGATTTAGACCACGCTTTGCCCGTTTGGTCTTATATCATCGTTTCGGTTGCAGAGGGCAAAGCGGCGGAAATGTTTTCGTGGGAAATGGAAAATGACCGTTCAAAATTTAACGAAGAGGAAATTAAGTAAAAAGTAAAAAGTGAAGAATCTTAGAAGTTGAATTTCATTAGTTTCTAAAAAATCTGGTTTAGTTATCAAGGAGAATTTTATGGCAGTAACAATCGTAATTCCGACACCTTTGCGGCAGTTTGCCGATGGAAATACGGAAATTGAAGTCGAAGCCGCAACCGCGGGCGAGGCTTTAGACCAATTAACAACGCGGTTTGCTGATTTGCGTAAGCATCTTTTTAACGAACAAGACGCTCTGCGAAACTTTGTCAACGTCTATGTCGGCGATGAAGACATTCGCCACCTCGACGGCGCGGCAACGCCGTTAAAAGACGGTGAAACATTGATGATTGTGCCTTCGATTGCGGGCGGAAACATCGCGGCTGAAGCAAAGCACACCGACGCTTTGCCGACCTTGAGCAATGAAGAATATGCGCGTTACAGCCGACATCTGATTTTGCCCGAAGTCGGACTCGAAGGACAGCGCAAATTAAAAGCGGCGCGGGTTTTGATGATTGGCACGGGCGGTTTAGGTTCGCCTTTGGGTTTATATCTCGCGGCGGCAGGTGTCGGGACAATCGGCTTGGTTGATTTCGACGTGGTTGACGAATCGAATCTTCAACGGCAAATCATTCACGGCACAAAAGATGTCGGGCGACCAAAAATCGAATCGGCGAAAGAAAGATTAAAAGACATCAATCCAAACACAAACATTGACGCTTATGAAACACGCTTGACGAGTGAAAACGCGCTCGAACTTTTCCGCGAATATGATGTCGTGGTTGACGGCACTGATAATTTTCCGACGCGCTATCTGGTCAATGACGCTTGCGTTTTGACAAAAAAGCCAAATGTATATGGCTCGATTTTTCGGTTTGAAGGACAAGCAAGCGTCTTTTGGGCGGAAAAAGGCGCGTGTTATCGTTGTCTTTATCCCGAACCGCCGCCGCCCGGACTCGTGCCGTCGTGTGCCGAAGGCGGAGTTTTAGGCGTGTTGCCCGGCATTGTCGGCACGATTCAGGCAAACGAAGTTATCAAAGTAATCTTGGGCGCGGAAGGCATTTTATTAAATCGCTTACTTTTGTTCGACGCTTGGCAGATGAAATTTCGTGAGCTAAAACTTCGCAAAAACCCCGCTTGTCCGATTTGCGGCGATAATCCGACGATTAAAGAATTGATTGATTACGAAGAATTTTGCGGTTTGAATTTGCCGACTGAAACGCCCGTTTTGGAAGAAATCACGGCGACTGAATTGAGCGAACTTATCAAAAAAGACCGCGAAGTTCAGATAATTGACGTGCGCGAACCTCACGAATTTGAAATCGCCAAAATTCCGCAGACGAAACTTATTCCGCTTGGCGAAATTGTCAAACGCGCCAAAGAAATCGACTCTTCTCGCACGGCGATTCTGCATTGCAAAGGCGGTGTGCGAAGCGCGAAAGCGATTGAGGAATTGAAAAAAGAAGGTTTTTCAGGACGGCTTATCAACTTGAAAGGCGGCATCGCGGCTTGGTCTGACGAAGTTGATTCAACTGTGCCGAAATACTAGATTCTTCGGGTTTCATGTTTCAAGATTTGAATCAATCTAACCTGAAATTCTTTCAAGAAATGAGTAATTACAAAATCTATTATTCGCCGTATTATTACGCCGACATCGGCGAAGGGCATGTTTTTCCGATAAAGAAATTTGAACTCGTGCGCGACAAACTTCTTGCCGAAGGAACTTTGCAGGCGAACGAAATCATCGAACCGCAACCGGCGAAAGTTGAAGATTTACGGCTTGTTCACACGGAAAATTACATCACGCGCCTCGTGGACGGAACTTTGACGGCGAAAGAAGTTCGCAAACTCGGACTACCTTGGTCAAAATCGTTGGTGCGGCGAACATTTCTGGCGGTCAGCGGCACAATCAACGCTTCGTTTCATGCCCTAGAAACAGGAGTTTCATCAAATCTCGCGGGCGGAACGCATCACGCTTTTCCCGACCGCGGCGAAGGTTTTTGTGTTTTGAATGATGTCGCCGTCGCCGTCAGAGTTTTGCAGCAAGCACAGCAAGCACAGAGATTTTTAATCATTGATTGCGACGTTCATCAAGGCAACGGCACGGCTTTTATTTTCAAAGACGAGGAAGAAGTTTTCACCTTTTCGATGCACGGCGCGAAAAATTATCCGCTTTTCAAAGAAAAATCCAATCTCGACATCGAATTGAAAGACGGCACGGGCGATGCGGAATATCTCGAAACTTTAGACGAAGCCTTGCCGCGCATTTTCTTGCACAATCCTGATATTGTCTTTTATCTCGGCGGCGCAGACCCGTTTGAAAAAGACAAACTCGGACGGCTTAATTTAACAATGAAAGGTTTGTGGGCGCGGGATGAAATGGTTTTAAATTTTGCCAAGGAACATCACGTCCCGATAGTTACGGTAATGTCGGGCGGCTATGCTTTGAACATCAACGATACAGTTGAGATTCACTCGAACACGATTCGGGCGGTGAAAAAGGTTTTCACGGAAACTCAAATTCAGAAGACTTCTGCTAATTTAACGTCAGGCGCGGATAAGAAATGATAGCCGCCAAAAGACACAAAAACCATAAAAGAAACTTTTTAAGTTTTGTAAATTGTGTGCCTTTTGGCGGCTATTATTTCTTCAAATTTTGACGAGTTTAGCTTGTCTGATAGAATTTACACAAATGAAAACTTTGCTTGAAGCAATTCGCCCGACGACTTTTATCGAATCAACTCCACTTTCGAAACATTTCGGGCTTGATTTAACCATCGCCGCCGAAACTTTTCAACACACGGGAAGTTTCAAATTTCGCGCCGCTTATAATTTGGCGGTTAATGTTCCGAACGAAGAAATTTTAACCGCTTCGTCGGGAAATTTCGGACAGGCGTTGGCTTTTGCGTGTCAGATTTTAGGCAAAAAATGCACGGTTGTGATGCCTGAAACTTCCGCCAAAGTGAAAATCGAAGCGGTCAAATCTTTCGGCGCGACGGTTGATTTGATTGATGTCAAAAAAGTCGGGCGAAGCGAACGAGTTTCGCAACTTGCCGCCGAAATGCCGAAGGCTTACGTGGCGAGTGCTTACGACGATTCGTTGGTTATCGAAGGCAACGCGAGTTTGGGCGATGAACTTTCTAAAAAAGATTTCGACATCGTAATTTCTCCAATCGGCGGCGGTGGTCTCGCGTCGGGAATCGTTACGGGTTTGTGCCGAAACGCGCATCAAGCAAAAGTTTTCGGCGCAGAACCGCTTTTAGGAAACGACGCAGCGCGTTCACTCAAAGCGGGAAAAATTATCAGCAATGAAACCGAACCAAACACCATTGCCGACGGCGCGAGAACCGTTAGTTTGGGCAAGCATAATTGGGGAATTTTGCAAACGGGTTTGGCGGAAATTATTGAAGTTTCGGAAGAAAAGATAAAAGAAGCGGTTTGTTTGCTTTTTTCATTGGCAAATTTGAAAGTCGAACCGACGGGCGCGTTGTCGCTTGGCGCGATTTTGGAAAACAGAGAAAAATTTGCCGATAAAAAAGTTTGCCTCGTCGTCAGCGGCGGAAATGTTGACACGGAAGTTTATCGAAAGATTTTGGCTGATAAATAAAAAAACGAGCAACACCGCATCTCGTAATGTTGACGAACGAAATGCGATGTTACCCGATAAAATGCTGAAAAAGCTAGTTACACGGAGTTTGCTTTTTCGGCTCAGACCTTCTTAGCCACACGGCGAAGCGGAAGGAATAATCCCTCGGAAAAAATATGTCGCGTGGAACTCGTGTTGGAGTTCAGTTGTAGATTTTTTTATACTGCTATTGTAGCTATTCGATGTCAGATTTGTTTTGGATTTAAATTGCAAACAAAAAAATGAGCCGATTTTTCAAATTCGACTCACATCTTATTCAACTTTTATTTTCGATAAATTTCATAAATACATCTACCAATTCGGCGGCGGTTGCGGCGGGTAAAATTGCGGCTGGCTTATTTCACCGCGAAAAAGTGCTTTGACATCGGATTGACTCAAAACCACCAACGCCCAAATGCCGAACGGAACGCCAACGACAAAACAGCAAGACGTAAGCGGGATAACCGCCAAAATCGCGGCGGTTCTCGACAATCCAAAACTGCGTCCGCGCAGCATCTGAATCGCACCGAAGATAATTACGGGAGCGACCAGAAAACCTAAAACGCCGAGCGCGGCTGTTCCCCAAAATCCGATATAAAACCCGATTCGTTCCGAATCCATTGAAAAACTTCGATTCAAAGCACCGGCGGAGTATTGAATCAGTGCCGAAGCGACAAAATATATTCCGCAAATCGCGTTTAATACACCTGCCACAATCAGTCCGATTGCCGGAAATTTTACTTTATTCAAAGCGTCATTCATCATTATTTTTCTCTCTCCACAATAATTTTCTTCTCAAATAATCTAATGCAAATTGCGAAGCCCGCCAGCGAATCAAATATCTGTCGCCGGGCAAATTTACTTTGACGGATTTTATTTGTGCTTCGTCTGCATAGCCGACAAAAACTAAGCCGACCGGTTTTTCCTCGCTTCCGCCGGTTGGACCGGCAATGCCAGTTACGGAAACGGCATAATCGGTTTTGGCTTTTTCGCGCATTCCGCTTGCCATCGCTTCGGCAACGGGCGCACTGACCGCGCCGTATTTTTCAATCAATTCGGCGGAAACACCGAGCGTTTCGATTTTTGCTTGGTTGGCATAGACAACTGCGCCTTCGATAAAATAATCGGAAGAACCCGCTACGTCGGTCAATCTCGCTCCAATCAAACCGCCCGTGCAGCTTTCCGCCACCGATAAAGTTTCGCTCCTTTCGCGCAACAGTTTTCCGACTATTTCTTCCATTGTTTCGCCATTTAGAGAAAAGACGGCAACGCCGAGTTTTTCGATGATTTTGGCGGCAAGTTCTTCATTCAAAGCATTGGCATCGGCTTCGGTTGCGGCTTGTGCAGTCAGATGAATTTCAAGTTCGCTCTTGTTAAAAAGCGTCGAGGTGTTTGGATTTTTATAGAGCGTGTAAATTGGCGCAATCAGTTCGTCAGCCGCCGACTCACCTAATCCTGTAACACGCAAAACTTTGCGCTTGACAAAAATCTCGCCCGCCGTTTCGCGCAACTTCGGCAGCACATATTTTTCAAACATCGGTTTGAGTTCACGCGGCGGACCGGGCAAGATGACAAAAATTTTCTCACCCGTTTTAACCGACATTCCAACTGCCGAACCGTTTGGATTTGGCAGAATTTCCGCACCCTCGATAACAAACGCTTGACGTTTATTTATTTCGGGCATTTCGCGTCCCCAACGGCGAAATCTTTCTATCGAATCTTCGACGAGTTCTTCGTGAAAAACGAGTTCACGCCCGACGGCTTGGGCGCTCATTTTGCGCGTAATGTCGTCTTCAGTCGGACCTAAACCGCCGGTTGAGATAACAATATCGGAACGCTTTATTGCGTCTTTGATAGTTTCTTCGAGCCGCGCTTCGTCGTCGCCGACAATAGTTTTGAGTTTGACTTCAATCCCGATTTCGTTGAGTTTTTCAGTCAGCCAAAGACTATTTGTATCAGTTTTCGTCGGTGTCAAAAGCTCCGAACCGATGGCGATGATTTCAGCTACCAGCATATTTTGTTAATGGTTAATGGCTAATTGTTAATTGTTAATCGTAAAATTGTGCTACGAGAGCAATTAACCATTAACCATTTACAATTAACCACCTAAGATTTACGGTCATAAATATCGTGGAGAACTTCGGAAATCGGTTTGCGGTTGGCAAAAAGGTCGTCTTTCGATTTGCTTTTTTTGTCTTTCTGCTCGTTTTCGCCGTTTGAATTTGACGGTTGAGCCGCGTCAAAAAACGATTTGCCGTTTTGAGAAATATGTTCCGTCGCATCGGGAACAACGCTTTGCTGCATAAAGCCGTCGCCGTTTTTTTCCGCGAGTTCTTTGCGTTTCTTTTGTTCAAGCGTGGCTTCGCGGCGTTTCTGATTTAGTTCTTTGAGTTCGACGCGACTCGTCTCCAGCAAGGCTTTGCCGCGATTGCGGCGGGCGCGTTCGAGCGCACGAATCGCGGCGGAAGTCTGCGGTGCTTCGGCAGGTTCGCGTTCGATTTTTCGCAAAACTTTAACGTAATTTCTCAGTTCGGGCGTTGGATAAACGTAAGTTGATTCGTCGGCGTTGTCGTTTTCGACGATATAGGAAAGATGATTGACGGCGGATTTATAGTCGCCGATTTTGTGATAAAGCGCACCGAGAGTGAAATAAACTAGCGGCGGCGCACCGTTTATCATTTGCAAAATGCGTTCGCCGCGCCCGATTATTTCTTGCACTTCAAAACCGAACCACTTGCGTTCATCGTCGCGTAAAATTTCGTTGGCGGAATGGTAAAACTCAAAAATTTCCCGCGTTTCGTTACGCGAAGGCTGAGAGAAAGTTTTCCATAAAAAATAGGCGAAAATACCGAAGAAAAATATAACAAACATTGGAAAACCGGCGACCAGCAGCATTGTCGCAATCAAACCGAATGCCAACACATATTGAGTG
>MWWA01000451.1_pt1 | contig 10760 bp, 8 predicted proteins | sample 1047341 | NCBI WGS metagenome assembly MWWA01 (sample SAMN06349978, study PRJNA376086) | soil metagenome | isolation source: MS5-1 sample Antarctic (ecotone) soil | place: Antarctica | collected 2015-01-13 | reverse complement strand
GATCAGAAAGGGTTTCCTTATGATCTTAAAAGATTTACAGGCAAGAGCTTTGGTGCACTCGCCAGCACTCCCCATGGCAATACTTTAACCATTGAGATGGCGAAAGCTGCCATTGAAGGTGAGCAATTAGGTGCAGATAATATCACGGATTTTTTAGCCGTTAGTTTTTCATCACCAGATTATATCGGACATGCTTTTGGACCCAATTCAATAGAAACAGAAGATATGTACCTGCGTTTTGATAATGACCTGGGTGATTTTTTAAATTACCTGGACCAGAAAATAGGAAAGGGTCATTATCTTCTTTTTTTATCAGCAGATCATGGGGTTGCCCATATCCCCGGTTTTTCTATAGAGAATAAATTACCGGGCGGACAATTTTTTGGAGCACAGGTCTTTAAGAATCTGAATGAATTATTGAAAACTACATTTAAACAGGAAGACCTGGTTACCAGTCTGTATAATTACCAGGTTCATTTTGATCATGCAAAGATCCGCGAATTTGGTCTTGACCAGGATGCTTTGGCCAGGGAAGTTGTTCGTTATATGGAGATACTACCTGAGGTATCCCATGTATTTGCTATCAATAAGATGGCAAATACGGCATTACCGGAAAAGTTAAAAGAAATGGTTGCTAACGGTTATCATCCAACGCGAAATGGAGATGTTCATTATTTATTAAAACCTGGTTATATTGATGCATATGGCAGCACCGGTACCACACACGGAACCTGGAATCCTTATGACAGTCATATTCCGTTGATATTTTATGGATGGAATATTAAACCGGGAAAATCATATCGCGAAGTATATATGAATGATGTGGCACCAACACTTGCCGCACTTCTGCAGATTCAAACACCTAATGGAACCACCGGGAAGGTGATTGAAGAATTGGTGAAATAATTATCCGAACAGGTCACTGCTCAGGTAACGGTCGCCGCGGTCGCATACAATGAAGACAATGGTTCCGCTGTTTAATTCACCGGCAAGCCGGAATGCCGCGGATGCTGCACCACCACTACTCATTCCGGCGAAAATGCCCTCCCTTTTGGCCAGTTGTCTTGCCATCGCCGTTGCCTCCTCTTGTGAAACATCAATGATCCTGTCAACCCGGGAAGGATCAAAAATTTTAGGTAAGTATTCTTTTGGCCATCGACGTATTCCTGGTATAGATGATTCTTCAGTGGGTTGGCAACCTATAATTTGTATTTCTTTATTTTTTTCTTTCATGAACATAGATGTGCCCATGATAGTTCCCGTGGTACCCATTGAACTTACAAAATGCGTGATGGTACCATTGGTATCTTTCCATATTTCAGGAGCTGTGGTTTTATAATGTGCCAGATAATTATCCGGGTTAGAAAACTGGTTCAAAATAAAATATTCACCCGTAGCTGCTTTTTCTTCTGCATAATCACGACAAATTTCAATGCTGTCAAGTAAGGTGACCTTTGCTCCAAAAGCCTCCATGGTTAACGTGCGTTCCCTGGTAGATGTATTGGGCATCACCAGTTCAATTTCCAAATCAAACAAACGGGCGATCATAGCCAATGCAATTCCGGTATTCCCGCTGGTAGCTTCAATTAATTTTGTTTTTGTATTGATATCACCCCGGTCTAAGGCACTTCTTATCATATTGAGTGCGGGTCGGTCCTTTACACTTCCTCCTGGATTATCTCCTTCCAGTTTGGCGAAAATTTTTACCGCTGGATTCGGATTTAAACGGTTGATCTCTACTAAGGGAGTGTTACCTACCAGGTCAATGATACTGGACATACATATTGAATTGTTATGAAATGATAACCCCTTCCATCACGGTGATCTCGGGGTTGTGATAAACTTTGGAACGGGGCGCAACACTGCGGGTAAGCCAGACATTTCCCCCGATGATGCTATGGTGTCCGATACTGGTATCCCCTCCTAAAATTGTGGCGCCGGAATAAATCACTACATGGTCCTCAACAGTCGGATGGCGTTTTATATGGATCATATTTTTTTCTACACTTAATGCACCCAGCGTTACTCCCTGGTATAATTTTACATGATTGCCAATAACAGTTGTTTCACCAATTACTACTCCCGTACCATGATCAATAAAAAAATATTCACCTATTTCCGCACCTGGATGTATATCAATACCCGTTTTTGAATGAGCGTATTCTGTTAAAATCCTGGGTATAACGGGAACGTCTAACCTGTAAAGTGCATGCGCCATCCGGTAAAACGAAATAGCCAGGAACCCGGGATAGGCTCTAACCACTTCAAACGCTGAGCGGGCAGCAGGATCACCTTCAACCATGGCGACAATATCGGTATTTAACAAGCGGTAAAGATTTGGAATTCTTTCAAAACATTGCCTGGAGATAGCTTCATTGTTGCAATCACTGCAAGCTTTGGTTGCATTCAGAATGCCGGTCAGCTTATTTTCAAGTTGATTAAACTGGGTTTCAATTTCCCAGGGCGAATTATGTTTTTTATCCGATTTCTCTGGATAGAGAAGGCAGATAAGGTCCATGGCCCAACCGGCGATCAGGTCATTCGATGGAACAGGTTCTACCTGTTGCTGTTTTTGAAATATATGTTCAAAGAAATCTTTTTGCATAAATAGGCTTTGGTTGAAAACGGAATAAAGTTACAACACCGGCCTGCTATGAATGGTAACCCTTTTTGTTAATTCTTGTATTTATATTATTAAACCCGGCTTTAAGATGCCCAATTCATTGACCTGGCAATACCAGATTCCATTCCCCGGATCTCGGCTAATCCCTTTAGCCTGCCAATGGCACTATAACCCGGATAAGTAGTTTTATCCAGGTCGTCCAGCATTTGGTGACCATGGTCGGGCCGCATGGGAAGAGAGATATTTCTATTTTGCATCAGTTGCAGAATTTCTTTGATAACAGCATACATGTCAACATCACCATCAAGGTGGGAGGCTTCATAAAAATTTCCTTCCGCATCTCTTTTGGTGCTACGTAAATGCAGGAAATGGATGCGGTCACCAAAACGTTTAATCATTCCCGTTAAATTGTTATCGGGTCTTGCACCAAAAGAGCCTGTGCAGAAACACAAACCATTAGCAATAAGGGGAACAGCCTCCAGCAACTCATTGGCATCCTGTTCGGTACTCATGATCCGGGGTAAACCCAAAATAGAGTAGGGTGGATCATCTGGATGTATGGCCAGTTTCAATCCAAGTTCTTCCGCAACAGGAGCAATTTCATGAATGAAGAGCTGCAAATGTTTTTTTAATTTTTCCGCATTAATTCCTTCATATGTTTTTAATGCTTCTAAAATTTCCGCAGGTGTAAAAGGAACATCGCTTCCGGGTAAACCCATCAGGCATGTTTTATACAGTGCATCTTTTTCCGTTTCATTCATTTGATTGAATAAATCCGATGCCTTTCCCATTTCTTTAGATGTATAATCTTTTTCCGCCCCGGGTCTTTTTAACAGGTAAAGATCAAATGCAATAAATGCTGCGCGTTCAAAATACAATGCCTTACTTCCTTCCGGTAAAGAATAAGAAACATTGGTACGCATCCAGTCAAGGATGGGCATGAAGTTATACGTGATTACTTTCAATCCGCAGGCAGCTGCGTTGACAAGACTTTGTTTATAATGTTCAATATAACGTTCATACTCACCCGATCTTTTTTTGATGTCTTCATGAACTGGCAGACTTTCAACCACATGCCATTGCATGCCGGCATGGTTGATCATTTCCTTTCTTTCCATGATATCCTTCACTTTCCATATATCGCCAACAGGAACCTGGTGAAGGGCAGTAACCACTGCACGGCAACCTGCCTGCCTGATATAGGAAAGCTTTACCGGGTCGTTAGGACCATACCAACGCATGGATTGTTCCATTAACATAAACTATCATTTTATCCCCTGAAATATACCAGGATGCTGATCACAACCGCTACCAGCAATAATGAAATAATAACATCAATTAGAGAATAACTTTCCCTGTTTGCTTTTCTTTGTTCGGGTGATAAGGTGCCCAGCGTTAATCCTTTTATTTGTTCTTCTGAAGGTTTCGGTGTTAACAGGCTTACGACTATACATACAACTACACAGGCAAGGAAATTAAAAATAGCATAATGAGAAAAATTTACATCGGCAAACCAAAATGCAAAACCACTCAGATTTTCTTTATAAAGTTCAAGGATTATTCTAAGTGTACCGGTAATTAGGCCATAAAACAAAGTTGCTATGGCACCCAGCGCATTAATTCGCTTCCACAATATACCTAATACAAAAACCGCCGTTATGGGTGGGGCAATATAAGCCTGTACATTCTGCAGATATTGATACAATACGCCGCCGCCAATTTTATCCATGATCGGGATCCACAACATACCCAGAACAACGATTAGTCCTGTGGCCATTTTTCCAATCCTCACCAATTTTATTTCGGGTGAATTGGGATATATTTTCTTGAAAATATCTACCGTAAATAAAGTAGATGCAGAATTGAAAACGGATGCCAGGGAACTCATGAGTGCGGCCATTAAGCCTCCAACTACCAATCCTTTTAAACCGGTGGGTAAAAGGTAGGATACCAATGTTGGAAATACCTGGTCACTTTTTTCATAAGTGATCAATCCTTTTTTTCTCAATGCAAAAGCGATGATGCCTGGAATCAGGAAAAGAAAAATGGGCGCAAGTTTCAAAAAGGCTCCGAATATGGCGCCTCTTCTGCCAATCTTGATATTATTTGCAGCAAGTGTTCTTTGAACAATATATTGATCCGTGCACCAATACCAGATTCCAACGATCGTTCCTCCGAATAATAAACCTGTCCACGGAAAATCGGGATCGTTTGCAGGTCTCCACATATCGAAGTGCGTGCTTCCTGCAGTGGCTTTCAGTTCGTTCCAGCCACCAACGGCATTCAATCCCATAACGGTTATTGCTGATGCACCTATCAATAAAACAACCGTTTGAAAAGCTTCCGTATAAACTACAGCTTTCATCCCACCTAAAATGGTATACAACCCTGTAATGACCACCGTTATAATGGCGCCGGTTAAAAAATCAATGCCCATTAATTGAGAAACAACGATTCCACCTGCATAGATCGTTACGGATACCTTTGTCAATACATATCCTGCAATGGAAAAAATAGATAAAAACCAACGGGAACGTGAATCAAATCTTTTCTCTAAAAACTCCGGCATCGTAAACGCTCCGCTCCGCATATAGAAAGGAAGAAAAAACCAACCAAGCAAAAGAACGATCCAGGCATGTAATTCATAATGCGCCATGGGCATACCAGACTCAGCACCTGTACCGGCAAGTCCCACCACATGTTCACTGCCAATATTGGATGCAAAAATGGATGCGCCTATCACAAACCATCCCACATTGCGGCCGGCAAGGAAATAGTCTTCAGTGGTTTTATTTTTTTGACTGATCACCCACCAGGCAATGCCCAGTAAAATAGCAAAATATCCTGCTAAAACGATCCAGTCGAGGGTTTCTAAAGTAGAATTCATGTGGTCTATTTTAAGCGGGGTTGTTTTGGTTTAATTAAAATTAAATATACCGGTTTATTATGTTTTCAAAGTACTCCTGTTTGCCACTGGTAATTTTCGGTTCTCCATGATCGATAGCATAGGTTTTAAGATCCTCAAGCGATAGTTTCCCGTCCTCAAATTCTTTTCCTTTTCCATCTTTAAAAGAGGCATATCTGTCTTCACGTAATTTTTTAAAATCAGAATTTTGCAGAATCTTTTCTGCCGTTATCAGCGCACGTGCAAAAGTATCCATACCGCCGATATGTGCATGAACCAAATCCTCCGGGTCTGTTGAATTCCTGCGGATCTTGGCATCAAAATTTATTCCTCCTCCTTTAAAGCCGCCTGTTTCAAGCACAATGATCATAGCTTCTGTCAGTTCATTGATATTATTTGGAAACTGGTCGGTGTCCCATCCGTTCTGGTAATCACCCCTGTTAGCATCCATGCTTCCAAGTAATCCTGCATCGGCAGCAACCTGTATTTCATGGGTAAAAGTATGACCAGCCAGCGTTGCATGATTCACCTCTACATTCAGGCTGAAGTCATTCAGCAGGTCATGCTGCCTTAAAAAGCCGATTACCGTTTCGCAATCATAATCGTACTGGTGTTTGGATGGTTCGCAGGGTTTGGGTTCTATGAAAAACTGTCCTTTGAAACCATTTTTCCTGGCATAATCCTTAGCCATATGCAGGAAGCGGGCAAGATGTTCTTTCTCTTTTTGCATGTTGGTATTCAACAAACTCATATAACCCTCACGGCCCCCCCAGAATACATAATTCTCTCCTTTTAATTCAATGGTAGCATCAAGCGCTGCTTTAACCTGGGCACCGGCATGTGATACTACATGAAAATCCGGGTTAGTAGAAGCCCCGTTCATATATCTCTTATGCGAGAATAAATTGGCTGTTCCCCAAAGTAATTTTACTCCACTGATATCCTGTTTTTGTTTCAGGTATTGGGTGATGGTTTGCAAACGTTGTTCATTTTCATTTACATCATCACTAAAATCAATGGCATCCACATCGTGAAAACAATAATAGGGTAAGCCTAGTTTGGTAATGAATTCAAAGGACGCATCTGCTTTATCTTTTGCCCGTTCAATAACATCTGTTTTTTTACTCCATGCATGCAGGTGGGTAGGCTCTCCAAATGGATCGGCACCATTTCCGCAGAAGCTATGCCAGTATGCACATGCAAAACGTAACCATTCCTTCATGGATTTTCCCATAACCATTTTATGGGGGTCATACCAGCGAAAAGCGAGGGGATTATCAGATTCGATACCTTCAAAAATTACCTGGCCTACGCCTTTAAAATATTCTTTGTCACCTGTAACAATTTTCATCTTTTATTTTTTTAGTTAGTCAAAAAAGAAGAGCGCTGAAAAATTCATGGCTCACTATTTATTTATTGAGTTGTAATAATAATGTTGTTTTCCATTGGTTATAAAGTTCTTCATATAAATCATTTTGCGCCGGTTCAATTTTTTGGATCGGCATAAATGTTTTGAAAGCTTCCGCTGCAGATGCAAAAACAGAAGCACCAATACCTGCACCAATAGCGGCTCCGACACTGCCATCGCTATTGTATAATTCAACCGGGGTTTGGGTTGCATTTACAAATGACTGTGTAAAGACTTTGCTTAAAAACATATTGGCTTTCCCTGCACGGATAACGCTTGGATGAATGCCATTCAAGCGCATAACATCCAATCCATACCTGAAAGCGAAAGCAATACCTTCCTGTGCGGCCCTGTACAAATGTGCCGTGTGATGCACGTTAAAATTAATATTATGTATATGCGCATGAATGGTTTTATTACCCAGCATTCTTTCCGCCCCGTTTCCAAAGGGTAATATCACAAGTCCATCACTGCCGTGATTAATATTTTCAGACAGGTCATTGATAGCACTATAGGAAAGTGAATCGCCGGTAATGTTTTTCATCCAACGATTCAGGATGCCGGTTCCATTTATATTCAAAAGCACACCCAGGCGTTTTTGATCTGCGGTATAATTTACATGCGCAAAACTGTTGATCCTTGATTGCTGGTCATAGGTCAACTGATCGCTGACGGCATATATCACTCCGCTGGTACCTGCGGTAGCTGCCACTTCTCCCGGGTTCAACACATTCAGCGATAAAGCATTGTTGGGTTGATCACCTGCTTTATACGTAACGGGAATACCTGCTTTTAATGAAAGGGCCGATGCTACACCTGGCAATGTATTTCCATGTTCGGTAAAAACATTATTTATAACGGGAATGAATGAACGATCTAAGCCATAATGATCAAAAACATCTTTGGATAATTCATTTTGTTTAAAATCCCAGAAAACCCCTTCGGAGAGGGCGGTAATACTGGTAGTTGTATTCCCGGTTAGTTTCATGGCGATAAAATCACCGGGTAACATCACCTGGTAAATTTTTTCATATACTGCAGGTTCATTTTCCTTAACCCATGCCAGCTTACTGGCGGTAAAATTGCCTGGTGAATTCAATAAATGCAATAAACATTTTTCCTGACCGATTTTTTCAAAAGCCCGGTTTCCCAGGTCCACTGCCCGGCTGTCACACCAGATAATACTATCGCGAAGTACCTGCTGATCTTTATCTATGCAAACCAACCCATGCATTTGGTAAGCAATACCTATGGCACCAATATCCTTCGGATCATATTTACGCAGGGCATGTAATTTTAAAATAGCCAGCTGTACATGTTCCCACCAGGTATCAGGATTTTGTTCCGCCCAACCGGGATGGAGCGAACTGATGCCCGATTCCGTTTCAGGATATTGTGCTGATGCCACTACTTGCTGACTGTCTGCTTTTATAACTGAAACTTTTACAGAAGAGGTTCCTAAATCAATTCCTAATAATAACATCCCTGGTAGTTTTAACTTTATCACAATCTATAACTAATGATGTAAAATTTTACTTCTGCTTCATTCGAAAAATTAAAAATCGGGAGCAGATGAACCTATTGCAAAGAGACATTCCCTTAAAAGCAGGGCAGGACTGTACGTCGGCAGGTTCTTGCCTCAGGCAGGTTTAAATAACAATCTTTATCCGCCGGGACCAGGGGATCTCAAACTCTTTCAATTTTTATGGAATAGGCCACGCGATAGGCATTTATTAAATACCCAAACAAATACAAGCCCGAAGAATGCAAAAATGAAAGTGAGCAGGAAACAAACTAAGAATCATAACTGTTTGAGATTCTTCAGTCGCGGCAGAAATTTTCTTTTATAACTTTAATACAAAAGCCGCTCCTTCTGAATGACAAGCCTTCCAACAGATGCATTTTTTCATGGCTTTATCGACATCATTGTTGCACTTTTTCGGTTTTGTCATCTCGCAGGTCCCGGCATCAGGCATTATCGACCAACAACACGTGTCCGCCGGGAGCAAGGGATCTCAGACTGTTTCAATTTTTAAGGAATAAGCCACGCGATAATCATTTTTTTATTTTTTTAAATTAAATACACAAACAATATACAAACCCGAAGAATGCAAAAATGAAAGTGAGCAGGAAACAAACTAAAAAATTATAACTGTCTGAGATTCTTCAGTCGCGGCAGAAATTTTCTATTATACCTTTAATACAAAAGCCGCTCCTTCTGAATGACAAGCCTTCCAACAGATGTATTTTTTCATGGCTTTATCGACATCATTGTTGCACTTTTTCGGTCTTGTCATCTCGCAGTTCCCGGCATCAGGCATTATCGACCAACAACACGTATCCGCCGGGAGCAAGAGATCTCAGACTGTTTCACTTGTTAAGGATATATCCATCCTGCAAACATTCAATAATGATTTAAATTACAAATGCCAAACAATATAACATGGTTGTATATACCTATCATGAATATTACATCTACATCACTTCTAATCCCGAACGATCGGTTCTTTACACCGGTGTTACCAATAATCCTGAAACGAGGTTGATTGAACATTGGTCAAACCGGGGACAAAGAAAAACATTTGCAGGAAGATATTATTGTTATAACCTGGTTCACTATGAAGTTTTTTCTTATATAAATGATGCTATAAGGAGGGAGAAGGAAATTAAGCGCTGGAGCCGGAAAAAGAAAGTCGCATTAATAAATGCGCATAATCCAGATGGAAATTTCTTAATTTGGATTTTTGCCGTCATTGGCCACCTGAAATGAGCAAAGATATAAAATGATACATCTGAAAATACAACGAGGCCTTGTACCAAAACTTGAAACTGCACTCTTCGTGCAACTCCGTCCCATAAAAAAGGTTCCAGGATAAATAAAATAAATGACCTGGTGAATAACCCGGATTGTTTTGTCAGAACTCTTTTGCTACACAGCGACTTAAAACTGACAGAAGAAAACAAAATTTTCCGTATAGTTGCATTTGTAAAAAATACCTTAATGACTTATTTAAATATAAAATACATTAATTTAATCAATCTCAATTTTAAATAAATACATGGTGCTACCAGAAAATACTGAAGTCTTTGAATTTCCAACATCAACTATGTGGTTTGATGAAAATGGAATTCTATGCTCCATTGCTAAAAAAGTTCCTCAACAAACGGTAGAAGAAGCAAAAAAGACGATGGAGGAGTTAAGAAAGATAACAGGCGGGAAAAAAGTTTGCCTGCTTTCTGACAGCACGGATTCAACTCCTCTTAACAAAGAAATGCGTGACTATGCTGCCAAAGTAATACCGGAAATTGCAAAAGCAATTGCAATAATTTCCCGGTCTGCCGTGGGGAAAATGGTTGCAAATTTATTCTTCAGCATAAAAAAACAACCGTATCCTGTAAAAATGTTTAGTGATGAAATGGAAGCGAAAGAATGGTTAAAGCAATATTTATAAATTGAGATTAGTAATGGCGAAGTTTTCTTTTTTCCGATGGTTTAAAAATGTTTCTATCGCAAAGAAATTATATTCTGTGGTAGGCATTATGGCTGTTCTTATTGCTTTTGAACTCGGCACACTTTACTTTGCTGTTAAAACGCTTTCGTCAGTAAGGGCTTTTATAGGAGCGGAAGGATTATGGTCGAAATCTCAAAAAGATGCCCTTTATTATTTGCGAAAATATTACCGAAACCACAAAGTAGAGGACGAACAAGCATTTTACAATTTTATGAAAGTGCCCTTGGGCGACCACAAAACATTGTTGGAATTATTGAAGAAAAATCCTGACTTAGCGGTTGCACGACAGGGTTTAATAGAAGGTGGCAACCA
>MWWA01000450.1_pt1 | contig 10763 bp, 9 predicted proteins | sample 1047341 | NCBI WGS metagenome assembly MWWA01 (sample SAMN06349978, study PRJNA376086) | soil metagenome | isolation source: MS5-1 sample Antarctic (ecotone) soil | place: Antarctica | collected 2015-01-13 | reverse complement strand
GCAAGAGGTTAGAGTAAGGTTTGCCCCCAGTCCAACAGGTGGTTTACATATAGGAGGTGTAAGAACAGTTTTATATAATTACCTGTTTGCAAAAAAACACAATGGAAAATTTATTTTACGAATAGAAGATACAGATCAATCCCGTTATGTGGCAGGTGCTGAGGAATATATTTATGAAACTTTAAGCTGGTGCGGATTAGTACCGGATGAAAGCCCTAAACACGGAGGCAACTATGGTCCTTACAGGCAAAGTGAACGAAAAGAATTATATAGAAAATATGCAGAACAATTAATTTCAGCAGGGCAGGCATATTATGCTTTTGACACTCCCGAAGATTTAGAGAAAATGAAATTGCGGGTTAAAACGGATGAAAACACCAATCCCCAATATGATCATTCAGTAAGAATGGAAATGAAAAATTCGCTTTCATTACCTGCTTCCGAAGTTGACCAATTGTTATCTGCTAGTACACCTTATGTTATTCGCATAAAAATGCCCGAAAATGAAAATATTACCCTGCATGATATGATTCGGGGTGAAGTACATTTTCATTCGCATATTGCAGATGATAAAGTGTTATTGAAAGCTGATGGTATGCCTACTTACCATTTAGCTGTTGTAGTAGATGATTATTTAATGAAAATAACACATGCTTTTCGTGGTGAAGAGTGGTTACCCAGTGCACCCGTACATATTTTATTGTGGAGATATTTATTTGGAGAAGATGCCATGCCTGAATGGGCACATTTTCCCTTAATACTTGGCCCATCAGGTAAATTAAGTAAACGTGACGGAGCTAAATATGGTTTCCCGGTTTTTGCCATGAGCTGGAATGATAAGTCAAAAGGTGAAACAACGGAAGGCTTTAGAGAAAGAGGATTCTTACCCGAAGCTTTAATAAACCTGCTTGCTTTGTTAGGATGGAATGATGGCACTGAAAAAGAAATCTTTACATTGGAAGAATTAATAGATAGCTTTTCAATTGAAAAAGTTCATAAAGGAGGAGCCAAATTTGATTTCGACAAAGCAAAATGGTTCAACCATGAATGGATTAAAAAACTTTCTGCTGATGATTTAGCTAAAAAAGTTAAAACAGTTATTTCCGGTAAGGGGGTTGCTGTTAAAGATGAAAAACAGCTTTATAAAATTATTTCTTTAGTAAAAGACAGGTGTACTGTACTACCCGATTTTTGGGAGCAAAGTTTTTTCTTTTTTCGGGAACCGGATCAATATGATACTGAAAGCATAAAAGCAAAATGGGGTGAAGACAAAAAAAGATTTTTCGAAAACTTTATAAAAGAACTTGGAGCCATTCCTGAATGGGGAAGTGCATTTATAGAAAGTGCATTTAAAAATTTAGCTGCTGTTTGTAATATTAAACCCGGTGAACTGCAATTGCCTTTTCGCATCATGCTGGTTGGTGGCAAATTTGGTCCTCCTGTATTTGATATAGCAGATGTGCTAGGCAAGAAAGAAACTATAGAACGTATTACCAAAGCATTATTGAAATTTGATCAATGAACAGACCTATACGCGTATTAATTGCTAAAGTTGGGTTAGATGGTCATGACCGTGGCGCAAAAGTGATTGCTACTGCTTTAAGAGATGCCGGTATGGAAGTAATTTATACAGGTCTCAGGCAAACACCTGAGATGGTAGTAAATGCTGCCTTGCAGGAAGATGTAGATGCTATAGGAATTAGTATACTTTCAGGTGCACACATGACGGTGTTTCCGAAAGTAGCCGCATTGATGAAGGAAAAAGAAATGGATGATGTATTACTTACCGGTGGTGGAATTATTCCAGAAGATGAAATGCTACAATTACAGGAAAAGGGAGTTGGAAAATTATTTGCACCGGGCACTCCTACAACTGATATTGCAGCTTATATTAAAGATTGGGTTAAGGAACATCGCAGCTTTTAAAAAACAATATAATGTATAGTACACTGATAACTTCTTTAGATGCAGGAATATTAACCATTACTGTTAACAGACCGGATAAACTTAATGCTCTTAATAAAGAAGTGATGGCTGATCTGGATGCTGTTTCATCTGATATGGCAACCAATGAAGAAATAAAAGGAGTTATCCTAACTGGTTCAGGAACGAAAGCTTTTGTTGCAGGTGCAGATATATCTGAATTTATTGACCTTACAAGAGGCGAAGGATTGGACCTTGCAAGAAGGGGACAGGAAATTTTTTTCAAATTTGAAAATTCTTCAAAGCCGGTAATTGCTGCAGTGAATGGTTTTGCCTTAGGTGGCGGTTGTGAACTTGCAATGGCCTGTCATTTTAGAATTGCATCGGAGAATGCCAAATTTGGACAACCGGAAGTTAACCTTGGGCTGATACCCGGTTATGGTGGTACGCAACGTTTAGTACAATTAATAGGTAAAGGACGTACATTGGAACTGTTGATGACAGGCAATATGATAGATGCGCAAACAGCGTTACAATATGGATTGGTAAATCATGTTGTTACCCTGGAAGAACTGATTACAAAAGCAAGATCTATAATGGATGTCATATTATCAAAAGCACCTTTTGCTATTGGTAAATGTATAGCTGCAGCCAATGCGGTTTATGATAATGAAAAAATGGGTTATGAAGTGGAACTGGAAGCTTTTGGAGATTGCTTTGGAACAGAAGACAAAAAAGAAGGCACTTCTGCTTTTCTTGAAAAAAGAAAACCCGTTTTCAAAGGAAATTAATTGTTCTGAGGAAAGATCCTGATTGTCTTTACATATCTGATTTTGTAATAGTCACCTAACTCAGTTATAGTGACTCCATAGGCTTTCCCCGATGTAGAATGAATAAAATTTATTTTTCCCTTATTATTTTCTACTACAATACCCATATGACCAACATGTTTTTCCATTGGATTGGTACCGGTAAATAAAACAAGATCTCCCGGCTTTGACTGCTCTTCGGGTACATGCTGACCTACATCGGTAAAGTCAACTGAAGAACGCGGTACTGCTATATTAAAATGATTAAAAACATAGGTTATGAATCCGGAGCAATCAAAACCATTTGCAGGATTTGTTGATCCCCATAAATAAGGAATGCCAATTAACGTTTTAGCGAATGCTATTAATTCTGCAGGATTAGTAGTGCCGGTATTTACGACATGTGATGGTGTAATAACGGGTAGATTCGGAAGTTGAGTATTATCTATTATAGCAGTATCGGCTAAATTCAAAATAGTATCTTTTGACTGTAAGGTATCACCAACAGAGAAAGAACTAACTATTCCATCATTATTTGCAGGAACACTCCAATGGCAGGATAATATAAAAAAACTGCCTAAGAAAAATATAATATTTCCAGGAAAGCGATTCATATTCTATTAATAACAAAAACGGAACCAACCTCATAAAGTTCAGTAAAGGGGAAACGTATATTTGTGCCCATAAAATAAAAATCATGGATTACAGGATTGAGAAAGATACCATGGGGGAAGTAAAAGTACCTGCCGATGCTGTTTATGGTGCTCAAACCCAAAGGAGTATAGATAATTTTAAGATAGCACAGGACATTAATAAAATGCCCATTGAAATAATACGTGCTTTTGCTTACCTGAAGAAAGCTGCTGCTATAACTAATTCTGAAGCAGGTGTTTTACCCGCTGAAAAAAAAGATCTTATATCGCTTGCCTGCGATGAAATTTTAGAAGGAAAATTAGATGAATATTTTCCTTTAGTGGTTTGGCAAACAGGCAGCGGAACACAAAGCAATATGAATGTAAATGAAGTTATTGCTTATCGTGCGCATGTCATTAATGGGGGTAAGTTAACAGATAAAGAAAAAATTCTTCATCCTAATGATGATGTTAATAAATCACAATCATCCAATGATACTTTTCCTACAGCTATGCACATAGCAGCTTATAAAATTTTAGTAGAACTCACTATACCGGGAATTGAAAAATTAAGGGATACACTGGCAGAAAAAAGTAAGCAATTCATGAATGTGGTTAAGATTGGCCGTACCCATTTTATGGATGCTACACCACTAACTGTTGGACAGGAATTCAGTGGTTATGTAAGCCAGTTAAATCATGGAATAAAAGCATTAAAAAATACATTGCCCCATTTATCAGAACTTGCTTTAGGCGGCACTGCGGTTGGCACAGGTATTAATACACCAGAAGGTTATTCGGAAAACGTTGCTCAGCACATTGCTACACTAACAGGACTTCCCTTTGTAACTGCAGAAAATAAATTTGAAGCGCTTGCAGCACATGACGCTATTGTTGAAAGCCATGGTGCATTAAAAACAGTAGCAGCCAGTTTAATGAAAATTGCAAATGATATCCGCATTTTATCATCAGGACCGCGTTCCGGAATTGGAGAAATATTTATACCTGACAATGAACCCGGATCTTCCATTATGCCCGGTAAAGTTAATCCTACTCAATGCGAAGCATTGACCATGATAGCAGCACAAGTTTTAGGAAATGATGTTTCAATTAATATAGGTGGGTCAATGGGACATTTTGAACTGAATGTTTTTAAACCTATGATGATCTATAACTTTTTGCACAGTGCACGTTTAATCGGTGATGGCTGTGTAAGCTTTAATGATAAATGCGCTATTGGTATTAAACCTATTGAAGAAAACATTAAAAAGCACCTTGATAATTCTTTAATGCTGGTAACCGCATTAAATACCAAAATAGGATACTATAAAGCAGCAGAAATAGCACAAAAGGCACATAAAGAAGGAACTACATTAAAAGAAATGGCTGTTAAATTAGGGTATGTAACGCCGGAAGAGTTTGATGAATGGGTAATCCCCGGGAATATGGTAGGTAAATTAAATTAATTATTAAAGAGGTGGGGTTTTTCTCTTTTTGAGGCGCTTGCAAAGCAGAAACATTTATTATACTTTAACAGGAGCGTATGTGAATACATCTGCTAATCCAAATCCAATGACTATGAAAAAGCTAATTCAAACCCTATCCATTCCTGAACCTGATCTAAATGGTAACCAGGAGCAGAAACAGGTTTTACCCTCCTTTAGTACACATTTAACCATAGCCAGTATAAATTACAAAGAGAACCGGCTATCGCCATTTAAATCATTATTCAGGATAAGTGCTTTAGTACAGGATCAACAAAACTGGAATGAAGAATGGTTCGGGCAATATGAGTAATTACATTACCTGTGCACGATCACTTGTTTCTGTTGATGTTTCTACAGTAGGATGTGTTTCTTCTTCGTGTTCTTTTCGTAAAAATCTTTTTTGAAAAATCAATAAAGTAATAACTCCAATAGATATAGAGGCATCAGCAATATTGAAAATAGGGCTGAAGAATTCAAATTCCCTGCCTCCTAAACCCGGAAACCATTCAGGATAAGTGGTTCTTACAATGGGGAAATATAACATATCTACTACATGCCCATATAATAAGCCTGCATAACCTTTATCCGGCATAAACGTAGCAACAGTGTTATAATCAGTCGCTGAAAAAATTAATCCATAAAACATACTGTCAATAAGATTTCCTAATGCACCTGCATAAATTAATGAAGCACAAACAATAAATCCGGTAGTATATTTCTCTCTAATAATTTTTACCAGGTACCATGTTCCGAAAATAACAGCTACCAATCTAAATAAGGTCAGGAACATTTTACCCCAATCGCCTCCAAATTTCCAACCCCAGGCCATGCCTTCATTTTCAATAAAATAAAGCCTGAACCACTCCAGTCCTAAAACATTGGTTACATGCCCAAATGGAAAAGTTGTTTTGATCCAAAATTTTAAAGTCTGGTCAGCAATAATGATAGCCGCAATTAATAAAAAAGAAGAGCGAAGCCTCACATAAAAATTTTAAGTGGACAAAGATAAGGGTTGAAACTGCTCACTATAACTTTAGCAAAAGTGGGTTTAACAAACAGGTTATCCTGGTAGCGGATATTTGTTAAACAGGTGTTCTTATTCCTGGTAATAAATTCTTTTAACACGTTGTGAAACTGATGTCATTAGTTCATAAGGGATAGTATTAGCCCAGGCAGCAACTTCGGCAACAGGTAAACTTTCACCAAATACAAATACTTCATCTCCGTCCTTTACACCTTCAATTCCAGTTATGTTTATCATGGTCATATCCATGCATACAGAACCTACTACCGGTGCCAGTTTTCCATTTATTAACATTTTACCAGTACCATTGCTAAATATTCTTGAATAACCATCTGCATACCCAATACGCACAGTAGCTATGACAGTATCTTCTTTTAATACACCTGTACGGTTATAACTAACGGTATCCCCCGCATGCAAGTTTCTTATTTGTGCTATAGTTGATCGTAAAGTAGCTACAGGTTGCAGGTTTAATTTTTTTGTTTCAATTTCAACACCATATAAACCAATTCCAAGTCTTACCATATCCATATGTAATTGAGGATGCATTATGATAGCTGCAGAATTAGAGATGTGTTTTAAAAATGGATAAGAAACTATTTGTTGTAAAATTTCTATTGCTTGTGCAAATACCGATGCCTGCTGTATCGTAAAATCATCTTGCGCAGCATCTTCACTGGCAACTAAATGTGAAAACACAGACTGAATTTTAAATGTCCCCCCTTCTTTAAAATGATCTTTCAATAAGTTACAATCATGTAAAGTGAACCCAAGCCTGTTCATTCCTGTTTCAATTTCTAAATGAACAGGGTAGCCCTGAATACCTTGTTGATTTAGAAAGCCTTCAAATTTCCTTAATAGAAATAATGAATAAAGTACAGGCTGCAAGTTGTGGTTGATGATATTGAGAAAGGAACTTTCTTCAGCATTCATTACCATAACAGGAATGGAAACACCTGCTTCTTTTAATGCTACACCTTCATCGGCATATGCCACACCCAGGTAATCTATATTATTAAACTGCAAAATATTGGCAATTTCAGCCCCACCACTACCATATGAAAAAGCTTTTACCATGGCCATTATTTTGGTAGCAGGCTTTAGCAGTTTCCTGTATTCTTTTAAATTATGTGCAATGGCATTTAAATCTATCTGTAATAAAGTTTGGTGCACTTTTGTTTCCAGCATTTGTACAATTTTCTCAAATTGAAACTGCCGTGCTCCCTTTACTAATATTATTTCATTTACAAAATCTGATTGCTTGAAGTTTTTGATAAAATCTTCTGTAGAATAAAAATTATTTACTTCAACTGCCGGAGGCAACAGCGCAGGCAAATGTGAAGAGATGGATTTGCCAACTGCTATTACTTTTTCAACTTTGTTTTGAATAATATGATGTGCAATCAGTTCATATAACTTTTCATCAGGCTTTCCTGTCTCAACAAAGTCAGATAAAATAATAGTACGTTTTTGACCAGTATGTTGTTGCAATAAAAAATGCAATGCAATTTGTAAAGACGTAAGATCTGCGCTATAACTATCATTAATAATTGTACAATGATTAATGCCGCTACCCAGCTGAAGCCGCATATCCACTGTATGTAAACTTGCGAACCTGTCATTTATAGTTTGCTCGTTGTATTCAAAGTATAACATTACACACCAGCAATTAATAGCATTTTCAATGGAAGCTTCATCTATAAATGGTATAACCACAGATGTGGGATAGAAAAGAAAACTTCCATGAATGATTGTTGAAGAAGTGGAGGATTCAATTGAAATTATTTGCAGGTTATTAGAATCGGCTTTACCCCAGGTAAACTTTTTATCTCGGGGTAAAGAATCTAAAAACTTATCCTGCCCAATAACAATATCAGAATTTTGAAACAGCTTTATTTTTTCCCTGAGTTTTTCATCTTGAGAAGGAAACCCTTCATCGTGTGCCTGACCCAGGTTAGCGAACACACCTATAGTAGGTTTGATGATCTTCTCCAGCGAATCCATCTCTCCAGCCTTTGATATACCTGCTTCTATAATTGCAAGTTCGTGAGTAGAGTTTATTTGCCAGACACTTAAAGGAACTCCCAATTGAGAATTAAAGCTTTTTGGACTTCTTACAATAGCATGATCATCCTGTAATAGCTGGTAAAGCCATTCTTTTACAATGGTTTTACCATTACTGCCTGTTATTGAAATAACAGGTATATTAAAATTATTTCTATGGTTAGCTGCTAGCTGATGTAAAGCTTTTAAAGTATCTGCAACTTTAATGATATTACAATCAACAAAATCTGATTTTACTTCTTTATCAACAACAAAATTTCTGATACCTTTTTTAAATGCTTCTTCTATATAATAATGACCATCCCGCTGAAGAGTATGCAAGGCAAAAAATAGTGATCCTTCAGTAGATGTTATCAGCCTGCTGTCATATACTAAATGCTCAATATCAACATCATGTTGCTGCTGAATAAATTTTCCTTTAACAATATTGCATATGGCGTTTATAGTATACACAATAAGGAAATTAATCTTTTAAATTTTGAGCTGATATTCTAACCGAATAAAAAATAGACCCAATTAAAGAAGTTGCGATAAACAATAATGAAACTACAACAGGTACTTTAATATGAAAGATTTCAACAAACATTTTTAAACCTATAAAGATGAGAACAATAGCGATTCCCTGCTGCAGGTATTGAAATTTGTTTACTGCTCCTTGTAAGAGAAAAAACAATGCCCTTAATCCTAAAACAGCAAAAATGTTACTGGTATAAATTACCAGTTCTTTATTTTTTGATTCTGTTACTATAGCAAAAACAGCAGGAATACTGTCCACAGCAAAAACTATATCTGTTGTTGCCAGCATGATGATGACCACAAACATATTTGTAAAAAACCGCTTACCATCTTTTTTTACCATCAACTTACCCCCTACATCGTGGTGTATTATTGGTAAAAAGCGATTTAAAAATTTATACACCGGGCTTTTTGCCGGATCAAACTCATCTTCCTGCCTTACCATAAAAATCTTAACTCCGGTGTAAACCAGGAAGGCTCCAAATACGTATAGTATCCAATGAAACCGCTCCACTAAAACAACACCGGCCGCAATGAAAATAATTCGAAAGACAATGGCTAAAATAATTCCTATAAACAAGGCCCTGGCAACATGATCTTTTCTAATTGCAAAAAAGGAAAAAATTAATATAAAAACAAAGATGTTATCAATACTTAAACTTTTTTCCATCAGGTAAGCGGCAAGGTATTCCATTGCTGCCTTCTCGCCTTCCATCCACCACATAAATGCACCAAATGCAAGTGATATTAAAACCCAAAATAAAGATTGGTAGAGAGCAGTGCGGATGCTGACATTTGTAGATTTTTTACTAAAAACACCAAGATCAAAAATGAGAGATATAATAACTACAATCCCAAATACAAGATAAGTAGTTTGATCAATTGTCATTTAAACCAACAATATTAATTGTAAAGATACTGCCTGTTTAAACTGCATATTTCCTTTTACGCAGGTATTGATAAATAAAGCCAAAAATGATCACTATTAAAATGGGAAGGGCAATATTTATGAGTTGCCAGGTTGTCTTCTGTTCATTTACTTTTTTACTATCCAGCAACCTAAGTACTATTTCTTTATTTCTGGTTTGTATAATATCAGGGTTGCTTAAAAGATACTCAAGACAATTAATTAAAAATTGCCTGTTGGCAAACTGGTATTCATACTGAGTACCTGCAGTAAATAAATTCATCCCTAATGGTAAAGGTCCATATTGAGTTGATACGTCGTTTAACACAATATCACCGTCAGCAACTATGATGATCTTATTATCTTCAGATACAGCTTTATATGGAAAACCTGCGGCATTTAAACTATCCATTGTTGTTTTTGAAACACGTGCCTTATATAAGGAAGTAAATTTACCTTCCACTAAAACAGCTGCCGGTATGTTTGTTTCCCTGAAAGCTGCATCTTCCGGTGTATTGCGGTTTTCATTTAAACTTATTAAAACGGGAGTCTTTAACACTCTTGAATTGGATGAAGAGGAAAGCAAAACTGTTTTACGCAAGCCTTCGCCACCAACTGTATCTATGGAATTGACAAACCTCCCGGAAACCAAACCGAGGTTTTTATTTATGAGGTGGTTTTCTTTTGACTCAAAAAGCGGGTAATAATTCCAGTGTAAAAATTCATATTGCGGATTGGTTGCATCTCCACCCACAGCAAAAGGCATAAAATCCGATTGCAGGTCCATGATTAGGTCAGGATTAATTCGAACACCAAACCTGAAAAGCAGGTCATCTAAATTCAAACCTCTGTCAAATGCAATGGTTTCTGTTTTATACCTCAGGCTGTCCTGTTCAGCATATAAACCATCAATAAACCATAACAACTTGCCGCCGCGCATTACAAATTGATCTATTGCTAATTTTTGTGCGTCATTAAAAGGCACAGATGGTTTTACAACAATCAATGCTTTAAAAGTGTCAGGAATAACTTTGTTATTATTAAGATTGAGCAGGAATGGTGTATAGTTTTCCCGCAAGACTTCAATCATGGAATACGTATTTGCCTGTGTAGGTTCACCATTACCCATTGAATAAGCAATTAAAGGCTTTGTAGTTTTATTTAGATCATCAAATGCTTTGGTGAAATTGTATTCCATCATGGCTTCAGCATTATTCATTTCAGAATGTGAAATAACACGCCTGCCACCACTGTAAAGATTTACAATTGTTGAACTGTTGCTGTTGCTAATTATTGCAACAGGATATACCAGTTTGTTTTTCCTGTCCCGATTTTACCTGTACGGTTAAGTTAATCGGGCTTACACCCAATGAAACTAATGTATCAGCATATGTTATACCG
>MWWA01000449.1_pt1 | contig 10774 bp, 5 predicted proteins | sample 1047341 | NCBI WGS metagenome assembly MWWA01 (sample SAMN06349978, study PRJNA376086) | soil metagenome | isolation source: MS5-1 sample Antarctic (ecotone) soil | place: Antarctica | collected 2015-01-13 | reverse complement strand
TTTCTGATTGTATTAACTGGGCCTGGGTTGATTTTAATTCTTGCAAAGCTTTCTGAAGTTTATTTTTTTGATACTGCAATTGCTCATTGGCTTTGTTTTTCTGCCTATTGTTTCTCCATAAAATAAGTGCTATAACCAATAGCACCAATAATCCTGCAAGCACTGAGTACAACCTGCCTTTCGCTGCTAATCTTTCTTTTGTGCTTAATACCTCCTGCTCCTGCGCCTGCCTATTCAGTTCCACATTTTGAAATTGACGTACACTTTCACTGCTGACAGAACTGTTTGTCAGTTGTGCAAGTACCGTCAGGTATTTATTTGCGCTGTCTTTGTTATTCATAGCGTTATAAACACCCGCTATTTGCCGCAATGCAGCCAGTTCTATGTCAGGATAATGACCATTTTTGCCTACACCAAGCGCTTTTTGGGCATAGTGGATCATGGAATCCAGGTTTTCCCTTTCTGAAAAATATTCCGCCAGTTTTATATAGCTCCAACCACTATTACGTATGTTACCGTTAACGACATTCAGCCAAGCGCCTTTTTGAAGAAACGAATATTCAGAACGATGATCACCCACATCATGATAAGCAGCTCCAACGTATTCAGCGATAGGACCTTGAAATTTAAAGTCTTTCTGAAGCATCGCAATGTGGTACCCTTTTGAGAATAAGTTGATTGCAGAATCTTTGTTTTTAGCGTTAATGCCTCGGCCAAATAATGCAAATACCTTGAGATCGTCTGCGCCATTGCTTTCAGCAAACAGAAAAAGCTTATCAAAATGGTAATGCTGCTTTTCACTTCGATTTGCCCAGTATACAAGGGCAAGCACATTATGCAAATGTCCTTCTATATACACGTCGTATTTTTCAATGGAGCCGGCAGAAAAACCTGGATTTAAAAGAAGCACGAATTTAGAAGGTAGTAATCCCGATTCTTGTTGCAAGACTTTCAATCCATCTAGTAAAATTTCTAAAGATCGTGCATGATTACCAAGGTAGAAGTAATTAAAGCCTTTCAGTCGAAGGGCGTCTGCCTCATTAACGGGATAGCCAAGATTCTGTGCAAATTGTTGATACCGGTCGGCATATGCAATAGAGCTATCGCTGTTGATATTCATCCATTCCCAGCTTAATCTCTGAGACAATACGAGTTTCAGTGTGTCGTTTCTCGTAGCTTGCAAAGCTTGGTAAAGACTATCAATAACTGCTTTCTGGGCAAAAGCTGTACTTAAACAAAGGGAAAAAAATAGTATTTGTAATATTCTTTTCATTACTGTGGAATAGGAATTTCTATGATAAACTCTGCGCCCTCTCCTTCCCGGGTCTTTACTTTCATCTCACCGCCATGTGCTTTTATAATATCATAACTCATAGATAAACCCAAGCCTGTTCCCTGCCCGGTAGGTTTTGTGGCATTTGCTTCCCTATATAAACGGGCCGATGGATCTACATCAGGAATTCCCAAATCGCCTGCAACAACCACCATACCCACATGCGACCAGTTAGAGTTGGTGATTGCCTGCGCTTCCATACTGGTTACCAGCAGGCCTTTCATAACCACTATATCAAAAGTTTGAAGGTTTGATAAAAAATCACTTAGGGGTAATGGTTGGCGGGTAAACACTTACTGTAGTTTTGGTTTTGATTAAAGTTAATTTAACCAATATAAGTTACTATTATTTTCATTCTATCAGCAACCAAAATGCTTGAAGCTCATGGCAACCCATTGACCATCGTTGCTTAAATAATTAATCAACGTTTACAGTTATACGCAGCGCCTTCAACCCGCTGATACTTTGCACGTCTTCCAGATTAAACATTTCTTTTTCACCCACTATTAAATTTTCATTTTTAAGCAATTGAAAATATTCATCGTAATCCGCAATCTCCCTGGAGTTGGAATAAACAATGGCGATGGTTCCCGGCTTAGTCAGGCGTTCTCCTGTACTTTTTATTTTTACTTTATCAATGCGCTTTTTGAGGATCTCAAACTGAACACTTTCCTGCCCTTCCACATCGAACCGCCTTTCATCCCTGCGAAAGCTTATGGAGATGGGCTTGTTAAACACCAGCACCAGTTGCGTGGTTTCTAACGGTATGGGTATGCGTAATTGCAATTGCCTGGTGATGCGTGTTATTTTGGCCATCAACCATAGTTGCCAAAACCTGATCTTTTTCAGCTCGTGCAGGTCAAATTTTGTACCGGGAGTAAATGAATCGCCAACATAAATTATATACTCCACACCATCGGATCGGAATTTTTCAAAATAATGCGGGTGAATTTGCTGAATGTTGCCTTCCTCGTTTTCAAGATAGCGGGATATGGTTGAATTGATTTCGCCGATGCTTTCATCGAAATTGCGCCGGTGTTTATTTAGCTGCCCCGTAGTATGATCAACTGACTCCAGGTAATGCTTTAGCGATTCGTCGTTATAACCTGAATGTATAAGTTTTTTAAATAAGTTTCTTACCTCATGCCCCACAAATTCATTTATTTTCAATTCATCTTCGGGCAATAATATGTTTGCTGTTTTTTTGCGGAGATCACTATTCATTTCCAAAAACTTTTGCACTGATTCCTTAATTGACTGCTGTGGAATGTTTAGCAATTGCCTAAGTGTATCATCGAGCATGCTTAATTGCTCCTGAATATCTTTCTGGTAACAAAGTCTTCTTTCGATAGATGAATTTTTAACATCGATGGCCCCATAAACAGGATATACAGGATTGAACTTAACCGTGCCTATTTCCCTTCGGGGATCATTTTCTTTTTCTTTCAGATATATCCATGCTTCTTCCCTGAACTTCCATTCAACCACCGGAAGTAAAGCGGTGTATTTTTCCAGTATCAGCGATTCTATTTCATTATTAAATTGGGTGATTTCATTAAGACAGGCCATTTCCAGATAAGAAAACACCGGTTCCAGTTTGTGCAGCGTTTCATTATTTAAAACACCTGCGGTTGGCGACACGGCCTCCATCATTCCAATCAGTTTATCATTTTCAAATAAAGGAGCTATGATGTAACAACAATAATTGGATTTTCTGAAATGACTGACCAATGAAAAATGGTTATGATCAGCCTCCAGCTTTTGCATATTATTGAACAAAACCGGTTTTCTTACCTGGTTCAGCAACAAAGCCAGTTGTTTGAAGGTATTTTCTTTTTCTTCAGTTGTTTCATGCTGTGCAAGCAGGATACTTTTATCCGAATATTTCGGGTAATAAACAAATTCATCATTCAACTGAAGAAAGGTATTGAGGCTAACGACCACACCTTTAGTCCCAATCATTGTTTCCACCGCCAATCTTAACTTATTATATCCGGGTTCCGGATTCGCGGATTGCATTTCAATGATAGCATTTTTTACTTCCTTTACACATTCTTCCACCGTAACATCGGCAATGCTTCTGCGAATAGTGAAGCCTTCGAATAAAAACAACGATAACGGTAGTTGTTTTTTCAAAAGCGTCAAATTCAAAATGGAACCTGAGTCCGGATCAATCAGTCCCGGCGTTAATGATGGCAAAGCACCTTGGAGGCTTACCTCAATAAAGCTTTCATCAATATGCACCCGGCTATACCTGTTGAGGCCGGTATTATTATCCACCCATTGGTTGGTTCTTCGTTCGGGGATATTGATTTCAATGTCAAAAAATTTACGGAATACCTGCCTGTAAGCCATTTGCTCGTATTCGGCCCGGATATGCGCCAATGGGCGTTCTTTGGGGAATTTAATGTGCCCATTTTTATCGGGCCGAAAATACCCGGTGAAAGAATCTGAATAAAAAAAGAACTCAAATTTGTATGGCGAACCCAGTGCGTAGTATTGCAGGTTGCCATCCGTTGAAAATGGGAATAAAGTAGCTGCAATTAACTGAAACAGTTCTTCATGTTTAAATATCGTTTCAGGATTATTGATTGGCTGCAATAATTCCGGGTTTTCTTCCAGCTTATTAATGAGATATTGGTACAAACTTAAAAACGGCTCGTTTGGTTTTTGAATTCTTTCCTTTAAAAAATTATAGTAAGGCGCAAAAGATAAATAGGACCTGATGTCAACAACCTGGTCATACCTTGAAGGGTCAGGTACCAGTATTTTTAATTTTGAGCCAATGCTTTCCATTTACATTTACTTAGAATATAAGATAACATTCAATTAATTTAAAAACCCATAACGTTGTCTATATTGAATAATCATAAATATTATTTTCTTACTCTTGTAGGAAATGGTGGTGAAGGTGCTTTTTGAATGGGATTATTTTTTAACTCCTGCATAATAATTTCAATAGCTTTTTCCAGTTGCGGATCATGGCCATTGATAACTTCAGCAGGCCATTGTTCCACCTCTATATCGGGTGGAGTGCCAACATTTTCAATACTAAAACCATTTTCATTGAAAAATGCCAGGTTGGGTGCCGTTACGCTGCCGCCATCAATAAATTCAGGAAATCCTAATACACCTACCAATCCGCCCCATGTAGTTTTGCCTACAATAGTTCCCAACTTTGCCTGCCTGAAAAGGAATGGTAAATAATCGCCGCCTGATCCTGCCGTTTCATCTATCAACATTACTTTAGGTCCCTGAATAGATGCATTGGGGGCTTTCTGGTCTTTGCCATACCGGTATTTCCAATAGGATTGAACCGGGCGTTTTAAAATATCAATATAATAATCAGCCAGCTGGCCGCCACCATTAAAACGTTCATCAATGATGATGGCTGCTTTATTGGCCTGCGGAAAAAAATATCGTTTAAAATATTCATGACCACCGGCAGCGGTATTGGGCACATATACATAAGCAGCTTGTCCATTGGTTGCTTCATGCACTTTTTTCATATTACCTTCAACCCAATCCCTGTTTCTTAGCGCCGCCTCATTGTCAATGGGAACCACTTTGACCATGCGCCTGTTTTTACCATCTGCTGTTGCTGCAACTGTGAGGGTTACAATTTTATTAGCGGTGTTTTCGAAGTAGCTGTAAAAATTTTCGTCAGCCGTTATATCATTGCCATTAACCGCGATGATAAAATCACCCACCTGCACATCCACCCCTGGTTCGGTTAGGGGTGACCGTAAGTCTGGTGTCCAGTTTAAGCCTCCATATATTTTTTTGATACGGTACTTGTTATTACTAACCTCGTAATCGGCACCCAGCAAACCGCCGGGTATATTATCAGGCTCTGAACGCCTGTCGCCGGAGGCTCCAAAGCGATGATGGCCTACGGATAGTTCACTGAACATCCATTGCATTACACGGTATAAATCATTTGTGCTGGCCACATCGGGTAACAGCGCTTCATATTTTTTCCTAATGGCCGCCCAGTTGGCGCCATGCATATTGGGATCGTAGAAATAATCACGGTTTACCCGCCAGGCTTCATTAAAAATATTCATCCACTCCTGCTTTGGAACAATCTTTACCTGCAGTTGCGCAGTATTCAACATGGTATCGGCGGCAGGCTTCTGACCTGTTACCGTTGTTGCCCACTTACCTTTAGTAAGGAATAACGTTTTATCGCCCCTGGCTGATATCCTGAACCTGTCAGCAGGCATAAGTGGTTCTTCTTTTCTTTTTTTCAAATTATAACTGTGCAACATGGTAGGCGCTGCGCCATGGGGTGCTGCGGACAGGTAATACAATTCACCTTCTTTGGGAACAGCCAACGAACGATAACGGCCAACGCTTAATGGGAATGGCACAATCCTGTTTTGAATACCATCCCAATCAATCTTCACCACAACCTTTGATGTATCGGCTTTACCAGATGTTTTTGCAGTCGTGGTATCTTTTAATTCCTCCGTTTCATTTTCTTTGGCAAATGGGGAGATGATATTTTTTTGCAACGTTACCAGATAAATGGTATTTGTTGATTCCATATCCTGGTTCGATTGGTCGAACCAGTTGACCACCGGCCCTGCATTTGTACTTGCCAGCAGGTACAGATATTTTCCAGAAGGATCGAAAACAGGCTCAGTCACATTCGACAAACCATCAGTTACCGCACGGGATTTATTTTCAGCAAGCGAATAAATCCAGGCTCTTTCGAAATTTGTTTCAGTGATGGTGGTATAGGCAATATGCTTCCCATCTCCCGACCAACTGCCAAATAAATTACGGAATGCACCGGGAACATAATAAGTGTCCTCAGCAATTTTTTGAACTTTACCAGTTGATACTTCCGCCATATACAACCGCCGGCCATTATCAACAAAAGCAATTTTTTTATTATCGGGCGACCAGTTAGTATGTGCATAAAAACCCGATCCATTGAGCGGGATGATCTTAGGCTCACCGGTTCCATCCTGCTTTGTTATGTGCAATGCATACTCTCCGGATGCATCACTGAAATAGGCAATTGATTTTCCATCGGGCGACCATGCAGGATACTGTTCATGTACCCCAGGCGTATTTGTAAGATTAAATGCATCGCCTTTTTGTGCAGGCAGGGTAATGATCTCCCCTCTGTAATCAAATACCACCCTGGCACCTGATGGTGAAATGTGGCTGCTGCGGATATATTGATCACCCTTTACATACCTGGCACGATGATCCAACAGGTCGGCAGCAATACCGATCTTCAATTGAGTAACCTTATCACTAACGGTATTATATACCTGCAGGTAACCAGCTTGTGAAAAAATAATGTCTTGGGTACTTCCTTCCAGGCTCGACACCGGAAAGTCCTGATACTTTGTTAACTGGCTTACCACTTTGGTTGATGGATGGTAGCTGTATAAATTGAATTCGCCATTGCGATCGCTGCGGAAATAAACTTTATCTCCCTTCCACACTGGCTTTGAATCGTTACTGCCACCATTGGGTTTAGGTATTTCAACAACCTGATGAGTTTTGGTATCGTAAAGCCAGATGCGACTCATGGTACCGCCGCGATAATTTTTCCATTGCTCAAACCTGTCGGGGATGGTGGTATAGGCAATGCTGCTGCCATCAGCATTATAAGATGCCCAATAGGCATTGGGAACCGGCAATTGCACTTCGGCGCCTGTTGTTACATCTACTGTAAACAATTGATAATAGCGAGTGGTAAAACTGTTTCGCTGCGAAGCGAATAATATCTTTTTCCCATCGGGTGAAAAATCACGAACGAGATCGGCACCGGGGTGCCAGGTGAGCCGCTGAGGAATACCACCGCTGGCAGGCACAACAAAAACATCCGTATTACCATCGTACTGCCCCGTGAATGCAATCTGCGATCCATCGGGAGAAAATACAGGGTTCGATTCTAAGCCATCACTAACGGTAATGCGCCGGGGATAGGAACCATCTTTATTGGCCACCCAAAGATCCTCAGCATAAATAAATGCAATTTGAGTTTGGCTGATTGCAGGCTGCCAGAGCAACCGGGTATTTGTGGTATCGATAGCCCAGGATGGTATTGAAAATACCGTTATGAAAAAAAGGGCTGTAAAAAGGGAAAAGAAAAATTTCATACTTAAGTAATTGTAGATAAAAGGATAAATGGGCAATTTTTGGAAATAATTTTAAACTTAAACTTTTTTCGAAACACTATTACCTAATAACACGGTTAATTCAAATATAAACTCAGTCCCCTTATTTTCTTTTGTATCTGCATTTAATTTCCCACCATGCGCTTTGGTATTAAAATCCGATGGTAACGCTTAGTACAGTCCGGTTACTTGCCCTGTTGGTTTGATGGGGAAGAAGATTTGAATTATTATGTTTTTTATTTCTTGCTTAATTTTTTATTTTCTTTTGCAGGAGGTAAAAAGTTTTCGCCTATTTAGGCAATCGAATAATAAATGTTGTACCTGCCTCATCGGCAGGCAGGCCTTCTCCCACCTTCCCTGCCTGCGCTGCCGCTTCGGCAGACAGGCCCGCCCGTTCCGGTACGGACAGGGTTTCTACTTTTAATTCTCCGCCATGTGCTTTTACAATATCATAAATTGTCTGAGCCATGATTTATGGGATTAAATGATTAGTATGATTGCGTTCAGGTATTTCCTGTTAATCCCATAAATCTTATAAATCATGGTTCAGACAACGGGTATTTGAATTACAAACTCCGCTCCTTCACCTTCTTTTGTTTCCACTTTAATTTCTCCACCATGTGCTTTAATAATATCATAACTCAGGGATAAACCCAATCCAGTTCCCTGCCCCGTTGGCTTGGTTGTAAAAAAAGGTTGAAAGATTTTGTCTAAAATTTTTTGTGGAATTCCCGGCCCATTATCCCTTACAGAAATGAGAACTTTAGCCCCCCCACCCCCCGAGGGGGGAATTTTGGAAGTACTCACCCAAACAGTAGGAGTCTTACTTTTTTCGGAGTCTGAGAACCTTCCTGCGGAGGGCAGGGAGGCTGCATAAAAAGCATTGTTGAGTAAATTCAACACAACCCTTCCAATATCCTGCGGGATGATATTCACTTTTTCCAGGGAAGTATCAAAATCTGTTTTCATTATTGCATTGAACGACTTGTCCTTAGCCCGCAAGCCATGATAACTTAACCGCAAATATTCATCACACAATGCATTAATATCTGTTGGCTCTTTTGCACCGCTATTGCTGCGGCTGTGCTGCAGCATTCCTTTTACAATTGCATCAGCACGTTTGCCATGGTGATTTATTTTTTTTTCATTTTCTTTTATGTCATCAGCAATCGCCAGTGCCTCCTGCCCTTTGCCTGTTGTTAGTTCTGCTTTCAGTTCTTCAATGAGTTCAGTATTGACATCAGAAAAATTATTTACAAAATTCAAAGGGTTTTGTATTTCATGAGCTACACCAGCAGTAAGCTCTCCAAGGCTTGCCATTTTTTCAGATTGGATAAGCTGTTGCTGTGTCATCTTAAGATCCTTCAAAGTATCCTGAAGCGTTTCAAAGGATCTTGCATTGTATAAAGCAGCAGAGGTATAAGAAGCCAATGTTTTAAGTATATCCAGATGGTGCTGGCTATATGCATTTTTTTTATAGGACTGTATAGAAATCAACCCGATAATCTTATCCTTGACCTGGAGCGGAAGATAAATGAGTGAATGAGGAGACTTGGGAACACTTCCATCTTCTAATCTACTCATTATAGTCAGGTTTATATTTGAAATATATTTTGAATGCTCATTTTCCATATCATTAATGAAAACTTCTCTATTATTTTCGATGCACCATACAGCCAACTGGCTTCTATCATTCATCTTTCGCTGATAGGGCTTATAACGTTTCCCTTCCTCTATGGCCAGCCGATATTCAATAGCTGCTTCTTCCTCTTTATAAATGCCAATTCCAAAAACGGTTGCGTCCATCAGTTCATTTACGTTTTCGTAAACAGTATTTAAAATGGTATCCAGATCAAGTGTAGAGGTAATATCTCTGCCAATCTTACTTAAGACAGATATACTATTATAAGATTTTTCCAGTTCTGATGTTTTCTTTTCCAGCTCTGTATTTTTTTCCTTCATTACCACGTTGGTCAATCGGTCGATTTCGGTTTCCTGTTTTAGTTTGTCCATTTCAAACTGCAGGGTATAATACTTTTGTTTGTTCTCCTGCTCTTCTTTAAAAACATCCGATTTGTATTTCTGAAAAAGTTTGTAGTGATAAACAAACAATTCAAAATCTTTTTTAAATTGATACAAATCGGAAAGAGCTTCATGAACTTCATAAATAAGCCCTTTTGCTCCCACATCTTCAGCTATTTTTAATGATCCCTGCAAATACTCTTGAGCATGCTCTACATTTTCCTGCAATAAAAATAATTTGCCTAAATGCAATAAGCTGCTGGATTCGTGAAATTTATCATCAATCTCTTTTGTGAGATTTAAACTCCGAATAAAATATTCTTTTGCTTCATTCAAGCGGTTTTGCCTCATAAAAACATTGCCAATCCTGGAAAGAGCATATGCTTTTGTCACCTTTTGCGATAATTGTTCACTTAAATGAAGACATTCAAGGCTGGCCTTATAGGCTTCATCTAATTGCCCATTGTTCTGATAAATCTCAGAAATACTATCAAGGATCCGTGGCCGAAGGTCCTTTGACACTTCTATTTCATTACTAAGCTGTAACGCTTTCTGCAAAAGTTCAAGTCCTTTTTTATAATCACCAAGAACAACACCGTATGTATATCCAGCTCCATTATATGCATATGCTTGCATTTCTTTATCACCAACTTCTTCGCTGTAACGCATCCCTTTTAAAAAATATTCCAGGCATCGTTCAAAGTCACCAACATAATAATAAACAGCGCCGATCGAAATATAAGCCTGTGCCTCTCCACTTTTATCCTCCAGTTGTACAAACAAATCGAGTGCCTGGAACGAAAGCGATAATGCGGTTTCAAGATTAGAGAGATACCTATTACTCACACCCATGTTGCGAATAGCATAAGCCAACCCTTTTTGATAATGGTATTCTTCCGAAAGTTTTTTTGCCAGACTGCTTAATTCCAGTCCGAGATTCGGTTGTGTAATATGAACTTCCCATGCCTTGTTGTTCAGGTCATCAATTTTTTTGATTATCGAAGCAGGAGTTAATTCGGAAATAGCAATATTTTGATCCATAAATATTTTTTTTAAATTATCGGTAGCTGCATGATAAATGTTGATCCTTCACCTTCTTTTGTTTCCACTTTAATTTCTCCACCATGTGCTTTAATAATATCATAGCTTAATGATAAACCTAATCCCGTTCCCTGCCCCGTTGGTTTGGTGGTAAAAAATGGCTGGAATATTTTATCTAATACTTTTTGAGGAATGCCCGGCCCATTATCCCTTACAGAAATTAAAACTTTAGCCC